>Ga0153916_10003222_pt1 | contig 12114 bp, 10 predicted proteins | sample Opewatmetagenome_FD_109642 | JGI IMG/M metagenome (GOLD analysis project Ga0153916, IMG submission 109642) | Freshwater wetland microbial communities from Ohio, USA - Open water 3 Core 3 Depth 4 metaG | ecosystem: Environmental > Aquatic > Freshwater > Wetlands | place: USA: Ohio, Lake Erie...
CAAAGACTCCAGCAGGGATGGCTCGCCAGCCCCGGGAAACACATAAACTGTTTTGACCGCCTGGCTTGACAGTGTATCCACCGCTGCTTGCCAGTCAGCCTGTCCTGCTCCTGAAGGGATTTCTACATAGAGAGGGTAGTCAAAAATTGGACCATGATATGCCTGGCACAATCCGCAGAAATATATGGCTCCATTCAAAAATCCATTTCGGGCTGCCTTTCCTTCGGGCGTATCGGCTATGCTGACCACTCCCACGCGCCAATCTGGGGTAAGCATGGCAGCGATCACCCCAGCCAGAAATCCCTGCTGATCAAATCGAGGCTCACCTCCCACCAGACTGAGGTTCGCAGAGGGTTGGATTCCAGGCATATTGACCGCCACGAACTGCACCTGGGGCGAGGCAGAGGCCAGGTCAGCTATTCCCGGGTCAGGCGGTAAAGCAAATACCAGCCTTAATCCTGCCTCAAAAGGATCCAGATCAGATCGTACCTCCCACCTCAAGCCGGCTTGTGTGAGTGGTCCCTCCAGGGTCGAGCGCAGCAGTTCAGCCTGCATTGGGTCGCTCCCAGCTGGTGCAAGCAAAACTGCCAGAGCAGCTTCTTGGGTTTCAGTCGGAAGTCGCGTTGGGGTAACTGAAGCTACCGCCTGGGGGGTTAAGGTCTCATCTATTGGTACGGTAATGACCGGAAGGCTGGTTGGAAGAGCTGCCTGACAGGCTCCCAGAATGATCACCATTAAAAAAAACGCAATGAGAATCCATAGTCGACGATTTCGAAAATCCACGCGGACACCTCCAGCGGGTTATTGTACTATAGGTGTGATCCTATCTGCACACGACCCTATCTGACAGCACATTTCTTGCAACCATTCCTCTTACATATCGCATGGATTCAGGCCTCAAATGCTTGTATAATAACCCCATGATCGAATTAAACATCCCTGGGCGCGGCCTCCTGCAGCTAGAACATCTTGTGTGTGATGTCAATGGCACTATTGCGGTTGACGGTCAGCTCATTGAAGGCCTTGCCCGCCACCTGACAGACCTGCGCGACCGTTTATCGCTGCATCTCCTTACCGCTGACACGCATGGTCGTCAGCAGGTCATTGATCAGCAGCTAAATTTGCGTGCTTTTCGCATCCAGACCGGCAATGAAAGCGCTCAGAAAGCCGAATACATCCGTAGCCTTGGAGCAGATCAAGTTGTTGCTATCGGCCAGGGCGCCAATGATGCGGAGATGTTGAAAACTGCCGGACTGGGCATCTGTCTATTTTCTGTTGAAGGAACTTCGGTTGAGACACTGCTTGCTGCGGATCTGGTAGTCAGCAATATCTTTGATGCTCTTAACTTATTGGAAAATCCTTTGAGAATTGTAGCTAGTTTACGAAAATGAACCTACCCCAATCGGAACAATTTCCCCACGACCCAGATCGGTTGCCACCTGCACGCCGAAGACGTGCTCGGCGCCTGCTTGCGCCACTCGAAGCTGATGAGCGCGCCGCTTTTTTAGATGAATTGGCGCACCTGACCTCCCCAACCTTTGATTTTTTCCTGTTCTCTCTCTTATCGGGACTGGTGCTTTCCATGGGATTGCTCCTGGATACTCCCGCATTGATCTTGCTTGGCGCGCTGCTGGCTCCATTCATGGCTCCCGCCGTAGGCATCTCCTTTGGCGTCGTCACCGGCTCAGTGCGCTCCTTTGCCCAAAATTTTATTGGACTGGTGATCGGCAGCCTGATGGTTTTCGCAGCTGGATTCCTGGTGGGATTGATCACTTTGGTATGGCATCCCAATGAGTTAAGTCAGATGCACTTGCATGCCCAGATTTCCTGGCCGAATTTTATCGTCCTGGCAGTCGGAGCAATCTTAACCTCTGCTGCAATGGTTCACCGTGAGCGCAGCGCTTCTTTACCCAGTGTAGCCCTGGCATATCAGCTCTACATCCCATTGACTATAGCCGGTTTTGGCTTGAGCAGCGGTATTCCGAATCTTTTCCCCGATGGCCTGGTAATTTTCGCACTGCATCTTTCATGGGCTGCATTGTTAGGCGCGCTTACGTTTGCGATTCTAGGTTTTCGACCTTTAACCATCTTTGGTTATACACTGGGCGCCGCAGTGGCTTTGATTGGTGTCCTTATCGTTATTGGCATCAGTGGTGCGGGCGCTGTCCTGGGTGCACAGGTAGGCCTTCCCACGCCGGTTCCCAGTTCCACCCCCACATTGACGCCCATCCCGCCTACCCCCACAAGCACCCTGACCCCGGTCCCTCCCAGTTCCACTCCCACCTCCACGGTCACAGCCACGCTCACGCCTCAGCCTTCGCCCACTCTCAGCCCAACCCCTACACCAGTCTATGCGTACATCAACGCTTCTTCCGGTAATCCTCCCGGCGCAAAAATCCGCACAGAACCTGGCGGGACGGTCATTCGCACCTATTTGAATAACACGCTGGTGATCGTGTTCCCCGACACCGTCGAACAAGACGGTTTAATTTGGGCTCATGTGAAGATCGTGGAAGACAACACCGAGGGGTGGATCGTACAATCCCTCCTCTTAGTGGCTACTCCTGCTCCGGTTTGGTGAAGCCCGGCAAGTCCTGTGGTCTGAAAGATCCTGGCAGCAACCCTGCCACCGTGCTCTCCATCACAACCTGCCCGGCCGCGTTTACAATCAGCACAAGCGTATCCAGTCCGAACTCTGCCAGCACCTGCCGGCAAGACCCACAGGGAGTGCCGCCATTCGAAGTCGCCACTGCAATGGCTGTAAAATGCATTTCTCCTTCAGAGACTGCCTTAAATACCGCCACGCGCTCCGCACATATGCCGGTCGGATAAGCTGCATTCTCAATATTTACACCCAGATATACCTTTCCTGAATTGGTCAAAAGCGCAGCGCCAACCTGATACTGAGAATAGGGTGCATAGGCTCGCTGTCGCACCGAAATAGCCTGCTGGATCAGACTCTGGCGTTGATCATTGGTTATCATTTTCCTCTCCTTCAACCCGAGGCATGGGAAATACTTTTTTGGCCCGGATTTTACGGATTCGTCTTCCGCTAACCTGCTCTACAGTCAATATTAAATCGTCTAGATGAACATTCTCACCATTCACGGGCACTCGCCCAATCCGGCTGTACATGAAACCCCCAATCGTATCTGCTTCATCTTTAGCTAAATTTGTTTCCATCAGCTCATTAAAATTGTCCAAATCAACTCGCCCCAGAAAGATGTATTCCCCCTCTCCAACCCGTTGATAAGGAACTTCTTCCGCCTGGTCATATTCGTCTCGGATTTCACCGACAATTTCTTCAACGATATCCTCTAGAGACACCAACCCTGCCACGCCTCCGTATTCATCAATTACAATTGCCAGGTGAACGCGCCTCGCCTGCATTTCATCTAATAGCTCATCCACCTTCTTCGCCTCCGGCACAAAATATGCTGGACGGGTTACCTCCCGCAATGAACCTGATTGGTCGCCTTTCAGCCATACGCCAAGCAAATCCTTGGCATACAACAACCCGACAATATGGTCAATGGTTTCCTCATATACCGGCACGCGCGAATGGCCTGAAGCCAACAAGGCTTCCACCGCTTGAGGCAAAGGCAACGAAACATCCAACGCCGTAATATAAATGCGTGGCACCATAATCTCCCGCGCCAGGGTATCTCCCAGGCGGAAAATTGAATAAATCATCTCACGTTCGTCCTGCTCCAAGACGCCTTCTTCTTGCCCCGCATCCACCAGGATTTTTAACTCATCCTCAGTGACTGTGCCGCTCCCCTCGCGTGCTTCTTCCTCTCGGTGGTTCAGTACCAGGAACAAGAGCGTAAATGGAGACACTAACACCGTTATCACTTTAGCAAATGGAGCCAGGCGGATGGCCCACCTTTCAGGAGTACGGCAGACAATTGCTTCTACAACCTGCTCCATGCTCATCAACAGCAGTGCTGCTAAAACGAAAATTCCGCCCCATAACAGCCAGTTTATCGATGCTCCGCCTAAAGTCGTCAACAGCAGAAACAAAAAACCTGCGATTAGAAATCGCAGCAAAATTTGTATCACCTGCAAACTGGTTTTCAAATGCTGTTGAGAATGCAGCAAATCCAGTACGCGTTTGACGCCCGCCTCTCGTTCATCGCGCTGGGATACCAGACGAGCCAGGCGGGTTTGGAACAGGCTGGCTTGAGTGGCCGCCACGACCAAATCGGCGGACACGAATACGAAGCACACCAGGGAAATAATTGCTTCAGGAGAGATCACTTCTTCTCGATTTTCCGGATGGCTCGAGCCGGAACCCCAACGACGAGAGTATCGGGAGGCACATCATGTGTTACCACTGCACCTGCCCCGGTCCGACCTCCCTCCCCCACACTTACCGGAGCTACCAGCATCGTATCACTGCCAATGAATGCACCCTTACCGATTTTGGTTGGGTTCTTATGCTCGCCGTCGAAATTGCAGGTAACAGTCCCCGCGCCAATATTGACATCCTCCTCTATAGTTGCATCTCCTATATAAGAGAAATGTCCCATCTTGGTGCCTGATCCCAGGTAGGAATTCTTCACCTCACCAAAATTCCCCATATGCACGCCTTGCGCCAGGTGCGCCCCCTTGCGAAGACGCCCGAAGGGTCCAACTTCAACATCCTCATCTAGTCTGGCTCCCTCCAGCACAGAAGCCAAAACTGTGCACCGGTCCCCAATGGTCGTATCGCGGATTATGGTATTGGGTCCCAGTTCGCAACCCTCACCTATCTGCGTTTTCCCGTACAGATAAGTATTGGGCCAGATTATCGTATCCTGACCGATCTCCACACCGGGTTCAATATAGGTCATTGCTGGTTCAATCATCGTCACGCCTGCCTGCATCCATTCCTGGTTGATCCTGTTGCGGATGATCGCCGTAGCTTCAGCCAGGTGGATCCGGGTATTGATTCCAATCATCTCGGCTTGGTCTGCCACTTGAACAGCCCGGATAGAAACCCCATCCGCAACTGCCAGGCCTACCAGGTCCGTCAGGTAATATTCACCCTTCGGAGATAAGGGGATACGCCGCAGGGCTTTCCATAACCAGTCTGCCATAAAACAATAGACTCCCGCATTGAGCTCCTTGATCTTCATCTGTTCAGGGGTAGCTTGGGCTTCTTCTACGATCGCTCTGATCTTTCCCTGCCCATCCCGTATCACTCTTCCAAACCCGCGTGGGTCATCCACAATCACAGTCAGCATGGTCATCGGTCCATTGTGTGAGGCTTGAACCTGGATCATCCGCTGGAGGGTTGTGACTGTCATTGCAGGCATATCTCCATAGGTAACCAGGATCAGATCAGACTTTCCCTTCAACAGAGCTTCAGCCTGTAGTACAGCATGCCCTGTGCCCAACTGCTCCTCCTGCAAGACAAACTCAGCTGTATCACCAAGCGCCTCGCGTACTTGCTCAGCTCCATGACCGATGATTACCACCGGACGCCTCCCAGCAGCTTGCCGGGCGGCTTCAAGGCTATACCAGACTAACGGTTTTCCCAAGATCTGGTGTAGAACTTTAGGTGTACTGGAATGCATACGTGTCCCTTGTCCAGCCGCCAAAATAACTGCACTTATTTCCATTTTTCAATCTCCTCAGTAAAACAATCATGCACTGCCTGGACCAGCAGTGCATGATTATCGATCATCTCTGTTCTTAGAAGATAAGAACGGTCTTCCATCTGCATTAATGTGAACACCATAATTCAGGCTGGGGCATCCGGATTCGAACCAGAATAAACGGATCCAAAGTCCGCTGTGCTGCCGTTGCACCATGCCCCAGTTTTGCTCCCACGCCAGGAGCGGGCTGTATTGTAACATATGCATCTCAGGGATGGCAATAGTAATTAAGAAATCCCCGTATTTATTCCGGAGTTAATCCCATTTTACGGGCTTCTTCATACGAAAGGAAGCCATTTTCTTTATCGTCTGAAGTATCACTGTTCTCTGCCAAGGAACCCCAAAAAGCATCCAGATCAGTTTTCTTCAAGTCTTTTTCCGAGGCCTGGCTAAACAACACATCAAATGCTGCAACATCCTCGGGTTTCGCCTCCTCAATGACTTCTTCAACATCTACAGGCTCCTCGGGCGAATCAGAGGGTTGTTCAACGGTCAGATCAGTTTCTGGTGCCGTTTCAATGAACTTCTGAAACTCGCCTGCTGCAGAGGCAATCCGTCTACCGGGGTTTAATAGGGAAGCTTGAAATACCTGTCCCCCTACCACCAGAAGAGCCTGAGAAGCCCCCACAGGAGCCATGCAAAGGTATTTTTCTGCTCCCGAAAAACACAACAGGCTGAAAGGGGCCCCCTGACTCAACGCATCGGATACTTCCAGGCTGTTCCTCAAGGTAGTTAGCAAGTGAGAAACCAGGGAGGAGTCCTTTAATAAACCCACATCACCTGCTTGGGCAACTACATTCCCCTGGGAATCAAGGAATGCCACTGTCTGAGCTTTCAACTGTTCTCGCAATGTACCCAATGCTGCGATTAGCTCAGCATTCTTTGTCCCTGAGGTTTTTACCGCTAAAGGCTTGGTCCCCTCGGACAGGCTTTCAGAACCTTTAGTTTTCTCTTCTTTTACTTCGCCAGTCGGAAGGCTTTCTTCGATTCCCAGGCACTTCTGGGCTGTATCCAGTAATTCGCCTATTCTGACTGGCTTATAGAAGAAGGCATCCGCCCCAATTTGCTCTACTTGCTCTTTAATACCGGGATCGGTCAAGCCTGTTATCATGATGATTTTTAAATCAGGATTATTTTTCCTGATCCGCTTCACCAGGTCCAAACCTGAAATCCCAGGCAGCTTGATATCCGTAATCAACAAATGAACGACTTTGCGAAATGCCACCAGCAGAGCTTCTTCTCCGGATGGCAATTCGACAATATCCATCCCCGGCCCCAACATTTGCAGTCCATCTGCAAACATACGGCGCACGTCCCGCTGGTCATCGACAATTAATATGCGGAAACCGGTCATACTTATTTAATTTTATCACAGGATGAACTGAGTTCTTTAAGGTTTGCTCGTGCAGAACTCGGGTTGCCGCTTATTCCACTCGCCAGCAAGCCACCCAATGACCGGAACTTACCTCCCTGAAAGGCGGTTCCTCAACCTTGCAGTGGTCCATGGCTACCGGACAGCGAGGATGGAAGCGGCACCCTCCGGGAGGATTCAGCGGGCTCGGCACATCCCCCTGCAAAATGATCCGCTCACGTTTGATCGTAGGATCGGGGATGGGGATAGCGGACATCAATGCCTGGGTATAAGGATGCAGTGGATTCCTGAAGAACTCGGCTCGTGGCGCCATCTCAACCATTTTTCCGAGATACATCACGGCTACCTGATCCGAGATATGTTCTACTACACTCAAGTTGTGGGCAATGAATAGATAAGTGAGCCCAAAATCTTTCTGCAAATTCTTTAAGATGTTCAACACCTGAGACTGGATGGAAACATCTAGAGCCGAAACCGGTTCATCAGCCACGATAAATTTCGGTCGCAAGGCCAGAGCACGCGCAATCCCTATCCGTTGGCGCTGCCCACCCGAAAATTCATGGGGATAACGGCGTGCGTGGTAATCCTCCATCCCAACGATACGTAGCATATCAATCACCGTGTCGAAACGTTCACGGGCTGTGCCAATTTTATGGATCCTTAATCCCTCGGCAATTGATTCTCCAATGGGCATACGTGGATCGAGAGAGGCATACGGGTCCTGGAATATAATTTGCATATTCCGTCGCATGACTTTCAGTTCATTCGCCCGCAGTTTAAATACGTCCTGTCCATCCAGTAAAACCGATCCTGCTGTGGGCTCAACCAGCCGGAGTAAAGTGCGGCCAACAGTGGTTTTCCCACAACCTGACTCGCCCACCAGGCCCAGGGTTTCGCCCTCCCGAACCGAGAAACTCACATCATCCACCGCCTGCACCCAAGCCGTAATTCGCTGTAACACGCCCCCCCGCACTGGAAAGTACTTCACCAGATTTTTTACCTGGATTAGATCCCCTTTGCTGTCCCTTGAAACTTGTAAATCTTTTGCTGGAGTCAATTGTTCTTTCATGCTTGCCTCATTTATTCATTTTCCAGGTAAAACTAATCCTGATCACGCCTTCCATGGCGCACGATGATCCTCGTGATCCTGATACAGCCAGCAGCGCACAGTATGTTTTGGGGCAATAGGCAGCAATTCGGGTTCCAGTTCTGTGCATATTTTAAGCTGGTATTCAAGCCTGGCCCGGCAACGCGGAGCAAAGCGGCAAACCGGAGGCAAATTGATCAGGTTAGGTACAGTGCCAGGGATTACATCCAACATCTCCTTGACTTGTCCCAAGACAGGGATGGAAGCCATTAACCCCTGCGTGTAAGGATGCATTGGCTTGGCAAACAAGGTTTTGACATCCGTTTGTTCTACGATCCTACCCGCATACATCACCGCCACACGGTCAGCCATCTCAGCGATCACTCCCAGATCGTGCGTGATTAGAATAACCGAGGTATCCATGCGGTTGCGCAGGTCACGCATCAAATCTAGAATTTGAGCCTGGATCGTTACATCCAAGGCTGTAGTAGGCTCGTCGGCAATTAAAAGCTGTGGATTGAGCGCCAGGGCCATAGCGATCATCACCCGCTGCGCCTGCCCCCCGGACATTTCATGCGGATATGCATGCGCCTTTTTTTCTGGATCAGGGATACCCACCAGGCGGAGTAATTCCACTGCGCGCTCCCACGCCTGATCTTTCTTCATGCCTCGATGGATCTGGACCACTTCTGCTACCTGAGCCCCTACTTTGAAAACAGGGTTGAGACTCGACTGGGGCTGCTGGAAAATCATCGACATACGATTACCGCGCATTTGCACCATATCAGATTCTGACAACTTGAGTAAATCCTTACCATCAAAATAGATTTCACCTTCCACAATCCTACCGGGTGCACTGATCAACCTCATGATCGAAAGCGAGGTCACGCTCTTACCGCAGCCAGACTCCCCAACCAGTCCCAATACTTCCCCCCGCCCGACAGTAAAATCAACCCCGTCCACGGCTTTTACAACCCCGTCCTCGGTGAAAAAGTATGTTTTTAGATTCCTTAATTCGATCAAGATTTCTCGGCTTCGATCAGCCATGCTATTTCCTTCCGTTGGCGATAACGATCTGTTTTTTTTAATAAATTTATTGTCGATGAAGAAGAAACCTGTGCTCCAAATATACCTTAGAATCCCGAATTCGAGCAATCCCGAAACTTAACCGATAATTTTAATCACTGGAGATTCTACACTTTTCTCAGCCTCGGATTAAAGATACTGTCTAGCGCAAACCCCACCATGGCGAATGATAACCCGGTCAGGACCATCAATCCAACCGGTTCGAGCACCCAATATAGATACCCCTGGAATGCGCCTTTTTCGATCCCATCATATATTACTTTTCCCCAGGTTGGAAGGTTCGGTTCACTTACATTCAAGAAAGCGAGTGTCCCTTCAAAACACACATAGCTTGGGATTAAGATGATTACCTGTGGGATCAACAAAGGAAGAATTCGTGGAATCATATAGCGAAAGATGATCCGCCAATTGCTGCTGCCATAAGCCAGGGCAGCTTCAATATATGGGGCTTCTTTCATTTGTAGGAAGGCGGCTCGATAATTCTTGATCATACTGCTGAATACATTGAGAAGCACAACCACACCCAAAATCACCCAGATACTTTGGGAATAAAGGTAAAAGATCATAATAGCGACCGGCAAAACAGGGATGATCATGTTCACATCCGCAATCCGCTGGATGAGATCATCGACCCAACCTCCAAACCAAACCCCCATCGCTGCCAGCATCATCGATGCCAGCGTTGTCGCAATGGCTCCCAGGAAACCAAAAGCCAGCGCGATCGGTGCTCCCCACAACAGAGCTATCATCAAATCCCTGCGCAAGTGGTCGGTTCCTGCTAACCCGTAAACCTTTCCATATAAAATCATTTTAGCATCCAGAACAGCCGCCTCCTCAAAAACCAGGCCGTCAATCCGTAGCGTGTATCTGCCAGCCACTGGAACCGGCTCAAAATAATTGGGGTTGGCAAACAAAATTTCAATCGCGGTATGACCACCTTTTCCCCCGGTCAAAAATTTTTGCATGTTTTTCTCTGGATCTAGTAGATCTTTCGGGGCATCCAATGACAGCACGTAAGATTGGAGATTTTGTACTGAAAAGCTTCCCAAATCGAATTCTCTTCCATCAGGTGTTTTCCATGATAAGGAAACAAAAGGGCGCTTCTCTAGGAACTGGCTATTAAAGTCAATCGCCAGGTCCTGAGGAAAATCACCGTACGGATATTTGAAGGAATAGAGTAGGGTTATCTTGGATACCCCTTTCTCTGATGGCATCACTTTCTTTATCGCTGTGCCATCCTGGCTATCCAGGATAATGTTTGGGGGGAGTTTTTTACTTCGGAAAAAATTAACCCAGGTGGGGAGTGCATTCTCAGGCAGCAAGCGGCTCTCAGTTCTTCCGGATCGCCACAAATGAACCGCCTCCTGATAAGGAATGGCAACCACTGTATAAATGGATACTGAAACCAACAGGAAAATGATTAACAGCCCCAGCACAGCCAGCGGATAACGAGCGATCTCCCGACCAAAAGTATGGAGTGCGCTTGATCCCCTCGGTCGGGCAATCTTTTGGCGACCAGCTGCATCTCGGTTCGGCGGCAATCCGCTTCGGATCTGTTCGTCCTTCGTAAAAAGGAACCCCGGTCGCTTCTTGAGTGTGCCTCGATTTAACTTGAGTTTCGCCTTCCTCCTGCTCATTTTGACCGGCTTTACGGTTTGCCCATCTCCGCCAATCCTGATGCGTGGATCTAGCAGTGCATAAGAAATATCCAGGGTAAAAATTGAGGCAGCCAGCAGATAAGCAAAAATTACGATTAAAGCAACCGTCACCCCTCGTTCATTGATTGGAACCGCCTTTAAAAATAACAGCCCGATCCCAGGCCAATTGAACACCTTCTCTAAGACGATCACGCCTTGCCAGAAACCGATCAGCAAAAAAGCAAAATTGGTTACTAAGTAAGGAAGCACCGGTCTGAGGATATACTGGGTATTGATCACCCGGTCAGTCAGCCCTTTGGCTTTTGCCATTTCGACATAGTCTTCGCCTTGATGAATTAAGAAAAATGTTCGCCAGGCATATACACTCTGAAAGAACATGCTCAAGACAATCGCCAGGATAGGTAACAGCATGTGTTTAAGGACGATAGGTACATACCCGAGCTTTGTGGCTGGCGGAAGCGTATCGTACATTCCACCAAAAGGCAGCAAATGCAGTTGCGCCGCAAAAATAACGATCAATAAAACAGCATAAATCCAATTTGGAATTGTAGAGAGTGGTGAAAGCGCGAGAACCAATCGATCCCAAAATCCCCCATAGAATTTTGAGAGGTAAAGAGCCACTGCAACACTCGCCACAAACACGAATATATTGGCGATACCTGCCAGGAGGAGGGTATTAGGAAGCGCTTCGAAGACAATTTTTCGGATATCACGGCTGTCCTCTTGAGTCTCGAGTTGGTTAGCTTGCCCCCAGTTGAATGTGATCCCATTGTAGAACCACCGCAAGCTGCGCAGCAGGAACGGCTTATCTAAGCCAAGCGCTTGCTCCATCCCCTTCTGCAAATCTGCATACAATTGAGTTTGTTCTTCCTTGGACAGCATCGAGGTGTCAGTGGACATAAAATAACCCCCCAGCGCATCATCGATCTGGGCCCTGTATATCTTGTCGATATATCCCCCATAGTTAATCGCCAGAACAGCCAGATAAATCCCAATCGCAAGCATCACCAGGAGTATGATCGCTTTGACGCTAATATATTTAGCGATCCTGGAAATGGTGCTGGAGGGGTATCTTCCCGTGATGTTGGCTGAATCTTCCTGGATGAGGTTATTCATAGGTTAAAAAACGTTTCCACACAGTCTTGTGAAAACGCCCCGATCTTTTTCAATTGATTCTGCCTATTAAACGCTGGGGCTCGTTTAGCGTTTCCTGCGGTGTTCTCGCACATACATGGCTGCACCATACATCCCCATTACCAAACCCGACAC
>Ga0153916_10003223_pt1 | contig 12112 bp, 7 predicted proteins | sample Opewatmetagenome_FD_109642 | JGI IMG/M metagenome (GOLD analysis project Ga0153916, IMG submission 109642) | Freshwater wetland microbial communities from Ohio, USA - Open water 3 Core 3 Depth 4 metaG | ecosystem: Environmental > Aquatic > Freshwater > Wetlands | place: USA: Ohio, Lake Erie, Old...
GCCCGGGGACAACATCAAGATGACGGTGACGCTGATTGCGCCGATCGCGATGGAGCAGGGCTTGCGCTTTGCCATTCGCGAGGGCGGCAAGACCGTCGGTGCCGGCGTCGTCGCCAAGGTCATCGAATAGCGGACTCCACAGGCCAATAGCTCAACTGGCAGAGCGTCGGTCTCCAAAACCGAAGGTTGGGGGTTCGATTCCCTCTTGGCCTGCCAAATCCCACTCATACGGCTGACAGGATGCTCGACAAAATCAAGCTGGCATTTGCGGTAGCGATCGTGGTGCTCGGCTTTTGGGCGTACTACTGGCTCTCCGACAGCGCGCTCGTGCTGCGGGTGCTTTCGGTGATGGGCGGCATCGTGGCGGGCGGCGTGATCGCATCGTTCACCGAGCCGGGCCGGCAGTTCGTCGCGTTTTCGCGCGACGCGATCGTCGAAGTGAAAAAGGTGGTGTGGCCGACGCGCAAGGAAACGATACAGACCACGGCGGCGGTATTCGCCTTCGCGGTGGTGATGGCGGTTTTTCTATGGATCAGCGACAAGGGCCTCGAGTGGGTGCTCTACGACGTGATCCTCGGATGGACGAAGACTTAAGTGGCACGAATCGAGCAGAGCGACATGGCTAAACGCTGGTACGTGGTGCACGCCTATTCCGGCTTCGAGAAGTCGGTGCAGCGCGCGCTGGAGGACCGCATTTCACGCGCCGGGATGCAGGACAAGTTCGGCCGCATCCTGGTGCCGGTGGAAGAGGTCGTCGAGATGAAAGGCGGCCAGAAGCACATGTCCGAGCGCAAGTTCTTCCCGGGCTACGTGCTGGTCGAGATGGAGATGAACGACGACACCTGGCACCTGGTGAAGAACACCAACAAGGTGACGGGCTTCGTCGGCGGAACGGCGACCAAGCCCGCCCCGATCTCCGAAAAAGAGGTCGCGGCGATCATGCAGCAGATGCGTGAGGGCGTGGAAAAGCCCAAGCCGAAGGTGCTGTTCGAGGTCGGCGAGATGGTGCGCGTCAAGGAGGGCCCGTTCACCGATTTCCAGGGCACCGTCGAAGACGTGAACTACGAGAAGTCCCGCCTGCGGGTGGCGGTCACGATTTTTGGGCGCTCGACTCCGGTCGAGCTCGAGTTCGGTCAGGTCGAGAAGGCCTGAACGCGTTTGTAACGTAACGGGGAGGCTGCGGCCGGTTGGGCCAAAGCCGCTCGAACCCGATAGGAGCCTCACATGGCCAAGAAAGTTGTCGGCTTCGTCAAGCTGCAAGTGCCGGCGGGAAAGGCGAATCCCTCGCCTCCCATCGGTCCCGCGCTCGGACAGCGCGGCCTGAACATCATGGAGTTCTGCAAGGCGTTCAACGCGCAGACGCAGAAAGTCGAGCCCGGGCTGCCCCTGCCCGTGGTGATCACCGCGTACGCCGACAAGAGCTTCACCTTCATCATCAAGACGCCGCCCACCACGGTGCTGATCAAGAAGGCGGCGGGCGTCGAGAAGGGCAGCCCCAAGCCGCATACCGACAAGGTCGGCAAGATCACGCGCAAGCAGGTCGAGGAAATCGCCAGGGCGAAGACACCCGATCTCACCGCGGCGGACCTCGAAGCCGCGATGCGCACGGTCGCGGGCAGCGCACGTTCCATGGGCATCGTCGTGGAGGGCATGTAAATGGCGACCAGCAAGCGCAGGAAGGCGTTCGCCGGCAAGGTCAACCCGACGGCGACCTATCCCGTGATCGACGCGTTCAAGATCGTCAAGGAAACGGCCACCGCCAAGTTCGACGAATCGGTCGACGTCGCGGTGAACCTCGGCATCGACTCGAAGAAATCGGATCAGACGGTGCGCGGCTCGGTCGTGCTGCCGGCGGGCACCGGCAAGAAGGTGCGCGTCGCGGTGTTCGCGCAGGGCGACAAGGCGCAGGCGGCGACGGCGGCCGGTGCCGATCTCGTCGGCCTGGAGGATCTCGCCGAGTCGATCAAGGCGGGCAAGATGGATTTCGACGTCGTGATCGCGGCGCCCGAGGCGATGCGCGTGGTCGGCCAGCTCGGCCAGATCCTGGGTCCGCGCGGCCTGATGCCGAACCCGAAGGTCGGCACCGTGACGCCGGACGTCGCCGGAGCCGTGAAGAACGCGAAGGCGGGCCAGGTGCAGTTCCGCGCTGACAAGTCGGGGGTGGTGCAGTGCCGGATCGGGCGCGCGTCGTTCTCGACCGAGCAGCTGCGCGACAACCTAGCGGCGCTGGTGGAGGCGTTGAACCGCGCCAAGCCGTCGAACGTGAAGGGCATTTATCTGAGGAAGCTGTCGGTGTCGAGCACCATGGGGGTCGGCGTCAAGGTGGACGTCGCCTCGCTCTCGGCGCAGCAGCAGCCCCAGCATTAGTTTTGGTTTTGAGGACTTTGGGCTGCCGGACGTTCGCAGGAACGGCCGGCTGCTGTCAAAGACCGTAGGGGCCGAAGGCGCGAGCCGCAGGCTTAATCGGATGCAATCGCCCTACGCAGACGGCGCACCCGAAGAGGGAATCGTGAGGTTCCTGATTCAAGGTCGCCAACGGGGGGTCTCCCGCGAGGGAGGCCCGTGTGATCAACGCAAGGAGGTAGACCTTGAGTCTTAATCTGGAGCAGAAGCAGTCGGTGGTCGCGGAAGTCAGCGCGCAGCTGAAGAACGCTCAGGCGGTCATCCTCGCGGAATATCGCGGGCTAGACGTCACGCGCGTGACCGATCTGCGGTCCAGGGCGAGGAAGTCGGGCGTATACCTGCGCGTGCTGAAGAACACGCTCGCGCGACGCGCCATGAAGGGCACGTCGTTCGAGAAGCTGACCGAGCAGATGATCGGTCCGCTGATCTACGGCATCGCGCAGGACCCGGTCGCCGGCGCCAAGGTGCTGGCGGAGTTCGCCAAGGACAACGAGCTGTTCGTGATCAAGGGCGGCGCGATGCCGAACGCCGTGATTTCCGCCAAGGACATCAAGACGCTCGCTTCGATGCCGAGCCGCGAGGAGCTGCTCGCCAAGCTGGTCGGCACGCTGCAGGCGCCGATCGCGAAGCTCGTGCGCACCATGAACGAGGTGCCGGGCAAATTCGTGCGCACGCTCGCCGCGGTACGAGACCAGCAGGAAAAGGCCGCGGCCTGATCCGGACCGACTGAACATTCAGGAAAACTTACACATTCTCAGGAGTTGAAGATGGAACGAGCACAGATTCTGGAAGCGATCTCGAGCATGAGCGTCCTGGAGCTCTCGCAGCTCATCAAGGACATGGAAACGAAATTCGGCGTGTCGGCCGCGGCCGCAGTGGCGATGGCCGCGCCGGCGGCCGGCGGCGGCGCGGGCGCCGCGGCGGCGGAAGAGAAGACCGAATTCACGGTCGTCCTGACCGCTGTGGGCGACAACAAGGTCAACGTGATCAAGGCGGTGCGGGAAGTCACCAGCCTGGGCCTGAAAGAGGCCAAGGATCTCGTCGACGGAGCCCCCAAGCCGGTCAAGGAAGGGGTTTCCAAGGCCGATGCCGACGCGGTCGCCAAGAAGCTGAGCGACGCCGGCGCGAAGGTCGAGATCAAGTAGTGAACTTCGGATTGCGGGGGGTGTCCTAGACACCCCCCGGTCCGAGGACAAAGGCAAGTCGCCGTGCGCGGCGCCTTACCTTTGTCCTTGAGCCAGCCGCTTCTAGCCCGGAGCCTCCATGACCTATTCCCTCACCGAACGTAAACGCATCCGCAAGAGCTTCGCGAAGCGCGCGAGCGTTCTCAACGTGCCGTTCCTGATCGCCACGCAGCTCGAGTCGTACACTGCGTTCCTGCAGGCGCACATCGCGCCCGAGAGGCGCAAGAACGAAGGCCTGCAGGCGGCGTTCACGTCGATATTCCCGATCTCCAGCCATTCGGGGAACGCGCGCCTCGAATTCGTGAGCTTCGCCCTGGGCGAGCCGCCGTTCGACGTCAAGGAATGCCAGCAGCGCGGGCTGACCTACGCCAGCCCGCTGCGCGCCAAGGTGCGCCTCGTGATCATGGACAAGGAGGCGCCCAAGCCGACCACCAAGGAAGTGAAGGAGCAGGAGGTCTACATGGGCGAGATCCCGCTCATGACCACCACCGGCTCGTTCGTGGTCAACGGCACCGAGCGCGTGATCGTGTCGCAGCTGCACCGCTCGCCGGGCGTGTTCTTCGAGCACGACCGCGGCAAGACGCACAGCTCCGGCAAGCTCCTGTTCTCGGCGCGCGTGATTCCCTACCGCGGCTCGTGGCTCGACTTCGAGTTCGACCCGAAGGACATCGCCTATTTCCGCGTCGATCGCCGCCGCAAGATGCCGGTGACCATCCTGCTGAAGGCGCTGGGCTACACCCCGGAGCACATTCTCGAGGAATTCTTCGACTTCGACAGCTTTAACATCGAGCCGAACCACGTGCTGTTCGAGGTGTTCCCCGAGCGGCTGCGCGGCGAAGTCGCGCGCTTCGACATCAACGACAAGTCCGGCAAGCTGATCGTGGCGCAGAACAAGCGCATCACGGTCAAGCACATTCGCGACATGGAGGCGGCCGGAATCAAGAAGATCACCGCGCCCGATGAGTTCATCCTCGGCCGCACGCTGGCGCACAACGTGGTCAATTCCGACACCGGCGAGATCATCGCCAACGCCAACGACGAGATCACCGAGACCCTGCTCGCCAAGTTGCGCGAAGGCGGCGTCGGCAAGGTTCAGACGCTGTTCACCAACGACCTCGACCAGGGGCCGTACGTCTCGCAGACGCTGCGCACGGACGAAACCACCGACCGCAACGCCGCGCGCATCGCCATCTACCGCATGATGCGCCCCGGCGAGCCGCCCACGGAAGACGCGGTGGAGGCGCTGTTCAACGGGCTGTTCTTCGCCGAGGAGCGCTACGACCTCTCGGCGGTCGGCCGCATGAAGTTCAACCGGCGCATCGGCGCGCCGAGCGAGACCAGCTGGCAGGTGCGCTTCAAGAACGTCGCCCTTTCCAGGGAGGCGGAGGAGGAGTTGCGGGTCTATTTCCGCAACGCGCCCGAGCTTTCGCTCGGCAAGGTGAGCATCGAGGGCGTGGCGAGCGAGGCGGAAGCGCAGGCCGTGGTCGACAAGATGTTCCAGGACCTGAAGGCGAAGGGCATCGACCGGCAGAAGCTCGAGACCAAGGTCGAGCAGCGCATGACCCTCAGCCCGCGCGACATCGTCGAGGTGATCCGGATCCTGGTCGAGCTGCGCAATGGCCGCGGCGAGATCGACGACATCGACCACCTCGGCAACCGGCGCGTGCGCTCGGTGGGCGAGCTTGCCGAAAACCAGTTCCGCGCGGGGCTGGTGCGCGTCGAACGGGCGGTGAAGGAGCGCCTGTCGCAGGCCGAGAGCGACAACCTGATGCCGCACGACCTGATCAATGCCAAGCCGATCTCGGCCGCGATCAAGGAGTTCTTCGGCTCATCGCAGCTGTCGCAGTTCATGGACCAGACCAACCCGCTGTCCGAGATCACGCACAAGCGCCGCGTCTCGGCGCTCGGACCAGGCGGGCTGACGCGCGAGCGCGCCGGCTTCGAGGTGCGCGACGTGCACCCGACGCACTACGGGCGCGTGTGTCCGATCGAGACCCCGGAAGGCCCGAACATCGGCCTGATCAACTCGCTCGCGCTGTATGCGCGCACCAACAAGTACGGCTTCCTCGAGACGCCGTACCGCAAGGTCGTGAACACCAAAGTCAGCAACGAGATCGAGTTCCTGTCGGCGATCGAGGAAGGCAACTACGTCATCGCGCAGGCCAACGCGCAGATCGACAAGTCGGGCAAGCTGACCGACACGCTGGTGTCGTGCCGCTTCAAGAACGAATTCGAGCTCAAGTCGGCCGAGGAAGTGCAGTACATGGACATCGCGCCGGCGCAGATCGTGTCGGTGGCGGCCTCGCTCATCCCGTTCCTCGAGCACGACGACGCCAACCGCGCGCTGATGGGCTCCAACATGCAGCGCCAGGCGGTGCCCTGCCTGCGTCCGGAAAAGCCGCTGGTCGGCACGGGCGTCGAGCGCACCGCGGCGATCGACTCGGGTACCTGCGTCATCGCGCTGCGCGGCGGGCTGATCGACTATGTTGACGCGAATCGCCTCGTGGTGCGGGTGAACGACGATGAAACCGTCCCCGGCGACGTCGGCGTCGACATCTACAAGCTGACGAAGTACACGCGCTCCAACCAGAACACGAACATCAACCAGCGCCCGATCGTGAAGCAGGGCGAGAGGATCGCCAAGGGCGACGTGGTGGCGGACGGCGCGTCCACCGACCTGGGCGAGCTCGCGCTCGGCCAGAACATGCTGGTCGCGTTCATGCCGTGGAACGGCTTCAACTTCGAGGACTCGATCCTGATCTCTGAGCGGGTGGTCTCGGACGATCGCTTCACCTCGATCCACATCGAGGAGCTCACGGTCGTCGCGCGCGATACCAAGCTCGGGCCGGAGGAGATCACGCGCGACATCTCGAACCTCTCGGAAGGGCAGCTTTCGCGCCTCGACGAGTCGGGCATCGTGTACATCGGCGCGGAAGTCGAGGCGGGCGACGTGCTGGTGGGCAAGGTCACGCCCAAGGGCGAGACCCAGCTCACGCCCGAGGAGAAGCTGCTGCGCGCGATCTTCGGCGAGAAGGCGTCCGACGTGAAGGATACGAGCCTAAGGGTGCCCTCGGGCATCTCCGGCACGGTGATCGACGTGCAGGTGTTCACGCGCGAGGGCATCGAGCGCGACAAGCGCAGCCAGCAGATCATCGAGGACGAGTTGCGCCGCTACAAGACCGACCTCGCGGACCAGATGCGCATCGTCGAGTCGGACACGTTCGAGCGCCTCGAGCGCCTGCTGACCGGCAAGGTCGCCAACGGCGGCCCGAAGCGGCTGGCCAAGGGCACCAAGATCGGCAAGAGCTACCTCGAGACGATCGAGCGCTACGACTGGTTCGATATTCGTCTGGCCAGCGAGGAATCTGCCGCGCAGCTGGAGGGGCTCAAGGAGTCGCTCGGACAGAAGCGCCGCGAGTTCGACGCCATGTTCGAGGCGAAGAGGAAGAAGCTCACGCAGGGCGACGAGCTGCCGCCGGGCGTGCTGAAGATGGTCAAGGTGTACGTCGCGGTCAAGCGGCGCCTGCAGCCGGGCGACAAGATGGCCGGCCGGCACGGCAACAAGGGCGTGATCTCCAAGATCGTGCCGGTAGAGGACATGCCGCACATGGCCAACGGCACGACCGTCGACGTGGTGCTCAACCCGCTCGGGGTGCCGTCGCGCATGAACGTCGGCCAGATCCTCGAGACGCACCTGGGCTGGGCGGCCAAGGGCCTGGGCCTGAAGATCGGCGAGATGCTCAGCCAGCAGGCGAAGGCCATGGAGCTGAAGAAGACGCTGTCCAGGATCTACCAGTCGCCCGGGCGCGAAGACACGATCGAGCAGCTGTCGGACGACGAGGTGATGCAGCTCGCAAACAACCTCAAGGAAGGCGTGCCGTTCGCCACCCCGGTGTTCGACGGCGCCTCGGAGGCGGAGATCAACGCCATGCTCGAGACGGCGGGCCTGCCGGTATCAGGGCAGGTGACGCTGTACGACGGCCGCACCGGCGAGGCCTTCGACCGCCAGGTGACGGTGGGCTACATGCATGTGCTGAAGCTCCACCACCTGGTCGACGACAAGATGCACGCCCGCTCGACCGGACCGTACAGCCTGGTGACCCAGCAGCCGCTCGGCGGCAAGGCGCAGTTCGGCGGCCAGCGTTTCGGCGAGATGGAGGTCTGGGCGCTGGAGGCCTACGGCGCGGCGTACACGCTGCAGGAGATGCTGACGGTCAAGTCCGACGACATCAACGGGCGCACCAAGGTGTACGAAAACATCGTCAAGGGCGATCACAAGATCGACGCCGGCATGCCGGAGTCCTTCAACGTGCTCGTGAAGGAAATCCGCTCGCTTGGCATTGATATCGACCTGGAGAGGCACTGATGAAAGCGCTACTGGAGCTCTTCAAGCAAGTCCAGCAGGCCGAGGAGTTCGACGCGATCAAGATCGGGCTCGCTTCGCCCGAGAAGATCCGCTCGTGGTCCTACGGCGAGGTGAAGAAGCCCGAGACCATCAACTACCGCACCTTCAAGCCGGAGCGTGACGGTCTCTTCTGCGCGCGCATCTTCGGGCCGATCAAGGACTACGAGTGCGTGTGCGGCAAGTACAAGCGGCTCAAGCACCGCGGGGTGATCTGCGAGAAGTGCGGCGTCGAGGTGACGCTCGCCAAAGTGCGCCGCGAGAGGATGGGCCATATCGAGCTGGCGAGCCCGGTGGCGCACATCTGGTTCCTGAAGAGCCTGCCGAGCCGCCTCGGCCTGGTGCTCGACATGACGCTGCGCGACATCGAGCGCGTGCTGTATTTCGAAGCCTACGTGGTGACCGATCCGGGGCTGACCCCTCTCAAGCGCTGCCAGCTGCTCACCGAGGACGACTACCTCGCCAAGGTCGAGGAGTTCGGCGACGACTTCTCCGCCAGCATGGGCGCCGAGGGCATTCGCGCCCTGCTGCGCTCGATCGACATCAACCGCGAGATCGACCAGCTGAGGAAGGACCTCGAGGCGACCTCGTCGGATGCCAAGATCAAGAAGATCGCCAAGCGGCTGAAGGTGCTGGAGGGCTTCAAGAACTCCGGCATCAAGCCCGACTGGATGGTGATGGAGGTGCTGCCGGTGCTGCCGCCGGAGCTGCGCCCGCTGGTGCCGCTGGACGGCGGCCGCTTCGCCACCTCGGACCTGAACGACCTGTACCGCCGGGTGATCAACCGCAATAACCGGCTGAAGCGGCTGCTGGAGCTCAAGGCGCCCGAGATCATCGTGCGCAACGAGAAGCGCATGCTGCAGGAGGCGGTGGACTCGCTGCTCGACAACGGCCGGCGCGGCAAGGCGATGACCGGGGCGAACAAGCGCCCGCTCAAGTCGCTCGCCGACATGATCAAGGGCAAGGGCGGGCGCTTCCGCCAGAACCTGCTCGGCAAGCGCGTCGACTACTCGGGCCGCTCGGTGATCGTGGTCGGCCCGCAGTTGAAGCTGCACCAATGCGGCCTGCCGAAGAAGATGGCCCTGGAGCTGTTCAAGCCGTTCATCTTCAACAAGCTCGAGCTGCTGGGGCTCGCCACCACCATCAAGGCCGCCAAGCGGCTGGTGGAGCAGGAGGTGCCCGAGGTGTGGGACATCCTGGAAGAGGTGATTCGCGAGCACCCCGTGATGCTCAACCGCGCGCCGACGCTGCATCGCCTGGGCATCCAGGCCTTCGAGCCGGTGCTGATCGAGGGCAAGGCGATCCAGTTGCATCCGCTGGTGTGCGCGGCGTTCAACGCCGACTTCGACGGCGACCAGATGGCGGTGCACGTGCCGCTGTCGCTCGAGGCGCAGATGGAGGCGAGGACGCTGATGCTCGCCTCGAACAACGTTCTGTCGCCCGCCAACGGCGAGCCGATCATCGTGCCCTCGCAGGACATCGTGCTCGGCCTGTACTACGCCACGCGCGAGTTCGTCAACGCCAAGGGCGAGGGCATGTCCTTCGCCGACCTCGGCGAGGTGCACCGCGCCTACGACTCGCGCCAGGTCGACCTGCAGGCGCGCGTCTGGGTGCGCATCAAGGAGGTCGAGGTCAGCGAGGAAGGCGAGAAGAGCGACAAGGTCACGCGCTACGAGACGACGATCGGGCGCGCGCTGCTGTCCGAGATCCTGCCGGCGGGGCTGCCGTTCGAGCTGCTCAACCGGCCGCTCAAGAAGAAGGAGATCTCGCGGCTGATCAACGCGGCGTTCCGCCGCTGCGGCCTGCGCGAGACGGTGATCTTCGCCGACAAGCTGATGAACTCGGGCTTCACCATGGCCACGCGCGCCGGGATCTCGTTCGGCGTGCACGACATGCGCGTCCCGCCGCAGAAGCACGAGATGATCCGCGCGGCGGAAAACGAGGTGAAGGAGATCGAGAGCCAGTACACCTCTGGACTGGTCACGGTCGGCGAGCGCTACAACAAGGTGGTCGACATCTGGTCGCGCTGCGGCGAGCAGGTCGGCAAGGTGATGATGGAGCAGCTCGGCACCGAGGAGGCAGTCGACCGCCACGGCAAGAAAGTGCGCCAGGAGGCGTTCAACTCGATTTACATGATGGCCGATTCCGGCGCGCGCGGCTCGGCTGCGCAGATCCGGCAGCTCGCGGGCATGCGCGGCCTGATGGCCAAGCCCGACGGCTCGATCATCGAAACGCCGATCACGGCGAACTTCCGCGAGGGCCTGAACGTGCTGCAGTACTTCATCTCGACGCACGGCGCGAGGAAGGGCCTGGCCGACACGGCGCTCAAGACCGCGAACTCGGGCTATCTCACGCGCCGCCTGGTCGACGTGACGCAGGACCTGGTGGTGACCGAGGACGATTGCCAGACGCAGAACGGCGTCGCGATGAAGGCGCTGGTCGAGGGCGGCGAGGTGGTCGAAGCGCTAAAGGAGCGCATTCTCGGCCGCGTGCTGGCCATCGACCTGACCCACCCGGAAACGCAGGACGTGCTCTTTCCGGCCGGCATGCTGCTCGACGAGGACGCGGTCGACGCCATCGACAACCTCGGCATCGACGAGGTCAAGGTGCGCACGCCGCTTACCTGCGACACGCGCTGGGGCGTGTGCGCGAAGTGCTACGGGCGCGACCTGGGCCGCGGCTCGCTGGTGAACGTCGGCGAGGCGATCGGCGTGATCGCCGCGCAGTCGATCGGCGAGCCGGGCACGCAGCTGACGATGCGGACCTTCCACATCGGCGGCGCGGCTTCCCGGACCGCGGTGGCGAGCCAGGTCGAGGCGAAATCGGCCGGCACCGTGCGCTTCACGCCGACCATGCGCTATGTCACCAACGCCAAAGGCGACAAGGTGGTGATCTCGCGCTCCGGCGAGGTGATCATCGTCGACGACAACGGCCGCGAGCGCGAGCGTCACAAGGTGCCCTACGGCGCGACGCTGCAGGTGGTGGACGGCGATACCTTGCGCGCCGGCAGAGTCGTCGCCAGCTGGGATCCGCACCACCGCCCGATCATCACCGAGTACGCCGGAACGGTGAAATTCGAGAACGTCGAGGAGAACGTCACCGTCGCCAAGCAGATCGACGACGTGACGGGCCTGTCGACGCTGGTGGTGATCGACTCCAAGCGCCGCGGCAGCCAGACCGCGAAGGGCATGCGCCCGTCGGTCAAGCTGCTAAACGAAGCGGGAGACGAGGTGCGCATCGCGGGCACCGACCACGCCGTGAACATCAGCTTCCCGGTGGGCGCGGTGATCGCCGTGCGCGACGGCCAGCAGGTGCAGGTCGGCGAGGTGCTGGCGCGCATCCCGCAGGAAGTGTCGAAGACGCGCGACATCACGGGCGGCCTGCCGCGCGTGGCCGAGCTGTTCGAGGCGCGTGCGCCGAAGGACAAGGCGACCCTCGCGGAGCACACCGGCACGGTGTCGTTCGGCAAGGACACCAAGGGCAAGCAGCGCCTGGTGATCACCGACCTGGAGGGCGTGCAGCACGAAGAGCTGATCCCGAAGGACAAGCACGTGCTGGTGCACGACGGCCAGGTGGTCAACAAGGGCGAGATGATCGTCGACGGCTCGGTCGATCCGCATGACCTGCTGCGCCTGCTCGGGGTGGAGGCGCTCGCGCGCTACATCATCGACGAGGTGCAGGACGTGTACCGTCTGCAGGGCGTGAAGATCAACGACAAGCACATCGAGGTGATCGTGCGGCAGATGCTGCGCCGCGTGCAGATCGAGGAGCCGGGCGACACGCCGTTCATCCAGGGCGAGCAGGCCGAGCGCGCGGACGTGCTGGAGGAGAACGAGAAGGCGGAGAAGGACGGCAAGAAGATCGCCGCCTACTCCTACATGCTGCTCGGCATCACCAAGGCGTCGCTGTCGACCGATTCGTTCATCTCGGCGGCCTCGTTCCAGGAAACCACGCGCGTGCTCACCGAGGCGGCGATCATGGGCAAGCGCGACGGTCTGCGCGGCCTGAAGGAGAACGTGATCGTCGGGCGCCTCATCCCGGCGGGCACCGGCATGGCCTACCACAATATGCGCAAGCAGCAGGCGGCGGAGCCGATCCTGCCGGAGATCCCGGCAAGCGAGGA
>Ga0153916_10003224_pt1 | contig 12111 bp, 6 predicted proteins | sample Opewatmetagenome_FD_109642 | JGI IMG/M metagenome (GOLD analysis project Ga0153916, IMG submission 109642) | Freshwater wetland microbial communities from Ohio, USA - Open water 3 Core 3 Depth 4 metaG | ecosystem: Environmental > Aquatic > Freshwater > Wetlands | place: USA: Ohio, Lake Erie, Old...
GGGCAGGAGCGCCTGGTTGTCACCTGCACACAACATGACCAGGCTGACTTTCATGGCGGCAAAGTTCTCCACCTGGGACAGCTGCTTGCCCGCGTCCCATTCCGCGTCGGAGTAGATCAGCTTCACTCCGAGCTCCTTGGCAGCCTTGTCCATCCCCCGGCGTTCCACGCTGAAGAACTCCACCGACCCCGGGAGGGCCACGGCGATGGTCTTCTCCGAGGTCCCCGTGGCGAACCCGAGCGGGATCCCCACGAGGGCAAGAACACAAATGCACAGGACGACTCTCTTCATCTGAATGAGCTCCTTTCTCTCTGACCGCGACAGCGGTTTGGGTTGGATGCTTCCTCCAGAGCAAGAAACGTGCCGCGGCATCACCAGGGCCTCTCCCCATTCACTTTCCCAGGAAAGAATTGCACCCCGCCCGGGATCGCGGCTCGATGCACCCGGATCCTGGGTAATCCGGTTCCCGCGCCCGCCCGACGATGGGAACCTGCTTACTCACCGGCGGCGCCGGCGGGCGTCCGGACGAACCTGACTCGGAAGCTGGTGGAAACGCCCGGCTGGCTGGTGCAGGAGATCATGCCGCCGTGCAGGCTCACGATGCTCTGGCAGATCGAGAGCCCCAGGCCGGCATTCTTTCGACCTTTCTTGGTGCTGAAGAAGGGATCGAAGATCCTGCCCGCGATTTCCGCGGGGATGCCGCACCCGTTGTCCGTGATCGTGAGCTCCACCACGCCGCCGGAGGCGGATTCTGCGCCGCCGGAGGCGGATTCTGCGCCGCCGGAGGCGGATTCTGCGCCGCCGGAGGCGGATTCCCGGGCGGACTCGGCGTCCTGCGGGACGGCGAGCTCGGCCTCGATGCAGCCTCCCTGCCCCACCGCCTCGATGCTGTTGGAAAACAGGTTCATGAACAGCTGCTTCAGCTTGTTCTCGTCTCCCCGGATCAGGGCGGGTCCCGCGGGCTGCTTCCGCTGGACGCGGATCTCCTTCTCCGCAAAGCGGTGCGCGAGCAGGAGGATCACCTCGTCCAGGCACGCGAGCAGGTCCACGTCGTGGAAGGTAACGTCGTCGAACTTGGAGAAGGATAGCAGGCTGCCCACGGTCTTCTCGATGCGCGTCACCTCGTTCTCGATCTTCTCGAGCTTCCCCTTCGAATCGGAGTCCAGCTCGCGGAGCTTCAGCAGCTCGACGTAGTTCTGCACGATCCCCAGGGGATTGTTGATCTCGTGGGCCACCCCCGCGGCAAGCTCGGCGGTGGAGGCGAGCTTCTCGGTCCTCAGGACGTATTCCTCCATGGACCGCTCCCGCGAGATGTCCTCCATGAGGATGATCGTCCCCAGGAACGCGTAGTCCTCGTCGCGGAAGGGATACACGGACACCTTCAGGATCTTCTCCTCGCGAAAGGGCGCCTCCTTGATCACCAGCTCCTGGCGCGCCTCGATGCGCTGCATCACCTGGTCCAGGTCCGGAAGATCCTCCCGCCGCACGACCCCGCCGAACGGGGAGCCGACCACCTCGCCCCGCAGTCCGAGGATCTTGCGGGCGGCGAAGTTGATGAGGTGGATGCCGTGGGCCGCGTTGAGGATGATCACTCCCACCGGGATGTTCTTGATGATGTTCTCGTTGTAGCGCTTCAGGTTGAGAAGCTCCAGATTCTGCCGCCCCAGCTCCTCGCGGCTGAGCACGTAGGAATAGGCGAGCTTGATCAGCTTGATCCGGTCCAGGTCCTCGATGCGCTCGGTATCCATCGTGCGGCCGTCCTTCAGGATGGTGACCCGGTCGGCGAACTGGAAGATCTCGTCCATGTTGTGGGAAATGTAGATGACGCTCTTCCCGTCCCCGCGGAAGCGGTGCAGGATGGGGTAGATGCGCTCCATCTCCTCGGGGGTGAGCTTGCTGGAGACCTCGTCCAGGATGAGGACGCGCGGCTCGAGGGACAGCACCCGGGCCAGCTCCACCATGTGCTGCGCCGCGGCGGTGAGCCGGCTCACGGGGACATCGACATCGATGTCGAAGGACAGGGAGGAGAACAACGCCTGCGCCTCGGCACGCATGCGGTGGTGGTCCAGCCTCAGCAGCCCGGCCCGGGCGAACCGGCCCGCGAAGATGTTCTCCGCCGCGCTGAGGGATGGAATGACGTTCAGGTGCTGGTAGACGATCCCGATGCCGCTCCTGATCGCGGTGCGCGGCGTGAACCATCCCACCCGGCGGCCGTCGAAGAGGATCTCCCCCGCGTCTTTTCTCACGGCGCCGCTCAGGAGCTTTACCAGGGAGGACTTGCCGGCCCGGTGGGCGCCGACGAGCGCGTGGATCTCCCCGCGGGCCAGGTCGAAGTCCGCTCCTCGAAGCGCCGGGATATCGCCGTAGGAGACCTCGATGCCGCGCATCTCGAGCAGAGGCGCCTCGGCGCTCATTCCATGCCAAGCCTTTTCATGCGGTTGTAGAGCGTCTTTCGGCTGATGTTGAGCAGCCGCGCCGCCTTCTGCTTTTCTCCGCTGCTGCGTGCCAGGGCGTCGGCGATCTTCTGGCGGGACAGCTTCTCGTAGACCGCCTCGAGGCTGTCGGGAAACCCCTCGTCCCGCAGCTTCAGGTACTGGGCGGGAAGGTGCTCTTCCCCGATCTCGCGGGAATCGCAGAAGATGACGGCCCGCTCGATGCAGTTGCGAAGCTCCCGCACGTTGCCGGGCCAGGCGTGGCGGTAGAGGATCTCCTTCATCGCCGGGGACACGGAGGCCGCCTCCCGGCCGTACTTCCCTGCGAAGACCCTCAGGAAGTGATCCACGAGGAGGTCGAGGTCATCCTTGCGCTCGCGCAGGGCCGGCAGGTGGATGGTGACCACCGACAGTCGGTAGAACAGGTCCTCGCGGAGACGTTTCTGCGCGATCAGGGCGTCCACGTCGGTGTTCGTGGCGGCGATGATGCGCGCCGTGGAACGCAGCGTCTCCCCGCCTCCCAGGCGCTGGAACTCCCCGTCCTGGAGGACGCGCAGCAGCTTGGGCTGGGTGGCGGCGGTCATGTCCCCGATCTCGTCCAGGAACAGGGTGCCCCCGTCCGCGAGCTCCAGCTTCCCCGCACGCCGGCGCACGGCGTCCGTGAATGCTCCCTGCTCGTGGCCGAACATCTCGGACTCCAATAGCGTGTCGGGAATGGCGGCGCAGTTGACCTTCACGTACGGGCCGACGCGGCCGCTCTTCTGGTGGATTGCCGCAGCCACCAGCTCCTTGCCGGTGCCGCTTTCACCCGTGATCAGCACCGGCGCATCCGTCGCGGCCACCCGGTCGATCTCCCGGAGGATGCGGAGCATCCCGGCATTGCCCGTCACCAGGGAAGACTCCCGCGCGTCCCCGGCTGCCGTTTCCCGCGAGGCACGGATGCGCTCGATCTCCGCCACCAGCTGCCGGGTCTTCAGGGGTTTGACGAAGAAGTTCAGCGCGCCGTAGCGCATGGCCTCCACGGCGCTCTCCACGGACGGGTAGCCGGTGATCATGATGACCGGCAGGGAGCGCTCCCGGCGCTTGATCGCCTTCAGCAGGTCGATCCCGTTCTGCTGGGGCATGGCAATGTCCAGGAGGACGAGGTCGACGTCGTTCTTCTCCAATATGCCGGCAACCGCCCCGGGATCGCTGGTGGACAGGGACGCAAGCCCCCGGGCGGAGAAGATTTCCGAGAGGGAGAGACACATCTCCTGCTCATCGTCCACGATCAGGATGGTGAAGGGCATTGCCGGGATGATACCGCCGGCGCGGGCGCGCCCGCAAGGGAAAGATCCGCGGTGAAATCCACCCGTGGATTGACGGCGTCCCCTCTTCCGGTGTCTCATCGCCGTGTGGGCGCCCCGGAAGCCCGACTGGTTCCCATCACGGTGCAGGCCTACGCCGGCCACAAGGCGGACGAGACCCCGCGCGCCTTCGACCTCGGGGAACGCCGCATCATCATCGAGGAGATCCTGGACCGCTGGTACCAGGCCGGCCGGGATCCTGCCCTCCCCTCGGCGAGCTACTTCAAGATCCGGTCCGAGAACGGTGGGGTCTTCATTATCAAGCGCGACAACGAATCCCTGCAATGGTTTCTCCTGGAGGCCGGGTGATCGGGCAGTCCGCCGTGCCCCCGGGATCCGGGCCCGGTTTTCTTGACGCCGCCGCTTTCATGCCCTATGCTTGGGCTGCGCCTGCGTGAAGATCGGCGTGCGGACTTCGACACCAGCCTTGAGAGGAGGTGGCATGCCATGGCCATCTCGATTTCCATTCCAGGGCGGGTCCTCACCAGAATCATCTCTAACAGCCTGACCGGCAGACCGCGGGATCTGAAGCGCCTGGTCCGGCTGGCGCAGAAGATCCCGACCATCGTCGCGGTCCGCCGCTTCTTCGACACCCTGGGGGAAGCTCTCGATCGCGGCGATCCCTTCGGCGAGTTGTTTCTCCGGCTGGGACGCCAGTTGTCCCGCCAAAGCCGCCGAAAGGTAGTGTCCAACCTCATCTACCGCGAGTTCATCGCGGGATATCGCATCCGCCGGGCCAGAAGCATCGACGGCAACTGGGTCCCCGGCTTCTTCGTCATGAGCCCTACCATGCGCTGCACGCTCTCCTGCCGCGGCTGCTACTCGGGGCTCTATGACCGTGAAGAGGTCCTGCCCTACGAGGAGATGGACCGGATCCTCGCCGAGGCGCAGCGGCTGGGCATCTATTTCGTCGTGATCTCGGGAGGGGAACCCTACCTGCTCGCCGATCAGCTCCTGAAGCTGTTCCGGAAGCACGCGCGCATGTTCTTCCTCACCTACACCAATGGCACGCTTCTCGACGGCCCGCTGTGCCGGGAGCTTGCCAGGCTGGGCAACGTCGCGCCCGCCATCAGCGTGGAAGGATTCGAACAGGAGACGGACGAGCGCCGGGGCCCCGGGGTGTTCGACCGCATCGTGCGGGCGATGAACACCCTGCGAAGCGAAGGCGTGTTTTTCGGGTTCAGCGCCACGGCGACCAGCCGGAATCTGGACACGATCGCGAGCGACCGCTTCGTCACCTTCTACCTGGAGCTGGGGGCCCTGTTCGGCTGGTATTTCCTGTTCCTGCCCGTCGGCCGTGACCCCGTCCTCGACCTCGTGCCGACTCCGGAGCAGAGGATCGAGCTCGGCAAGCGCGTCGCACGGCTCCGAAAGGACCACCCCATCTTCCTCGGCGACTTCTGGAACGACGGGCCGGCCGTGGGCGGCTGCCTGGCCGGCGGGAGGAACTACCTGCACATCCTGAACAATGGCCACGTGGAACCCTGCGTCTTCTGCCACTTCAGCTCGGACACCATCAAGGGAAAGACGCTGCTGGAGGTCGCGAACTCCCCGTTCTTCAAGGCGAGCCGGGCGGAGTTTCCCTTCAACCCTACCGGCAACCTTCTACGGCCCTGTATGATCATCGACAACCCCCGGGTGCTGCGCCGGCTCGTTCGCGAGTACGCGGTCCCGGACGGACACCGCGACGCCGATGCCATCATCAGCGACCCCCGCGTCGTGGCGTGGGCGGACCGGTTCGCCGCGAGCATGGAGGAGCTCGCCGAGCCGCTCTGGGAAGCCTTGATCAACGATCCCTGCTCGCGATGGTTCCGCGAGGGCACCGAGTATCGCGACCATCTCCGGCCGGCCATCCTCTTCCAGGGCGAGCGCCCCGCGTCGGACTTTTCGCAGCCGATCGCCCCGCCACGCTGAGGCACGCCATGCCCGACCTCGGACTCGATGTCGGATCCACCTCGGTCAAGTGCGTGCTCCTGGACGATGAGCGCACCATCCTGGAGGAGCACTACGACTTCTGCCTCGGCAGGCCGTTCCACGTCCTGCGGGACCGGCTGGCCGACGTGGTTGGCCGCTGGGGGCAGGCGGCGATCGGGACGGTTGCCGTGACCGGCACCGGAGGAATGACGGCCGCCCGGCTGGTCGGGGGCGCATTCGTGAACGAGATCATCGCGCAGGCGGCTTCCGTGGGCCGGCGGTACCCGAATGCGCGGACGATCATCGAGATGGGCGGCGAGGACACGAAGCTCATCTTCCTTCGCGACGGGGCGCTCCGCGACTTTGTCATGAACAGCATCTGCGCAGCGGGAACCGGGGCCTTCCTCGACCAGCAGGCGAAGCGGCTCCAGGTCTCCATCGTCGGGGAGTTCGGCCGCCTGGCACTCGAATCCCGCGCCCCGCCGCGTATCGCGGGACGCTGCAGCGTGTTCGCCAAGAGCGACATGATCCATCTCCAGCAGATCGCCACCCCGGTGCACGACATCATCGCGGGCCTGTGCTTCGCCGTGGCTCGAAACGTGAAGAGCACGCTCGCTCGCGGCAGGGAACTGGAACGCCCGGTCGTGTTCCAGGGAGGCGTCGCCGCGAATGCGGGCATGGTTCGGGCCTTCCGCGAGGTCTTCAAGCTCGGAGACGGCGAGCTCATCATCCCCCCTCACCATGCGTCGATGGGCGCGCTCGGCGCCATGGACTACGTGCGGGACCATCCCCTGCAGCCGAGCGCTCCGTTCAGAGGACTCGCCGAGCTCGACCGGCATATCGAGGGTTCCCAGGATGAGCCCCGCCACCTCGCGCCGCTCTCGGCACCGCCGCCAGCGGGGTCGAAGGAGCCGATCCGGTTCCCGGACATCGGGACGCCGCTGCCGGTCTGCCTGGGGGTGGATGTCGGGTCGCTCAGCACCAACCTCGTCCTCATCGACGAGACGAACCGGGTCATCGCCCGCCGATACCTCCCCACGGCGGGCAAGCCCCTGGAAGCCATCCAGATCGGCATGCGCGAGATCGGGGAGGAAGTCGGGGCGCGGGTGCGGGTCATCGGGGCGGGCTCCACCGGCTCGGGCCGATACCTCACGGGCGACTTCGTGGGCGCCGACCTGATCGTGAACGAGATCACCGCCCAGGCCACCGCGGCGACGGAGGTGGACCCGCGGGTGGACACCGTGTTCGAGATCGGCGGGCAGGACTCGAAGTTCATCTCCCTCGACGACGGCGTGGTGGTCGATTTCGAGATGAACAAGGTGTGCGCGGCGGGGACCGGCTCCTTCCTCGAGGAGCAGGCGGAAAAGCTCGGCGTTCGAATCGTGGAGGAGTTCGGCTCCCTCGCCCTGGCCGCCGGCGCCCCATCCCGCCTTGGGGACCGCTGCACGGTCTTCATGGAGTCGGATCTCAACTCTCACCAGCAGAAGGGGGTCCATCGCGACAGCCTCATCGCGGGGCTCGCCTACTCGATCGTGCAGAACTACCTCCAGAAGGTCGTGGGGGAGCGCGCCCTCGGGCGCCGGATCTTCTTCCAGGGCGGCGTTGCCAACAACGAAGCTGTGGTCTCGGCGTTCGAGAGGGTGCTCGGCAAGCCCGTCACCGTGCCGCCGCACTTCGACGTCACGGGGGCGATCGGCGCCGCAATGCTGGCCCGGGACTCGCTCGATGGGAAGGAGAGCCGGTTCAAGGGGTTCGAGATCGGCCGGCGGGGCTGGTCCATCGACCGGTTCGGCTGCGGGTCATGTCCCAACGCCTGCGAAATCCATCGCGTCCGGGTGGAGGGTGAGACCCGGCCCCTGTACTACGGCGGCAGGTGCGAACGCTACGAGGCGCCCGAGAGGAAGAACCGGGGGCTGGACGTGCCCGACCTGTTCGAGGAGAGAACGAGGTTCCTCCTGGAAGGCTTTCAAGAGCAGCCGGCGCCGGCGGCCTTGGAAGATTCCCGGGCGCCGCTCATCGGCATCCCGCGAGCCCTTTCGGTCTTCTACCAGCGATTCCCGTTCTGGCGGGCCTTCTTCGAAGCGCTGGGAATGCGGGTCGTCCTCTCGCGCCCGACCGACCAGGCCCTCATCGCCGGCTCGCTGGAATCGCTCACGGCAGAGACCTGTTTCCCGGTGGAAGTCATCCACGGCCATGTCGCCGATCTGCGCTCCCGGGGGGTAGACAGGATCTTCCTGCCATTCGTCGTGAACGAGGAAGCAGACTCACCCAACCCCACGAACAACGGCAACTTCCCCTCGAGCCAGCCCTCCCCCTTCATCGTACGAGCCGGCGTGCGCGATGAAGCCGACCGATCGCGGCTTCTCATTCCGACGCTGCACCTGCGGTTCTCGAAAGGATTGATGCTCGACGAGCTGGCGCGGTTCATGGGGGAGCGATTCGGGGTCGGCCGTGGAGACGTGAAGCGGGCGCTGGGCACGGCACGTCTCGCTCAGGGCCGGTTCGAACGCCGGCTCCAGGAGCGAGGACGCGAGGTCCTCTCGTCCCTTCCCGAGAGGAAGACGGCCGTGGTCATCCTCGGGCGGCCGTATAATTCGGGGGATCCCGCTCTGAACCTGCGGATCGTGGAGAAGCTTCGACAACTGGACGTGCTCCCGATTCCGACCGATTTCCTGCCCCTGGTCACGCAGAACATATTCGACACCTACCCTTCCATGTACTGGCCGAACGGCAGGAGGATTCTGCAGGCGGCGAGGATCGTGGCACACCACGACCGCCTGCAGGCCATCCATCTCAGCAACTTCCGCTGCGGTCCCGACTCCTTTCTTTCCCACTTCGTGCGCGAGGAGCTGGGGGGCAAGCCCTGCCTGCAGGTCGAGATGGATGAGCACAGTGCTGACGTGGGGCTGGTGACACGGCTGGAAGCGTTCCTGGACAGCCTTCGCGGAAGGGCACGGAGGAGATCGGCGGCCCACCCATCCCGCCTCTCTCCGGCGGCCCGCCCATCCCGTGCTCCCGCAGCGCAGGACACCTCGCGAGCGGCGCGCAGTGCCGGGCAAGCCGGGCGGACGCTCTGGTTTCCCTACATGGCAGACGGCGCCCATGCGCTCGCCGCCGCCTGCCGCTTCTGCGGCGTGAACGCCGAGGTGCTGCCGCCGCTGGACGAGCACGACCTGGAGCTCGGACGCCGCCACACTTCGTCCCGGGAATGTTTCCCCATGATCTGCACGACCGGGAGCTTTCTCCGCAAGCTCGAGGAGCCGGGCGTCGATCCTTCCACCGTGAGCTTCTTCATGCCGGATCACAACGGTCCCTGCCGTTTCGGGCAGTACAATCGCCTGCAGCGCCTCCTCTTCGATCACCTGGGGTTCTCCGACGTGCGGATTGTCCACCCGAGCAATGAAGATTCGTATTCCGGCCTCGTGCCCGGCAAGGGAATCCGCTTCCGGTTGGCCGTCTGGCGCGGAATCATCGCGGTGGACATCCTGCGCAAGCTGCTGCAGGAACACGCTCCCTACGAGGCGCATCGCGGCGAATCGCGGGCCCGATATGAGCGGCACCTCGCCCGGGTGGTGGGCTGCATCGAGCAGGGAGGCCGCGGCATCCGCACCGTGGTGCGACTGGCCATCGACGACTTTGCCCGCATCGAGGTGCGGCGCGGCCCGAGAAAACCCGTGGTGGCCGTGGTCGGCGAGATCTTCATGAGAGACAATCCCTTCTGCAACGGCTTTCTGATCCAGAGGCTCGAGGAGCTCGGCGCGGAAACCGTCGTTGGGCCGGTCCGGGACTGGATCAGCTATTCCACCTACCGCTTCCGCCGTGATGCCCGGAGAAAGGGCCGAATCGGCAACGTGCTGAGATCGACGATCCAGGGTGCGTTCCAGGACGCCATCGAGGAGAGCCTGGTCCGCTGCGCGGAGCAGGGCGGAGTGGAGATGCACCGGGACATTCCGGTGGCGCGGGCGCTGGACCTGTGCGCGCCGTACATCCATCGCGACTACGACGGGGACCCCGCCCTGGCGCTCGGCAGCGTCGAGGGCCAGGCGGAAACCGGCATCGCCGGAGTGGCCAGTATCATGCCGTTCACCTGTCTTCCCGGGACGGCGGTCAGCGCTGCTGCACCGCTTTTCAGCGACAATCACGACGGGCTCCCCTGGATCAATGTCGCCTACGACGGCCAGGAGGATTCGAGCCTGAGCACGCGCCTGCAGGCATTCGTGCACCGGGCCCGGGAGTACGCGCACCGAAAGGGCTACGACCGCGAACGCACCTGGTGAGATTCTCGACCCCAGCCCGCACCGATCACCGTAACGGTCCGCGCCGGCCGAAAGATGTGGTACTATCAGCACGCCGAAAGGACGGCGAGGAGGAACGGATGAACGGGCTCACGAGCGGGCGGGAAAAGAGCGAGCGAACGCTGACCCTGGTGCTGATGATCGTGGTGGTGGGGCTCCTCAACGCGGACCAGAACCTCATCAATTCCACCCTCGGCGCCATAGAGCAGGAGTTCCGGGTCACGGATGCCGACATCGGCCTCATGAGCGGCCTGTTCACCATCCTCGGGGCGGTGGTCAGCCTGCTCATCGGGTACCTGTCCGACAAGTGGAACCGCAAGATGCTCTTCGTGTACTCCGTCCTGCTGAGCGAGATCCCCTGCTTCCTCACCGCCTTCAGCGCAAACTACGCGCAGTTCTTCATCTTCCGGATCCTCACGGGATTCGGCGTGGGCGCCTCCTTCCCGGTGATCTTCTCCTTCATCGGCGACCTCTACGGGGAGAAGGAGAGAGCCGGGGCGGTGGCCTGGATGACCACGGTGATGGGACTGGGCCAGATCGTGGGGCAGCTGGTCAGCGGGTACGTGGGCCCGGCCACCGGCTGGAGAATGCCGTTCATCATCGTCTCGGTGCCGACGCTGATCGTGCTGCTGGTGTTCTTCCTCGTGGTGAAGGAGCCCCGGCGAGGGGCGGCCGAGGAAGGCGTGAACTCCCTGGTCGCCCAGGGGTACCTCTACCCGAAGTCCATCCGCTTCCGCGACTACCTGCGGCTGTTCAAGGTCCGCACGAACCTGTTCCTGTTCATCCAGGGCATCCTCGGAACGGTCCCCTGGGGAGCGATCCCCCTGTTCATCGTGAAGTTCCTGAACGAGAACAAGGGATTGTCCATCGAGGCGGCCACTACCGCGTTCCTGCTGTTCGGGGCAGGCAACGTGGCCGGCACGATCCTCGGCGGACTGGCCGGCGGGCCCCTGCTGAAGAAGAAGCCCGCCCTGCTTCCCCAGTTCTGCGCGGTCACCACCTTCCTGGGAGCGGGCGTGATCCTGTTCATGTTCATCGGATTGCCGCAGGGCAGCCTGCTGTGGACCCTCGTGCTGGGCTTCCTGGGGACGTTCTTCGCCTCCATGACCGGCCCGAACATGCGCACCATGCTCCTGGACACCAATGTGCCGGAGAACCGCGGCGCGATCTTCTCCATCTTCAACCTCACCGACTCGGTGGGAACCGGGATCGGCAAGTACGTGGCCGGCCTGCTATCCGCCTCATTCGGCCTGGCCGTCGCCATGTGGACCTCCGCCGGGTTCTGGATCCCGTGCGGGATCTTCCTCCTGGTGGCCGCCCTCGTGTTCGCCGGCGACATCAAGGAGCTTCAGCGCAGGATGGTCGAGGTCGCCCGGGAGATGAAGGCGGGCGCGGGAAAGCAGGAGGCCCGCGCCAGCCGCAGCCCGAAGAAGGCCTGACCTCGTGATCCGGATCCGGGGAGCCTCCTTTGTCGACGAGCACGGAAGAACCCTGCTCCTGCGCGGGGTGAACCTCGGGGGATCGAGCAAGGTCCCCCGGGTGCCGGACGGCGCCACGCACCTGCCGGGAAGCCTGCGCGCTCCTGCGGGCGTCTCCTTTGTCGGGCGGCCGTTCCCTCTCTCGGAAGCAGACGAGCATTTCTCGCGCCTTCGGTCGTGGGGGCTCACGTTCCTTCGGTTCATCGTCACCTGGGAGGCGATCGAGCACGCAGGTCCGGGCCTCTACGACGAGGCATACCTCGACTACCTGCGGGCCGTGATCCAGCGGGCGGAGGGCCACGGCATCTCCGTCTTCATCGACCCGCACCAGGACATGTGGAGCAGGTTCAGCGGCGGCGACGGCGCACCGGGATGGACCCTGGAGGCGGCGGGGTTCGAGCTGGATCGCCTGGACGCGGCGGGGGCGGCTTTCACGCACCAGCGCCGGGGCGATCCCCTTCCCTCCATGATCTGGGTGACCAACGGCGGCAAGCTCGCCGCGGCCACGATGTTCACCCTGTTCTTCGGGGGAAACGACTTCGCGCCAGGAACCCTGGTGGAAGGACGCCCGATCCAGGATTTCCTGCAGTGCTCCTACCTCGCCGCCATGGCACGCGTGGCCGAGCGGCTCCGCGGCCTTCCCAAC
>Ga0153916_10003225_pt1 | contig 12104 bp, 13 predicted proteins | sample Opewatmetagenome_FD_109642 | JGI IMG/M metagenome (GOLD analysis project Ga0153916, IMG submission 109642) | Freshwater wetland microbial communities from Ohio, USA - Open water 3 Core 3 Depth 4 metaG | ecosystem: Environmental > Aquatic > Freshwater > Wetlands | place: USA: Ohio, Lake Erie...
AAATCAGCAAACAGACCCTGGCCCACGCCAAGGACATGCTCGAACGTGCTTCGGCCTGACCTCAATCGCGCCGTCGAGTCCGCCACGCCGGTGATCCGGCCGGCGGCGATCGGCGACGTGCCCTACATTCATCATCTGCTCGAGATCTACGCCGCGCAGGGCAACCTGCTGCCGCGCACGATGAGCGAGCTGTACCGGCACCTGCGCGACTTCTTCGTGGTCGAGATCGACGGCAAGGTCGCCGGCTGCGGCGCGCTCGAAATCTTCACCGAGAACCTCGGCGAGGTGCGCAGCCTGGTGGTCGACGATGCTTTCAAGGGCCGCGGCTTCGGGCGGCTGCTGGTCGAGCGCATCATCGAGGAAGCGCGCGTCATCGGTCTCAGCCGCCTGATGGCGCTCACCTACGTGGCACCGTTTTTCCACAAGCTCGGCTTCAAGACCGTGCCGAAGGACACGCTGCCGGAAAAGGTCTGGGGCATCTGCGTGAAGTGCTACAAGTACAACAACTGCGATGAAACCGCGGTGCTTCTGGAGATGCGTTGAGAACTATCTCGTCCGCCGGGCGTCTTACCTGTCCGCCAGTCCTGAATTAATATCCATCGCCAATTTCGATTGGAAAAAGAATATAAGTACATGCGGCACACCCTCATGAAACCGCGGGCCAGACTGGTCAGTTATCTCCTGGCGTTGCTGCTGATCGCTGTCGAAGCCGGGGCACTGGCACACGAGCTGAATCACCAGCTGCACAAACCCGATGCTCCGTGCGCGCAATGCCTGTTCGCCAATCATCTGGGCAAATCGCCAGTCGGCGTCGCCTTCGTCTTCAGCGCTTGCGCGCCCGAAGCGCATGCGCTGCCGGTATCCCCCTCCGCGCCGCGCCGGCAGGCATTCCACGCCTACGCGGTGCGTGCCCCTCCTCTTCACTCCGAAATCTAGTTTTCGATGCGACCACGCGCGGACGACGTCCGTGCGCACGCCTCGCGCGAGCGAGGCAGCCATTCACTCATGATTTCGGAGACAGATTCATGCTGCGCAAAACCATGCGTGCCGCCATATTGGCGGCGTTTGTCATGCCGGCCGCGGCACTCGCTGCCGGCAACGACCCAACTGCGCCGACTGACACCGGCGCAAGCCAAACCGACGAACAACGCCTGCAGTCGCTCGAACAACGCGTGAAGCAACTGGAGTCGGCGCCACCGCCGGTCGCGCCGCCGTCATCCATCGGCAGCTTCAACCCGGCGGTCTCGCTGATCCTCTCGGGGCTGTACACCAACCTGTCGCAGGACCCGGCGAATTACCGCATCACCGGTTTCGCCGTGCCGTCCGACACGGAGATCGGCCCGGGCAGCCGCGGGTTCAGCCTGGCCGAGAGCGAGCTCGGCATCTACGCCAATATCGATCCGTACTTCTACGGCGCTCTGAACTACTCGCTCCATCCGGACGACACCGCCTCGGTGGAAGAAGCGTTCATCCAGACCATCGCGTTGTCGAACGGACTGACCGTCAAGGCCGGGCGTTTCTTCTCCGGCATCGGCTACCTCAACGAACAGCACGCACATGTCTGGGACTTCGTGGACGCGCCGCTCGCCTACCAGGCGTTCCTCGGCACGCAGTTCGGCGACGACGCGGTGCAGGTCCGCTGGCTGGCGCCGACCGACACCTTCCTCGAGTTCGGCGCGGAGCTCGGGCGCGGCCGTCCGTTTCCCGGCAGCGACCGTAATAAGAACGGCTCCGGCGCCGGCACGGTGTTCGCACATGTCGGCGGCGACGTCGGCGTGAGCAGCAGCTGGCGCGCCGGTCTCTCGACGCTGCAAACCTCGCCGAAGGATCGCACATTCACCGACACCAACATCGCCGGCGCCGACGTGACCAACAGTTTCAGCGGCGACAGCCACCTGTGGATCGCGGACTTCGTCTGGAAATACGCGCCGAACGGCAATCCGATCCACACCAACTTCAAATTGCAGGCGGAATACCTGCGCCGGCGCGAGAACGGCGATCTCACCTACGATTCAAACGGCGCGCTCGGGGCCACGAACACGGCTTCGTACGACGCCACGCAATCCGGCTGGTATCTCCAGGGCGTGTATCAGTTCATGCCGTACTGGCGCATCGGACTGCGCACCGAGCGGCTCGATCGCGGCACCGTGGACTACTCGTCCAACAGCGCCAATCTGGCGCCGCAGGATTTCAATCCGTCGAAGAACAGCGTCATGGTCGACTACAGCCCGAGCGAATTCAGCCGCATCCGCGTGCAATTCGCGCAGGACAAGTCGCGCCAGGGCGTGACCGACAACCAGGCCTTCGTGCAGTACCTGATGAGCCTCGGCGCCCACGGCGCCCATCAATTCTGACTTGAATCGCCAGCACCAGGAGAAAATTATGAAAACGGTAAAACAATGGTTACTGCTGTCAGCGTTGTTCCTTTTTGTCGTGCCGGCACACGCCGCGTTGCAGGTCTTCGCCTGCGAGCCCGAATGGGGCGCGCTGGCGCAGGAGCTCGGCGGCGACCGCGTCTCGGTCTACGTCGCCACCAACGCGTTGCAGGACCCGCACCAGGTCCAGGCCAAGCCGAGCCTGCTGGCGCGGGCGCGGCGCGCGAACCTGGTGGTGTGCACCGGTGCCGAGCTCGAGATCGGCTGGCTGTCGATCGTGCTGCGCCAGTCGGGCAACGACGCGGTGCAGCCGGGCAAGCCCGGCTATTTCGAAGCGTCGCACTACGTGCAGATGCTGGAAGTGCCGACGCGTCTGGATCGCTCCGCCGGCGACGTGCATCCGGGCGGCAATCCGCATATCCAGACCGATCCGCGCAACATCGGCCGCGTCGCCACCGCGCTGGCGCAGCGCCTGGGTGAGGTCGATCCGGCGAACGCCTCCTTCTATCAGGCGCACTACCAGGACTTCGCGAAACGCTGGGACGCGGCGATTCAGCGCTGGCAGTAGGAAGCTGCGCCGCTGCGCGGTGTAGCGGTCGTGGCGCATCACAAGGGCTGGGCCTATCTCGACCAGTGGCTGGGCCTCCGCGAAATCGCCGAGCTTGAACCCAAGCCGGGCGTGGAGCCGACCGCGGCGCATCTCGAAGAGGTGCTGGAACAGCTCAAGCGCGAACCGGCGCGGATGGTGATCCGCACCGCCTACGAGGACCAGCGCGCCTCTGAATGGCTCGCCGAACGCGCAAAGATTCCGGCGGTCATGCTGCCGTTCACCGTCGGCGGCACGGACAAGGCCGGGAATCTTTTCGGGCTGTATGACGATACCGTGCAACGCCTGCTGGGAGCGCTCAAATGAGCTTCGACGCGCTTGATCTCAGCATCCTCGGGCCCGCCTTCGTCGCCGGCCTGCTGGTGCTGGCCACGCACGTGCCGATGGGCCAGCAGGTGCTGGCCCGCGGCATCGTGTTCATCGACCTTGCGATCGCGCAGATCGCCGGACTCGGCGTGATCGCCGCCGACGCCCTCGGCTGGGAGCCGCGCGGCTTCGGCGTGCAGATCGCGGCCGTGGGCGCGGCGCTCATCGGCGCGCTGCTGCTCACGTTCACCGAGAAACGCTGGCCCGAGGTGCAGGAGGCGTTGATCGGCGTGCTGTTCGTGCTGGCCGCCTGCGCCGGGATCATCCTGCTCGCGGGCAATCCGCACGGCGGCGAGCATCTCAAGGACCTGCTGGTCGGCCAGATTCTGTGGGTCAGCTATCGTCAGCTGCTGCCGGTCGCCCTGCTCACCGCGTTTCTGCTGGCACTCTGGTTCAAGGCCGGCAAGCGCCTCGGCCGCATCGGCTTCTACGCGATGTTCGCGCTCGCGGTGACGGCGTCGGTGCAGCTGGTGGGCGTGTACCTGGTGTTCGCGAGCCTGATCATCCCGGCGCTGGCGAGCCGGTTTCACGTCGCGCGCCGCAGGCTGGTCATCGGCTACAGCATCGGCGTACTGGGTTATGCCATCGGTCTCGCACTGTCGGCGGTCTTCGATCTTCCTTCCGGCGCGGTGGTGGTGTGGGCACTGGCGGGTTGCGGAGTGGTATTCGCCTGGATTGGAGGTTTGGCGTTGAAGCGACGCTGACTGCTTTTAGGCAGGTTGGGGTGAGCGTAGCGACAAAATCGCCGGGGCGAGGCGGAGTTGTCGCGAACATACTTAACGTATGTTAGCGCCGCCGAACGGGTGCAACGAATTCTGTTGCACCCCGGGCGCGAACCTTGGACAGCCGAAGGCTGGCCCGTAGGGCGGAGTCCAGGGATGGACTCCGCAAGCCCAACATTACTGGGCATCACGATCGTTATCGTTGGGGTTCATTGCATTCACCCCAACCTACGCGATCTAAACCGGCACGATCTAAACCGGAGTGTGGTGCTTTGGCGTTTGCCATTACCCCTCATCCCCATCCCTTCTCCCGCAAGGGGAGAAGGGGGGCGAGCCGAGGCGCGCCTACGGCGCGCACCTCATTTTTTCGAGCACTTCCCGTGCTTCTTCATGCCATCGCACACGCCGTAGAGATACAGCGAGTGGTCTTCGATGTGAAAGCCGGCCTTCTCCGCGATCTTGTGCTGGCGGTCCTCGATCGCGGTGTCGTAGAACTCGAACACCTTGCCGCACTCGAGGCACACCATGTGGTCATGGTGCCCGCCCTGGTTGATCTCGAACACCGAGCGGCCGCCCTCGAAGTTGTGCCGCATCACCAGGCCCGCGGCCTCGAACTGCGTGAGCACGCGGTACACCGTGGCGAGCCCCACCTGTTCCCCGGCATCGAGCAGATGCTTGTACACGTCTTCCGCGGTCATGTGCCGGTCCTTGGAGTCCTCGAGAATGCTCAGGATCTTGAGGCGCGGCAACGTCGCCTTGAGCCCGGCCTTCTTGAGTTCGGCGCCGCCGATTTCGGGATGTCGCGTGGTTGTCGTCATCGACGCTCCTTCGCGGATATGCCAGCCGAGGCCGTATACCCGGATAATGCATCTGGGTTATGATCGCACCAGTTTAAATCACCCCGCGGACGATTACCAAAACCATGCGCAACGTGTTACTGCTGGCGGCCCTGATGACGCTGCTTTCCGGCTGCCTGAGCGTGTATCACCTGGAAGTCCAGCAAGGCAACGTCGTGACCCAGGAGATGATCGACAAGCTCAAGGCCGGCATGACGCGCAACCAGGTGCGTTACGTGCTGGGCACGCCGCTCGTCATCGACCCGTTTCATCCGGACCGCTGGGACTACTACTATTATTTGCGCGGCAGCAAGGAAAAGACCGGCGAGGCGCAGCGCGTGACGGTGATATTCAAGAACGATCTGCTGGCGACGGTGGAAGGCGGCGTTCGAGCCAAGAACGGCAATACCCCTTCCGGGACGGCCGGCGACATGACGCCCGCGCCCAAACCGGCTGCACCCGCGGCTGACGCCACTCCGGAACCTTCCCCTTCACGTCTCTTATAATTTCTTGCGACGGCCGGCGCTTTTGCCGGCTCGTGCCCGCCGTATTTCCTTGGGGTCGGCCTGCAATGGCCGGTAGATCTCGACGCGGTCGCCGTCCTGCACCGGGTCCTGCAGCCGCGCGGCTTCGCCGTAAATGCCGACGCGATCGCGCGACAAATCGATTTCGGGACACCGCGCGAGGATGCCGGAGCGGCGGATGGCGTCTTCGATCGTGGCACCGGCCGGCAGCGTCACTTCGACGACTTCCTGGCGCGCCGGCGTGGCGTACGCCACCTGCACGCGCCACACCGGCGCGCTCACGTCTTCTTGCCGTACAGATCGATCGCGCGCCGGTGGAAGCTGTCCACCAGCTGGTTCGCGATGTTGGAAAACACCGGCGTCAGCACCAGGCTTGCGAGCTTGTTGGCCACCTCGAATTGCAGGTCGAGCGAGATCTTGCACGCCTCCTCGTCCAGCGCGTCGAAGCGCCAGAACCCCTGCAGGTGGCTGAACGGGCCCTCGATCAGCTGCATCTCCAGCATCTTGTGGCGCTGCATCAGGTTGCGCGTGGAAAAAGTCTTGTGGACGCTCCCATAGGCGATGTCGATGGCCGCGATCACCTCGTCGCCCTGCGACGAGACAATGCGCGCGCCGCCGCACCACGGCAGGAATTGCGGGTACGCGGGAATATCCGCCACCAGTTCGAACATCCTGGAGGCGCTGAAAGGCACGATCGCCGAGCGATGGATCGCGGTCATGCGTACAGCTGCGGAAGATTGAACAGCACGATCAGCAGCAGGATCGGGATCGCCCAGCGCATCAGCCAGCGCCAGAGCAGATAAAAACCGGACGGGGGCAACCGCAACGCTTCGCGCATCATGTCCCGCTTCAGCACCCAGCCGGCGAACAGCGCCGTGAGAAGCCCGCACAGCGGCAGCAGCGCCTGCGCCGTCACCACCTGCAGCACGTCGAAGAAACCGAATTTCTTGACCACGCCGAAGAACGTGAACGAATACGCCCAGGCATTGAACGAGAGGATGCTCACCACCCCGAGCGTCCAGGCGCCCAGCCCGCACAGGATCGTGGAGCGCAGCAGGCTCATGCCGAAGCGCTCGCTCAGCCACACCATGACCGGTTCCGCCAGCGCGACCGCCGAAGTCCAGGCGACGACGATCAGCAGGACGTAAAACACCGTCATTACCGCGCGCCCGAACGGCAGATGATCGAAGGCGAGCGGGATCGCCTGGAACACCAGGCTCGGGCCGGAAGCGAGATCGATGCCGCCGGCGAACAGCAGCGTGAACACCACCAGGGCCGCGACCAGGCTGGTCAGGGTGTCGATCCCGGCCACATAAAACGACAGCCGCGTGACGCGCGCGTCGGCGTGGAGGTAAGCGCCGTACATCAGCATCGCGCCGGCGCCCAGCCCGAGACTGAAAAACGCCTGGCTCAGGGCCGCCAGCAGGCCGTCGGCGGACAGCTTGTCGAAATCCGGCATGAACAGCACGCTCGCGGCGTGCGCAAAGGCGTCGGTGGTGGCGGCATAAGCCGTCAGTCCGAGCAACAGGATGAACAGCAACGGCACCACAAAGCGCGCCACCGCCTCGAGGCCGTGACGCACCCCGCGCCCGGCCACGACCATGGTCATGGCGATGAACAGCGTGTGCCAGAACAGCTGCTTCTCCGGGTCCTTCACCAGCTGCGCGAACTGCGCGTTCATGCCGTCGGCGGTGAGCCCGGCAAAAACGCCGAAGGCCGCGCGCAGCGCGAACGCGATCACCCAGCCGGTGATCACGCTCAGGTAGGACAGGATCAGGAACACGGCGAGCACGCCCATGCCGCCGACCAGCTGCCACAGCGAATCGGCGCGCACGCGGCCCGCGAGAAACCGGAACGTCGCAATCGGCGAAGCCTTGCCGGCGCGCCCCATGGCGAATTCCGCCATCAGCATCGGCACGCCGAGGATCAGCACGCACAGCAGGTAAACCAGGACAAAGGCGCCGCCGCCGTACTGGGCCGCGAGCTGGGGAAACTGCCAGAAATTGTTGAAACCGATCACCGCGCCGCCGGCCGCGAGCACGAACATCCGTGGCGAAGACCAGCGCTCGTACACGGTTTTCCTGCCGCTGCGCAGGGGGTCCCGGCGCGCCGGGTGCTTGTGGGTCGGAATCATCGCGATCTGCCCGCCGGAACGGTACCGTGTTTTTCTCGCACGGGGCGAGAATGTGGCATACTCGGCGCAGGGCGTCCACCGACAAACCGCATCACGCGCATCCTCACGATGTCGATTCCTTATAAGAAGAATAGGCCACGACTGACGACAATTCCGCCGTCCCGGGGCGACACCACTCATGAGTAAGAAAAAAGACGCCGCACACAGTCCCGCGATCGCCCAGAACCGCAAGGCCTGGCACGACTATTTCATCGAGGACAAATTCGAGGCCGGCCTGGCGTTGCAGGGTTGGGAGGTCAAAAGCCTGCGCGCCGGGCGCGCGCAACTGAAGGAAGCCTACGTCGTCATCGACCGCGGCGAGGCGTATCTGGTCGGCGCGCATGTGTCGCCGCTGGCTTCGACGTCAACCCACGTGCAGGCCAATCCGGTGCGAGCGCGCAAGCTGCTGCTGCACCGCGAGGAGCTGAACAAGCTGATCGGCGCCACCGAGCGCAAGGGTTACACGCTGATACCGCTGCAACTCTACTGGAAGCACGGCCGCGCCAAACTGGAGATCGGCCTGGCGCGCGGCAAACAGGCGCACGACAAGCGCGCCGATCTCAAGAAGCGCGAAACCGACCGTGAAATCCGCCGCGCCCTGAAAACCCGCTGATGCCGCGTCTGCGTTCCGGTCCGGCGCGCGGGGCTGCCCCGGGTCATTGCAGCGTGGTGTGGAAGCGCTTGAAGCTGATATAGCCAGAGACCAGAGCCATGAGCGTGAGAATACCGATGCGCTGCAGCGCAAAATCGAGCTCCCCGCCTTTCAGCATGATGTTCCGCAGCAGCGCGAGGAAATGGGTCACCGGGTCGGCGTAGGCCAGCCACTTCATGGCGAGCGGCATGTTCTCGATCGGGAAAAACAGGCCCGAGAGCAGGATCGCCGGGAACAGGAACAGGAATCCGCCCATCATCGACTGCTGCTGGCTCTGCGCGAAGGTGGAGATCAGCGTACCGATCGCGACCGACGTGCACACGAACGCCAGCGAGGCGATCGTCAACATCACGAGCGATCCGCGCATCGGCACGTGGAATCCGATCACCGCCACCCCCAGGATAAGCGGCAGCGAGCCCATGCCGAGCACCACGTACGGAATGGTCTTGCCGAACACCACCTCCGAGGCCGTGACCGGCGCCGAGATCAGCATCTCGAACGTCCCCAGCTCCTTTTCACGGCTGATCGACATGCTGGTCAGGATCATCGAGTTGATGATCATCAGCATGGCCATCACGCCCGGAACCATGAAATACGAGGTCTCGAGCGTGGCGTTATAGAGCACGCGCGTGTCGAACCGGATCGGCGGCTCCGGCGGCTCGAGCCGCAGATCCTCCGCCACCACCCGCGTAACGATGCTGCGCAGGTAGCTGTCGACCGACTGCGCCTGCAGCACGTTGGTGGCGTTCACCAGCAGCTGCAGGTCGGCGTCGCCGCGCGCGATGGCGCGCGTCAGCCCGCCCGGCGGCGGAATGACGGCGGCGTCGATCTTCCCGGCACGCAGCAGCTCGAACGGGTCGCTGTTGCGATCGGCGTCGGCGGGCAGGAACCAGCGGCCGGCGAGGGCGCGCTCGTACACGTGCTGCAACACGGTGTCCCCGGAATCGAACTGCACCCACAGGCGGATGTTCTTGACGTCGTTCGAGATCGCGACGCCGAACAAAACGAGCTGCACGATCGGCGCCAGGAACAACAGGATGCGCATGCGCGGATCGCGCAGCGCCTGCTTCAGTTCCTTGCCCAGGAAACCGGCGAGCGTACCCATCATGGCTCGAGATCCGTCTTGAACTTGCGTGTCGCGAGCAGCACCATGGCCACGCACAGGATCGCCAGCGCCGCGAACGGCTCCCACATCTCGGTGAACGTCGCGCCCTTCAGATAGGATTCGCGCGCGATCACGGTGAGCCAGCGCGCCGGCATGATCATGGTGAGGTACTGGAAGAACGCGGGCATGCTCTCGATCGGAAACACGAAGCCGGAAAGCAGGTTGGCCGGGATCAGCCCCGACATGATCGCCACCTGCATCGCCACCAGCTGGTTGCGCGTGAGCACCGAGATCAGCAGTCCCTGGGCGAGGTAGGCGCCGAGGAACAGCAGGCAGCCGGCGCCGTAGAGCAGCAGGCTGCCGCGGAACGGCACCGCGAACACGGTGCGCGACATGAGATAGACGAACGCGAGCGCCGCGATCCCGAGGGCCGCGTACGGCGCGAGCTTGCCGACGATGATCTCGAGCGGCTGCACCGGCGTGGACAGCAGCAGCTCCATCGAGCCGTTCTCCCACTCGCGCGCCACCGCCAGCGCGGTCAGCAGCACCGCCAGGATCGCCATGACCACCACCGCGAGGCCGGGGATCACAAACCAGCGGCTGTTGAGCTCCGAGTTGAAGAGAAAGCGCGACTTGAAGCTGACCGGCGCCGGCGGGTCGAAGCCGGCGATGCGCCGGCCGGCCAGCGTCTGGATCGATCCGATGTAGCTGAGGATCGGCCCCACGGTCGAATTATCCGAGCCGTCGAGCAGCAGCTGCGCCTGCGCCGGCCGCCCGGCGTACAGGTTCTTCTGGAAGTCCCCCGGGATAATGAGCGCCGCGCGGTCGTGATCGCCCCCGAGCGCGCGGAACGCGCCCTCGGGCGACGGCACCCGGTCGACGATGAAGTAGCCCGAGCTGCCGAAAGTGTCGATCACCTGGCGCGACGTGCGCGTCTGGTCCGCGTCGAACACCGCCAGATGTACGTTCTTCACGTTGAACTCGATGGCGAAGCCGAACAGCAGCACCATGAACACCGGCAGCCCGAGCGCCAGCATGAGCGTGAACGGGTCGCGCAGGACATGATACACCTCCTTGCGCGCGATCGCGGCGGTGCGGCTCCAGCGGAAGCTCATGGGTCGTTCCCCTCGACGAGCCGGATGAACACGTCCTCCAGCGTCGGTGCGATCTCGCGCACGTGAAACTCGCGGTCCAGGCCGGCGCGCAGCCGCGCCGCCGCCGGGGAGTCGCGGAACGCCGCGTGGAACCGCAACCCGTACGGCTCGAAGTATTCGATCTCGGGATCGTGCCCCAGCTGCTGCAGGCGCGCGAAATCGGTCCGGCCGCGCGGGTCGAGCGCGTACAGCGGTCCGGGAAACACTTGGCGCTTGAGCTGCTGCGGCGTGTCGAGCGCGACGATGCGTCCGGTGCGCATCAGCGCGATGCGGTCGCACTGCTCGGCCTCGTCCATGTAGTGCGTGGTCACGAAGATCGTCTTGCCCTGCCCCGCGAGTTCACGGATCAGCGCCCAGAAGCGCGCCCGCGCCGCGGGCGTGACACCGGCCGTGGGCTCGTCGAGAAACACGATCTCGGGGTCGTGCAGCATCGAGGCCGCGAGCGAGACCTGCTGCTTGATGCCGCCGGGCAGGTCGCGGACGTAGGAATCGAGCGGCCGCTGAAACGAGATGAAGCCGAGGATGTGGTCGCGGCGCTTGAGGAAAGTCTCGCGCGGCAGCTTGCGCAGGCTGGCGATGAACGCCAGGTTTTCCGCGACCGTCATGTCGTTGTACAGCGTGAAGCGCTGCGACATGTAACCGACCTTGCGCTTGATCGCCATCTCGCCGGTGTCGAAGCCGACGCCACCAACCGTCACCCGCCCCGCGCTCGGCACCAGCAGCCCGCACAGCACGCGGATGGTGGTGGTCTTGCCGGCGCCGTTGGCGCCGAGGAACCCGAACACCTCCCCGCGCCGCACCGTGAAGCTGATGTCGTCCACCGCCGTGAATTCGCCGAACTTCACGGTCAGGTTCGCTACCGCGACTGCAGGCGTCTCGCTCACGTCGTCGCCCCCGCGTGCTTGAGAAACAGCTCGTCGAAGCTGCCGACCTGCTCGCGCGCGAGCAGCGCGCGCGGTTCGCCTTCCGCGACTGCACGACCCGACTCCAGCAGGTGCACCTCGGAACAGCGTTCGGCCTCGTCCATGTACGCGGTCGCCACCAGGATCAGGATCCGACTGTCGGCCAGGCGGTACAGCAGCTCCCAGAACTCGCGCCGGCTGATCGGGTCGACGCCGTTGGTCGGCTCGTCCAGCAGCATGATCTCGGGCGAACGCAGCAACGCGCACATCAGGCCGAGCTTCTTGTACATCCCGCCCGAGAGCTGCGCGGCGGCGCGTTCCACGAACGGACCGAGCCGGGTGATCTCGAGCAGTTCTTCGCGGCGGGTGCGGTACTCCTCCGGCGGGATCTGGTAGAGCGCGCGGAAAAACTCCAGATGCTCCTCGATGGACAGGTCGGGATACAGGCTCTGCTGCTGCGGCATGTAGGCGATGCGCGGACGGATCGCCTCGAAGTCGAGCGGCGCGCCGTCCTCGCGGTACTCGACGCGGCCGGCGTCGGGCCTGAGCAGCCCGAGCAGGGTGCGCATCAGCGTGGTCTTGCCCGCCCCTTCCGGCCCGATGATGCCGTGCATCTTGCCCGCGGCGAACTCGAGCGACACGCCCGCGAGCGCCTGGTTCGGCCCGAGCCGCTTCCTGACGTCGTGGA
>Ga0153916_10003226_pt1 | contig 12104 bp, 10 predicted proteins | sample Opewatmetagenome_FD_109642 | JGI IMG/M metagenome (GOLD analysis project Ga0153916, IMG submission 109642) | Freshwater wetland microbial communities from Ohio, USA - Open water 3 Core 3 Depth 4 metaG | ecosystem: Environmental > Aquatic > Freshwater > Wetlands | place: USA: Ohio, Lake Erie...
GACGTTCTCGAGGTTCTTCCTCTGCGGCTTCTTCGCGGCCTCTTCGTAGAGATAGACAGGAATCTTCAGCTCCTTCGCGAGCCTAGCACCAACTCTGTTCGCGATGTCGATGCAGTCCTGCATGGTCGCCCCTGAGAGCGGGATGAATGGCAGGACATCGAGAGCCCCCATCCTCGGGTGCTGCCCGGTATGCTTGTTCAGGTCGATGAGCTCGACGGCCGCCCTCGCCCCCCTGAATGCCGCCTCCTGGATGTTCTCCTTCGACCCGACGAAGGTGACGACGGACCTGTTGTGGTCCGGGTCGGACTCCACATCCAGTACCTTGATGCCCGGGACCGACCGGATGGAATAGACGATCTTGTCGATGACGGTCTTCCTACGCCCCTCGCTGAAATTGGGCACGCACTCGATGGTCGCGGGCATGAACCCCTCAGGCAGGTTTCAGGGCATTAGTATCTGATGATATCAGGCTTCGCTCTCACTTCTTGAGGACATCCACCGCCGCGACCTTCTCGAGCACTAGCTCGATCGGGTGCTTGTCCCCCAGCGTGGCCAGTTCCTTTTCTGTGAGGCCGAACTTGAGGAGGCCGTCGCGCAGCGGGTTCTCGATCCTGTCAGGCAGGGGTTTCCAGGTCGCCTTCGGCTTGAACGCGCCCTCTGAGAGCTTGGCAATGACGACCTCGCTGGTCTCGTCGTCGACGGTCATCTTCTTCAGGGCGGAGTTCAACTGCCTCTCCCCGGCCGCGTACAGTAGCGTTTCCAGGGCGAGGGATTCGGACGCGTTCCTCCCCTCGGCCATGGCCTTCTTCGCATGATACAGGGCGGTCCTGATGTGATCCTTCCCGAAGACCATGTCCGCCTTGGTAACGAGGACCTGCGTTCTCCGCTCCTTGTTCGGCTCCACCTGCTCGTGGAGGAACAGCGGCGCCTCCCCCTTGTTCACTTCTGCCACCCACACCATTAGCTCCTTCGTAGCCTGTTCGACATCGAATGATACCATTCTTGCGCCCTCCTGTCTCACGGGAACTCGGTTATCGTCTTCTGGCCCCTCTCCGGCTCGGGTGCCATGCCCTGCTCCATCTGGCCAAGCTGGTTCTTGATCGACTTGGCGACCGCCTCGCCGATCGTCGGGATCGCCTTCAGCCGGTCGTAGCTCGTGGTCCTCAGGTCCTCGATAGTACGGTAGTTGCGGTCATAGAGAGCGCGAGCGCGCACCCTCCCGATGCCCCTGAGCTTCACCAGCTCCAGGAGCTCGGCCTTGATGCCGTACCGGATCCTCGTCCGCAGCTCCGCGACCTCGTCCACCGCCTGAGCGTTGAACTGCTCGGCCAGCCTTACGGATGCGTGAATCAGCCATTCCGCAATATCCATCTTGTTCCGAATATCGCCCGGGCCGACGCTGAACGACTTCGCGATGTCGTTCTCGTGGACCTCTGATATCCAGTCGCTCAGGAGCTTCGCGGTCTTGACCTCGGACAGGAACAGCTCGTACAGCGCTAGGTCCGAGGGCGGTTCCACGAGGAGCTGGTCACTCACCTCCGCCTCGAACTCCTCGATCCACGCGTAGTCCGACTGGCGGAGGTAGAGCGGAGGCATGTCCGGCGTCGCGCAAACCGTGTGGAGGAGCCCGAAGGTCTTCCCCGGCTGGAAGTTCTTGAGGGCGTCCCTGATCACCACGGCCGACTTCGGGTCAATGTACAGGTCGCTCACGGCCTTCCCGAACCGCGTAGCCCTCATGGGCTCATCCTCGTGGAGCATCTTCTCCTTCCTCAGGAACTCGATGACCTCGTCGATAGTGTCCGACAGGTACGATACGTCCGTCTGGAGCGCAAGGAAGGTCTTGTCGAAGAACCTGCCCAGGTCCTCTCTGCTCTCCGCGCTCTTCGTGGCGATCAATGCGAGCACGTGGGACCTTATCGCGGGTTCCGTGCCGAGCTTCGAGTAGATGTTCTCGTTCTCGCCGAGGAGGTAGTTGTCCAGAAGGAGTTGTTTCTCCTCCTCGTCCTTCGCGACCAGGACGGCCTCCCCGTACTTGTCGAACCTGGGGCGGCCGGCCCTGCCACACATCTGCTTGATCTCGAGGACAGGGATGGTCGAGTAGCCAGTGCCTGAATCGTAGCGCCTGACGTCCCTGACCACCACCGTCCTTGCCGGGAGGTTTATCCCTGCAGCGAGCGTGGGCGTCGCGATAATGCACTTCAGGAGCCTCTTTTTGAAGCTCGCCTCCACCAGCCTCCTCTGCGGGTTCGTGAGCCCGGCGTGGTGGAACGCGGAGCCATACCTGAGGCACTTGCCGAGCTTGCTGCCGAGAGTCGTGGGCTCCTCCTGCTCGCCGACTAGACGCTTCGAGAGCTTGGCCAGCTCCGCGAGGTTGTCGCCTGAGAGCTCCTTCACTAGCGGGGCGAGGGCCGTGGCCGTTGTCTCTGCAGATCTCCGGGTGTTCACAAACACGAGCACCTGGCCGCTGGTCTTGAGCGACTCTCCAACGAGGGACCGGATCGGGTCGCCGTGATCCTTGATATCTCTAGAAGTGTTGTCCGTGAAGAAGATCCGCCCATCCATGTACACGCCTTCCTTGAGGGGAACGGGTCTCCAGTCGCTCTGGATTAGGGTGGCTCCGAGCCACTCGGCTAGCTCGGGGGCGTTCTTGATCGTCGCCGAGAGGGCGATGACCTGCGCATTCGGATTGAACGTCTTGATCTTGACGAGAGTCACCTCGAGAGTCGGTCCGCGCTCAGGATCGTTCAGGAGATGGACCTCGTCGGCGACCACAACCGAGAGCTGGGTCAGCCATTTCGCCCGGTGCCTGATGAGGGAGTCGGCCTTCTCAGAGGTCGCGACCACGATGTCGTACATCCCGAGCTTCGGGTCGAGCTCGTCGTAATCGCCCGTGGCCTCCGCGATCCTGATCCCGAGGTCCTCGAACCTTGACAGGTCGTCGAACTTCTCAGATGCCAGCGCCTTCAACGGGACTATGTAGAGTGCCTTGCCGCCCCTCAGCACCGCCTGGAGCATGGCTAGATACGCCACGAGGCTCTTCCCGGAGGCCGTAGGTATGGCCAGCACGAGGTTCTTCCCCTCGAGCGCCGGCGCTATGGCCTGCTCCTGGGGTAGGTACAGCTCCTCAATCCCGTCCTCCCTGAGCTTCCTGACGATCCTCGGGTCCAGCCCCAGCTCATCCGTCCTCATCCGGAATCCTCGGCGCGTTTCACAGGATGGCAAGGGCTAGCCTAATACTTGTCCAGGCTTGTAGCGCAAAACCCTGCACTCGAAGCGGAGGTGCAGGCACATTCCGTGCTACTGGCGTCGTTAGCAAACGCTGCATGTCGTGGCAAAACGCTTATTTAGCAGTGGAGGAATAGTGCAGACAGCATTTGCCACTCATACTGGTGTATTGATGACGAGCGCTGAGACTTGGGGGTCCACGCTCGGGCTCCCGGATATTGAGGATTGGATGAAACGTCAGCAGTTCGAGACGACTGCCGACGTCAAGATCCCGCCTCAACTAGTGGATCAGGTCATAGGCCAGGAGGAGGCCGTGATGGTCATCCGCAAGGCCGCAGAGCAGAAGCGGCACGTGATCCTCATCGGCGATCCCGGCACAGGCAAGTCCATGCTTGCGCGGTCTATGACCGACTTCCTCCCGAAGGGGGAGCTCCAGGACGTCATCGCCTACCACAACCCCGAAGACACGAACGAGCCCAAGATCAGGATCGTTCCTGCGGGGAAGGGCAAGGAGATCGTCACCGCACAGAAGATGGAGGCGGAGCAGAGGAAACAGCAGAAGAACTCCTCCGCCGTCATGTTGCTCTTGATGTTCGTATCTCTTGGAGTCGTGCTCTGGCTTGTCCAGAAGGACAGGTCGAACACAACCCCCCTGCTCCTTGGAGCCATAGGCGGTTTCGTGCTGTACATCCTGTTCAGATACGTCGGCCAAAGACGAGAAGCAGTGATGGTCCCCAAGCTGATCATATCGCACAAGTCAGAAGAGTCTCCGCCGTTCATAGACGCCACAGGCGCGCACGCAGGTGCGTTGCTCGGCGACGTGAAGCACGACCCGTTCCAAAGCGGCGGGCTCGAGACGCCTGCACACGAGAGGCTCGAACCTGGTGCAATCCACAAAGCGAACAAGGGCGTCCTGTTCATAGACGAGATCAACATGCTCCGGATCGAGAGCCAGCAGAGCCTGCTTACCGCGCTCCAGGAGGGCGAGTTCAGCATACTTGGCCAGAGCGAGCGCAGCTCGGGCGCGATGGTCAAGAGCGAGCCGGTACCGTGCGACTTCATACTTGTCGCGGCTGGGAACTTGGACGCGGTCGTAGGGATGCACCCTGCCCTGAGGTCGAGGATACGCGGATACGGTTACGAGATCTACATGCGCAGCACGATGCCGGACTCCGATGACAACCGGGTCAAGCTCATCAGGTTCGTCGCCCAGGAGGTCTCAAAGGACAAGAAGATACCCCACTTCGACAGGGGCGCGGTCACGGAGATCATCCGGGAGGCCCAGAGAAGGGCCGGGAGGCGCGGCATGCTCACCCTCCGGCTAAGAGAACTCGGAGGTCTTGTAAGGGTCGCCGGAGACATCGCCCAGGAGAGGGGTGCGACCATCGTCGAGTCAACGCACGTGCTAGACGCGAAGAAGATCGCAAGGTCCCTGGAGCAGCAGGTGACGGACAGGGCGGTCGAGAGGCGGAAGGACTACAAGGTCTCGCTCACGGAAGGCGCGGTGGTCGGGATAGTCAACGGCCTCGCGGTGCTCAACGCAGAATCGTCCATGTCGGAGTATTCTGGAATAGTCACCCCCATCGTCGCCGAGGTGACGCCCGCGCAGAACAAGGAGGGCGGCAGGATCATCGCCACCGGGAAGCTCGGGGAGATCGCCAAGGAGTCTGTCCAGAACGTCTCCGCACTTATCAAGAAGTATACGGGCGAGGACATCAGCAACCACGACATACATGTTCAATTCATCGGCACATATGAAGGCATCGAGGGGGACAGCGCATCGATCGCCGTTGCAACCGCGGTCATCTCCGCGTTCGAGGAGATCGAGGTCGACCAGACCACTGCCATGACCGGCAGCCTGAGCGTCCGGGGCCAGGTGCTCCCGGTGGGGGGCGTGACCGCGAAGATAGAGGCCGCCGCCGAGATGGGCCTCAAGAAGGTCCTGATACCGGAGTCCAACCTGAAGGACGTCCTTCTGGAGGACAAGTACATCGGGAAGATCGAGGTCATACCCGTCAACACGTTCAACGAGGTGCTCTCGTACGCCCTCGTTGGTTCGCGCAAGGAGGGGCTCCTGAAGAAGCTCGCGGCGCTGGTCGCGGGGAAGAGAGGCCCGCCATCTCCATTGCCAGGAACCGACAGGCCCTCGGGAGCGTGAGCCCACGCGCGGTCTGGTAGTTGGGCGTTTTCAGCCATTTCACAAGGGACACCTCGCCGCCATCAGGGAATGCCTGGGCAAGTGCGACGAGCTCATTGTTGTGATCGGGAGTGCAGAGGAGTCCCACACTTATAGGAATCCTTTCACTGCAGGCGAGAGGTTCCAGATGATACTCTCTTCCCTGACTCCCGACGAGAGACTCAGGGCGATCATCGTCCCGATACGGGATGTGAACAGGTACTCGGTCTGGGTTAACCACATTGAATCCTATCTCCCTCCATTCGATATCGTGTTCTCGAACAGCGACCTCACGAGGTCGCTCTTCAAGCAGGCGGGCTACGCGGTCCGCAGGACGAAGGCGTACAATCCCAAGGAGTACTCAGCGACAGAAGTGCGGAAGAGAATCGTCTCAGGGAAGAACTGGACCAAGTTGGTCCCGGCGCCGGTCGCCCACATGCTCGAGGCCATCGACGCGAGACAGAGGCTTCTGGATTCCGGGGAAGAGCCGGGAAAGCGGTGAGGTGCTGGCTTGTTGTCCGAGGAGGTCGGGGAGCTGCTGAGGTCCAGAAAGGAGACTCTGGCGGTGGCTGAGTCGTGCACCGGTGGGAAGGTCGGCGACTTGATCACCGATGTCCCAGGCAGCAGCGACTACTTCCTTGGCGGGATCGTCTCGTACAGCAACGAAGCCAAAGTGAAATTGCTCGGAGTGAGTAGTGGAACGTTGAGGTCAAAGGGCGCAGTGAGCGAGGAAGTCGCTATCCAGATGGCTCGAGGCGTCCGAGAAAGGACGGGCTCGACCTACGGAATAGGCATTACCGGAATCGCAGGCCCTACGGGCGGCTCAGAGGCAAAACCGGTGGGCCTCGTGTACGTCGCTGTCGCGTCTGCGACGGAGCAGGTCTGCGAGAGGAAAGTCTTCAACGGTACGAGGGCCGAAGTCAAGACGGCGGCGGCCGAGCACGCGCTGCAGATGTTCCTCAAGTTCATCTCCTGACGAAACCCCCCGGCCCTCACCCGCTAGAAGTTGATCCTCGCGCTGTTATGGACTCATAGCTGATCAAGACGTTTCCGGGCCTCGGTCGATACCGCTGGCAGTTGACCGTATTTTGCCGAATTCGCTCGGCCGCATGGTCATGTACGATCTGGAGCTGCAATACTCACGAGCACGCTCGTCGGCCCCGCCAAAGTCTTTATACTCTCAGCCCAATTTTATACGCGCGCGCCTGGGATGCACTGAGAGGCACTGTCATGTCAGAAGGGGATGTACGTAGGATACCGACCGGCGTTGCCGATTTCGACTCCATTATCCAAGGCGGGATGCCGGCAGGGTCGGTCGTGCTCCTCCTTGGGGACGTCGGCGGAGGCGGTCTCGAGTTCGCCCTCACCTCCGCTGCAAAGATCGGGATCGTGAAGGAGTTCCCGGAGACGAGGGCGTTCATGCTCGGCGACGCGGGCAAGATGGGAGTGCTTCCGGAAAAGATGTGTTACATCACCTTCTCACGGTCGAGGGACGACCTCCTGCGGGAGGTCAGGATGTCATTCAACAAGGACTTCTACGAGTCCCTGAGGAACAACCTCGTCTTCAAGGATTTCTCGAAGAGCTACTTCATGCACACTGTCGTCCCAACGGCGTGGGTCGACTCGGACCAGTCCGGGGTGTTTTCAGACAACCGGGAGGATGGGCTCCTGCCGTCGATCGTGGACTTTCTGGACATGAACGCCGAGGGGAGCGTCATCATCGTCGATTCCCTCACGGACTTGGTGGTGTCGGAGTCGGTCAACTTCCAGGACGTCATCGCCCTTCTGAAGGGGATGCAGCGGATGTCCAAGAAGTGGGGATCCGTGATCTACATCATCCTCACGGACGAGATCCTCGACCGGAAGCGCCAGCAGATGATAATCGACAGCGTCGATGGTGTCCTCAAGTTCGAGTGGGCGAAGTTCCATCACACGTCGAAGCGACAGCGGTATCTCTATGTCGAGAAATTCATGAGCGTTCTGCCGCACCTGGACCAGGAGCGCATCGCGAGGTTCGCCACGCTCATCACCTCGCAGAGCGGTTTCGTGGTGATCAACACCGAGCGGGTGGGATGAGACGATGGTCGAAGGAAGGGTCAAGACAGGGATCGCGGGGCTCGACGAGATGTTGCAGGGAGGGCTCCCCCAGAACCACATAGTGGTCGTCATGGGGTCCTTCGGGACTGGCAAGACCACCCTTGGGCTCCAGTACCTTATCGAGGGGCTCCAGAACGAGGAGCCGTGCATATTCATCTCGCTCGAGGAGGACAAGGACTCGATCCTCAGGAACGCGGAGTCTTTCGGGTGGGACCTGAACTACGCCATTGAGAAGAAGAAGCTCGGGCTGTTCAAGCTAGAGCCTTCGGACGCGAAGACGACCATCACGAGGGTCAAGAGCGAGCTGCCGAAGTTCATCAAGTCTTTCGGGGCGAAGCGCGTCGTGCTCGATTCGGTCTCTCTCCTGAACATGATGTTTCCCGACGAGAGCGAGCGAAGGGCGAACATGTTCAATCTCTGCCACCTGCTGCGGACGACAGGGGCAACGTCCATCCTGACAGCAGAGGTCAAGGACGAGAATCCGCGATCGTCGAGGGACGGTCTGGCGGAGTACACCGCGGACGGAGTCATCCTCCTGCAGTCGGACGAGAGGGCCGAGGGCGGCGACGTTCAGCTCACCCTTAGGATCCTGAAGATGAGGCGGACCGGGCATTCGAGAAGGGTGAAGCCCTATGCAATCACGGACAAGGGCATTGTCGTGCATGCGGGCGCGGACGTGTTCTAGGATTTCCCTATGAGTCCGCCCTTGGCGGCGGCCTCCAGCTTCTGCTCGTCGGCGTTCCTCGACTGGTCCCACTTCGAGACTATCTCCTGGTTTACAACCGACCCGAGGCGTCTCAGACCCTCTGTGATGAGACCGTCCGCAGGGTGCGTGAAGTTCAGCCGCATGCAGCACTTCCCGTCTTTCGGATCGGGATAGAACGCTTTGCCTGTGACGAATGCGACACGCTTCCTAAGAGCAGACTTGAGCAGGTCGCTCGAATCTATTGCATCCGGCAAGTTTACCCACAGGAACATCCCGCCTTCGGGCTTGACCCAGTGCACTCCGCCAGGCATGAACTCGTCCATCCCGGTGAGCATGATCTTCATCTTCCTGCTGTAGATCTTCTTGATCTTCTCGATCTGTGGGTCGATGTATCCCTGCGCGACGTACTCATGCGCGATCCTCTGGCCGAGCACGTTCGTGCACACATCCGCGGACTGCTTCGCGATAATCATCTTGCCGAGTATCTCCGGGTCGGCGACCACCCAGCCCACTCTGAGCCCGGGCGAGAGGACCTTCGAGAAGGTGCTCATGTAGATGACCCTCCCCTCGTCATCGAAGCTCTTGATCGGCCTGAGGTGATTCCCAACGTACCTGAGCTCGCAATACGGGTCGTCCTCGAGGATCATGAAGTCGTAGTCCGAGGCGAGGTCTAGCAGGCGCTTCCGGTTCTTCTCAGGCATCGTGACCCCGGCAGGGTTGTGGAAGTTGGGCAGGGCGTAAACGAGCTCCGGCGGGGACGCGCGCTTGGAAAGCTGCTTCATACGCTCTTCGAATAGGTCGAGCCTCATGTTCTGCGCGTCCAACGGAATCGTCTCAAATGTCGGTTCGTAGATCGCGAAGCCCGTGAGGGCTGTGAGGTATGTGGGCGCCGATATGACGATGACGTCGCCGGGGTCGATGAACACCTTCCCGACGAGATCGATCACCTGCTGAGAGCCGCTGACGATAACGACGTTGTCCTTCGTGACGTTCATCGCTCGCTTCTTGTTCATTCTGTCTGCGAGGACCTCCCTGAGCGGCCCGTAGCCCTCGGTGATGCCGTACTGGAGCGTTTGCGGGGCCTCCTTCCTCAGTATCTCATCGGCGATCTGCCTCACGAGTTCCCCAGGGAAGGTCTCCGGATTCGGGAATCCGCCCGCGAAGGAGATCATGTCCGGGACGTTCAGCAGTTTCAGGAGCTCCCTGACCTCGGATGCGCGCAGCAGCTTCGCCCGCTCCGAGAAGTGCCTCGAGAGAGAATTCGCCATCCCAATCCTCAACGGTCGCAATACTGTCCGGAACGGCCTTAATGATTTTGTGCGAACCAGGATTCGCTCGCGTGTTTCGTCGCACTTGCCCGCAGAGTCAGTAACTCGTCTTCACCAAAACCATTAAGAAGAACTATGGCCTACAACGCACCTGGTCCTGATGAAACTCCTGAAGCAAGGAAAAGTCAAGGACGTGTACGAGGTCGATGCGCACACGCTGGAGTTCGTTTTCACGGACAAGATCTCGGTGTTCGACAAGACCATCCCTTCGCTCATACCTCACAAGGGGGAGACCCTGTGCAGGTCGAGCGCGTTCTGGTTCCAGGTGGCGCGCTCGTGCGGCATCAAGACGCATTTCCGGGAGTTCATTCCGCCGAACAGGATGCGTGTCCAGAAGGTCCAGGTGCTGGAGCCGTCCAAGCTGTCCAGGAAGAGCGCGGACTACCTGATACCGATCGAAGTCATCGCGAGACACTATGTCGCCGGGTCGCTCTGGGACCGGGTCCAGGCGGGAGAGGTCAAGCCGCAGAAGCTCGGGCTGAAGACGGGCAAGGAGATCAAGTACGGTGACAAGCTGCCGGCACCCTTCATCGAGTTCACAACGAAGCTCGAGAAGTACGACCGCCTCCTGACGAAGGCAGAAGCGATGAAGCTCGGCGCGCTCAACAACGACGAGTACAAGCAGGTCGTCGAGGCGGTCCTGAGCATCGACGGGAAGATCGCGGAGGAGGTCGAGAAGCGTGACCTCATACACGTCGACGGGAAGAAGGAGTACGCCTTCGACGAGGACCGCTCACTGATGGTCGTCGACACATTCGGGACCGCGGACGAGGACCGATGGTGGGACTGGGAGCAGTACTCTAAGGGGCAGTTCGTCGAGCTCAGCAAGGAGAACGTGCGCCAATACTACCGGCAGATCGGCTACTACGACAAGCTGACGGAAGCGAGGAAGATGGGCAAGCCGGAGCCGAGGATCCCGGCGCTCCCGGAGGCGAAGATCAAGGAAGTCTCCGACCTCTACATCGACATGTTCGAGCGGATCACGGGCGAGAGCTACAGGTGAGCCGTAAGAAGAGAGTGATAAAAAGGCTCGGCGTCAGCCGCCGAGACCAGTCTCTGTTGCTGTTTCCGGATCAGGTCATCTTCCCGTCCATGTACTGCTGGTAGCCCGCGAGGTCGAGCAGCCCGTGGCCCGAGAAGTTCATCGCGATGATCTTCTTCTCGTTCTTCCTCTTGGCTTCGAGCGCAAGCTCGACGACGGCCTTGATGGCATGGCTCGTCTCGGGCGCCGGAATGACCCCTTCGGCCCTGGCGAACATCACCGCGGCGTCGAAGACCTCTTTCTGCTCGTAGGCGACCGGCTTGACGATCTTGTTCTTCACGAGGTTGCTCACAGTCGGCGCTGCGCCGTGGTATCTCAGACCTCCGGCGTGGATTGGGGACGGGACGAATTCGTGCCCGAGCGTGTACATCAGCAGCAGTGGCGTCATGCCAGCGGTGTCCCCGAAATCGTATTCGTATTTGCCTTCGGTGAGGCTCGGGACGACCTTTGGCTCGACGGCGATGAATTCGGTCTTGGTCTTCTTCTTCAGCTTCTCGCCGATGGCAGGGAATGTGAACCCGGCGAAGTTCGATCCTCCGCCGACACAGCCGATCATGTAGTCCGGGACCTCATCTAGCTTGTTGAACTGCAGCAGCGTCTCCTGCCCGATGACCGTCTGGTGCAGCATCACGTGGTTCAGGACGCTCCCGAGGCTGTACTTCGTGTGGCCGTTCTTGACGGCGGTCTCCATCGCCTCGCTGATCGCGATCCCCAGGGAGCCCGGATGCTTGGGATCCACCGCGAGCATCTTCTTGCCGAACTCGGTCTCCGTGCTCGGGGAGGGAGATACGGATGCCCCGTACACCCGCATCATCTCGCGCCTGTACGGCTTCTGGTCGTAGCTCGCTCTTACCATGAACACCTTGCAGCCGAGTCCGAAGTAGTTGCATGCCAAGCTAAGTGCGGTGCCCCACTGCCCTGCCCCGGTCTCCGTGGCCAGGTTCTCGACACCCTCTTTCATGTTGTAGTACGCCTGCGCGAGGGATGTGTTCGTCTTGTGGCTGCCCGCGGGGCTCAGATCCTCCCGCTTGTAGTAGATCTTCGCGGGCGTCTTGAGCGCAGCCTCGAACCTCTTGGCCCTCTGAAGCGGGCTCGGCCTGTTCACGAGAATGTAGGCATCGAGCACCTCTTCGGGTATGTCGATGTATCGCTCCGAGGACATCTCCTGGGCGATCAGTCCCTTCGGGAACACGGGCTCGAGCATGCTCGGGTCCACCGGCTTCTTCGTGCCCGGATGGAGCGGCGGCGCGAGCGGCTCGGGGAGGTCCGGCAATATGTTGTACCACCTGCGCGGCATCTCGTCCGCGCTGAGAGTCGTCCTGAGTTCGTTCATGTGAACCATCTGGATAGGCCGAAAACCCGTACACTATATAGCCCTTTCGAGCAATGACGTATATATGTGTACGGGAGAGGGGGGCTTTCGGGAGTCAGGTGCACGCTTTCCTACATCGCAGCGCCGCACGCGATGCAGTTCTTCGCACTCGCCTCGTTGAGGGTCCCACAGTAGCGGCATCTGACCTTGATCACCTC
>Ga0153916_10003228_pt1 | contig 12101 bp, 7 predicted proteins | sample Opewatmetagenome_FD_109642 | JGI IMG/M metagenome (GOLD analysis project Ga0153916, IMG submission 109642) | Freshwater wetland microbial communities from Ohio, USA - Open water 3 Core 3 Depth 4 metaG | ecosystem: Environmental > Aquatic > Freshwater > Wetlands | place: USA: Ohio, Lake Erie, Old...
CGTCGAGCCGGGCAAGTACTTGGTGGCTAACGCGGGAGTGCTTTTATTGGGCGTCGAATATGTCAAAGAGAGCTATGGTCAGCTCTTCGCCTGCGTCAACTCCGGAACATACAACAGCCTGCCCAGGCCAGCCATCTATCCGCAAGCCCGCCATCACATCCTCCACTGCAACCGGGTCTATGACGGGAAGATGCAGCCTGTGACCGTGGCCGGCAATCTCTGCGAGACGGGCGATGTCTTCGGCAAGGAAATCCCCATGCCGGTCCCTCGAAGGGGCGACATCCTGGCGGTGCTGGGCGCGGGGGCTTACGGCCGGAGCATGGCCTCGAACTTCAACTTGCGGGATATCCCCAGGGAGGTCTTTATCTGAGGATCTCTCGGAGGGCTGATTCGAGGTCGGGATAAGAAAACCGGAAACCAGCCTTAATCAGGGCCCGAGGAAGGACCTTCTGGCCGGCGAGGATCGTCTCCTCGGCCAGCTGGCCGAAAAGAAGGCGAAGTAGAAACGCCGGCACGGGGAACCGGGCGGGGCGTTTCATGACCCGGCCCAGCGTCCGGGCGAAGCCCCTCATAGTTAGCGGCCCAGGCGCCGTCAGGTTGAAGGCGCCGGCCAAGTCTTTCCTCTCGAGAAGGAAGCGGATGGCCGCGACCTCGTCCCGGCGATGAATCCAGGAAAGCCATTGCTTTCCCGCTCCGAGCGGACCGCCCGCGAACCACTGGAACTGCCGAAGAAACCGGGGGAGAACCCCGCCGTATCTGTCCAGGACGAGTCCGGAGCGGACGACCACACGTCTCAGTCCAAGCGAAGCGGCGCCGGCGGTGGAATCCTCCCAATCCCGAGTCATGGCAGCCAGGAAGCCTTGACCGGAGAGAGACGTTTCCTCAAGCTCCTCGTCTGACCGGGGGCCATAGTAGCCTACAGCCGAAGCTTGGATCAGAATTTTTGGCCCGGTCGACGCTTTCTCAAAGGCATCCATTACCGCGCGGCCGGCCTCGATCCGGCTGCGAATAATCTCCTGCTTCTTTTTATCCGTCCACCGGCCCGCACCGATGTTCTCACCCGCCAGGTTGACAATCCCCAGCGCCCGTGTGGCCAGATCGAGCCAGCCCTCGGAGGTGCGTCCGTCCCAGGCTGCCGCTCTGACGAGGTTTCCGAACAACGCCGAGGCCTTCTGCGGATTTCGGGTTAGGACGGCGACTTCATAGCCGGCTTCAGCCAGATCCAAGGCCAGAGGGCGGCCGATAAAACCTGTGCCTCCGCTGATGATGACAAGTCCTCTGCTCATAGTTCGCCCCCTCGGGTTTTCCCGAAAGAAACAGGAATTATGGCCTGGGCAAGCGGAGTTTTCAAGAGGAATCCTTACTAATTTGATATTTTTAGTGGGTTATGGAGGGGGACGACGTCTTCTTTTGCCGCAGGTAGAAGATGTACGGCTCCAAGTTTTCGTTGGGGCTGCGCAGCCCGTCGTAGAAAAGGTTGATCACCGGGATACCGTGCTCCTTTTCCACCCATTTCAAAAGGGCGCTGCTGACCGCGCCGGGGCAGCAATAAAGCGGGTTGATGTGGACAAAGCCGTCGGGGCGGAGGTGCTGGAGATAGTTGAAGATCATGGCGATATTTTGGGGAGTCTCGCCTTCGAGCTCTGGAGGTATGCCCATCCGGCGGAGGTTTTTCAACGCTCTCCCGTCCAAGGGCGGATGACTGTCGCCGAGGACCGGCGCGGCCTCCTTCGTCCAGCGCCGGTCATGATAGCGGACAAAGGCCAGGAGCGCCCCGGCCTTGGCGGCCGAGTTCAGTTCCTTGTCTTTAAGAGACCGATCGATCTTGTTCAGGTATCCGTAATGGCTGATATCGATGAACGAGCAGGGCAAGGCCTCGCCTCCTGCCTTCTCGATGGCCTCCTCGACATGGTGGTTGAACGTGCTGTTGCAGACAACATAGAGATCGCCTAGGATGGCCAGACGGGGACGTCGGCCGCCGTCCGCAACGCGTGGGATCTCCGCATAATCTCTGACCACTTCGCGAAACGCCTCCGGCAATCCCCGGTTATCCAAGATGGCTCGGCTGAGCTTCCCGAGCGCTGTCTTCTTTATGGCTTCGGCGTCCCCGCTCCGTTCCTCACGGGCCCGAACCCTGGCCGCCATCTTATTAAGGAGCCCCCCCAGGATATAGGTCTTAAGGAGGGCGAGCTCGAGCGACTGGGGGAACTTCAAACCCGTCATTCCCGTGGTGAAGATCTGGAGCTCCTCCAACCCGGCCTTCCGCAAGCCCATCTGGACAGCTAAGGGGATTTGGGGAAAATTGCAGCTAAACATGGACGACGGGATCAGAGCCGCCGCCCGCCGCGGGGCGAGGCCGTACTCTTGGACGGTCTGAACAATTCCCCCCAGGAGCGCGCCTGTAGGAATACATTCGCCTCCGCCCACGAGCTTTAGACCCTTGACGATGGTCTCGGAGTTTTCTTCGGCGATGACCGATTCATAGCCAAAATGCCAGAGCACAGACCGGGTTAGGATCATGGTTGCGTCGTCCAGATGAGGAAGGATCCAAGTTTTGTCCTTAGTGAGTGGGCTGAAGACAAGAGGGCGGGACGGCCGGGGCTCCCTCTTTTTCCAGTTCCGGAAGGACTCGAGGGCGGCCTCGATCCTCGTCTCATAGCCAACTTCGGAGCTGAGCTCGTCCAGCTGGATGATCAGGTAGGGCTTTCCCTGGTTCTCCATGAGCTCCTTGAAATAGCTGCTGATAAAGGCATCCGGGCTGCAGCGAAAGTTGGTGAGGTAGACCGGGAACAGCCGAGGATGGCCGATGACGAACTCCGTCGCCCGGAGAATCCGCTGGCCGTAATGCCAATGGACCTTGTTGAGATAGTCGGCCGTGCGATTCGGCTCCAGAGAGTCGAGGTCGAGCATGTCCTGGGTCAGGGCACGGTACCCCTGCTGCTGGATAAGGTCGGGGATGTTCTGGTTCAGGGAGGGGTCAAGAATGTTGTAGGGCCGGCCCAGGAGAACGATGCCGAAGGTCTCCCGCTCTTCGATCTCACCGAGCACCTTTCGGCCGTGCGCGAGAAGTTCTTTTTTTGCGTCGCGGAAGAGGCCCCAGCTCACCTCGAACGCCCGGCCGACTTCCTCTCGGGATAGGCGGAGCGGCCGGCCGAGGCTTCGGAACAACGAATCAGCCGTCTTGCTGAACTCTAGCCGCAAGTCGATGACCGGAGACAGCAGTTGGGCCGCCCCCCGGAAGAGCGCTGAGTTCCGAAGCAGCACAGGCGCATGAGCCGTATAATAACAATAGAAACTCCGGGAGGGATCAGTCGTTGAGCGAGGGCCATGAAGCATGATGGGGAAGAAGACAAAATTTGCGCCCCTTTCTCTCAGCCAATCGGCGTGCCCGTGGGCGAGCAGGATTGGGGAGCAGAACTCTGATTCGGCGCTGGCCTTCCCTCTTCTCAGGATATCCCTGCCCTGCGGCGAGGTGACTGTCCGGAACCCGAGCCGGGAAAAGAAATCCTCCCACAGCAGGCGGTATTCCATGAGGCCCAGAGCCAGAGGGATGCCGATGGTCTGCTGCCGATGGGCTTCCGGATATGAAGGAGGCGGGTCGTTTCTAAAAATCTTGTCATAAACCTTGGCGACCGAGGGGAACGGAAGAGGCCGGTCTTTATATGTCTTATCCTCGTATTCGCGGCCGCACAGGAAACCCCAAGCCGCACTTTCCTTGCCGGCCTGGACAATGGTGATCCGGCAATGATTCCGGCACAGCGGGCACACTTCGCTTCGCTGGACGTGAGCCCAGGATGAAAAGCCGAGGCCGACGAACCTCGTCCGGGCCACATTCTTCTCCTTCAACAGCAGACAAACTCCCAAGGCGCCGGTGAGATGGCAGAATCGAGATACCCGGATGGGCGTCTGCAAGGCGACCTCAAAGGCAGCGACGAGGGCCTTGTTTCTCGCCGTCGCCCCCTGGAAACAGACCCGGCGTCCGAGCCTGGCCTGGCCCACGACCCGTATCAGGTAGTTATCCCGAACCGAATGCAGGGCAGACGCCAGAAGGTCTTCTCGTGACCACCCCTCGGCGAGCAGCCGGCTCAGGTCGCGGTCCATATAGACCGTGCAGCGGTCGGAGATAACCGGGCCTCTCCGGCCCAAGGCCAGCTTCGAATAGTCCCGTAGCGAAACCCCCAGCCGGCCGGCCTGCTCTTCGATAAAAGACCCGGTGCCGGCAGCGCAAATATAGTTCATGATGGCCTGGACGACCGCCCCATTCTGGATGCGGATAAATTTTGAGTCCTGACCGCCGATCTCGATCACCGTATCGACCCCAGGGTCAAGGCTGACGGCGGCCCGGGCATGGGCGCTGATCTCGTTGACGATGAGGTCGGCCTTGATGAGTTCTCCGACGAGCTTCCTTCCCGAGCCGGTCGTCCCAACGCTGACCCAATCAAACTTCACCCCGTTCCACTCCTCCATGGCGGTCAGCGTCGCGAACAGCTTTTGGACGGCCTGGACGGGCGCCGAGTGAGTATAAGTATAGAGCCCGAGAAGGGCCTGGTCGCCGCTTGTCACCATCAGTTTTGTGCTGGTGGAGCCGATATCGAGCCCGAGATAGGCTTGGTAGCAGCTCCCGGGTGCCCAGTCTCCATAGATAGTGACCTCGACATCGCCTTCCGACCAGGTCTTTTCTCTCTGGAAATCGGGATAGAAGGAATGCTCGAGGGCGAGTGGAGGGTTGAGGAGAGGAGCCTCATCGGCACGGAGTGTTTTCTTCTGCCACAGGATTTCGAGCCAAACGGGCTCGTCTGCCTGGAGAGCGGCACCGATCGCCGGGATAACCTCAGGATGCGGGAGGATGGTGATCTCTTTGCCCAGGATCTTCTCCAGGGCTGAGATTACACGGCTGTTTAGGGCCCCGCCTCCGGCCGCGGCAAGCTCTCCGAGGCCGTCCCGCTCTTTGAAGAGGGTATCGGCCAGGCACTGGGCCACGCCGTCGCAGAGCCCGGCGGCGATTCCAGCGACGGAGTGCCCTTGCTGTTGGCTGTGGATGAGGTCGGTCTTGGCGAAGACAGCGCAGCGGGTGGCGATGGAGGGCGGCGGCCCTTCAAACCCGGCGGCGAGGTCGGCCAGCCGGGCACTGTCGTACCCCAGGCGGCAGGCTTGCTGGTCGAGGAAGACCCCGGTTCCTGAAGCACAATCTGTGTTGATCTCATGGCCGGAGTACGAACCGTCAGGATGGAGAGTGATCAGGAGGACATTTTCGCCGCCGAGGAGGAGGACAGACCGAGGGACGCGCCGCGCCGCCCACTTGGCACCCTCCACGGTCGCCACGACGTCATTGATCCGGGGGCCGCTCCGGAACGTTTTGGTTCCCCGGCCGGTCAAACCCACGGGAGCCCGGGAAATCCCCAGTTCCCTGATCATCGCTTTTAAGGTCTTGGGGATATCGCCTTGATGATAGGCGTAAGATTTAGAGACAAGGGAACCGCCCTCAAGCACGGCCATCCCGACGGTGACCGCACCGATGTCAATCCCGATCTGGATTCTATTGCTCATGGGATTGAGGGACGGCTCAAAGTGTCATGCTGTCCCTTCATTATGGTCCATCGCCAAAAAGAAAAGCAAGACCCGCCTTGACAGACAGGAAACAAACACAATATATATCCCTACAGAAAACGAAGGAGGAGATATGAGCAAGCGAATTCTCGGGCTTTTTTTGGTGTTTTTTTTGGCCTCACTTTTTTGGGCGGCTGACGAGGAGAAGCCCTACAACGGCCTCAACCTCAGCCTGGGGAATCTGGCCCGCCTGTCCAAGGCTCAGACCCGCTCGATCAGCCCGGAAAACTTCACTGGCGAAAAGGGCAAGGCTGGGATGTCGGTCGATGGTCCGGCTATGAACGCCGCCCGCGACCTGGGTCAGGGATGGAAGGTCTCACCCTATGTCCGGATTATGCCCAAGGAGACCTTCCTTATGGCCGACGTCAAGGGGGAAGGCGCCATCCAGCAGATCTGGCTGACCCCGGCCGGGGCCTGGCGGTTCGCCATCATCCGGTTCTACTGGGACGGCGAGACCGAGCCCTCGGTCGAATGCCCGGTCGGAGACTTCTTCGCCTGCGGCTGGGGACGATACGCGCAGATATCCTCGCTGGCCGTCTGCGTCAACCCAGGGAACGCCTTCAACTGCTACTGGCAGATGCCCTTCCGGAAGGGATTCAAAATCACACTCGAGAATATCGCCGACGACAACTTCACCCTTTATTACCAGATCAACTACACGCTGACCGATGTGCCAGACGACGCCTCCTACTTTCACGCCCAGTTCCGGCGGGTCAATCCCCTGCCCTACAAGAGTGTTTACACGATCGTGGACGGGATTAAGGGCTGGGGCCACTTTGTCGGCACATATATGGCCTGGGGCGTTAACAACAACGGCTGGTGGGGCGAGGGCGAAATCAAGTTCTACCTCGACGGCGACAAAGATTTCCCCACGATCTGTGGCACGGGCACAGAGGACTACTTCTGCGGGTCCTACGATTTCGACACCAAGAGGCCGGACGGCTCGGTCCAATACACAGAGCACTCCACACCGTACAGCGGATTGGCCCAGGTCATAAGGGGTGACGGCCACTACGATGTCGAGCAGAGGTTCGGCCTCTACCGGTGGCACATCATGGATCCCATCCGGTTCGAGAAAGACCTGAAGGTGACGATCCAGGCGCTCGGCTGGCGTTCAGGCGGCCGCTACCTCCCGCTTCAGGATGATATTTCCTCTGTTGCCTTTTGGTACCAGCAGGAGCCGCACGCTCCCTTCCCCAAGCTGCCTGATAAGGAAAATCTGGAAATCATCTAATGGCCAAAAGGCATCTGGCGGCGATCGAGAATTTGGGACACAATCTTGGGCATTTTGCCGGAGAGAAGGCCAAGGAAAAAGTCCTGGAGGGAAGCGAGAAGCTGGCCAAGATGTCAGACCTCGAACAGATCGCCCTCTGGGTTCAGGCCGCCATGAAGCGGCTGGACAGAGCGGTCGACAAGAAAACTCGCAACCAGATCATGGAAGAGTGCGGAAGCGCTTGCGCCGAAGCGAACCGAAAGACCATTAATCAAGTCATCGCCAAGCGCAAGAAATATGGCTCGCTCGAAGAATTCCTGGAAGCCGAAAAAGCAAAGCTGCTCCCGGGGATGAGGCTGGAGCGGGAAGGGAAAGCCCTGTTCCAATACTACATTCCCCGGTCCTTCCGGTATCCGATGCGCTGCTTTTGCAGCCTCTTAAGGGGATTGCCGCCTGAGGAAACCGTTCCCGCGACGTATTGCCAGTGCTCCAAAGGGTTTGTCCAGAGGATGTGGGCGCGAGTCCTCGGTAGGCCGGTTAAAGTGGAGGTTTTAGAGACGGCAGTCACCGGCGCCAAGGAGTGCAAGTTCAAGGTCTATTTATAAACCCTGCCGCCATCCTAAAGACTGTCTACCAGGCCATATCGCCCCCGTCTGGATTTGACAAACCTCGAGTCCAGACTTATATTCCGGATAGAAAAAGGGCTTGATCAGCATGAGACCGAGGGTTTTTGTCATTTCTATCTTCCTCGTATCCACTCTCCCGGCAACGCACTGCACCATCAGTGATCTTCTTCCGGTCGAGGGGAAGATCTTCTTCGGCGTGATGGAAATCCAAAGATCGTACGACTGCAACTGCGCTCCCGATATCACCCTGACCATGAAGACGGAAAAAACTTACGGCTATCTGAATTACCAAATCAAGACAGAGATGTTCCGCTCGGGCGGGCAAATCGATCTCAGGATCTTGGGGATAAAGCCCTCCGAGGGGCCCGCCACACCGGCCTTGGGCCCGGCAGCCGCCAGCAAAGTATTGGACCTCCCGGAGGGAACATACGCCCTGAATTTTTATTATGATCATGCGGTCGACCGCTATCACCTGATCGTTAAGCCGGACTCGCTCCAGGTCGTCAGCACTGTCCACTCCTTTACCCAACCCGATTTCACTGTCTTCTGGCGTTTCCCCCAAAACTCATTCTCTTATCTCTGCGGGACGATGACGGAGACCTCCTGGATTTGTGATGATTTTTTGTCCCGGCTCTTGAAGGAGGTCGACCTCGAGGAGCTCGCCTTCCCGGACTATGGAGAAATTCCCTATCCCCGCTCCAGCGAAGGGCATTACTACAACGCGCCGGGGCGATATTTTCGTTATCAGAACGAAGAGGACTTTAACAGGGCCGGAGAGGTCCTCAAGTCGTATGCCGAGAGCGTTACCTCAAACTGCCAAGGTGTCGGGCTCTCTCTCACCAACTGGAAGGGCAGGTTTTTTTATTCCTGGCTTTTCGAGAACCCCTGAACGGCTAGCTCTTGCGTTTGAGCTCGAGACTTCCGGTCTCGCCGTCTGCAGATTCCCAGTTCCCAACGAGCACCTCCCCGCTGAGTTTCAGCGTCAACTTGATCTTCATGTAGTCGGACCCGTTGAAGATCGTGAATTCGCCCGTCAGTGCGCCGTCCACGAACTTCCCATTCTCCAGCTTGGCCTCATTGGCCATGCCCATGGAATCCGACACCGTCCCGGAATAGGCCTCCCCTTCTTTGTGGAGGACCAGGGTCACTTGGTCATCGCCGGAATTGGCGATGTAGGTCGATCCCACCCACGTTCCGGTTAGGTCTGATTCCTGACCGAAAAGTGGGCCCAGGGCGAAAGCGAGTGCGACTGCCAGCAGAAAGAGGAAAAGTAGTTTTTTCATACCGATTCCTCCTCGAAAACTGCGGAGAACTATCCCTCCGCCATAAAATACGTAAGCGTATTCCAAAAAGTTCTAGCCGAAGGCCGCACGGACAGTCCTACTTCTTGGGATAGGGAGGCCGCTCCCAGGATTTCGGCGGGTTCTTCTGGATCTTTTCCAGGATGACCTCGATCGCCTTTTCCAGCTGGAGATCCCGGCCAGCCACGGCCGATCCGGGGTCGTTGTCGACGAGGATGTCCGGGTCGGCGCCGTGGTTTTCGACAATCCACTTCCCTTCCCTGCCGTAAAAAGCGTTGTTCGACTGTTCAACCCGGCCGTTATCGATCGTCGTCTGCCCGTTGAGAATGCCGACAAGGCCTCCCCAGGAAGGCACCCCGATGACAGTCCCGAGCTGACGCGTTTTGAAATGATCGACAAAGGCTTCTCCGTCCGACCCGTTGTTCTCGTTGGAGATGACCACGTAGTTGCCGTTGCCGGCCGTGCCAGGATAGCGGAAAGGCACCATGCCCCGCAGCACGTTGAAGGAGGTCAGCTCCCTTTCGAGCTTGTCGATCAGAAAATACTCAGTCCAGCCGCCGGAGTTGCGGCGCAGGTCGAGGATGATCCCGTCCTTGTAGCGGAAAGCCCGCCAGTACTTGTCGAACTCGCCGATGCCGCCCGAACCCATGGCGTTGATGTGCATGTAGCCGACGCGGCCGTTCGTCGCCTGGTTGATCTTGCGGATGTTGTCCTGGATCCAGCGGAAGTAGCGGAGCTGCTGGTCGTTGCGGAGGGGCTCGACCTCGTAGGTCTTAGCCCCTTCCGTGGCCGGACGCGCGTTGATGGTGACTTTGACCTTCTGCCCCTGTGCGACCTGGAGGAGCTTGAAGTAGTCATCGCCCGCCTTGAGGGGGACGCCGTTGATCGCCACGAGATAGTCTCCCTCTCTGACGGCAATATCCGGCCGGACGAGCGGCCCGACAAGGCTTAAATTGATCTCCGTCGGCCCGTATATCCTGACGAGCTTGTAGAGTCCGGCGTCCGAATCGGGAGCCAGGTCGGCGCCGAGCAGTCCAGTGTAAAGGGGTGACCTGGGCCCCGCGGCAGGGCCATAATCCCCGCCGCCGATATAGGTGTGGGAGACGCAGAGCTCTCCGACCATCTGCGACATGACCCAGTTCAGCTCATCCCGCGAGGAGAGATAGGGAATATAAGCACGGTACTTTTCTCCCATAGCCTTCCAGTCTCGGCCATGAAACCCCGCATCATAAAAGAAATCCCTGTACCAGCGCCAGCAGTCGCTGAAGATCTGGTTCCACTCCTCCTGAAGATTGACTCGGTAGACGAGCGTCTCGAGGCTGAGTCGCTCGCCTAATCCCTTGCTCTGATACGCTTTGTCAACGGAAATCGTGGAAATATCGCTTTCCTTCCGGACGATGAGCTGTTCGCCGTTGGGCGAGATATCGAATTCGCGCACTTTATCGCTGAGGACTATCTCTTTTTTGTCGTCCAGATCAAAGATGTGAAGGTCCCACTTGGTTGCGCCTCTGGGGCTGAAGATCTCTTCGTACTCATCTTCTGTGAATTTGTCTACAGAAGCCCAGAGCACTTTTCCCTTGCCGGCTTTCAAGTAAAAATAGTTGCCGGGGTCTACAGGCAGCGGATAGACCCGCTTTTCCAGGCCTTCGAGGTCGATCCGGAAGGGCTCCGCCTCAGCCTTCTTTTCGACTTTCTCCTCAGGAGCGTCGGCGGCAAAGGGCGGTTTTTCACCGGCCCGGAGCTGGACGGCCATCACTTGTTGAGGGGTATCGATGACATGATTGTCCTCGTAGAAATCCATCTGGACGCCGAAGTTCCGGCTGGAGACAAAGTAGAGGTAGCGGCCCCCGGCATCAAAAGACGGGTACAGGTTGTCATAGAAGTCGTCGGTAACAGCATAGCGTTTCCCCATCGCCGTGTCATAGAGAAAGACCTGACTGTTCCTGTTGTACTGGACCAGACTGTAGGCAATCCACCGGGAGTCCGGCGCCCAGGCATAATCGCTGATCTCCCAGTAGAATTCATCGTTTTTCATCTGGTTTGAGGAATCCACCTTGGTGAGCTTCTTGGAGGCGATGTCGAGGACGAAGATCGAGAAGTCTTTGTTGCCGAAGAGGAGCTTTTTCCCGTCCGGAGACCAGAGGAGATGATAGACCGTCCGGTCAAGGTCGGTCGTGAGGGGCGTCCATTCGCCTCCCTCGGTCTTTTGGAGGTAGAGCTCGTAATCCCCGCTCTTATCCGAGAAAAAGGCGATCCATTTTCCGTCGGGAGAGGGGGCGGGATACATCTCCCGCGTGCCGGGAGTACTCGACAGGTTCGCCGCCGGACTCTTGCCCGTAGGCACCGTGAAAACGTCGCCCCGGGCCTCGAGGACGACTGACTTCCCATCATTGGCGACTTTTGCGTAGTGAATGTAGTCGCGCGGGTTGATGACGCGGTCGCGGAGCGCCCAGCGGTCGGAAGGAACGAGCACGCTGATCTTTCTGGACTGACCGGACTTAAGGTCGAAGAGGCGGAGGTAGCCGTCCTGGACATAGACGATCGTCCGGCCGTCGGTCGCCGGCATCATCACGTCGTAATCCGTGTATGTCGTGACGGGCTGAACCTCTTTGCCCCCGACCTTCTGGCTGTAAATATTGCTGATTCCGTTCCCGCGGTCGGAGACGAAGTACATGATGTCGCCGATCCACATGGGGTAACTGTTTTTGCCGACATAATCCGAAACGGGTGTGTATTTCTTGGTGTTGCCGTCATACAGCCAGATGGCCTGATACCGGCCGCCTTTGTAGCGCTTCCAGTAGTATTCCTCGTCACCGCGGCGGCAGTAGAGGAAACTCCGGCCGTCGGGCGAGAAACTGATAAGCACCCCCCGGTCGAGCGGGAGACGCTCCGGGGCGCCGCCCCTGATCGAGACAGAAAAGAGGTTGGGGTCGCGGCCGATGACATTCTCGAACATAGAACGAAAGACAACCCGCTTGCCGTCGGGCGTCCAGGCGATGACCTGAGCCGGACCGGGCTGGTAGGTCAGTCGGGTGGGAGCTCCTCCTTCGGCCGGCATGAGATAGACCGACTGGCCGCCCTCGTATCCGGCCGAGAAGGCGATCCATTTCCCGTCGGGCGAGAACTTGGACATAGCCTCGATCCCGGGGAAGGTCGTAATCCGCATGGCCGTCCCGCCCTGGGCGCTGACGAGCCAGAGGTCGCCTTCGTAGGTGAACACTATCTTGTCTTGATAAATGCTCGGGAAGCGGAAGAACCGTCCCTCCTCAACGGCCAGCGCGGCGCCGGCCAAGAGGGCGAACACGGCAAGCAGGACGAGAATCTTTTTCATACAGCACCTCTTTTCAAAGAAAA
>Ga0153916_10003230_pt1 | contig 12099 bp, 5 predicted proteins | sample Opewatmetagenome_FD_109642 | JGI IMG/M metagenome (GOLD analysis project Ga0153916, IMG submission 109642) | Freshwater wetland microbial communities from Ohio, USA - Open water 3 Core 3 Depth 4 metaG | ecosystem: Environmental > Aquatic > Freshwater > Wetlands | place: USA: Ohio, Lake Erie, Old...
ACTGGCATTATGACGCACGTAGAAATCGCCAATGTCGTTCTGCCGAACCCAGCTCATTACCTCATATGCGGGGGTGTACTTTTCGCGGGAATGTATTACCGGCTTGTGGGTGATGAAAAGATCGCCCACCCCGTAGACCATGAAGGCGCCGATCATCACCATGCCTGCGAAAGCCAGGATGCGCATTAGCCGTGGTCGGATCTCGCCTTCAGCGTGCAGCTGATTCTGAAACATTTTCCACAACGTATCCAGTCCCAGCGCAGCCAGGCATATGAGGGCGAAGCTACCGAACACCAGGATGCGCAACAGGTGCCGGAACTGCAGGGACCATTTGAGATGCAGGAAAGCTTCCTTCCACGGCATCCATTCCAGACTGATCCAACCCACAGTGAGCACCAGCATCAGGATAAAAAAAAGCAACACCTTTCGGTCACGCTTCCATAGGGCTAGAGGCAGCAGTGCTAATCCCAGGATGGGTGTCAGGCCGATGTATGCATAAAATTCCTCCCTGGCCGGCAGCACACTGTATGCATCTGGCCGCTGGGTGTCTTTAGAGGTGTAATCCAGGAATATTTGCTCGATGGTATGTGAGCCCGCCAGTTTAAGATCCTTGCTCAGGCGCGGCCAAAACTCTGCGGTCGGCAATAGCTGGATCGCAATCACCCCAAGTGCCAGAATACCCACCCCAAAAAAGAGCGGCGTCCTCCGCACATCCAATCCTAAAAACGGTGGGTGTTTATTGACCTGAACCAGCATCGCCATCCCAAATAAGCCGATGGTGATCAGCATGTAAAGGGGGTAGTATGCATTCCCCGAGAAAAAAAGCAGTGCAATCGAACCAGCTGCAATCGCAACATCTCGCCTGCGTCGCCGTTGTAAGACGAGCAACAGGCTCGATATGATCCAGGGGATATAGGCAAAGCCCAATACGAACAAATATTGCCCTTGGAAAAAGCGCGCTACGGGCTGCCCAGCGAAGGTGAACATCAGCGCGGCCCACAGCCTTGCAGGCCAGCTCAGACCGAGCGTTTTGGCTAGCCGCCACATCCCAAGTGCAGCAATCAGAAAGCTTAAATACACCCCCAATTTGAACCCTGCAGTTACTCCAAGGAGCAATACGGGTAGCGTGACGACCGGGTTATATACGTGCAGCATCGGGTCAGCGACATAGGGAATACCACTCTGGATGTAGATATTCCACAGGGGAAAGGAATGGTACAGTTTAAGACTGTTAACCAGGGTCCAATCCAACATCTGGAACGTTTCAGCTTCATTGCCTGGTAGGTTAGTGGGCGAGCGCAGGTCCAGGATCCCAGTACAGAAGAGCGTTACAGCGATGAAAATGACCAGCCATTCCAGCCAATATCTACGCCGGGTTGATTTCAGCTCAGCTTTGTTGGAGGAAGTGGCAAACGTTAAGCTGTCAGCGCCAATCGAAGTGTGTTGATTAGCGGCATTTTCCTTGCTCACTGGCACCACATTACTCTGATCACTCCCCTGGGCACTGCCCGCTGGGTTCCTGTGCGTGAAAACGGCCATGATCAAACCCTTTGGCCGCAAGTCAGAACTCATTGAATCTCGCTCCCATGGATTCGCGACACCTCAAGGATGAGTGCTCGTTCCATTCCATGAGCAATAAATCCAGACCACATGACAGGAGGGATAAAATGGGAATAATTACCGCGATAGACGCCATGCTTGCATCGAAGGTCTTGGATTAATTGTTTCAGTCTCCTAACGAGAGGCTGAATATATTATTATGATTTAATACCTTGCCCGTCCTATCCAAACCTATCGCAATCCGAGCTCCATCCGTGAGATCACCATGCGCTGGATTTCGCTGGTGCCCTCATAGATCTCAGTGATCTTGGCATCGCGGAAGTAACGCTCCACTGGCATCTCCTTGCTATAGCCGATGCCACCATGGATCTGCACCGCCGTGTGGGCAGCGAACATCGCCGTCTCAGAGGCGAATAACTTGGCCATGGCAGCTTCTATGGTGAAACGTTCACCCGTCTTCTTGCCGCGTTCCTTGGCTAGAGCTGCGTTATACACCAGCAACCGGGAGGCTTCGATACGCGTCTTCATATCCGCAATCTTAAAAGAGATGCCCTGGAATTCGCCGATCTTCGATCCGAAAGCCTCGCGCTCCTGGGCATACGCCACACTGGCTGCATAGGCAGCCTCAGCAATCCCAAGCGCCTGGGCTGCGATACCGATCCGCCCCGCATCCAAGACAGCCATGGCAATCTTAAACCCTTCCCCCTCCTCACCCAATCGATCTTCAAGCGGGCAATGGTAGTTCTCAAACAGGATCTCACTGGTGGCCGATGCACGGATACCCAGCTTGGGTTCCTTCTTGCCGCGCACAAATCCAGCTTTGCTGGCATTGATCAAAAATGCCGTGATGCCGCGATGTTTCTTCTCAGGGTCAGTCATGGTAAACACTACCACGTATTCTGCCACCGGGGCACTCGTCACCCACGACTTGCGCCCGTTGATGACATACTCGTCTCCCTCCCGCACTGCCCGGCTGCGCATTGTCCCCGCGTCCGACCCCGACATGGGCTCGGTAAGTGAATACGCGCCAATGGCTTTGCCTGAGGCCACCGGCACCACGTATTTACGCTTCTGCTCTTCAGTCCCGAACTTCATAATACCGTTGCAAAACAGCGAGTTGTTCACCGACATGATGGTGCCGTGCGCCGCATCCACCTTGCAAATCTCCTCCAATGCCAGCACGTAAGCCAGTGTGTCCATGCCTGCCCCACCATACTCCTCTGGCACTTCGATGCCCATGAAGCCTAACTCACCCATTTTCATGATCGTCTTGGTTGGAAATTCGCCTGTCTCGTCAAATTCTGCGGCGATAGGGGCAATTTCTTTCTGTGCGAAGTTCCGCGCTGCTTGCCGGATGCTTTCGTGTTCATCCGTGATAGGGAATAATCCATTGCCAGCCATCGTATCCTCCAATTATGAAATGGGTTGGAATGCTTGTGATTATAGCATGGTAAGCTTTTCGGGTTCAATTTCGCCCCCTTTCAGGCTCCCATGATTGGCGAGAGTAGTATATACTAGTGGCGAGACTTTTTTGACCGGACCCCTATGCTAACCAGGCTAAAAAATGTATTGATCGGTTCTCCCCTTCCCACCCAGCAGCTGGCTGAGAAGCGGTTGAACAAAATCCGCGCCCTGGCGGCTTTCTCACCCGACGCCCTTTCATCGATTGCCTATGCCAACCAGGAGATCTACCTGGGTTTGGTGATTGCGGGAAGCGCCGGCCTGGGGCTCGCCTGGCCGATCGGGTTGGCGATCATTGGCATTCTTACCATTGTAGCTATCTCATACTATCAAACCGTCCATGGTTATCCATCCGGGGGTGGTTCCTATATTGTCGCCCGGGCAAACCTGGGCATCATACCTGGCTTGATTGCTGCAGGTGCGTTGTTGTTGGATTATTTGCTGTGTGCTGCAGTCAGCCTTACAGCTGGCGTGGATGCCATTGCCTCAGCATTCCCAGCCTTATTACCGTACAAAATTGGGATCGCCTTGGGATTACTGGGGCTGATAATGCTGGCTAATCTGCGCGGTTTACGTGAGACCGGCACACTGATGGCGGTACCTGTATACCTGTTTTTATTCACCTACATTCCCATGCTCGTGTACGGAGGTATCCGACTGCTGCTTGATGGTCCGACACCGTTAGCTGCCGTTGCCCCTCAACCAGTGCAACCTCTGACCCTATTCCTCATATTGCATACCTTTGCCACCGGGTGCACTGCCTTGACAGGTATTGAAGCCATCAGCAATGGTGTGCCAGCTTTCCAGCGTCCAGAATCCAAAAATGCTGGGCGTACCCTGATCGCAATGGCTATCTTAATGGGGATACTATTTGTCGGCAGCATCGGGTTGACACAATTCCTGGGAGTTATCGCCGGACCACAGGAAACCATCCTCTCCGCCCTGGCGCGGAAGTTACTTGGAAGTGGACCGGCTTATGTGACCATCCAGGTTTCCACCCTGCTCATCCTGGCTGTGGCTGCCAACACCAGCTTTGCGGATTTTCCGCGCCTATCTGCCATCCTCGCTCGCGACGGATTCCTGCCCCGCCAATTCACTGGCCTGGGGGATAGGCTGGTTTTTGCCAATGGCATTATTTTCCTTGCCATCGGAACGGGTATTTTGATCGTACTTTTCAGCGGGAACAGCCACTTACTCATCCCTCTCTTTGCGATTGGAGCCTTCATGGCATTCACCCTTTCGCAATCTGGTATGGTCATCCATTGGATTCGAGAACGAAGTCAAAATTGGAGATTGAAAGCCACTCTCAATGGGCTTGGTGCCGTAGCCACAGCTACGACACTTATAGTCATCAGCATCAGTAAATTCCGCGAAGGCGCCTGGATCACCATCCTGCTGATCCCGCTATTTGTCATCGCTTTTCGTCGCGTTTACCAGCACTACCAGGATGTAGGCAAGCAGCTCAGCCTGCGCGGCCTGCCTCCCGACCTCAAACCCTTGCCTCCCTTACGCTTAGTCGTGCCCATCTCCGGTGTGCATCGCGGCATCATCGAGGCTATGGATTTCGCCCAATCCATTTCCAAGCACATCACCGCGGTGTATGTCGAGCTGGAACCTGGAGCAGGCGAAAAAATACAGAAGGAATGGGAGGGCTGGTGGCCGGATGTGCCTCTGGTGATCCTCCCCTCACCCTACCGCTCTATCATCCGCCCATTGCTCGATTACCTGGATCAAACGGACCAGGAACACAACGATGGCACATTGGCTGCTGTGGTGCTGCCGGAGTTCATCCCTGCCAAATGGTGGCAAGCGTTGCTGCACAACCAGACCTCCTTGCTGATCAAGGCTGCCTTGCTCTTCCGGCGACACACCCTCGGCTTCCAGCGCATCGTCATCGATGTGCCCTATTACCTGAAGAAATAACCATGGAGGGCCAATTATGAAAATCCTCATCGCTGCCGATATGGAAGGCATCACCGGTGTGACGAACTGGGATCAGGTTGACCTTGGCCATTCAGATTATCCGCGTTTCCGCCATTTGATGACCGGAGATGTGAATGCTGCCGTGCGCGGTGCCTGTGAAGGCGGGGCGGATGAAGTCTTGGTTACCGATGGACATGACCGCGGCACGAATATCCTGCTCGAAGAGCTCGACCCACGTGCCCGCCTGATCTGCGGTGACTACTCACCCCTTGCCATGGCCCAGGGGGTCGATCAAGGTGTGAATGGGGTTATTTTCGTGGGTTACCATGCCCGTGCCGGCAGCCAACGCGCCATCCTCGACCACACCTGGTCCAGCCGGCGCGTGGCAAACCTGTGGCTGAATGATATCCTGGTAGGAGAATACGGCTTGAACGGTGCCGTCGCCGGGCATTTCAATGTGCCAGTGCTTATGCTCACCGGAGACCAACCGGTCTGTGCCCAGGCCAGTGAGTTATTGGGCAAGATTGAGACCGTGGTGGTCAAACATGCTCTCAGTCGCATGGCTGCGAATTGTCTTCCACCTCAGGTCACCCATCCTCTAATTCAAGCAGCTGCCAGTCAGGCAGTCAAGCGCCTCCAGCAGGGGGATGCTCCCAGGCCATTCACCGTCAAGACACCTGTACATGTGATGATTGACTTTAACAGCTCCGATCAGGCAGACCAGGCTGCTTTGCTGCCCGGTTCGACCCGCCTGGATGGCAGGCGCCTCACCTTCACTGCTGATGACATGCTGGCAGCTTACCTGGGCTTCCAGGCAGCCGTAGGCCTGGTCGGCATATAGCTACAACGCTCGTGATAAATTTGCAGGGAGGTTAAATATGGAGAATAAACTGAGTGATTATTCATTCTCCTCTGTGATTCCGTCGATTGAAGGTAGCTTGAGAGAATTTTGGGAAAACTGGGGAAGTGCTCCACGATCCGATCTATATGATAGCCCCAATTTGACGCGTTTATACACAGGAGTGCCTTATGCGTTCTGCAACGGTGTGATCTGCAGCCATTTCTCGCCCGACAATATAGACGCGGTAATTGATGAAACTATATCTTATTACAGTGCACGAAACGCTACATGGGAGTGGATAGTGGGACCAAATACAAATCCCGACTATTTGGGGTTATTGCTTGAAAAGCACGGTTTGATCACTCGTGGAGCATCTATCGGCATGGCGATAAATTTACATGCGATGAATCCAGATATCCCATCAGTAGATAAATTGAGGATCACGCAGGTAGATGATAATGAAACGCTACAAATATGGGCGAACACAATGGTTGAAGGATTTGAGACATCTGCGTTATATCCAACCTTTGTTGATTTAGAGTGCTCATTGGGTCACCACCAGCAGTCATATTATCGGTATCTCGGGTCAATGGATCAACAACCTGTTGCGACTTGTGCACTTTTCCTTGGAGAAAAAGTGGCTGGGATTTATTGTGTATCCACTGTACCAAAAGCCCGTAGATTGGGAATCGGTGCCTCAATGACGCAATATGCGCTACGCAACGCACAGAGAATGGGATACCACATCGCAGTGCTGCATTCTTCACCGATGGGTCGTAGCGTTTATAGACAGTTAGGATTTAAAGAATTCTCAACTTTGCAATGTTATATCCCAGCTAAATAACCCAACAATTTCTGAGCTCAGTCCACTGAAATCCATCAACTAGCATGATTCTCCGCTAAGAATATGGCGGATGGCGTGAAAAATCTGCATCGCCAGAAGCACTCGCTTGTCTATTGTGGATTGACGCTTCACCCTTATTAATCCCAAGCATACAAGCAATAATCATCCATCGATGGATCGATATCATCTCACGATTCATGCATGCTTTTTCAACCCCTGATGGCAAGCATACCCTCTCTCAAACTCCCTTAAACTAACTATGCTATAATCCCCGCGCAGAAAGGTGAATTATGCTCAAGAAATTTGTCACCGTGCTCGGTGGTGACCCAAATAAGCGCGCTCTGGGTAAATCGACTGAAATCGTCGACCAGATCAACGCTCTGGAAGCCGATTTTGAGGCATTAAGCCCCGAAGCTCTGACAGCCAAGACAGCTGAGTTCAAATCACGCCTGGCAAATGGCGCCACGCTCGATGACCTGCTGCCGGAGGCTTTTGCCGTGGTGCGCGAGGCCAGCAAGCGCACCATAGGGCAACGCCATTATGACGTTCAGCTCATCGGTGGGATTGCCCTCCATCAGGGTAAGATCGCCGAAATGCGCACCGGTGAAGGTAAGACCCTCGTCGCCACACTGCCCCTCTACCTGAATGCCCTCACCGGTCGGGGTACCCACCTGGTGACCGTGAACGACTATCTGGCTCGACGCGATGCCCGCTGGATGGCACCCATCTACCATGCCCTCGGGCTCAACGTGGGTGTGCTGCAGATGGCTGCCCGTACCGAGAATGGCAAGAAAGCTTTCATCGTCGATCTTGAAAAGTCGTCCCCACACGAAGACCAGCACCAGCTGCAACTCGTGGATCGCGCCAACGCCTATGCCGCCGATATCACCTATGGCATTAACTCTGAGTATGGCTTTGATTACCTGCGCGACAACATGACCATGCGCCTGGATGACCGCGTCCAGCGTGGTCATTTTTATGCCATTGTGGACGAGGTGGATAACATCCTTATCGATGAAGCCCGTACTCCGCTCATCATCTCCGGACCTGCCCAAGACGACGCCGAGTGGTACGTGCGCATGTCTCAGGTCGTCCGCCAGCTGCGCACCGAAGATTACGAGCTCAACGAGCGCGACCGCAACATCACCCTCACCGAGATCGGCGAGATCCACGTCGAGGATGTGCTTGGTATCCCGCTGCGCGATCCCGACCGCCCGGAGGACGTTACACCAGAGCAGGCCCGCTTGATGGGTTTCCTCGAGCAGGCCCTGCGCGCCCAGTATCTCTTCAAGCGTAATAAGGACTACCTTGTGCAAGCCGGTAAGGTGGTGATTGTGGACGAATTCACCGGGCGCCTGATGCCTGGCCGCCGCTGGTCAGATGGCCTGCACCAGGCGGTTGAAGCCAAGGAAGGTGTCCGTGTCCAGGCAGAGAACGTCACCTATGCCACCATCACCATCCAGAACTACTTCCGCATGTACGAAAAGCTGGCCGGAATGACTGGCACTGCCCTTACCGAAGCGGAGGAGTTCGACAAGATCTACAAGCTGGATGTGATCGCCATCCCCACCAACCTGGAATACCAGGCTTCCCGCGCAGATTCGCCCCTCGTCCTGCTCGAATCCCGGGACGAGCAGGGTTATAAGTTCAAGTATTACGCCTTGCGCCAGGAAGCTGAGGAGAAACCCGTCTTCTACCAGCGCAAGGACTTTCCCGATATCATCTACCGCACTGAGGAAGTCAAGTTCCGCGCCATCACCAGCGAGATCTTGCGCTACCATGCCATGGGGCGGCCTATGCTGGTGGGTACCACCTCGGTCGAGCTGTCTGACCACCTTTCCACCCGCCTGCGGGCTGAACCATTGCGCAAGCTGGCCCAGGTGCTCATCCTGCGACGTGCCTGGTTGGTGAAGAATGATCGCCAGGAAGATGGCCGCCTGATCGAAGAGCTGCAGCCGCTCAACGCCTCCCTCGACCAGCTGCAGGTGCCCGATATGCGCAAGATGGCGCGCGACCTGGGGATTTCTTTTAATCCGCAAGACCCGGAGAATCTCTCGCAGCTATTGGATATCCTCAACCTGACCGAGGCGGAAGCTGAGCGTCTGAAAGCCGACCTGGATGCTGGCATTGCGCACCAGGTGCTGAACGCCCGCAAACACACAGAAGAATCGCAGATCATTGCCGGGGCAGGCGCTTTTGGAGCCGTCACCATCGCCACCAACATGGCCGGTCGTGGCGTCGATATTAAGCTGGGTGGTGAGCTGCCTGAGGGTGTGATCGATTCAGTCAACCGTGTCTTACGGCGGGCGGGGATCAGTGACCCGTACGATATGCGCCATGATGAGCGTCACCAGGCCCTTATCTCACTCACTCCCGAGCAGATCGGCATCTACGAGGCGGATATCGGCAAGTTCCTGCAGTACATGCAGGACATGCAGCGTGTCAAGGACCTGGGAGGTTTGCATGTCATCGGTTCCGAGCGTCATGAAGCCCGCCGTATCGATAACCAGCTGCGCGGTCGTTCCGCCCGCCAGGGTGACCCGGGCTCATCGCGCTTTTACCTCTCATTGGAAGATGACCTGATGAGGCGTTTCGGCGGCGGACAGGTCGAGTCGATCATGCAACGCATGAAGATCGACGACGCCGTGCCCATGGAAGTGGGACTGGTCAGCCGCCTGGTGGAGCAGTCTCAGACGCGTGTGGAAGGCGCTAACTTTGACGTCCGCAAGCACTTGCTCGAGTACGACGATGTGCTCAACGCCCAGCGCCAGCGCATCTATGCGCAGCGCGACCTCATCTTCACCAAGGCGGACCTGTCGGAGGACGTCACCGAATTGCTGGGTACAGAGGTCAAACGCCGTGTGCCCGAGTCCCTCGCCGATGATGAAGGTCCCTGGAAATTGCTCGCCTGGCTTGACCAAATCCAGCCTCCCCTCGACCTGGGAGGAGTGCTCTTCCCGTCCTACTCACTCAAACTTTTGCTCGACCACCTGTCTAGCCAGAAGACCAGGTATGCCTCGCTGGATGAGCTGCGTGATGCCCTGCTCGGTTTGGCCGATGAAGCCTTGAAAGCTGAAGAAGAACACCTGCTGCACACAGTGGATAGCCTGCTGGATGCAACCCGTGAGCGTCTGGACGCCCTTGTGAAGGAACGCCTCGAAGCCCTGGATACATACTTCGAAGGGCTGGGGCTGGGTGAAGAGGAAGGTGCTGCCCCCCGCAACCCGCGTGAGTTGTTGGATGAGCTGGTAGGGGCGGTGCACGTGGCTGTGCGCCTCTCACCAGAGGAGCAGCGTCTGTTGCGCGACGACCCTGGCCAGGTGCGCCCGGTGATACACCAACAGGTGGAGAACGCCGTCATTGGACAATCAGCCCTGCGCCTGGTAGGTGCCATCGAGCGCCGCCTGGAAGACTCGCTCGAGCTGGAGCCACCTCAGCTGGCTCAGGCGGATTGGGAAGCTATGGCCGACCAGGTATATCAGGCCGTGCAAGCCGTGCTCAGTAAACGCCGCGAGCGCCTGATGGGCAACGGTGCCGGACCAGCCTCAGGCCAGCTCGCTCGCGACCTGGAAGCTGCCCTGACCAAGATCAATGGTCCCATTAACACCAATCATATGCTGGGCTTGCTGTTGATGATGCCACAAGGGTCACGGGCGACGTTTGACAAGAAGACCCATCGGCGTGTGTTGCAGCGCACCACCCGCCTCACCTACATCTACCTGGCCTCACGCCTGCTCGAGAAGCCCCAGCCGGAAGACATCACCGAGGACGTGCTGAAGCACCTCCAATCAGCCCAGGCGACCATCCGCCGTCTATGGGGAGCCAGTGAGTTCCAGCGCCTGGAGCATGCCCGCCTGCCTGAGCTTGAGCTCCAGCTGCGCGATACCCTTTGCACCCTGCTGGGAGAGGAAACCTGCAGTCGCTTGCAGACCCAGCCTCTGCAAAGCCTCGACCGCGACCAGGTCATCCAGGTGATGGACGAGCTCGGCGGGCGCCCACTCACCGAGATCTACCGTCAGCTGCTCCTGGGAGTGATCACCGAGCTGTGGGTCGATTACCTGACCCAGATGGAAGCCCTGCGCGTCTCCATCGGCCTGGAAGCCTATGGACAGCGCGACCCATTGGTGCAATACAAGAGCAAGGCCTTTGAGCTGTTCCAAAATTTATTGAAGGATATGCGCTCGGGGGTGATCTCACGCATGTTCATCTACCGCCCGCGCGATATGAGTGCCGTGCAAAGCGAAGTTCGCCGCTCAACCGAGCCACAGGAGTTGGAGCCCGAAGCTGCTGCCGGCTCGAATGGCGGCGAGGCTGTCGAAGCACCCGCAGAACAGCAGAAGGATGAGAAGGAGCTTGAGCCGGAAGAGGAGCAGGTCCCTGAGCCTGCCAACCCCTCCCAGTCGCAGCTCTCCCGCTCGCAGAAGCGGAGAAGGCATAGAAGATAGCGGGTAGCGGTTTGCAATTAGTAAGACGACACAACGGGCACAAAGGGCACAACGGAATAATCAACAATACTTTGTTATGAAAGCCTGTCCAGCCAGATTTCGTTCTGATTGTGAGAGAATTTCAGTCACCATCTGCGCATCCTGGCCTCCTTCAAGGTATGTACACGGGCCCTTCCATGACCTTGAATTGCCCATCGATTTTCTTTACCGTATAAGGGAACTGCCATACCGGAGGCATTTCTGCTTCCGTCGCCCCACAGCAAGGTCCCAGCTTAAAGAGCGTCCCGTCCAGCCATACAAACTCAACCACGAACTGAAACTCATCTTGTGAGATGGGATTCTCCTCAACGATCCTGCTGACCAACAAACAGGGAGTCTGCCGCCCGCAAGCTGCGTGCCATAGGGCCGCGTAATCATCGGCGGGGACATCCGGGTTTTGCACGCGCAAGTCATCATAGGATCCGCCGTAAAGCGACACCGCCTCAGAGTAGCGCTCATTATGTAGCAGCGTGAAAAATTCCAACAAGGTATGGCGTGCCAAATCAAGGTCGGTCGCTCCCGCTGGAGTGACTGTCCAGGTAGGTAAGAGCGGAGTCAATACGATGGGCGTTGGGGTCGGTGATGGAGCCGGTGGGACCATGGCGGATTCTCCAGTGCTGAATCCCAACCGGACGATTTGAACAGAATGATCTGAATTGGATACCAATTGGTAGAGCAACCCGTCTGGTCCAATCACTACGTCCTGTTCTGCGTAAAACTCGGCAGGATGCGGGTAGGCAACACCGAGCAACTGCCCATCCATAGAATAATGCAGGATTTGCCTCACCCCATTGCTCCCGATAGCCTCTGGCATCACGTACATCTCAGCATAGAAAGTATCATCGGGGACGGCACCAATAACTCTCAACGCCCCAATATGCAGCTGTGAATTGACCGTTATCGTTGAACTCCCTACATAGATAGAGGCTTGCTTATAAGATGGACTGACTGAGGTTCGGAACAGCCGGCCATCGAAAATGTAACCT
>Ga0153916_10003231_pt1 | contig 12097 bp, 7 predicted proteins | sample Opewatmetagenome_FD_109642 | JGI IMG/M metagenome (GOLD analysis project Ga0153916, IMG submission 109642) | Freshwater wetland microbial communities from Ohio, USA - Open water 3 Core 3 Depth 4 metaG | ecosystem: Environmental > Aquatic > Freshwater > Wetlands | place: USA: Ohio, Lake Erie, Old...
CCAACGGCGACGGCGAAGGGATCATCCGCCGGGAAGGCAAGCAGTCGGTCTTCGCCGAGATGGAAGGCCCGGGCTGCATCTGGCGGGTCTGGTCCGCCTTGCCGCAGAAGGGGCACGTGAAGAGCTACCTCGACGGCAGCAGCGAGCCGGTCGTCGACATGCCCTTCGCCGACTACTTCGACGGCAAGCACGCCCCGTTCAACTATCCCCAGCTCTCTTACCGGCTGGAAGACGTCAAGAGCCGCGGGCAAAACCTCTACTTCCCGATCCCCTACCAGAAGTCGTGCAAGATCGTGGCCGACAACGGCTGGGGGGCCTACTTCCACTTCAACTACGAGACCTTCCCCAAGGGGACGATCGTGCCCACGTTCAGCCCGGCCCTGGTCGCCGAGAACGCCGGGGCCTTGAAGCAGGTCAACGACTACTTCGCCACGCAGATGGGGACCGATCCGGCCGGACAGCGCCAGGGCGCGCTGGAGCGGATCGGGATGCACTTCGTCGACGCCGGAAAGACTGCCACGGTGGCCGAGTTGAGCGGGCCGGCGGCGATCACCGCGATCCGCGTGAAGAAGATGCATTTCAACGACCGCCAGGACGAGATCGCGGCCATGCGAAGACTGGTCCTCAAGATCACCTGGGACGGGCAGGCGGAGCCGGCGGTCTGGTGCCCGCTGGGCGACTTCTTCGGCACCGCGCCGGGCATCAACAAGTACAAGTCCCTTCCGACGGGCATGACGGACGAGGGGCCCTTCGCCTTGTTCTACTCTCTCTGGTACATGCCGTTTGCCTCCAGCGCCGTGGTGGAGCTGGTCAATGACGATTCGGTCCCGCGCGGGGCGCAGTTCGAGATCGTCACTGCCCCGCTTGCAGAGCCCTTCGAGAAGCTGGGCCACTTCCACTTGAAGTGGCACCGCGACGTCTTCCCGCTCTCCAAGGACCGCTGGCCCGACTGGGTCATGCTCCGCACCGAGGGCCGCGGGCGGTTCTGCGGGGTGATGCTCCACGTCTGGAACCCGCGGGGCGGATGGTGGGGCGAAGGGGACGAGAAGTTCTTCGTCGACGGCGAGAAGTTCCCCTCCACGATCGGCACCGGCTCGGAGGACTATTTTGGCTACGCCTGGGGTGATCCGCACCTCTTCCAGAAGCCGTTCCACTGCCAGACGATGACCCAGAACAACGCCGGGCACCAGTCGGTCCTCCGCTGGCACATTCTCGATAACGTGCCGTTCCAGAAGTCGTTCGAGGGGTGCATCGAAAAGTACTTCGGCAACGACCGCTGCCTTTTTGCTTGCACGGCGGCGTGGTATCTCGCGCCCGGCGGGAAGGACCCCTTCCAGCCCGTGCCGGCCGACCAGCGGCACGGCTATTGGGTCAACATCCCGCTGGTGGCCGGCGGGTTCAAAGTCGTCGGCACGCCCCCCGGCGTCGTCCAGACCCAGGACCTGCGGGCACACGGCGAGGGGAAGTGGGCCAACGACGATCAGCTCTGGTGGACCGACGGCAAGCCGGGCGACAAGCTGGAGCTGATCGTCCCGGTCCCGGAGGCCGGCACGTTCCGCGTGAGTGCCGTGATGACCAAGGCGGTGGACTACGGGATCGTCCAGCTCTACCTGGACGGCAAGAAGGCGGGCGGGCCGATCGACCTCTATAACGACGGCGTGATCCCCACCGATCCGCCCGTCTCCCTCGGCACCCACACCCTCTCGGCCGGCGACCACAAGCTGACCGTCGAGATCGTCGGGGCCAACCCCAAGGCGGTCAAGGCCTACATGTTCGGGCTGGACAAGGTGATCTTCGAGAAGTAGGTCGGGTGAAGCATGACCTGCATGAACCGCGCGCGAGCGCCAGCGAAGCCCGCTGGAAAACAAAACGAACAACAAGACCTGCCCCCGACTTCCTGGGGAGTCAGTCGCACACGATTGTGTGATCTGCTCATACCCCAATGGATTGGTAGCAGACGGCTGATCCATCCGACTCGTGAGTATGGCATTTTATGGCTTGGCCGGTGCTGCCGCTCAGCTTTGAAACGGCCAGATGCCGTACATTGCGGAACTGCCAACTGGGTGTGGTCCATTCTCGTGGCCACCCCACTTCGAGGGGTGCGACTAGTGACCAACAAACATCAAGCCGCGACTTTTCCGCCGCATCCTTACACTCACGGGCTCGCTCGCGGGCTGACGATATAATCTCTACGGCCGTGAAAACACGTCGTATCCTTAGTCCAGATCGCGGCTTACGAGCAGGACCATCATGGCGCAGTCGCCGATTCGAGCAATCGATCTGTTTTGTGGTGCGGGAGGAAGCAGTTGGGGAGCCCGGCTTGCCGGTGCCAAGATCGTCGCCGGATTCGACATGTGGAAGGTGGCAGCCGAGGCATACCGCGAGAATTTCCCGGAGGCGAAGTTCTACGAAGATCGTCTTGAGAATCTCGACCCTTGTCTCGTTGCGGAGCAACTGGGCAGGGTTGACCTAATCCTCGCCTCTCCCGAGTGCACGAACCACAGTCCAGCCAAAGGGAAAGGGCCACGTTGCGAAAAGAGTAAGGAAACCGCATTTCAAGTCACGCGCTTCGCTTCCGCCGTTCAACCACGATGGATTGTCGTCGAGAACGTGACCAGCATGCGTCATTGGTCGCGTTACACCGAGTTCATTTCGACAATTGAAGACTTGGGTTACAATGTCTTGGCGCAGGTGTTGAACGCCGAACAGTTTAACGTGCCCCAGGCACGACAACGGCTTTTCCTGCTGTGCGATCGCAACCGCAAGCCTAGCCAGATCAAACCAATAACAGGGATATTCAAGCCGGCATCCAGCATTGTCGACCAAGACGGCACGTTCGCTTACTCACCGTTGCGTTCCGAAGGCCGCGCCGCACCGACTTTACAGCGTGCCGAGCGCGCCATAGCCGGTGTAGGAAAGAAACCGTTCCTTCTAGTTTACTACGGCAGTGACGGCGCGGGCGGATGGCAGAAACTGTCCCGACCCCTTCGAACTGTCACAACCGTGGATCGGTTTGCTTTCGTCAAGTGGAGAGAATCCGGGCCTTTGATGCGGATGCTGCAGGTGCCGGAGTTGAAGGCAGCCATGGGAATGCCGCAGAAGTTCAGCGTTGGACACGGATCGCGTCGAGATCGGATCAGATTGATTGGAAATGCAGTCTGTCCGCCACTGATGCGGGCAGTCGTGAGATCGCTGGTCCGTGGAGCGTGAGGCGATGGCCAAGAAGACAACACTTCCGAAGTCCGGACACGCGCGGATGCGTCCGCGCGCACGACTCATATCACTCATCGGAGACGAATTGATAAGCGATGAGTCGGTCGCGGTCGTGGAACTCGTGAAGAACGCTTACGATGCGGATGCCGCACGCGTTTCTGTAGCATTCAAGGGAGCGGACCTAAACGATCCAGATACGTTGGTCGTCGCGGACGACGGACACGGAATGGACCTTGAAACGGTTATGTCTGGCTGGTTTGAACCGGGCACTGTGCTGAAAAAGCGCGAGGAAAGGTCTCCGTCGGGGCGACCTTATCTCGGAGCGAAAGGTATTGGGCGATTCGCGGCCGCCAGGCTCGGCGAAACGCTGTGCATGGAAACCTGCAGAGAAGGGGAATCTGAAGGCGTTATGGTGTTGCTCGACTGGGGCCGATTTGGCGACGAGAGCTATCTTGATGAAATCGGGATTGACTACGACGTGGTGCCATTGCCGGATCTCGAACATGGTACCAGGCTGGAATTGTCGAATCTCCACGCGAGAAGACACTGGACGGAAGACGATTTTCGTTCGTTGCACAATCGCTTGTCGCGACTGATATCCCCATTCGAAACGGATCGGGCCAAGTCAGAGGGCGCGAACTTCGAAATCGACCTCCAGATTCCCGGACACCCGAACCTCACCGGGAAGGTCGAACCGCACAAACTCACGAGTAAGCCGAAGTATCGGCTAACCGGGCGATTGTCACCGGAGGGAGTGTTCACCGGTGCGATGGAAACTGACGGCAAAACGACAAAGACGTTCAGCGCTAAGAAACTTGGCGGCAAGGACGAAACGGTACGTTGCGGCGCTCTTGAAGTTGAGATCCGCGCGTGGGACCGCGACCGGCCCGGCTTGTCCCCCTACATGCTGCAATACCATCAGTCGCTCACCGGAATTCGTGGAATCCTCAACGAGTACTGTGGCGTTAGTATCTACCGCGATGGATTCCGTGTGCACCCATACGGCGAAAAGGGCGACGACTGGTTGAGGCTCGACACCCGGAGCCGGCAAAACCCGACTCTCAGACTTGCGAACAACCAAATCATCGCCGCCGTTCGCATTTCTCGCGACGGCAACCCTGGCTTGGTTGATCGGACGACGCGTGAGGGGCTTGTTCACAATCACGAGTACCGCTCTCTGACCGATTGGTTTGTCCGTGTGCTCGCCCTGCTCGAAGAGGAACGGTACAGGTTGCGTCCCCGCGAAGAGACCAGGCCTGAGGAGATGTCGACGCTCTTCGAACCGTTCGACATGTCTGATGTCGTTGCTGAGGCCGACAAGCAACTCGGCAGAGCGCACCCCGTCAGCAGACTGGTCAAGCGGAAAGATTCGGATATTCGTGAGGGGGTCAAGCGTCTTCAAGACCACTACTCACGGGTTTTGCTTGCGGCCGGGCTGGGACAACTTGTCGATATCGTGATTCACGAAATCGGTGCTCCGCTTGGGCGTGTCACCCGAGAAGTGGAGCACCTCCAAAGGCAGATAACTGGCTCACTTGACCACAACGCGTTGGACAAGCTGCTCGGTGTGGGCGCCCATGTTCGCCTCGCCGACACATTCACGCGATTGAGGGCGTGGCTTGAACAGATCGCAAACCTGCGTGAAAGACTTGTTCCAAAAGCTGCCGGAAGACGTGGCCGTCCTTCCTCCTTTGTGGTCCAAGAAGAGATCGAGGACAACCTTGCGCTGTTTGCCGGGCTGATCGGTAAACAGAAGCTCAAGTGTGAACTTCGGGCGCCAAAACAGGGTGTCATCGTGCATATGTCGAGGTCCGATCTTGGCCAAATCCTCGCAAATCTCCTGGATAACAGCATCTATTGGCTTACACGGCATCACGGGGATGGCAAGGGCGGGAAGATCGACATCCACCTCGCTACATTGAAGAACGGTTTTAGGATTCGGTTTTGCGACGATGGTCCTGGAGTTGCCGAGGAAGACCGCGAACGTATCTTTGATCAGGAGTTCTCCCGCAAACCGAACGGGATGGGGCTGGGGCTGTTCATCGCGCGGCAGCTCATTGAGCCGTACGGCAAGTTGATCTACCGTGACGACTGCAAACTTGCGGGAGCCTGCTTTGAAGCGTCCTTTGAACAGGGAGTGGGACTATGAGTCAGCCGTATTCACGAATGTCGGTGCTTCTTGTGGAGGACGATCCAGACGCCCTTGTACAACTCGTTCGCGATCTTCCGGCGGTGTTTTCGTCACACAGTATTGAGGCAGAAATAGATCCTTGCGGGAGCTTTGATGACGCTTTTGCTCGCACATCAAATCCGCTTTATCGTTATGATATGGTCGTATCAGATACGTACAAGGATCCAAGGCGGGATCTGAACGCGGCAGTTCTACAAATCGTCCGGTGTTATCGTGGTGTTCGTTTCTGCCCACTCGTGATTTACAGCAGCGCTGTTAAGCCTCCGGATCTTCAGGAGGGGGCGTTCCTTGTGTGGGCGGACAAAGGCAAATCGGGGGATATCGAACGCGCGATGAAGAAGCTTCTCGACACTCATGTTCCGCAGCTTGCCCGACAATTGCATGAAGAGTTAGAGAAGAGCACAGGCTCATATCTCTGGGATTTCCTAGAAGAAAAGTGGGATCAGCTCAATAGTCCGGCATTGCTAGAGCCTAGCGTCTTGGAGCGGATGGTCCGAGGGCGTGCGGCAATCCAGATCGGCCACATTGATCCAGCATCGGGAACGGCCGGGTTGGCCAAGAGGCATGCACCAGAGTATTACGTATACCCGGCATTTGTTCAAGCGCATTTCAGCCTTGGTGACATCTTGCGTTCCAAGGAGGACAACACCGATTGGCGAGTGATTCTCACGCCACATTGCCATCTGCACAAGCAGCCCGATCAGGAGAAGCCGCGGGCCGACCATGTCCTGCTGGCGAAAGCCGTCAAGGCAGAAGTTGTGCTGGGCGACGGTCTCGACAGCGCTAAGGCGAACGAAGGGCCGAAGCAAAAGAAGATACTGGGCCGTTGGGCACAATCGCCAGCACGGACAGAGCGGCCACCGGAAGGGCGACATTGGTACTTGCCGGGGTTTTTGGACATCCCTCACTCGTTTTGTGACTTCCTGCAGGTCGAGAGCGTCTCCTACGAGAAGGTGGTGACGGACTTCGAGCGAGTCGCAACACTCATGCCGCCATACGCCGAGGCGCTGCAATCTTGCTTCGTAGGCTTCTACGCATCTGTCGGGATCCCTAACCTCCAAACCGAAAGCATCGAGAGTTTACTTACTTAAGCGGCCCCCCATGCCGCCTTTGCAGATGAGCGACAATGGCCGATGTGTTGACTTCCGAACAACGAAGGTATTGCATGTCGCGTATCCGGGGAAAGGATACGAGGCCGGAAATGATGGTGCGGAGGAGCCTTCACGCATTGGGTTATCGCTTTCGTGTTCATGTTCGGTCGCTTTGCGGAGTTCCTGACTTGGTTTTCTCCGGGCGCAGGAAGGTCATCTTTGTTCATGGCTGTTTCTGGCACCGGCACAATTGTCGCTACGGCCACGTGACGCCAGCGACTCGTACACGATTCTGGTTGACAAAGCTCACGGAAAACCAGAGGCGTGATCGAAGGAACCGGCGCGAATTGCGCGAGGGCGGCTGGCAAGTACTCGTCGTGTGGGAGTGCCAGACTCGTCGAATGGAGTGGCTGGTAGGACGATTAGTTGCCTTCCTGGAGAACGCGCAGCACGTCTGCTAGCACTTTCCCTGACACGCTGCGGCAGGCGGCCGGAGAAGACCGCGAGCACCGCTTCTGGCAGCCTACGCGGCATCCGGAGCAGTTGGAGAACGAGTCGTTCTGGAGGGTGAAGTTCGATTACCTCCACGAGAACCCGTGCCGCAAGGGGCTGGTCAGCCGCGCCGAGGACTGGAGATTTTCGGCCGCGGCGGCTTGGCTGTCGGAGGGCGGGTCGAACGAGGAAGTGATCCTCAGCGCGATCGAGTGGTGAGCCTGTGGAGCTCAGTCGGGAGACCTACGGTCGGGGGTTCGGCGGGGTCAGGAGACCCGCGCCGAGCGCGATTCGGGAGACCCGCGCCGAGCACGAGACCCGCGACGAGCGCGGATGTCAGGCACGGGGTGCCTGACCTTACCTTGGCTGCGGCGATTGGGATCGGGGCGCGGGGCGCCGCCCGATTCGGCGTCGCCGTGGGAGGAAGGCGAGCGCGGTGAGGCTGCCGAGGCCGAGCATGAGCATTGCGGAGGGCTCGGGGACGGGCGTGGCCACGAAGATGCCTTGCCGCCCATCGGCCAACTCTGCCCAGAAAGCGACCTGGCCTTGGTCGTTCAGCCCGTTGCGCCCCATGAGGATGCCCGTGATCGTCGAGCCCTCCAGGGGATCGCCCAGCATGGCCACGCGGTCCTGGGCGGGATCGTTCCCGGTGAAGATGCCATGGGCTCCCGTGGCCGTCACTTGGGCCGTGAAAGCGATCTTTCCGTTGTTGTTGATCTCGGCCGTGGAAAAGGAGGAAGAGGAGTAGACATCCTTGCTGGCCGCGAGGACCGGGGTTTCTCCGACGCCGCCGACGTAAAGGCTGAAGCTTCCCGGCGTGCCGTCGACGCCGCCCAGGAAGACGACCTGGCCGGAGGAATTGATGTCCGGGGCGTTGCCGAAGTCATTGATCAGGCCCATTCCGTCGGTCACCGTGACCGTGGTCGGCCCGGTGTCGACATGGATGCCGTTTTGAATGGGACTTCCCCGGTAACCGCGGAAGACGACCTCGTCGTTGGAGTTGATGGAGGGCATCGTAGGCGTGAGGCCGGAAAAACCGCCGGAGTTCTCCTTGGCGTACTCGATTGTCGACGCCCCCACCTTGCTCGAGCGGATCGCCCAGTCGCCCGACGAGTATTTGATCCCGTAGACCACTCGGCCGCTGTTGCTGATCACGGGCATGTCGCTGATGTCGGGATATACGTCGGAGGTTTGGGCGAGTTGCGTGGTTGTGCTCCCGTCGCCGACGTGAATTCCTTTTCCGCTCGGCGCGTAAGCGGCCTCGAAGGCGACGACGCCGGCATCGTTGATCGACGGCCAAACGCCGAGAAACTTGATGAAGGTTCCCCCGCCGGTCTTAGCGATCTCGGTGAGCGAAACGCCGTCGCCCCGGTAGATGCACTCGTCGGCAAGGCGGTTTGCGTGGAAGGCGACCTGCCCCTGATTATTGATGGCGGGTTGGAAGCTCAGGGACTTCAGGGAGCCGCTCGTGTCGGCGATTTTCGTGAACTCATAGACGGTCTGGGCGGAAGCCGCGGAGGCAAGAGAGGCCGCCGTGAAAAGGACCGCGGGGATTGCCTTCAACCTCATTGCACACCCTTTCTGCCAAATGAGGCGTAGAGCCCGCCCCAATTCCCGAGGGCTAGTGTAACTGGACTTCTGGACAATAGCAAGAGAATTCCCGCAAGGCTGCTGGTCATCAGGGCAGATGCAGGGGAGACCTTTGGTCGGGGGTTCGGCGGGGTCAGGAGACCCGCGCCGAGCGCGAGTCCCTGGCAGCGCCCACCAAGATCCAAGTGCCACTATCGGGGGTAAACTGTCCCCACTGGAATGCGTCGGGATCGCTACGGACGGCCAGGCCGTGGATCCTTGGGTCGCTTCCCCGATCACGGTCTACCTTGCCACGAGTGGACTTCCCGCGGCGTTGCGATTATCTTGATTGCTTCAGTCGTGACCACCGACGTGGACTACTCGCGGAATGGGAGGGTAATGAAGATGCGCAAACGAGCGACGGGATCGGCGGCCTGGTGGATGGCGTTTGTTCTGGCGATGTCCTGGGCTTCAGTTCTCTTTGCCGCAGAACGGGGGACGAAGATGGAAAAAGTCGCGTATGGGGGCTGGCCGAACTGCCTTCGGCTCACCAACGGCACCGTGGAAGTGATCGCGACCACCGACGTCGGGCCGCGGATCATCCGGTTTGGCTTCGTGGGGAAGGAAAACGAATTCTTCGAGGACGCGGAGCAACTGGGGAAGACCAACTCGAGCGAGTGGCTGGCCTTTGGCGGGCACCGCTTGTGGCTGGCGCCGGAGGCCAAGCCGCGGTCCTACTTCCCGGATAGCCAGCCCGTGAAATTCTCCCGGCAGGGGAGCAGCTTGCGGCTGATCCAGCCCGTCGAGACGACCAACGGCATCGAGAAGGAGATGGAAATCACCCTGGCCCCGACGGGCACGGGCGTGACCGTGGTGCACAAGCTGACCAATCACAACCTGTGGGACGTCGAGCTGGCCCCTTGGACCCTGACGGTCATGGCCCCGAAAGGCAAGGCGATCTTCTCGCACGAGCCCTACTCGCCGCATCCCGACATTCCGGACACCCCGGGCCAGGTGATCGACAAGCGGTTCTATCTGCCCGTGCGGACCTTGGTGCTCTGGTCTTATACGAACCTGGCGGACCCGCGCTGGGCGTTTACGAGCAAGTACCTCATTCTCAAGCAGGACCCGGCGGCGACCAAGCCTCAGAAGATCGGCATGAGCAACCGGCAGAACTGGGGCGCGTATTTGCGCGGCGGGCACCTGTTCGTCAAGAAGGTCCGTTACCAGGAGGGGGCCGTGTATCCGGACCACGGCTGCAACTTCGAGACGTTCACCAACGCCGCGATGCTCGAGCTGGAGAGCCTGGGGCCGCTGGCCAAGTTGCCGCCGGGAGGCTCGGTCACGCACCGGGAAGACTGGTACCTGTTGGACGGGGTCGCCGCCGAGGACACGGACGCGAGCATCGACGCGGCCGTGTTGCCCAAGGTCCTTGCGGTCGTGAAATAGACCTTGTCAGGGGACGAACATGAATCAAGCGTATCGGGTTGCCGAGCAACTGGCCGGGCTGTCGATCCAGGCTGCCGAGAAGGGGTCGGGGCAAACCATGCTGGCCCTGAGCGGGGTCGATCTGGCGATCATCGTGATCTACTTCGTCTTCGTCCTGGGCATCGGTTTCTATTTGAAGCGGTTTGCCCAGACCGGGGAGCAATTCTTCCTGGCCGGCCGCGGCATGACGGCCTGGGTGGCGGGCCTGGCCTTCATCTCCACCAACCTCGGCTCCCAGGAGACGATCGGCTATTCCAGCAGCACCTACCAGCACGGCATGTTGATGAACCACGCCTACTGGATCGGCGCCATTCCGGCGATCGTCTTCCTGTCGCTGGTGATGATGCCCTTCTACCACATCTGCCGCACGCACTCGGTGCCCGGGTATCTGAAACTCCGCTTCGGCGAGGCCTCCCGGGGGCTGTCGGCGATCTCCTTCCTCTTCCTGACGGTCTTCATGAGCGGCATCAACATGTTCGGCCTGGCGATCGTGATGAAGGTCGTTTTGGGCTGGGACCTTCACTTCAGCATCTGGGTGGCCTCGTTGACCGTGGGGGTCTACGTGATGCTGGGCGGGCTGTTGTCGGCCATCTTCAACGAGGTGCTTCAGTTCTTTCTGATCTGGCTCGGATTCCTGATGATCCCCATCGCCGGGCTGATCGAGACCGGGGGCTGGGACGGGATGGTCGAGCGGATTCAAGCGAACCTCGCCCAGATCCACCCCGATATCCCCGCCAAAGCCGCCGACTACATCTCGATGTGGGGATCGATGGGTGAGGCAGGCACTAATCCGGCGGGCATGCACTGGGCGGCGATCGTGTTCGGGTGGGGCCTGGCCATCTCCTTCGGCTATTGGACGACCGACTTCCTGGTGGTGCAGCGGGTCTTGTCGGCCAAGGATCTCCCCAGCGCCCAGAACGGCACGATCATCGGCGGCTTCTTCAAGATGGCCGTTCCGCTGATCGTCATTCTGCCCGGACTGCTCGCCATGGCCGTGCTGACCAACCCCGACGGCTCGCCCATGCGCCTGCTGCCGGAGAACGACTTGGCGGTCAAAGCGGGCGACGCCTATAGCTACAACTGCGTGCTGCCGCTTTTGCTGAAACGCTATTGCGGCCCGGGATTGCTGGGGCTCGGGGTGACTTCGCTGATCGCGGGGTTCATGTCGGGCATGGCCGGCAACGTCAGCGCCTTCGCCACCGTGTGGACCTACGACGTCTACAAGCCGTTCATCCATCCTAGCGCCAGCGACAAGCACTACGTGAGCATGGGCCGCGCGTGCGCGATCCTGGGCATCGTGATCAGCATCGGGGCGGCCTACGCCTGCCTGCGTTTCCAGACGATCATGGCATTCGCGCAGTTGCTCTTTGTGATGTTCATCGTTCCGCTGTTCGTGCCGGTCATTCTGGGAATGCTCTGGAAGCGCACCACGCCGGCGGCCGCTTTCTGGGGACTGCTGAGCGGGATCCTGATCTGTCTGGGCATGTTCCTTTTCGTGCACTGGACGCCCGGCGAGTCGTTGGTCGGACTGCCCGGCGTGTTCGACGTCGACAACTTCAACAAGGCGCACGTGACGTACATCACGTTTTCGCCCGATACCAAAGACATTCCCACCAACGTCTGGATGGCCGTGTGGACCTTCCTGGCCACCCTGATGGTGACGGTGGGGGTCAGTTTCGTGACGCGGCCGAAACCCGCCTCGGAGCTGAAGAACCTGGTCTATGGGGAGACGGAGATTCCTTCCACGGCTCATCTGCCGCTGCTCAAAAAACCGATCGTCTGGGGCTTCGTTCTGTTGGCCGTCTGCGTCGTGCTGAACGTTATCTTCTGGTAGGATTGCACAACCCATGAGCGATAAACCGCGGCGTACGATCGCGATCTGGTTCTTCATCGGCGTATTGCTGGCCGTATACGGCGTGCTGATCCTGGGGGCGGGGATCTACGGGCTGTTCGTTCCGCCGGAGGTCGCCAAGCCAGAACTGCACCTGGGGATCTGGTGGGGCGCCCTGCTCCTGGCGATCGGGGCGCTGTACAGCATCCGCTTCCGGCCGGG
>Ga0153916_10003232_pt1 | contig 12094 bp, 13 predicted proteins | sample Opewatmetagenome_FD_109642 | JGI IMG/M metagenome (GOLD analysis project Ga0153916, IMG submission 109642) | Freshwater wetland microbial communities from Ohio, USA - Open water 3 Core 3 Depth 4 metaG | ecosystem: Environmental > Aquatic > Freshwater > Wetlands | place: USA: Ohio, Lake Erie...
AGAGTCCGGGCACAGACTTCACCCTTGGGGGGACCGATGATTGGGATGGAAAGCCAGGACGCGTTCATCAACAAGAACAAGTGGGCGGTGGTGACGACGTTGCGGGCGAACGGGACGCCAGCGAGTTCGGTGATCTTCTACGCGCGCGATGGAGACGACCTCCTGTTCAGCACCACGAAGGGCCGGCTGAAGGCGAAGACCCTGGCGCGCGACCCACGGCTTGCCGTGTGCGTGCTGGACGAAGGGGCGCCGTTCGGCTACGTGACGGTGGAGGGGCAAGCGACGGTCACGGAGGAGAACCTGGTGGAGTTGCACGTGCTCATCAACAGGGCGATGCGGGGAGCGGACTTCACGCCGCCCGAGGGGTTCGAGGAACGGCTGCGACGTGAGGGCCGGGTGATCGTCCGGGTGCGGCCGGAGAGGGTTTCAGGCGTAAAGAAACGGGCGTAAGCGCGGGGGCCAGCCGTCGACGCTTGCTTACATGGAGTAAGATGGTGGACATGGACGGCACCACGGAAACATTCTGCCCCTACTTTCACCACGCGATCGAACTGATTGGGCGCCGGTGGACGGGGGCGATCCTGCGGGCGATGCTGCGGGGTAAGACGCGCTTCAGCGACATCGGCGGCGCGATCCCGGGGCTGAGCGACCGGCTGCTTTCGGAGCGGCTGAAGGAGCTGGAAGCGGAAGGGGTCGTCGAACGGCTGGTGTACCCGGAGACGCCCGTGCGGATCGAGTACCGGCTGACGGAAAAGGGCCGGGCGCTGGAAGCGACGGTGGTGGCGGTGGCGGACTGGGCGGAGAAGTGGGTGGCGCACGAGCCGGCACACGCCTGAGTCGCTGGGGGCTGGGAATGGCAACGTCCCTGCGAGTGCTGAAGTGGATCGCGATGGTGGACAGCGTGGTCATGGTGGTGGTGGCGGCTGTCGTTTGGCTTGGGGGTTGGCTTGACCTTGCGGCGTATGGGAGCGGCCTGACGTATGCGAGTTTTGCGGTGTTCGTGGCGGGCGGGCTGGCGGTTGCCGGCGCCTGGGCGAGGCCGGCGGACCAGCGCGACCGGTGGCTTCGGAGCGAGGCGGGTCAGAGTCTGACGGCCCAGGTTGCGGAGGACGTGCAGAACGAACGCGGGGCGATGGAGACGGCGGCGTTCTGTGCACTGGCGGGTTTGCCGTTGCTGGCGCTGGGAATGGCGTTGACGGCGCTGGCCGGTTGAGCGGGTGACGTGGCGGAGGGAACACACGGGGCCGGGCGCACGCTCCTTTACAGTCGTGCTTCTGATCTACGCGGGCGGCGGTGGGGCCGGATGGGACGCAGCCGGGAGATGGGACAGATGACGGGTTGAGCGCTTCTTTATGGTGCCGCCACGGATTCGAGCCGTCGAGTGTTGGTGGAGCGCGGCGGGATGCGCGCGAGGGCCCGCGCCCACGGCGCGGCGCGACTCCGTAGGGTGACTATTCGTGGCGGAGGGCCTTCATCGGTCCTCCGCGGGCTCTTCCACGAGCTGTTTCAGGCGGCCGAGCGCTTCGTCCCAGCGGAGCGAAATCTGCTCGAGGTAGCGGCGGGCAGCCTCGACGGGCCCGATATCGAGCTCCCAGATGTGCTCCCGTCCCCGTCGACGATCGCGCACAAGGCCGGCGCTCGCGAGCACGTTGAGATGCTTTGTAATCGCCTGGCGGGTCACGGGTGCGCCGCTTGTGAGCTGGGCGATGGAGAGGGGACCGGCTGTTCCGAGACGGGCGACGAGCGCAAGCCGCGTCCGATCCCCCAGGGCGGCGAACACCGGCGCCGCGCCGGCCGCGGCTGTGGGGCTAGCTGGTGACATAGCGTGCGATGTTCTTGATCTGCTCGCTCCAGCCACGCTCGTTCATCCCGAACGCTTCCGCCCGCCTGGCGAGCGGGATGCTGTCGAAACCAGATTCCACGACGGTCAGCCGAGTGCCTTCGACCGTTTCCTCAAGAAGGAACTCGACGAGCGTGGTCGGCTCGTCCGAGTAGTCGACGGTGGGGTCGACGGCGTAGGGGTGCCAGCGGAACGAGAGGAACGATTCCGGCTTCACCTGATCGATGGTCACGTTCCAGGTGAGGTGCTCGTAGCCCGGGTGGGTGATCCGCGCGCTGAGGCTCGCCCCAGGGACGAACTCGCCATCGATCTCCCCGACGCCAAACCAGGCGGCGAACTCCTGGGCGGTGGAGACGGCGTGCCAAACGCGGGAGCGCGAGACGCGGAGCAGAATGCTCTTTTCGATCCGATCGGTGCTCATATGCAACCTCCTCATTGCACAATACTCGAAGTTGGCTAGAAAATGCAACTCTTTGATTGCATATGCCTCAGAAGGCCGAACTCGAGGCTAATCGGGGGAGCGGGACTCCGTCGGGGGCGTGAAGCGCTCTGGGGCGAGGGGACGATCGACCGGGCCGCTCCGTTGCGGTCAGGCAACGATCGCAGATAGCATCATTAGTCCTCGACCGAGTCTCAAATGCTCCCGGGCCGGGCGAGAGAAGTCTACACCCCAATCGCCTCGGCGACCCTCCCCCAACTCAGGTCCTCTACGCCCTCCAGCCTCCGCAGGTAGACGCTCGTGAGGGCCAGCGACGAGTAGTCGAGGAACTGGCTGACGGCCTCGATCCACTCTCCTGCGTCACGGCGCAGCTTCTCCGTGTTCGAGGGCCTAGCGGCCGGGATTGAAAATCCTGTCCCCGGTGGCCTCCATCAAAAGCGGCGAGAGCATCGCATGCTGCGTCAGGACGTTGGCATCTCGCCAGGCGCGTCCGAGCTCCGATGCCATGAATACCGACGACATCCCCGCTGCCTGGTGCACAAGCGTGGCGGCCTTCGCCGCCGTCGCCGCCGCATGGACAGCCGCGAGCGTGACACGTGTCTGGAGATCGCGGCCGGGCTCCTCCCCGGCTGTTGTAGCTTCCCACGCTTCACGCGCCGCCCTAAAGAACAGCTCACGAGCTGCCCTGAGCATGGCTTCACCCTCGGCCAGCCGGATGCGCGCGGCTGCCTGCTCGGCAAGGAAGTCGCCCGCAGTCCGGGATCGCTTCTCCCGGGCCAACTCCACGAACGCATCCAGAACATGCCGGCCCACGCCGAGCGCCACCGCTCCGAACGATGCTTCCGCGATCGAGACGAACGGGAAGCGGTAGAGGGGGCCAAGCTCTTGTGGGCTGTCAGTGAAGACCGAGAAGGTGTGCGTGGACGCTACCCGAACGGGTCGAACCCGGAAGTCATGACTGTCCGTTCCGCGCATGCCCCAGACATCCCAGGTATCGAGGATCTCAACCTGATCAGCGGGGAAGGCCATCGCCCGGATTGTCGGCGTCGCTCCCCTCTTTGGCTCGTCGTCTCCGGCTTGAAGCACGCAGTTTGCCGTGAACCAGGTGGCATGATGGGCGCCGGAAGCATAGCGCCACGTCCCCTGCGCTTCGAACCCTCCTTCTACTTGGCGCGCCATTCCGCTCGGGGTCCCGGAGCCCGCGATACAGGCCTCCGGCGGGCCGAACACCTCCTTCGCCGCGACGCGCTCCATGTAGGCTGCAAAGAGGCCACCGCCCGCGCCGATGGTCGCGGTCCAGCCAGCTGACCCGTCAACTGACGAGAGCCCTTCGAAGAGTTCGAGTGATGCGATCAGGTCAAGCTCGCTCCCCCCGATCGACTGTGGCACCCACAGCCGGAACAGGCCCTCCCGGACGAAGGCGTCGATCACCTCGGGGTGCTGTTGGCGGGCTTGATCCCCGTGCCGCGCATACTCACGGATGAGAGGCGCGAGCCGCTTCACCGCGTCCCTCATGGACGCCACCATCCGATGCGGGTCGTTTGCACCGAGCCAAGATAGCGCGTTGCGCCCTTGGGGCGCACTGACCGTCGCCGCCAGACCCCAAGCGCCTCCGCCACCCTCGCCCAGCTCAGGTCCTCCACCCCTTCGAGCCTCCTCAAGTACGTCGTCGTGACGGATCGCAGAGCCGTGCGGATTGTGATACCGGGAGGAACAACGCGGGGACGGTCACTCCCATCGAAAGAACCGCATGGCCAGCAGGGCCGTGCCCGCGGCGAAGGCCAAAGTGATCAATGCCTGATTCATTGCCCATCCGAATCCCAGCCACGCATCTTGCAGGAGCAGGTTGAGGTGAGTGAGTGGCATCACATCGCTGACGAGCCGCATCGAATCCGTCAACACTCCCCGTGGCGGTCCTGAACCCGAGATCATCATCATCACAAAGAAGAGAGCGAGGCCGGCTCCTTGCACCGCACGGGCGGTGGGCAATACCGCGCCCAGGAAAACGCCGATCGAGGCGAACGTCAGCAGGCCAACTCCCGTGGCAATCAGTGCCAACGCCCAGTTCTCCGGTAGCATGGTCCCGTAGAGCAAGGTCGAGGTCACTACGATCCCGGTGGCCGCCACGACCGCCATGCCGACGCAAACGAGAACCTGCGCGCCCAAGACCACGGGAACCGAGACGCCCGCGGCCCGATATCGCCGAAGGACACCAGCTTCGCGATATCCGGCCAAGCGGAGAGGCAACGTGATCAGGCCGGCAGATGCCATCACCAACCCTACGTAGGTGGAGACGTAGTAGTCGGATGGGCCGACCCCTCGCCAGACCTTCACTCCCTCCGGGTCGGTCGTGTCGATGTCGTTGCCAAACACCCCGACAAGGATGAAGAGCATGAAGAATGGGAAGGCGAAGGCAAAGATCAGCGCGAGCGGCTCTCGGATGAACAGCTTCACCTCAACCCAGGCCAGCTTTCGGACGCCCCTCACTGTGTGCTCGCCCCCAGTTCACTGATTCGCAGGAACGCCTGCTCCAAGGTTGCCCGCTCGACGCAAAGGTCAAGAGGGGCGATGCCATGAGCCACAAGTGCTGAGGCGACGTGGGCGAGCAGGGGCCCATCACCGGTAACCGTGAAATGGGTACCTTCGTGCTGGACCGCCAAAGTCCCTGGACAGGCGTTCAGCCACGGCAAGTCATCGCCGGCGTGAGTGAAGCGGACGGTGCTGTGGTCGGCGAAACGCGTCACCAACGCCGGCGGCGAGTCGATCGCGACAATTCGTCCGGCCTTGAAGACAGCTATCCGGTCGCAGAGCTTTTCGGCTTCATCCATGAAGTGCGTTACGAGGACTACGGTTGTGCCGCGCTGACGCACCTCCCGCACCAAGTCCCACGCCGCGTGACGGGCCGATGGATCGAGCCCGGTGGTCATCTCATCAAGGAAGACGATCTCGGGATCGTTCACAAGTGCGAGGGCAATGAACAGCCGTTGGCGCTGACCTCCCGACAGATCCGCGAACGCGGTGCCTCGTTTCTCCCAGAGCCCCCAGTCCTCGGCGAGGCGGCGCCAGTCTCGCGACCGTGGTGAGATCGCGGCGAACAGATCGAGCGCCTCCCAGACCCGCAGCCGGTCGGGCAAGGCGGATTCCTGGAGCTGACTGCCGATCCGGTGGCGCAGCGAATCGCGTTGGGTTGCCGGGTCGAGCCCAAGCACATGAACTACCCCACTGTCCCGGTTACGGAGCCCCTGCAGGCATTCAACTGTTGTGGTCTTTCCTGAACCGTTGACTCCAACGATGCCGAAGATCTCCCCCCGCTGGACATCGAACGAGACATTATCAACTGCGCGAAGGGGACCGTAGACCTTGGCGAGTTTGCGAACGGTAACCGCGCACTCGTCGGGAATCGGCACTGGATGCTGACTGGTCATCGTTGGTCGTCCTTGGGCCTCATGCCGATCATGCAGCGCACCGCGCGAACTTGGCGATGCCCACCCGCCCCTTATCACCAGGACCAACGGCCGACCCTGAACGGGAGTTTCGGAGAACTCCCGCCCGGCCCCACAAACAAGCGAAAGTGACTGATTTCCTCAAGCCGTGAAGTCGAACATCATCCCGCACCGGCCGCACTTCAGGCGGAGGCGCGGACCAGGGCGCGACCTTCTGGCATTCCGTGGTTCGGTCGCTGGCTGCACAACGCTAAGGAACAATCGTGAGCGTGCGGGCACGATTCTGTGTTAGAGGGACGCAACCGCGAGCGAAGGGGCGGTTATCTGGGTAACGGTTGACCGGTTCTCGCAGAAGCTTAGTTCGTGGCTCGCCTCAGCGTGAACGTCGTGGACTCTTTCACTGGACCGGTCTGCGAATAGGTTCTTCGGGCAAAAACGTTCCCGCCCATCTGCCAGTTCGCGATGCGGATCTTGGTGCGGCTGGCCGGGTCGACACCGACCGCGTCGTCCACGTGTCCCAAAACGAAGAGCCCACTCAGTTCGCCGTCGGGTACCGGGAAGGTCACGTCGTAGGCGCCGCCATCACCAGCCTTACAGTGCCAGGTGAAGCTGCCGGCGAGATCGCCGGGCATGATGGTCAACTCGATGTCCGTCACCTCTGCCTTGCCGTTGGCCGTTGTGGAGATGAGTTTGCCTGAGTAGACCGTGAACGGCCTGGTTAGGTGCACGTCGGAGGAGTAGGTGCAGTCCTTTGGAGTCTCGCCCGTGAACGATAAGAGTTCGAGTGGCTTCGATACCGGGAAGCTGGCGTCGGACCCGAAGTTCAGAGGGACGCCTGCCGACCGGACGTGCATTTTCATGAAGCCGATGCCGGCTTCCGTCGTCAGGTCCGTCTCGAAGTCGAGCAGATACTGGGCGGACGCCTCGTACTCCACCTCGACGGTGGCATAGGATTTCGGCGTCACCATGGCCTGGAACCAGCCGGCGGCGAGCTCGACGAGCGAATCGGCCAGTCCCAGCCCGCCCTTCGCGCCGTTCACGAACGTGCCGAGGCTGGGGATAGCGCTCGTCTTCAACGAGGCTTTCACGGTCACGTCGCTGACCGTGAGTGGGCCGCCGCCCTCGTGCACCTCCCGGGTTTCGGGCAGGAGGTTCACGAGGAGCGTCGTCGAGGCGCTGTGGTCGCCGGTCCGCGCGAGTGGCTTCTCGAGCCTTCCCGCACCCGGCAGGGGCCTTCCGTTCTCATCGCTCCAGCTGTTGCGGGGGCTGACGACGGCATGTTCCGGAGACCCCGAAATGATCTCCCACTGCACGCGCCAGTTCTCGGCGTCCTTCGCGAGATCGCTCAGATCCGGAGTCGTCGGCAGCCCCACGCTGTTCAGGCAGTCCCGGGCGATGCTATTCAACTCCATGCCGAGGGAACCCATTTTGTCTTGGTAGGCCTTCCAGTCGGCATCACTCACGCCTGCGTTAGCCTCAAACAGGACGTCGATATCGTCGATGTCAACTGGTTTATGGAGCGATTTGTCGTTGCTGACTACTTCGACACTGCCGGAACGGTAGAGCTCGACGAGTTTCCACACCCTCATCACGGTGCCGGTCGCTGCAAGGGCGTTGCCGAGGTCACCCGCAGTTCCTTTGCTGACGCCCGCTCGCTTCAGCCCAGCTTCCAGCCCCTTGCCAAAGGATTCACCCCAGACGATGTCGGTTATCTGGCTCCCCAGACCTGCAGGATTCTCGCTCAACAGGCCGATCTTGCCGGTAGCCTCTTTGATAAACGAGCACGGCTGGGAGTATTGCGCCGCCAACGCCTCACTTGTCGTGAGAGCCGCGCTTCCCCGGCTCAGGCCGCGGTCCAGGGCCGCACCAAAGAGCTCGACTTCGAGGGCAGTCAATCGGAGCGTTCCTGGGTTGGTGGTGGCGGCGGCGAGGTCGACCGGGGGATCCTGGCGAGACGCCATGGCGTCGAGGAACAGTGGGGTGAAACTCAATGGCTCGGAGGGAGCTCTTCGGGCCTCGGTCACCCAGGCGCCAAGCAGGGCCATGACTTGGCTGCCCGGGTCCGAGTCAGCCCGGAATCGCCAGCCGAAATCCTTCAGCATCTGTCCAAGCTCGGCAGCCGTGACCATCCCTGCGTGCGCTCGTTTGCGGGCCTCTACCGCGAGCCGGACGGTCTCTGGCACTGTGACGGTCATCGAAGCGCGCGGAGATGCTGCCTGTACGTAGGGCGTGCCTCCCTCGATCGTCGCCACCCCGCCACGGGCAAGTGCTTGTTGGGTGGCCAGGATTGAGGACACAAAGTCGGGCGCGTCGACCAGTTGCCGGGCGAGCTCGGACGGAGAGACACTGCTCTGCCCGGGGCCGCTGTCAACGCTGTCCGATGCCAGCTCTGTTACCACCGCGCGGTAGGGGCGGTCAGGGCCGGACGCCTGTATGTCAGAACTTCCTGTCGCGCTGAGGGCGGCGAGTAGTGTGGCACCTGTCAGACAAGCGAATCGTACAATCCGGCTGCTCATGGCGAGGCTCCCCGCAGCGGCCGCCGGTGCAACGGTGCCCGGCGCCCCTCGTCCCTCCAAGGAGGCACTCCTCGGACCGAACCCGGGAAGACGCGCTGCGCCGTCATCCTACCCAGATGGATGGCGCCATGAATGACCGCGATCATGTCTGAACGGTGACAGGGAGGTGATGTTGGCGGGGGTTGAGGCGTGACCAGCGACGCGTAGACCCCGAGTCACCGCACCGAGATGCCCCGAGGGCCGCCGGACTGGGCGGCTCGCAACCTGAGGCAGTGGCGATGAAGCTGACTTCCTGGCCCTCCTCCCGCACCTCGCCGAGGAAGAGTGTCACTGGCTCCAGCAGGCAATCTCGCTCCTGTCGCCGGACCACCCCTGGCTGCCTCAACTCTCCCCGTAGCCACGGCCGCTGGCGTTCGCGACCGGAGCTGGTCCGGGCCGCTCTATTCCGGGCCACTCAGGCCGGGCCTGAACACGAAGTACGGGCTGCCGATGTGCCAGCCTGCGCCTCCCGGTCTTGATAAGCCCGCGACTGAGTCATGGGAGGCGCTTCCAGGTGTAGGAGGTCATCTCCAGCTCCATGCCTCTCATCGCCTGGCCAAACTGGATGAACCGCTGGTGGAGGAGATCTCCGCTTGTGACACCGTACGAGGCCGGGTCGATCCCTTTGTACAGCACGTAGAACCCCTTTGGATCCATCCCCGGTGACGAACCGGGCGCAATGACCGGCGACTGAGGGTCGTAGTCCTCCACGTACATGCCACTGCCGCAGTCGACCAGGATCCACCGTCCGTCGACGTGTGCCTCGGCCATCACATGGCCCACGTCCCCCTGAGCCCTCCCGGCCGCAAAGTCCTTACCCCACTGGATGCCGGCCGTGTCCACCATCACTGCTGGCATCCCGAGAAGCCGGATGACAGCCGACATCATCAGCGCCGAGTCGTGACATCCTGTGAACGTCCGGCTTGCGAGCATGCTGTTGACGTCGGTCTTACCGATGTCCTTTCCGCCGGTGGGCTCTCCCTTGAACGTGCTCATCATCCAGCGGAAGACGGCGCCGATCCCGCCGAGATCGTTCGAGATCGGTCCCAGCTCAGCCTTCACGGCGATGGCGTTCTCGGAGGTGAAGGTGGACTGAGGGCCGCCCGCGAGATACTTGTCCGGCTTCGCATAGTCGATCGACACCGGAAACAGGAAAGCGCCGGGTCTGGTGGTCGGCGTGGGATTCGTGACCTGCGGCGTGGGGGAAGGCTCTCCGAAGATTGCCCGGCACTCAGGGAGCGTCGCGGTGAGCTCGTCGAGGAGAGCCTGGTCATCCTCCGCCGCCGCAGGGACAGTCTCCATGGGGTCCCACGCAGGGGCGGACTGCCCACGCTTTATCTTGTCGACGTTGTCTCGCGTGCGATCGATCCACGCCGTCCGGAAGTCTTCAAGCTTGACGGCTCTGGCGGACTCCAACTTGACGAGGAACGCGTCGAAGAGCGGGATCATGTCCCGCGGATTCAGTTGCATCCCCGGCGTCCACATCTCCTCGAAGTCGGTCTTCCACTCGCCCAGGCCGAAGCAAACCGATCGAACGAACTCTTCGTCGCTCCTCATCACTTGCGTTGACGTCGCGCCACTGTCGTCGCCGCCGCCACAGGCCAATATCACCGACGCCACCGCGACCACGGAGACCAGGCCCCAACCCATCAGCCTGAGGTGCATGGCCACACCTTCCACGCCGCTGGCCGCGCGACCCCCGCCAGCAGCTTGAGCCGTAGCAGGAGCCCCTCAGTCCGATGCAGCAGAGTCTCGTCCATACTTCGACAGTGCCCTCGCCCGGGTCCGAACCGACAGGTCCGTCAGTTGCACCTCAGAGGGCCATTCGGCCAATCGGTGCGGTCACGTTCGCGCTCAGACGGACTCACTTAGGCGACGATCCTGTTGTGACAGTCCCTCCGCCGCCGCCCGCCTCATGGATCACTCGCTGGTTCGGGCTCGGCCCCACACTCGGCGCTGCGATGGCCAGGACTTCGTCGACTGTCGGGAGATGATCGAGGCCGTACACCCGCCGAATCACCTTGCGCAGGGCGAGGTCGCCGGCAAGACAAGCGTCCTCAGCCGCAACCCGGCTGCTCGTCCGCCAGTCCCGGGCACCGCCGCGCCGCAGCGCCGGATTCCTCGGTATCGGTGGACGAGCAGGGATTGAGCCCCGACCAAAGGTTCCGAAGACCGATCGCCGACAGTCCGCCCTTCACGATGTGCTCATAGTGCGGGCTCGCTCGCCACGGTGGAGTGCGCTCGGCACCCGCGCAGCATCAAGGACGAGAGTACTCACCCGTCATGCCCTTTTGGTGGATTCAGATGTGGAGGACCTGCCCTCTAAGCGAGAAAAATATGAATAACACTTCCTGCTGCTCTCGTTCACCTACGTTGTTCTGCTGCATCACCAACATCAAGTCGTCCACGGCCGCCAGAAACTCCTGTTCGCTTACGTTCATTCCAGTGTGAACCTCGCGGAGGTCCCGACCGGTGTAGGGTTCTGACCCGCCGCTCCCCATGCAGAAGAACTCGAAAGCATGTTGTTTGGCAACCTCCTGATCGATTGCACTAAAGCGTGGGGCGATGGTCGGGTTGACGATGTGAGCATCGACGAGGTCGCTGGCAATCCGACGGAGGGATTCAGCCCCTCCAATTCGGTCGTAGAGCGTCGCCGAGGGTGCTTGAGTCTCCATGATGTCGTTCTCTCCCGGCCCGCCCAGGTGTCCTGTGAAGGCCTTGGCATCATCTGACCCTGGTCGAGGAACTCTCAAGTACATGATGTGTACTAGGATCGCCTCCTCCACGAGCGTATGCTCCTTGCATGGCTGCCTACGGTCAGTTCTGCCCCATGGCTAAGGCTGCGGAGATCCTCTGTGAACGCTGGACTCTGGTCGTTGTTCGGGAACTCGCGGCGGGAAGCCGTCACTTCAACGATCTCCGGCGCGGAGTGCCGCTGATGTCGCCTACGCTGCTGTCGCGCAGGCTCAAGCAGCTTGAGGTAGCCGGGGTGGTCAACCGCGTGCGCAACCACACCGGGGTCACCTATGAGCTGACGCCAGCGGGCGCGGAGTTGGAGCCGCTAGTTGAGATCATGGCGCAGTGGGGCGCGCGCTGGGTGAGGCGCCGGCTGAGCCGGGACGACCTCGACGCTGGACTCTTGATGTGGGACATCCGCCGGCAAGTCGATCCCTCGAGATTTCCTGCTCGGCGAGTGGTCGTCCATTTCAGCTTTCCGGACGCGACCTCGGGGAAGAATCATTGGTGGCTCGTGTCTGAGGCGGGCGCAACAGACCTCTGTTTGGAAGACCCTGGGCACGAGGAAAACCTGCTTGTGGAGGCGCCTCTTTACGTGATGACCGCTGTTTGGATGCGCGACGTCTCGTTTAAGGAGGCGGAACGTTCCCTCGGCCTGAGGGTGGCGGGCGACAAAGAATTGCGGGATCGTTTGCCGCACTGGCTCGGGGCGAGCGTGTTGGCGTTCGAACCTGGTGTCGAGGCCAGGCTTCAGTTATAGCGCCCGCGCTCGCTCACGTTGCGCCTGTCGGATGAATCATTCGTTGCCGAGTCGAGAAGGACGTTCGGACGGCGTGCATCGTCGTCGAGCGCGAAGAGCCATCCCGCGTCGGTCCTTCGGATGGCGGGCTCGCCGTCCCACGTGGCGCAGCGCCGGCAAGAGACGAACTGGCCGTCTGAGGTGACCAGGCACCAGTCAGCCTTACCGCAGACAGGGCACGGACTGGCCCTCGACGTGCGCTGGGTCCGCGTCACTCGCGCCACCGCTAGGCCCTCGGCAGCGCCTGCCGTTGGACGGTGGCACGCCGTGTTCCCGCTGTTC
>Ga0153916_10003233_pt1 | contig 12092 bp, 10 predicted proteins | sample Opewatmetagenome_FD_109642 | JGI IMG/M metagenome (GOLD analysis project Ga0153916, IMG submission 109642) | Freshwater wetland microbial communities from Ohio, USA - Open water 3 Core 3 Depth 4 metaG | ecosystem: Environmental > Aquatic > Freshwater > Wetlands | place: USA: Ohio, Lake Erie...
CGGCGAGGCACATCGGACAGGGCTCGCAGGTGGAGTACAGCTCGCAGTCCGAGAGGTCGAACCTCTTGAGCTTGGCCGAGGCCTTCCGGATAGCTACGATCTCGGCGTGAGCGGTCGGGTCATGAGTCTTGAGAACCATGTTGTGGGCCTTGGCGATGACTTCTCCGCCCCTGGAGATCACCGCCCCGAACGGCCCGCCGTGATTTCGTTTTGCGCCCCGAGACGCCTGAGCCACCGCCAAGCGCATGCATTTTTTAGCCCGGAGATGCTTAGTTAGGGGTAACATTTTGTGGAGTGATGCGATTTTATCATGAGCGGCCCTTTTTGTCTCTAAGTTTGCTGGAAACTGGCGGTAATTTTTGGGTCGCGATATTATTTACACTGCCACTCAATTGTGATAAAAAAGAAGGGTCCATAAAAACTTATGCGAAAGGAATTATAAATGTGTGAACTCAGGGAAGTTTTTATCGTCAGTGCTGCGCGCACAGCGATCGGGAGTTTTTTAGGCACTCTTAAGGACTTCACAGCGCCGGAACTCGGCGGGATCGCCATCAAAGAGGCGTTGATAAGGGCCAATTGTCGACCCGGGGATGTGGACGAGGTTATCATGGGGAACGTCGTCCAGGCCGGGATCGGGCAGGCGCCGGCAAAGCAGGCCGCAGTCAAAGGAGGGATTCCTTATTCAGTGAGCTGCTTTGCGGTCAACAAGGTTTGCGGTTCGGCCCTGAAAGCGGTCGCGCTGGCCGCTCAAGCGATCAAGCTCGAAGAGAAAGAGATTGTCGTCGCCGGCGGCATGGAAAGCATGAGCAAGGCGCCGCACCTTCTCTGGGGGCTCAGGGAAGGGGTCAAGTTCGGGGATGCGCAGATCAAGGATTCGATGATCCTCGACGGGCTCTGGTGCGCCTTCGACAATGTCCACATGGGGATCACGGGGGAGGTCGTGGCCGAGAAATTCGGCGCGACCCGGGAGGAGCAGGACAAATACGCTCTGAGCAGCCACCAAAAGGCCGCGCATGCCATCGAGAAAGGGTATTTCAAGGATGAGATCGTTCCTGTCACCGTCCCGCAGAAAAAGGGCGACCCGGTCATCTTTGCCGTTGACGAGGGCCCGCGTCGGGACACGGCCCTGGAAAAACTGGCCAAGCTGAGACCCGCCTTTAAAAAGGATGGGACAGTCACGGCTGGGAATGCGTCTAGTTTAAATGACGGCGGAGCGGCGGTGGTCGTGGCCTCGGCGGAAGGAATCAAGAGCAAGGGGCTGCACGAACCCCTGGCCCGGATCCTGGGGACGGCCACAAACGGCGTGGAGCCTTCGATGGTGATGTACGCGCCCAAGGGTGCAATCGAGAAAGTCCTGGCCAACGTGGGCTGGAAAATCAAGGACGTCGACCTTTTTGAGATCAACGAAGCCTTCTCGGCCCAGCTTGTGGCTTTGATCAAGGAGCTCGGCCTGGACCGGGAAAAGGTCAATGTTCACGGCGGCGCGGTCGCGCTCGGTCATCCCATCGGCGCGACCGGAGCCAGAATCCTGACGACACTCATTTATGCCTTGAAGCACCGCGGGCTCAAGAAAGGCATCGCCTCCCTGTGTTTGGGCGGAGGAGATGCGGTGGCGATGGCCATTGAGATAGTTTCATAACAAAAAAGGAGAGACCATGGACATTAAAACGATCGGAATAGTCGGGTCCGGCACCATGGGCGGGGGGATCGCCCAGGCGGCCGCCACAACAGGGTTTCAAGTCATTCTCAACGATGTCGGCCAGGAGCATCTTGCGAGGTCCCTGAAGACCATGGATAAAAGCCTGGCCAAGCTCATAGAAAAGGGCAAAGTGAGCGAGGACAAGGGCTTGATCCTGAGCCGGATAAAAACGACCACGGCACTTGAGGAATTTGCCAAGGCGGATCTCGCTATTGAAGCCGTTTTTGAGGATTTCGAGGTCAAAAAGAAAGTGCTCGTGGCGCTCGACAAGATCGTCAGACCCGAAGTCATCCTGGCCTCAAATACGTCCTCGATCTCGATCACGCGGCTGGCGGCTTTAACCGGCCGTCCGGCCAAATTCATGGGCATGCATTTTATGAATCCCGTCCCGCTGATGACCCTGGTCGAGCTGATTAAAGGAATCGCCACATCCCAGGAGACATTCGCGGCCGTGAAGGGCGTGGCGGAGAAAATGGGCAAAGTGCCGGTGGAAGCCAACGACTTTCCCGGGTTCATCTCCAATCGCATCCTAATCCCAATGATCAATGAAGCGGCCTATGCCCTGATGGAAGGTGTGGGGACCCCGGAGGCCATCGACACGGTGATGAAATTGGGGATGAACCATCCGATGGGCCCCCTGACTCTGGCCGACCTCATCGGCCTCGATGTCTGCCTGGACATTATGGAAGTCCTTTATGAGGGCTTCAAGGACACCAAATACCGGCCCTGCCCGCTGCTCAGGAAAATGGTGGATGCGGGCTATCTGGGACGGAAAACAGGCCGCGGGTTTTACGAATATAAAGCCTGAGCATAGCGCATTCTTCCGCGTGAGGAGGAGGGAGAGATGATCAAAGTCGAAGATACGGAACAAAAGCAGGCCTCCAGGTCCCGGGCGATCGAGGCGGCCGTCTCTCAGATTGAAAAACAATTCGGCAAGGGCGCGGTGATGAAGCTCGGCCAGAAAGAAGCCGCAGTCAAGATCCCCGCCATCCCCACCGGCTCCATCGCTTTCGACCTGGCCATGGGGATCGGCGGATTCCCGCGGGGCAGGGTCGTAGAGGTTTTCGGGCCCGAGGCCACCGGCAAAACGACTCTGGCGTTGCACGTTATCGCCGAAGCCCAGAAGTTGGGCGGTCAGGCCGCCTTCATCGATGCCGAACACGCCCTCGACCCGACCTACGCCGGCAGCGTCGGAGTGGACGTGGATAACCTTCTCATCTCTCAGCCCGATTATGGCGAACAGGCTTTGGAGATCGCCGAAGTCCTGGTCCGGAGCGGAGCCGTGGACGTTATCGTTGTGGACTCCGTAGCTGCGCTCGTCCCCAAGGCCGAGCTCGAGGGCGAGATGGGCGACGCCCACATGGGGCTCCAGGCCAGGCTGATGTCCCAGGCCCTCCGCAAGCTTACGGCCATCGTTGCCCGGTCCAAGACCTGTTTTATCTTCGTCAATCAGATCAGGGAGAAAATCGGGATCTTCATCGGAAACCCGGAGACGACCACGGGCGGCCGGGCTCTCAAGTTTTATGCCTCGATGAGAATCGATATCAGAAGAGTCACCAGTTTGAAGGAAGGGGACGCCGTAGTTGGGAACCGCGTCAAAGTGAAGATTGTCAAGAACAAAATGGCCCCGCCCTTTAGAGAGGCCCAGTTCGATATCATCTACGGTTACGGTATTTCGAAAGAGGGAGACTTGGTTGACTGCGGAGTCGATTTCGGGCTTCTCGAGAAATCGGGGACTTGGTATTCTTTCAAGGGAGAGAGGCTGGGCCAGGGAAGGGACAACGTTAAGAAGCTGCTCAAGGAAAACCCCGAAATGGCTGCTGAGCTCGAACTGCAGATCAAAAAGAAAGCCGGCATGATTCATGATGAGAAAGAGGAAAAGGAGAGAGAGGCGAAGAAATAGAATGCTCAAAAGACGGGACTTTTTAATAACTGCGGGTATGGGCGGAGCGGCCCTGCTGGCGACGTCGGCTCTTCCCTTGAAAGCAAATTATTTACAGGAGGAAAAACAAATGGCCTACACGGCAAAAGACTTTTCCAAACTTATCGGTATGCCTGGTTTCAGCGAGACCCTGCTGAAGAACCATTTCACGCTCTACCAGGGGTACGTCACGAACACGAACAAAGTCCTGGACACTCTGGCGCAGATGCTCAAGGACGGGAAGGCGGCGACGCCGGAGTTTGCCGAGCTCAAGCGGCGCCTCGGCTGGGAGTTCAACGGCATGCGGCTCCACGAGTATTATTTTGAGAACCTGGGTGGAAAAGAATCCCTCAACCCGGCCGGGAAGCTCGGGAAAAAAATCGGCGAAGACTTCGGCGGCTATGAAGCCTGGGAAAAAGATTTCAAAGCTGTCGGCGCCATGCGGGGGATCGGCTGGGTCGTTCTTTATCAGGACAGCGCCACCGGCAGGCTGATCAACTTTTGGGTCAACGAGCACGATGCCGGTCATCCGGCCGGCTGCGCTCCCATCCTGGTCATGGATGTCTTCGAACACGCCTTTATGGTCGACTACGGCCTTAAAAGGGCGGATTATATCGAAGCGTTCTTCAAGAACATTGATTGGAAAGCCGCGGAAACACGGCTCAAATAAGAGCCTGAATCAGGCCTTGGCTCTCGGCCGAACGCTCTGATGATCCAGAAAGAGCGCCTCAGACCGCTCAACAATGAAGCAGCCAGAACCCGTGATTTTGTGGTTTACTGGATGCAATCCTCGCAACGCACGATTTTCAACCACGCCCTGGAATATGCGATCGATGAGGCCAATGAAAGAGGGAAGCCCCTCCTCGTTTTTTTTGGACTCACCGACCGTTACCCGGCGGCCAATGAAAGGCACTATGCTTTCATGCTGGAAGGACTGCGGGAAGTGGAGCGTTCGCTCAAGGAGAGAGGGATCAAGCTTGTCGTCTGGCCAACATCCCCTGACACCGGCGCCGTTGAGTTCTCTCGGCGCGCCTGCCTTGTCGTCGTCGACCGGGGCTACACCCGGATAGAGCGGCAGTGGCGCAGGTTTGTGGCTCGGAAAATCGACTGCCCTCTTGTCCAGGTCGAGACCAATGTCATCGTCCCTTTAGAGCAGGCGTCCCCGAAAGAAGAATTCGCCGCGAGGACGCTCCGGCCAAAAATATGGAAGCAACTGCCGAAATTTCTTCTTCCCCTCAAGGCCCGCCGCGTCAAGAAGGACTCGACCGGACTGAAGTTTGATTCGTTCAAGCTTGATGATGTGAATAACGCTTTGGCCAGGCTGACCATTGACCGGACCGTTGGCCGCGTCCAAAGTTTTGCTGGAGGAACCGCGGAAGCCCAGAAAAAGCTCAGGGAATTTATCGCCACAAAACTTCCCGCTTATCCGGAGCTGCGGAACGACCCGAATGCCGACGGCGTTTCCCACATGAGTCCCTATCTTCATTTTGGGCAGATCTCCCCCCTGTATATCGCTCTCGAGGTGCTCAGGGCTAAAAAAAAGGCCGGCGCAGTTTATCTCGAAGAGCTCATCGTCCGGCGGGAGCTGAGCATGAATTTTGTCTACTATAATGAGCGTTATGACGATTTTGAAGGCCTGCCCAGCTGGGCCAAACAGACCCTGAAAGAGCACGAGAAGGACAAAAGGGAATCCATCTATACTTTAAAAGAGCTAGAGAACGCCCGGACAGCGGATCGATATTGGAACGCGGCGCAAAGAGAGATGGTGTTGACCGGAAAGATGCACGGGTATATGAGGATGTACTGGGGAAAGCGGCTCATCGAATGGTCGAGGACGGCCGATGAAGCCTTTAGGACAGCTCTCTATCTCAACAACAAGTATGAGCTCGACGGCCGTGACGCCAACGGTTTCACCGGTGTGGCCTGGTGTTTCGGCAAGCATGACCGGGCCTGGCCCGGCCGGCCCGTGCTCGGCAAAATTAGGATTATGAAGGCATCGGGGTTGCGCCGGAAATTTGACGCCGACGCCTACGCGAAAAAATATGAGGTTAAGAATGGCTAAGAATGCCCACAAAAGGTCAAGGAAGGCCGGGCTGCCGCCCGGGAGCCTCGTACATGTTGGCGAGAAAAAGGCGGAGCGCGCCAAGATCACGATTATCGATTATGATGAGCAGAATTTTCAGGAAAAAGAGGCCAAGACGGTCGAGGAGTGCTTTCCATTCAAAGAAACAGCAACGGTCACCTGGATCAATATCGACGGCGTCCACGACAGTGAAGTCGTCAGCAAGATCGGCACCCATTTCTGTATCCACTCCCTCATCCTTGAGGACATTATGACAACGCAGCAAAGGCCGAAGATGGAAGATATGGGAGACTATATCTATGTTGTTGTGCGGATGCTGAGTTATGAGGGCAAGAAAAACGTGGTCTTATCGGAGCAGGTCAGCCTGATCATCGGGCCCAACTTCGTCATCTCCTTCCAGGAGGACGTGGGGGATGTGTTTGATTCTGTTAGGGATAGAATCAGGACGGGAAAGGGACGGCTGCGCAAGATGGGGCCGGATTATCTGGCTTATTCACTCCTGGACTCCATCGTGGACAACTATTTCCTGGTCCTGGAAAAACTCGGGGAAAAGGTTGAATTTGTCGAGGAAGAGCTGGTGAGCGATCCCGGCCGGAAGACGCTCCAGGAAATACATGTCCTGAAGAGGGAAATGATTTTTCTGCGCAAATCCGTCTGGCCATTGAGGGAGGTTGTCAACAGTCTCGAGAGAGCAGAGTCCAGCCTGATCAAGGAGTCAACCGGAATTTTCCTCCGCGACGTTTACGACCATACGATCCAGGTCATTGACACGGTCGAGACCTACAGGGACATGCTCTCCGGGATGCTGGACATGTATCTTTCGAGCGTCAGCAACCGGATGAACGAGGTCATGAAGGTGTTGACGATCATCGCCACGATCTTTATCCCCTTGACTTTTATCGCCGGTGTCTATGGGATGAATTTCAAATACATGCCCGAGCTGGGCTGGCGTTACGGGTATTTTGCCATTCTGGGTTTTATGTTTAGCCTGGGCATTTTTATGCTGATTCTGTTCAAAAGAAAGAAATGGATGTAAATAAAGAAGTTGAATTTCTCAAGAAGGAGGCGCGGTGATGAAAGCTAAGATTTTGATCGTCGTTGTTTTGCTGGCCCTGCTTTTGATCATCCTGGTCCAGAACACTCAGGAAGTTGTCTTCCGCATTTTTTTCTGGACGATCAGAATGTCTCAGGTGGTCATGGTACCGCTGGCGGTCCTGCTCGGGTTTCTGTTTGGGTACTTTATCGGAAGGACTGTGAGGGGCCGCAAAAAATGAGAGGCTTTTTGAAGCATCTGGGAAAATACATCTTCAGAGGGTTTCTGGCGATCATCCCCCTGGGGCTTTCTTATCTTTTCATCCGCTTCCTTTATATCGCCGTCGACACGCGTGTCACGAAGATCACATCCAAGGTCATTGGGTTTAATGTTCCCGGGCTGGGAATCGTTTTGGTGCTAGTCCTGCTTTATCTTCTTGGGTTAGTAGCGAGCAATTGGATTGGAAGAAGAGCCTTTGCGCTGATTGAACAGGTGACGCGGCGCATCCCTCTCATCAAGACCATCTATACTCTGGGCAAGCAGCTTGCCGATGCCTTTTCCCTCCCGGGGAAGAAGGGCCTCAAAAGAGCCGTCATGGTGGAACATTTCAAGCCGGGAGTTTGGTCCGTCGGTTTTGTCACCAGCGCCATTACAGACAGGGAAAGAAGGGAAGAAAAGATGGTCCGGATTTTTATCCCCACGGCGCCCAACCCGACGACTGGATTTGTGGTTGTGGTCAAGGAATCTCAGGTCAGAGACCTGGATTGGAGCGTGACCGAGGCCATGAATTCCATCATTTCCGGCGGTATCGTCGGACCTGAAGAAATCTAGCGATCCCCCCTCCATCCCGCCCAATACGAAATGCCCTCGAATTATTGCCCTCACCCCCTAACGTTCTGCTGCTTACTTGTGTGCTTGCCTGGTTGACAAATCCTGCTAGATTCAATAGAAAACAAGGTAGCGGGAGCAAATCGTACAGAAATAAGGGCGATATTTTTTCATAAGTTATGATGCTCCATTGTTGGAGTCACAGTCTTGATAAATTTGGAGGGATAATGTTAATGCGAGCAAAAATCGGTCTGCTTTTTGTTCTGATTCTTTTATTTGTTTTTTTCGCCAAGGTTGACGGCCAGGATCTTCAGGCGAGCCCATCCAACAAAGCGGCGAAGGTGAAAATCCTCAAGGCTGATTTTGAACAAATGCTCGAGGGTGCTCAAGCTCCTGAAGGAAAGACATATCTGGCGCTCAGCCTGGAATGGGAGAATATTCATCCCAAACAGAAAGTTAAAAAGAGGGATCTAGAAGGGAAGCCGGACAGGACCATGGGGGTCGGAGGCCTCGCGAGCGGGGGCTCCCAGGGCAGCGAGGAATACGTCGATGCCGATGTCGCCTATATGATCCCGAACTTTTTCGACCACGCTTACTGCCTTGCTGACGGCAAAAGTTACCCCCTGGACAAGCTGACCGAGAAGGTTCCTGGCGGCACTGGTCTGAACAAGTCTTTTGCCGTAAAAAAACTTGGCGAAAGAAAGCCGGTCAGGTTGGTCTATGTCGTCCCGAAAGACGCCCAAAACCTGGCTTTTCAATTTTTTGATTATTCCTACGGCCATATCCTTATCCCGATCAAGGGAGACCTGAAGCTGGCCCGGGGATCGGAGGGCGGTGCCGGCAAGGCGCTGGGCCAGTTCAAGGATAATTTTATAGAACTTGCAGCAAACAAAATGAGTTTCCAGAGTGAGTTCCAAGGCGAGGAGGGACCCGCCGGCTGGCGGTATGCCGTCGTCGAGCTCGGCGGGCGAAGCCTCGCCGCGGGAAATATCATCCAGGTCGAGCCCAAAGAGTACACCTGGCTGCAGACAAAGGAAGGCTACCTCTATTATTGCGGCGGAGCGACGTCCACGGAGGACGGCTACATCCGCTTTACCCCGGAGGTCTACCAAAGCCAGACTCTTGGCTTTCTGGTGCCCGCGGGATCGAATGATTTTGTCCTCGGAATGCGCATCCGGAACAAGGTCTATACGCTCAACCTTGGAAAAGCAGTTTTGCCTGAAATCCCCAAGGCGGCGGCGTCTCACATCGACGGAAAAACCATGGAAATCATGTTTTTCGGGATGAAAAAAAAGGACGGAAAGGTCTTCCTTGATCTCGGCATAAAATCGCTTGTCAACAGCGGGATCGAGATCCAAACTGCGGATCAGTTTATCTTAAAGGCCGGCGAAGAAGATATCTCCTTTGATGAAGAGGCAACGTCCTCGGGATTCCATCGTCCTCCCGAACCGTTCACCATTCCGCCGAAGTCGTTTGTCCGCTTCGAGCTCGTCTACGGGACAGAAGGCGTCCCGACAACTCTGTATTACCGAGGCTACGAAAGCGAAGGGAGGCTGGCGCTTGCCGGCCTGAAATAAAATGCCCAAACAGAAAGCGGCATACGAGGAGAAATGAGAATGATGAAAAAAGTCTCAATCTTGGCTTTGACGGCGATTTTGCTCTGTCTGGCATTCTCCTGCTCCGGAAAGAAGCAGGAGGAAGTCCAGAGCGAGGAGGCGATTCATCAGGAATCGTCTTCTCAGGGACAGGAGAGAGGGGAGGGTTCAGGCGGAGGCCCGTTGGAGTCCGTGTCTGCGACTGGCAATTGGGAGGAAGCCTTTAAGTTGGTGCGGGATGCTATCCGGACCGAGCCATCCCGCTTTCCTCTGAAAACCGCGGAGGGAGTGCAGTGGGGCCGGAGCGGCAATTCGCTGGAAAAAGCGCTTCTCCTGGCTCAACTTCTCCAGGACAGGGGCCTGAAAGTCCAGATTGCTGAAGGAGAGTTAGACGACCAAGCAGCGGCGAAGCTTCTGGGAAGCATGTTCCCGGCCGGGAAAACATTTTCCTACAAGAGCGGTGTCCCCGTCTCGAACCCGGCGGAGGAACCACGGCTTGTTTCGGTTGTGAAGCGTCACTTTTGGGTTCAAAAGGCTGAGAATGACAGCTGGTTTGACTTGGACCCCAGCTTCCCCGGAGCCGAACCGGGCCATGCCTTCGCTCAGGTGACAAATACTTTCGATCCCTCGGATGAGGCGCTGAAAACAAAGATTTCGATCGTCCTCGAATACGCCAGCGCTGATTCCGGGGAGCTCCAGCCTGTCCTATCCTGGGATGGCAAGATGGAAGAAGCGGCTAATCAACCGCTCTCCCTGACCATTGTGGCCAAGTTCCAGAAGTCAGCTGAGGAAAGCGAGGAAGAGGCGGGCGGAGTTGGCGGGGTTTTTGGCGGCCTGGGAGGTGAAAGCAGCAAAAAAAAGAAAACCCAAGCAGGTGAGACCGTCTCCTACAACGCGGCCCTCACAGTTAAAGGAGAAGGAGTGGCGGATGGACAGTTTTCACCCGAAAAGGGCCAAATCAAGAAGCTCGTCATTAGGATGAAATTCGAAAGCCTGGACGAGGTTGTCTCTGAATCCGAACGGGTTCTCTTTGAGAAGACGGGTACGGATACCGAGCCGCCTATCTTCCAGAGGCATGCCATCCTCATTGCTCCAAACAAGATCCCGGCCGAAGTTTGGCAGGGCCGGCTGAAAACGGTCTCCGACAAAAGCGTGCTGGCCGATGTTAAGTCTCGGATCGAAGAGATCAAAAAAAGCCTTAAATCAAATAAAGTCGACCAAACCACACTGGAAAAAAGTGCCGATCTCGAGCAGAAGCTCGGAGACGAGCTCGGCTTTCTGTTGACCATGGTGTTCGCCTCGACCTCGGACGATCAGACTGAAAAGGAAGCGGCCGCCCTCTCGGTCTCAACCTATTATCAGGTCCCCCGGGTCCTCATCTGCTCGTTCTCCGGCGACCAGGAGACTTCTCAGGCAGCCTTTGATCTTCGTCAGGACAGGATCGAAGCTGTACCACTTCCCGGGCAGGCACTGACCATGAAAAGGACATATCTCTACGGCCGGGGGGTGATGGAGTCAATCCTCGAGGGAAAGCTCATCGGGCGTTTGACGGGGAAACCCGCGCTGACTACGGCCTCGCTGATGCCGGAAGCCGCTCAAAAAAAGATCCCAATCCGTTCCTATTCTTTGCTCGAAAAGAAGAACATCAGCCAGATCGGTCCACCTGACAGCGTGTCCGAGAAGCTCCTTTCAGCCCTGGACTCCGGCAGGATCGTCATCGTCCCGGACGAGGGGATTGAGTGGCAGGGAAAGCAGCGTTGGGGCTGGTGGGACATCGATCCGGGGACGATGGAAACGGTCGGGGTAATGGACACCGGGCTTCACCAAGCTGTTCTTGAACGGACGATCCTGGACTCCAAGGGCGCGGTCGAGTCGAAGATGGGATTTGTCATCGGGGCTATCGTCGGGGCCGTGGACACCCAGTGGATGATCGCCGGGATGATCCTCGAATACGGGGAAATCACCAAGGCCGCCCTCCTGGAAGCCAAAGCCTACATGAAAGAGCTCAAGGAGCTCATGTGCCCAAGCTTTGAAAAAAAGGTTTCCGAGGGCGTCACCCTCATCGATATTGAAGACTGCTGGAGTCTGGGACTGTCGGTTGAAGCCGGCATCGAGATCAAGATGGGCTGGTGCGAGAACTTCGCCAAAGGATTCGCCTGCGCCTCAACTCAGATCTTGAATTACTACCTCAGCGAGTTCGAGGACTAGGGCATTGCCCCGCCGGTCTGCGCCCATGATGACCCGTGGAGCGCGCCAGCGAAGGAGGTTACTATGAGGATTATTGTCTCCAGAAGGCGAAGGATTTTCTTTGTCTTGACTCTCGCCATGCTCTTGATCACCTTCATTCCGGCTCAAGCCCAGCAGGCCAAAGAGAAGGAGCCGAATAACGCGATCGCCCAGGCCAACGCGCTGCCGCTGAATGGAGAGATCAGGGGATATGCCAATGATAGGGAAGATGAAGACTGGTACCAGCTTGTCGTTCCGGCGCCCGGGATGGATATCCTGAACATCGACGTCTCCGGGGTTCCCGGCGTCAACTTTACCTTGATCTTTTGCGACGCCGGCGGAAAGGAATTGTCGGCCATGGACGGCCGACGTGACTCCGAAGGCGAGAATCTCGTCAGGCTGAGACATCCAGCGGGCAAATTCCTGGTCAAAATCGTCGCCTTCGGCGAATCGAATGCCGACCAGCCCTACATCCTCAGGGCGGGAAAACCCGACCGGCCGCCTGCCACGGACGAGGAAGTCCGGAAGGCGCTGGTCAAGGCGCTCGACTTTATCGCCTCCAAGCAGCAAGAGGATGGTTCCTGGCCCCAATACGAGCAGGCCGGCGCCGGACTGTCTATCCAGGCCTTTATCGGTGGCAAGTGCATCCAGAAGGATTATTCAGCCAAGATGCGGGCTGGGTTGGATTTCCTGAGGTCCCAATTTAC
>Ga0153916_10003234_pt1 | contig 12091 bp, 8 predicted proteins | sample Opewatmetagenome_FD_109642 | JGI IMG/M metagenome (GOLD analysis project Ga0153916, IMG submission 109642) | Freshwater wetland microbial communities from Ohio, USA - Open water 3 Core 3 Depth 4 metaG | ecosystem: Environmental > Aquatic > Freshwater > Wetlands | place: USA: Ohio, Lake Erie, Old...
GGCCCAGATCATGGAGCAGGCGAGCCTCGTGGTCATCATCCCGGGATACGGGATGGCCGTCGCCCAGGCACAGCACAAGGTCCGGGAGCTGTACGAGCAATTGAAGAAGCGCGGCATCACGGTGAAGTTCGCGATCCACCCGGTGGCCGGCCGTATGCCGGGCCACATGAACGTGCTGCTGGCGGAGGCGGACATCCCGTACACCGATCTCATCGAGATGGACGAGATCAACCCGGACATGCCACAGTGCGACGTGGCGCTGGTCGTGGGCGCGAATGACGTGGTGAACCCCGCGGCGCGCTACGACAAGGGATGCCCGATCTACGGCATGCCGATCATCGCCGCGGACAAGGCCCGCACCGTGTTCGCGATCAAGCGTTCGAAGAACCCGGGCTTTGCCGGGATCGACAACGAGCTGTACTTCGCGGACAAGACCTGGATGCTCTTCGGCGATGCGAAAAACGTGATCGGAGAGCTGGTGAAGCACCTCTCGCCGGCCGGGATGCACTGAGCTGAGGAGAGGGGTAGAGGGGGAGAGGGGCAGGGATGGAGGATCATCTCTGCCCCTCTGCTATCGTCAGCGCGTTGGGATCCTCGCGGCCGGCACGTCATTCATCCTCATCTGCATGCCGCTCTCGCTTCTTCTCCCCCCGTCGTCGTTTTTCGTCGATCCGCCGCTCGCGCGACGCCGCGGTCGGCTTCGTGGGAACGCGGCGCTTGCGCGGCCGCAGCGCCCCGGCGACGAGCGCCTTGAGTCGGCCCACCGCCGCCTCGCGGTTCCGGAGCTGGCTCCTGTGCTCGTCCGCCACGACCCGCAGCCGGCCTCGGCGATCGAGTCGTGACGCGAGCCGCTGTTGCAGGAGTGCTCGCTGGTCCGCCGTGAGGCTCGGGCTTGCCGCCACGTCCCACACGACCTCGACTCGCGTGGAGGCCTTGTTGACGTGCTGCCCGCCGGGCCCGCCGGCCCGGGTGGCGCGGATCTCGAGCTCGGAGTCCGGGACGAGGAAGGTCATGGCGAAGCGTGAGTGAAAAGTGAAACGTGAAAAGTGAAAAGGGGGCTCCCTCTCCTTTCACTTTTCACGTTTCACTTTTCACTATTTCGCGAGCTGTCGCAACACGTAGGGCAAGATCCCGCCGTGGCGGTAGTACTCTACCTCGACCGGCGTGTCGAGTCGCACCGTCACGTCGAACTCGCTCACCTCGCCGCCGTCGGCTTCGGCGCGCACCCGCACGCGGCCGCCGGGCTTGAGCCCCCGCGCGATGCCGGTGAGTGTGAATCGCTCACGGCCCGTCAGGCCGTAGTCCGCGGCGGCCTTGCCCCGCGCGAACTGCAGCGGTAACACGCCCATCCCGATGAGGTTGCCACGGTGGATCCGCTCATAGCTCTGGGCGATCACGGCCTTCACGCCGAGCAGGGCCGTGCCCTTGGCGGCCCAGTCCCGCGAGCTGCCGGTGCCGTATTCGACCCCGGCGAGCACAACGAGCGGCGTTCCCTCCGTCTGGTAACGCATCGCGGCGTCGTAGATGCTCGTCACCTCACCCGAGGGGACGTGCACCGTCCAGTTGCCTTCCTTCCCGTCCGCCAGCCGGTTCTTGATACGGATGTTGCCGAACGTGCCGCGCATCATCACCTCGTGGTGCCCGCGGCGCGCCCCGAACGTGTTGAAGTCCACGGGCTTCACGCCCCGCTCGATCAGCCAGCGGCCGGCCGGGCCGTCCTTGGGAATCGCGCCGGCGGGGGAGATGTGGTCGGTCGTGACCGAGTCCCCGAGCCACGCGAGCACCCGGGCGCGCTCGATGTCCGTGAGCAGGGCGGGCACACGGCGGAGGCTTTCGAAGAACGGCGGGTTCGCGACGTAGGTCGAGCCGGGATCCCAGGCGAACCGCCCGCCCGCCGCGCTCGGCACGGGAAGCGCCTTCCACGCCGCCGTGCCCTCGAAGACGGACGCGTACTGTGTCGTGAACATCTGCGGGGTCAGCGCCGCCGTCATGGCGTCCGTGATCTCCTTGTCGCTCGGCCAGACGTCCTTCAGGAACACCGGGTTGCCGGCGGGATCCTCGCCCAGCGGCTCGTTGATCAGGTCCACGTCCACCCGACCGGCCAGAGCATAGGCCACGACCAGCATCGGGGAGCCGAGGTAGTTGGCGCGCACCAGGGGGTGGATCCGGGCCTCGAAGTTCCGGTTGCCCGACAGCACCGCCGCCACGATCAGCTCGTGCTCGCTCACCGCCCGGGAGATCGGATCGGCGAGGGGCCCGCTGTTGCCGATGCACGTCGTGCAGCCGTAGCCCACGACGTGGAACCCCAGCGCCTCGAGATCACCCATGAGTCCGGCGGCCTTGAGGTAATCGGTCACGACGCGTGAGCCCGGGGCCAGGCTCGTCTTCACCCAAGGCCGGCGGTGCAGTCCACGCTGCACCGCGTTCCGCGCCAGCAGGCCCGCGCCGATCATGACCGACGGGTTGGACGTGTTGGTGCAGCTGGTGATCGCCGCGATCACCACCGCGCCGTCCTGCAGCGCGAAGCGCTTGCCCTCGAGCTCGACGTCGGCATGCGGCGCCGCGGGCCGCGCGGCCTTCGCGGGGATCAGGCCGGGCAGCGCCTGGCGGAACGCGGGCTTCATGTCGGCGAGGGACACGCGGTCCTGGGGCCGGCGCGGTCCGGCGAGCGACGGCTGCACGGACCCGAGGTCCAGCTGCACCACACTCGAGTAGTCGGGATCCGCCGTCTTCTGCGTATGGAACAGGTGCTGTTCCCTGCAGTAACGCTCGACCCGCGTCACGAGCTCCGCCGGACGGCCGGTGCGCTCGAGGTAGCGTAGCGTCTCCTGATCCACCGGGAAGAAGCCCATCGTGGCGCCGTACTCCGGGGCCATGTTGGCCAGCGTGGCCCGGTCGGCGAGCCCGAGCGTCCCGAGGCCCGGGCCGAAGAACTCGACGAACTTGTCCACCACGCCGTGCTTGCGGAGCATCTGCGTGGCCACGAGCACCAGGTCGGTGGCGGTTGTGCCGGTCGGCAGCCGGCCAGAGAGCCGCATCCCCACCACCTCGGGCAGCTGCATGAAGTACGGCTGGCCGAGCATCACGGCTTCGGCCTCGATCCCGCCGACCCCCCAGCCCATGACGCCGAGGCCGTTGATCATCGTCGTGTGGGAATCGGTGCCCACCAGGGTGTCGGGGAACGCCACGAGGCCGCCGTCCTGGCGCTCGAGCCGCACGACGCTCGCCAGGTACTCCAGGTTGACCTGGTGGACGATGCCGGTGCCCGGCGGCACGGCGCTGAAGTTGTCGAACGCCTGCTGCGCCCAGCGGAGCAGGGCGTACCGCTCTCCATTTCGCTCCATTTCGCGCTCGACGTTGAGCTCGAAAGCCTGTGGAGTCCCGAAGAAGTCCACTTGGACCGAGTGGTCGATGACCAGGTCGGTGCGCACCAGCGGGTTGATGCGCTTGGGATCACCGCCCAGGGTCACCATGGCGCCCCGCATCGCGGCGAGGTCTACCACGCAGGGGACGCCGGTGAAGTCCTGGAGCACGACGCGGCCCGGCATGAAGGGCACTTCCTGGCCGTGCAACGGCTTGGGCCGCCACGCAGCGACCGCCCGCACGTGATCCTCGGTGACGACACCGTTGCCGCAGTGGCGCAGCACGTTCTCGAGGAGGACGCGGATGGAGAAGGGCAGTCGGTCGAGCTGCACGAGCCCGGCGCGGGCCAGCGCGTCGAGACGGAACACGGTGGCGGGACCTTCGGCGAACGCGAGCTGTGCGCGGGAGGCAAACGGATTGGTCGTCATGATGAGAAGAATAACCAGCGGTCCGGGTCGCCGTTTCGCCGGTGGGCCTGATGATCTATTTTTCCGACGCCCGGAACCGGACCGCGTCACTCATGCCCGAAGCCGCTGGTCGCACCGTCCCGCTTGACGACCTCTGCGTCAACGCCATCCGCGTGCTGGCGATGGATGCGGTACAGGCCGCGAACTCCGGGCACCCCGGCACGCCGATGGGCCTGGCGCCGCTAGCCTACGTGCTCTGGACCCGGCACCTGCGTCACAATCCCGCCGACCCGAGATGGCTGGGGCGCGACCGCTTCGTGCTGTCGGCGGGCCACGCGTCGATGCTGCTCTACAGCCTGCTCTATCTCACGGGCTACGCGGTGACCCTCGAGGACCTGCGGGCGTTCCGCCAGTGGAAGAGCCTGACGCCGGGGCACCCCGAGTTCGGGCATACGCCCGGGGTCGAGACCACGACCGGCCCGCTCGGCCAGGGTGTGGCGAATGCCGTGGGGATGGCGATCGCGGAAGCGCATCTCGGCGCGCTGTTCAACCGGCCCGGTGAGGACGTGATCAACCACCGGACGTATTTCGTCGCCAGCGACGGCGATCTGATGGAGGGAATCTCGCACGAGGCCGCCTCCTTGGCCGGTCACCTCAAGCTGGGCAAGCTGATCGGCTTCTACGACGACAACCACATCACGATCGAGGGCAGCACGGGCCTGGCGTGCTCGGACGATGCCGCGGCGCGGTTCGAGGCGTACGGCTGGCAGGTGCTGCGCGTGCCGGACGGCAACGACCTGGCGGCGCTCGACCAGGCCATCGTGACGGCCAAGGCGGAGGCCGAGCGGCCGTCCCTCGTGATCGTCACGACCCACATCGCGTTCGGCAGCCCGAACAAGCAGGATACGGCCGAGGCGCACGGCTCACCGCTTGGCGTGGACGAGGTGCGTCTGACGAAGGAGAGCCTCGGCTGGCCGTCGGCGGAGCCGTTCTTCGTGCCGGCTGAAGTCCTCGCGGAGTGGCGCAAGGCGGCGGAGCGGGGCCAGGCCCTGAAGCTGGTTTGGGAGCAGCGCCATGCGACGTACCGTCAGGCCTATCCGGCGCTGGCGGCTGACCTAGGGCGGCGGCTCGCCGGCCGCCTGCCGGAGGGCTGGGCGGCGGCGCTCCCGACCTTCGCGCCCGACGGCGGCGCGCTGGCGACGCGGGTCGCCTCCGGCCGCGTGCTCCAGGCGATGGCGCCAATCATCACGGAGCTGATCGGCGGCGCCGCAGACCTGGCACCGTCCACGAACACGCTGCTCAAGGGCGAAGCGGCCTTCTCGGCGAGCGACCGCACCGGCCGCAACCTGCATTTCGGCGTTCGCGAGCACGCGATGGGCGGCATCCTCAACGGCATGTCGCTGCACGGCGGCCTCATCCCGTTCGGCGCCACGTTCCTGATCTTCTCCGACTACATGCGGCCGAGCATCCGGCTCGCCGCCATGATGCGCCGGCACGTGATCTACGTGTTCACCCACGACTCGATCGGCCTGGGGGAGGATGGCCCGACCCATCAGCCGATCGAGATGCTGGCGGCGCTGCGCGCGGTTCCCGGCCTGGTCGTGCTCCGGCCGGCCGACGCCAACGAAACGGCCTATGCGTGGCGTGCCGCGCTCGAGCGTCGGGACGGCCCGGTGGCGCTCGTGCTCACGCGCCAGGGACTTCCCGTGCTGGACCGGGCGTCGCTCGGGTCGGCGGAGGGCGTGCTCCAGGGGGGCTACGTCCTGGCTGATGCGACGCGCCCCAAGGCCATCATCATGGCGAGTGGCTCGGAGGTGGAGATCGCGCTCGACGCGCAGCGCCGGCTCGCGGCCGACGGCGTGGCCGCGCGGGTGGTGAGCATGCCGTCCCTCGAGCTGTTCGCGGCGCAGCCGCAGACGTACCGCGACCGGGTGCTGCCGCCCACCCTGAAGGCACGGGTCGCGGTCGAGGCGGCCCATCCACAGTCCTGGTACCGCTGGGTGGGGGAGGGCGACGTCGTCGGGCTCGATCACTTCGGTGCCTCGGCGCCCTACAAACGGCTATACCAGGAGTTCGGCCTGACGGGTGAAGTCGTGGCCGCGCGCGTGCGCGCCCTGCTCGAATGATGACCGCGGACGGCCTCACCGACCGCGTACGGCGCCGGATCGCGCGGCTGGCAGGCGATGGGGTGGCAGCGCGTATCTGGCGCCGGGATGTATCGGTCTGGTCGCGCGATCCCGCCACGCCGGAGCTGGCCGATCGGCTGGGGTGGCTCGAGCTGGCGCACACGATGCAGCGGCACGTGGCGGATGTGACGTCGTTCGCGGAGGCCGCGCGGCGCCGCTTCGCGCGCGTGGTGTTGTGCGGCATGGGCGGGTCGAGCCTCGCTCCCGAAGTGCTGTGGCGCACGTTCGGGCGACGTGCGGGCTACCCGGAGCTGCACCTGCTCGACAGCACCCACCCCGCGGCCGTGCGGGCGGCGGCCCCCCCGGGGGTGCTCGACACCACGCTGTTCCTCATCGCTTCGAAGTCGGGCACCACCATCGAGACGGCGAGCTTCGACCGCTACTTCTGGGAATCGACCGGTGGGCGGGGCGAGCAGTTCGTGGCGATCACCGATCCCGGGACCGTGCTCGCCCAGAGCGCGGTCGAGCGGGGGTTTCGCCACGTCTTCCTCAACCCGCCCGACATCGGCGGCCGGTTCTCCGCGCTCTCGCTCTTTGGGCTCGTGCCGGCGGCGCTGATTGGGCTCGACGTCGAGCGCCTGCTGGCGGGCGCGCGGGAGGCGGAGGGCGCCCTGCACACTCCTGGTGCGGAGAACCCGGGAGTCGCCCTCGGTGCCCTGATGGCGGAAGCGGCGCTGGCGGGCCGTGACAAGTGCACGCTGGTGACGGACGAGCCGCTCGCGGCGCTCGGTCTCTGGGTCGAGCAGCTGGTGGCGGAAAGCACCGGCAAGGCGGGCCGTGGCGTGCTGCCGGTCGTGGGTGAGAACGCGGCGGATCTCTCCGGGGCGGAGCCCGACCGGGTCTTTGTCCTTCGTACGCTTGGGAGCGGACCCGCTCCGGCGACGGCGGCGCTGGGTGCGCGCGCGTCGGCTGCGGGCGCGCCGGTGGACGCTGCCGTCCTGCCGTCGGTGTACGGGCTCGGCGCGGAATTCCTGCGATGGGAATTCACGACGGGCGTCGCGGGTGCCGTGTTGCAGGTGAACCCGTTCGATCAACCCAATGTGGCCGAGAGCAAGGCCAACACGAGCCGGGTGCTCAGCGCGGGGACGCCACCCACTTCAACCGACGACGCGGCGGCGATCGGGACCTGGCTGCGCGGCGTGCGGGCCGGCGACTACGTGGCGGTCATGGCCTATGTTCCACCCACGCCCGCCGCGGACGCGCGGCTCGCCGGGCTACGGCGGGCCCTGGAGCGGCGGTTGCACGTCGCGGTCACGACGGGGTACGGGCCGCGGTTTCTCCATTCCACCGGCCAGTACCACAAGGGTGGGCCGCCACGCGGCCACTTCGTGCAGGTGGTGGATCGCCCCGAGCCGATGACCCCGATCCCGGGCGCGCCGTATGACTTCGGGCGGTTGATTGCCGCCCAGGCGGACGGTGACCTGCAGGCGCTGCGGGCTCGCGGGCGACCGGCGATTCGCGTGGACGATGGAGACGGACTCTGGCAGGAGGTGGGGGCGTGAGCGATCCGGCGCGGGAGGCGAAACGGCAGGCCGCCCTCGAGGCGGTCTCGCACATCGAATCCGGCATGGTCGTCGGCCTCGGCACGGGCTCGACGGCGGCGCTGATGCTCGAGGAGCTGGCCCGGCAACTCGGCGCCGGCGAGCTGCGCGACATCGTGGGCATCCCCACCTCCAACGCCACGCACCAGCACGCGGTCCTGCTCGGCGTCCCGCTCGGGACGCTCGAGGATCACCCGGTCGTGGATCTCACGGTCGACGGGGCGGATGAGGTCGATCCGGACGGCGAGCTCATCAAGGGGATGGGCGGTGCGTTGCTGCGGGAAAAGATCGTGGCGACCGCGTCTCGCCGGCTTGTCATCGCCGTGGATGAGAGCAAGCTGGTGCCTCGCCTTGGCACGCGGTCGCCGTTGCCGGTCGAAGTCGTCGCCTTCGGTGCCGGCACCCAGCTCGGGGCGCTGCGCGCGCTCGGCGCCGACCCCGTGATCCGGAAGGGCCCTGATGGACTGCCGTTCCGCACGGACGAGGGTCATCTGCTCATCGAGTGCCGCTTTGCCGACGGCATCTCGAGCCCCGCAACGGTCGCGCGGGTGCTGCGCGCGCGGCCCGGCGTCGTCGAAACAGGCCTGTTCCTCGGGATGCATCCCACAGTGATCGTGGGCAGGCACCGATCGTGACGCGCGGCGGAGGGCCGCGGCGCTGAGTCCCGTGCGGTACGGGGGCCTGGTCCTCGGCATCGCCGCCGCGCTCCTGTTCACCCGGCTGGGGGTCTGGCAGCTCGACCGCCTGCATCAGCGCCGGGTCCACAACGCCCTGCTCGCGCGGCGCGTGGCGGCGCCTCCCCTCGACCTCACGAGCGGCGCGGCGGTCGCCGGCGTGCCGCCCGAGTCGCTGCAGTACCGGCGGGTGCGGGCCGCGGGCGCATTCGATTTCAGCCGAGAGCTGGTCGACGGCGAGAAGTCGTATCGCGGCGCCCCCGGGGTCCACCTGCTCACACCACTGCGGGTCGCGAACGGAACCGCGATCCTGGTGGATCGCGGCTGGGCGTTCGCGGCGGATGCCCGGTCGGTCGACGAGCCGGCGCTGGTGGAGCCCGAGAGCTCGGTCGTCGAGGGCCTGCTGGTGGTCCCGGCCGGGCGGCGCGCCGTCCGGCCCGACACGCTACGGCTCGGGTATCCACTCCTGCCCCTGGTGCTGCGCCGCACGGCGGCCCCCGATTCCCTGCCGTCCGGCCTGGCCATCCCGGAGCTTCCGGCACTCGACGAAGGACCGCACCTGTCCTACGCCCTCCAGTGGTTCTCGTTCGCGGCGATCGCGCTCGTGGGCGGCGCGCTCCTCACGTGGCGGCGTGGCAGAGCCGGAGCCAGGTACTCACCCCCGCCTGTCTGACGGTCTGGGATACGCCAGCGCAGTATTGACAACCTCCCGCCAGCGCTCCAATCTGCCTCGTCCCTGACCTCGGGCGTGCTGCGCATGACCAGCCGACGTGATTTCGTTCGATCGCTCGTGGCCGCCGGCGGCAGCGCGGCACTCGTGCCCGCCCTGCGCGACGACGGTGTCGAGCGGGTGCTCGCGGCCGTGGCGCCCGTCGCGCACCGGTCCGCCGAGGACGTCGCCGCGGACGAGGACTTCTGGGTCCAGATCCAGCAGGCGTTCACGCTCGACCGCACCCTGATCAACCTGAACAACGGCGGGGTGAGCCCCAGCCCGCGGGTGGTGCTCGATGCGATGCGGCGCTACCTCGAGCTTTCCAACCAGGCGCCGGTCTACCACATGTGGCGGCTGCTCGAGCCGGAGGTCGAGAGCGTGCGCCGGCAACTCGCGGCCGAGTTCGGCTGCGATCCGGAGGAGCTCGCGATCACGCGCAACGCGAGCGAGTCGCTCGAGAACGTCCAGCTCGGACTTCCGCTGGAGCGCGGTGACGAGGTGCTGACGACGGATCAGGACTACGGCCGGATGCTCACGACCTGGGAGCAGCGGGCGCGCCGGGATGGCATCGTGGTCCGCCAGCTGCCGTTCCAGACGCCGCCGCCGAGCCCGCGGGTGCTCGTGGACCTGTTCGCCAACGCCGTCGGGCCGCGGACCCGGGTGATTCACTTCTGCCACGTGGTGAACATCACCGGGCAGATCTTCCCGGTGCGCGACATCTGTCGCCTGGCACGCGCCCGCGGCATCCGCACGATCGTCGACGGCGCGCATGCCTTTGCCCAGTTTCCGTTCACGTATGCCGACCTCGAGTGCGACTACTACGGCACGTCGCTCCACAAGTGGCTGCTCGCGCCGATCGGCACGGGGTTCCTGTTCGTGCGTCGCGAGCTGATCAAGGACGTGTGGCCCCTGATGGCGGCGCCGCCCTCCATGGACGAGAACATCCGGAAGTTCGAGGAGATCGGGACGCACCCGGCGGCGAACCACAACGCGATCGCCGAGGCGCTGGCGTTCCACCAGGCCATCGGCGTCGAGCGGAAGGCGGCGCGGCTGCGCTACCTCCGCGAGCGGTGGATGCGGCCCCTCGCGAAGCTGCCGCGGGTGCAGCTGCACTCGAGCTTCGACGTCACGCAGTCCGGGGTCGCCAACATCGGCATCGAGGGCGTCGATCCGGGCAACCTCACCACCCACCTCTGGAACACCAGGCGGATCATCGTCACCCCGATCGGCCATCCGGCGTGCACCGGCATCCGGGTGACCCCGAACGTGTACACGATGCTGGGGGAGGTCGATCAGTTCACGGCGGCGATGGAGGATGTGATCAACAAGGGGATACCGGGCTAGTGCCAGGAAGATGAGAGGGGGAGAAGGGGCAGAGATGAGCTTTCCCGCTCCCCCTCCGCCTCCCTCATCTGGCCCTCTCAGGCCGCCAGGTCTGCCAATGCCGCCTTCCCGACGGCGCCCACCACGGTCTTCACCAGCGCGCCGTGCTCAAACCGGCCGAAGAACGGGATCGAGCGAATGCCGTAGCGCGCGCTCACGCCCGGACTGCGATCCGTGTCGATCTTGACGACGAGCAGCTTGCCCGCCCGCTCCTGGGCGATCTCGTCGAGCGCCGGCGCCATCATGCGGCAGGGCCCGCACCAGTCGGCGTAGAAGTCCACCAGCACGGGGATCTCCGACTTCAGTACCGTCGCGTCGAACTGCGCCTCGTCGACCTTGATCGGCCGGTCCAGCAGGAACGGCTTGCCGCATTCCGCGCACTTCGGGCCCTGATCGATCTTGTCGGCGTGGACCTTGTTGAGTGTGCCGCAGAACTGGCAGGGAATGGTGACGGCAGGCATGGGGACTCCGGGATAGCGCCGGTGATATCGCAGCGGGCCAGGGGTGGGAGGGGCAGAGCCCTACTCCGCTCCACGCACCGCGCCCCGTTGGGAAGATACGGGAGCGTTCTCCCACCGTGAAGGCTTCTTCAGCTTCCCGCGCGCGCCTTGATTCTCCTCGCCCGCGGTCGCAGACTCACGCTGCGACACCGACCGGAGGGCCCCGTGCCGAAGGCCAAGTACAAGGAACATGCGATCGGCGAGCACGAGCTGCGGCCCGAGAGCCTGATGATGGGGTACGGGTACGACCCGATGCTCTCCGAAGGTGCTCTCAAGTGCCCGATCTTCCAGACGTCCACGTTCGTCTTCCCGACCGCCGAAGCGGGCAAGCACTTCTTCGAGCTGGCCTACGGCCTGCGCGAGCAGGGACCGGGCGAGCAGCCCGGGCTGATCTACTCCCGACTCAACAACCCGGATCTCGAGATCCTGGAGGACCGGCTCGGCTTGTGGGACGGCGCCGCTGCCTGCGCCGTGTTCGAGAGCGGGATGGCGGCCATCGCCACGAGCCTGCTCGCGTACCTGCGCCCCGGCGACGCGGTCGTCCACAGCGAGCCGTTGTACGGCGGGACCGAGCACTTCCTCACCACGATCCTCCCGCAGTTCGACATCACGCCGGTCGGGTTCGCGGCCGGGCAGCCGATTGCCGCGATCGCGGCGGGGGTGCGCGAGCGGGTCGGCGGACGGCGCATGCCCGTGCTCCACATGGAGACGCCGGCCAACCCGACCAACGCGATGGTGGACATCCAGGACGCGGTCGCCTTCGCCCGCACGTTCGCGCGCGAGGGCCTCAAGCCCGTGGTGATGGTGGACAACACGTTTCTCGGGCCGCTGTGGCAGCACCCGCTGAAGCACGGCGCCGACATCGTGCTGTACTCGGCGACCAAGTTCATCGGGGGGCACAGCGACGTGATCGCCGGCGCGGCGCTGGGCACCGCGGACGCGATGGGGCCGATCCGGGCGCTGCGGACCTTCATGGGGACGATGGCGGGACCGTGGACCGGCTGGCTTCTGATGCGGAGCCTCGAGACGCTCAAGATGCGGATGACCGCCCAGATGAAGAACGCCCGTTACGTGGCGGATTTTCTGACGGAGCATCCCAAGGTGCGAACCGTCCACTACCTCGGGTTGCTGCGCGAGGACCATCCGGAGTACGCGGTGTACCGCAAGCAATGCACCGGGCCCGGCTCGCTGATCGCGTTCGAGGTGGAGGGTGGTGAACCCGCGGCGTTCCGTCTGCTGAACGCGCTCAAGCTCGTGCGGCTGGCGGTGAGCCTCGGCGGGACCGAGTCGCTGGCGGAGCACCCGGGGAGCATGACCCATTCCGA
>Ga0153916_10003235_pt1 | contig 12090 bp, 10 predicted proteins | sample Opewatmetagenome_FD_109642 | JGI IMG/M metagenome (GOLD analysis project Ga0153916, IMG submission 109642) | Freshwater wetland microbial communities from Ohio, USA - Open water 3 Core 3 Depth 4 metaG | ecosystem: Environmental > Aquatic > Freshwater > Wetlands | place: USA: Ohio, Lake Erie...
AAGAGGCTACACATATTACGGTCTTCTCACCGGATGGTTTCTATCAGAAATTTCCGATAAACGCTCCTACTGACCCTAAGGATCTTCCATACAATGTCATGGGTCGCTATCCCTATGGGACGTATTATAGAGGACTGGATTTCGTAGATTATTCATTCATTCCAAATCACCTCGATTACGGCGATCGGATCCCTGACAGACTCTATATGCTTCTTGCGTATATGAGGGACGGAGACCCCTTGACTCCGGGCAAGATAAACCCCACAACGTTAAAGCTTGACGGAGAGGGACCGTACCGACTGATCCCGCCTCAAAAGACCGCAGGAGGTCCTGATCGGTCATTCGCCACGCCCGTCGATTCCGATGATGGTTGGGATTATGGAGCAAACAACGACCATAACGCAGGCTTTTCCGCTCGCACTGTAGCAGCGATCCGTGTCGAGCCGCTCCCCGGTGGAACCACGGATTTCAATTGGTATGAGGGCGGGTGGAATCTGGTTGACAAGGCAAAGTTGGTAATCTATGGCGCTATCGATCCGAGAACCTATTGGGTCTGGGGGAAAGTTGCAGAGAGTGAAGGAAGGCCCGTTCCTGAAGTGCAGATTTCTTTCGGATTGATCTCCCTGGGCCAGGTTGGAGGAGATGCTTCAAGTTCCAATGGAACATTCAAGATAGATCTCCCAGAAGGTGAGTATATCGCCATTCCTTCCAAACCAGGCTATGCTTTTGAGCCAGAATCGATTAAATTTCAACTTTCCCAAACGGGATACAGGATGAAATTCACGGCCTATCCTGTGCCTTAGTCTGTTGAAATAGTATTCACTTTGCCGTCCCCTTCATCAGGGCTGAAAATCCCGCCAACCTTGGCTCCGTTGGCGGGATTTCTTTTTTAAGGAGAAAATATCTTCCTTTAAATTTCAATATTGACCGAAACCCTGCTGTCCTTTATATTAGACATTAGTTTAGTCAGGGGAATGTTTGGAGAACGGCCATGAAGATATTTTCTTCCGATCGGGCGTCAAAGTTCACGGAATCGGTCATCCGGGAAATGACTCGCGTCTGTCTCAAGCATGACGGAGTGAACCTGGCTCAGGGGTTCCCCGATTTTCCGGCTCCAGCAGAGATTAAGGAAGCGGCCGTTGCGGCGATTCGGGCGGATTTAAACCAGTATGCCATTACCTGGGGAGAGCCAAATCTTCGTCAAGCCATAGCTGAAAAATTCGCCTGGTATAATGGCGTCGCCATCGATCCGGAAAGAGAAATTACGGTCTGTTGTGGGGCAACCGAAGCCATGATCTCCTCTCTGATGGCCATCGTCAATTCCGGCGAAGAGGTCATTGTGTTCGAGCCATTTTACGAGAACTATGGCCCGGATACTATCCTGTGTAATGCAAAACCGCGATTCATCACGCTTCACGAACCCGATTGGCATTTTGATGAGAAACAACTTACGAAAGCCTTTAACAACAAGACAAAGGCGATCATCATCAACACCCCCAACAACCCTACGGGCAAAGTCTTCTCCCGTGAGGAATTGCAATTCATCGCCGACCTTTGCCTGAAATGGGGAGTGATCGCAGCGACCGACGAGATTTATGAGCATATCCTGTATGATGGAGCGAAACATATCAGTATGGCCTACCTCCCCGGCATGCGAGATCAGACCATCACCGTTAACTCCATTTCAAAGACGTATAGTCTCACAGGATGGCGCGTAGGCTGGGCCATTGCCCCGGAACATCTGACGACGTCCATCCGCAAGGTTCATGATTTCTTAACTGTGGGAGCGCCGCACCCTCTGCAAGAGGCCGCAGCCACTGCTCTGCGGATTGACCGAGGTTATTACCAGACACTCGCCAGGGAATATCAGGAGAGGAGGGAATTTTTCTCCCGGGTCTTGGAGGAAACCGGATTTCGCATCTACCGCCCTCATGGGGCCTATTACATCATGACGGATGTAGGCCATTTTGGTTTTTCTGACGATGTAGCTTTCGCTTTCCATTTAGTCGAGAAATTTGGAGTGGCCACTGTCCCGGGGAGCAGCTTCTACAGCCGTTCTTCTTTGGGAAAGACGAAGGTTCGTTTTTGTTTCCCCAAAAAGAAAGAAACCCTCGAAGAAGCGGCTGAGAAATTAAGGTTGTTTAAAGGAAAGATAAAAAGCGTATAATGGAAAGGAGATCCGTAGAAAAAAGGGCGGCCACCCGTGCCGCCCTTCCTAATCCAGGATCGATTTAAAAACCCCTATTTTATGCGGCCTTCCACGGCCTCCCATTTGATGTTCTTAAAGAAGGCCCCAATATAGTCCGCCCTCTTCAACCCATAGTCAATCATAAAGGCATGTTCGAAGACATCCAGGATCAATAAGGGATTGCAGCCCGCCGGGTGACCAACATCATGTTCATTGATCCACTGGTTGATCAATTTCCCGCTCACAGGATCCTGATACAGGATGGCCCATCCGATCCCCCGCATGGCCCCGACACCCTTAAAATCGGCCTCCCAATTCTCGTAGCTTCCGAATTCTTCAGTCAGCTTCTTCCACAGTTTGCCGGATTTATTCAATGTCCCTTTCCCGCCTAAATTCTCAAAGTAGAACTCATGAAGCCGCATGCCGTTAAATTCCCACCCCAGCCGGCGCTTTAATTCAGCATACTCAGGCGTCCCTATCTTTCCTCCCTTTGCCATTTCAGAAAGGGTATCGAAACTTTTGTTGGTATTCGTGACGTACCCCTGATAGAGAGTGAAATGGTTTTTCAGTAAGGTTTCACTAAACCCCTCCATCCCGATGAGATTATTGTAATCTTTTGCCGTATACGCCATATCCTGCCTCCTTTCAAATAATTGTAATTTCATCATAACAAAAAAAACCCAGGATTCAAGGAAATTTTTTCGTGACGAATACGTCAGCCTCGAACGATGAAAAATAATCGCGTATTATCCTCCCCCTTGAGAGACTGTGTCATAGTCATGATGAAGGAAGGATTCGGGCGGGACAGACAGTCAGGCTCCTCAGCTTTAGAATGCGGTCATTTAGAGGTATGGGTAATCGAGATCGTTTCAAATGCAATCTATTCAAGGGCTTGCAGCCCAGTAGCTGCCCGTTAAAAGGTTTCCGCCCTGCCTTCGTCCCGCAAGGCGGGGCTTCGCGCAGGCAGGCGAAAGGGGAGAGGGGGCATCGGGATATTTTCTGAGCAATTTTTGGGAAGAGGGGCACTTGACAAATGAAGAAGTCGTAATTATTTTTCGTCTAGAAATCGGAAGAAAGGAGTGATGAATTATGGCAAAGGAAGTAACGATTTGGAAACCATTTACGGAATTGACCCCTTTTAGGGAATTTGAGAGGATGAGGAGGGACATGGACCGGCTTTGGGATTCCTTCTTAGAGGGTGGATTGAGAAGGAGAACCGAAGAAGGACGAGAATGGCTTCCTTCTCTCGATGTCTCAGAGACAAAGAATGAGCTGGTGGTGAAAGCTGAAGTCCCTGGAATGGATGCTAAAGATATCGATATTTCCCTTTCCGATGGCGTGCTCACCATTAAGGGCGAAAAGAAACAGGAAAAAGAAGAAAAAGAGGCTGATTATCACCTTGTCGAGAGAAGTTACGGAGCCTTTGTCCGTTCGGTTCGACTTCCTAAGGAGGTACAGGGCGACAAGATTAGCGCTTCTTACAAGGACGGGATTTTGAAGATCGCCCTTCCAAAGTCCGAAGAAGCCAAGAAGAAAGAAATTAGGATTAAAGTTGAGTAGACTTTCGATCCAACATTCTACGATGAAAAGGCGCCGTCCAGGCGCCTTTTTTATTCGTTCTTCATGTTACCCTCAATAGGTCTTTGTGCCCACGGACTGGACAAACCCCTCTCCAGAGCTTCGTAAGGCCAGGTCTTTGATCTCAGGGGACCGTGGCTTTGTTTAAATCAGGGCTGCCTGGATGGGGATAGAGTCTCCGTGCCTGGTTGTTAAAGCGGTACTGGCCGATGAAGCTCATCCGAGGGGTTCACCCAGTCTGCCGGGGCGGAGAGAGAAAACGAGGAGTGCAAAGTGGAATTGAGGCTTGACAACATTAGAAGTGAGAATTACTTTTGCGTTAGAGAGTTTTGAGAAGGAAAAAGAGGTGATGGAATATGGCATGGGAGCTGATGAATACTCATCCTTTTAAAGATATAGAAAAGGCGAGGAGTGAAATGGACAGGTTCTTGGATACCTTCCTGTTTGGGGTGCCTCAAAGAAGAGGTTTTTGGGAGGAAGCAGAGTGGCTTCCGGCTGTTGATGTAGCAGAAACGAAGAGTGAAATCGTGGTGAACGTCGAGCTCCCGGGGATGGGTCCCAAGGGGTTCGATATCTCTCTGAGTGAGGGGACCCTTACCATCAAGGGGGAGAAAAAGCAGGAAAAAGTAGAGGAGCAAGAGAATTATCATCTCGTCGAGCGAAGGTACGGGAATTTTACCCGTTCGATTCCACTTCCCCAAGAAGTCCAGAGCGACAAGATCAGTGCCTCCTATAAGGAAGGGGTTTTGAAAATAAACCTCCCAAAATCTGGAGAGGCAAAGAAGAAAGAAATCAAAATCAAGGTAGAATAATTGGATCTTTACTATTTATCATGAGTTATCAGGGCGTCCAGGGAGGCGCCCTTCTATTTTCTTCTCGCTTTTTCTCTTAGACTGATAAAATAGTGCAATGCCCTCCCTTGAAAACAAATCGTTCCGCATGTTACCTTATTAAATAATGAAACTGCGGGTGGGTGCCAACTGGGATATTGCGTTTTTGGATGCTGTAAAAGGGACATCTGTAGATGCTCTTTTCGGCAAGCTCCCTTTTGATATTGTCGGAGGGGCGAGGCCTGGTTTTGTTCTTCCGCAAATCAAACGAAAGGATGTGGAAGCCTACATCAAGGCTTGCCACGATCGAGGGTTGGAGTTCAGCTATCTCCTCAACGCCCCCTGTCTTGGAAATCTCCAGTATTCCAAAAAGGGCTATGGGCAGCTGATCGAGCTTCTTGAATGGATCGACCAATCCGGGGCTGATGCTGTGACCGTGGGCATGCCTTATCTGATCGATCTCGTGAGAAAACGTTTTTCGCGCCTCAAAATAAAGGTCTCCACGACCGCACGGGTCAACACCGTAAGAAAAGCCCTACAATATGAAGACATGGGGGTAGAAGAAATTATCATTGACGAGCACATCAACCGCGAGTTTAAGGCCCTGGAGGCGATCCGGAAAGCGGTGAAGTGCAATCTGGAATTGATCGTCAATAACATCTGCCTCTGGCAATGCCCCTACAATTACGAACACGTCAATCACGATGGTCATGCGTCAAGGGAGGGAGAGGAAGAGCAATACTGTTATCTTCAATATCCGGGATATCTCTGCCTCTACAGAAAATTGACAGATCCTGTGGAGCTGTTGAAATCTCCCTGGATCAGGCCCGAGGATATCCGCCACTATGAAGCCGTAGGCTATGAGCATTTCAAAATCACTGAGCGTTTTAAGCGGACTCCTCTTCTCCTTGAAAATGTCAGGGTCTATGAAAACCGCCGGTATGATGGAAATCTCTTAGACCTCTTTACCCTTCCCAGAAAGGGAGCGTTCACCCCGATCCATCTGGAATATTTTATCCAGCCCAAACATGTCAATATTATGAAGGTCTCCGAATTGGAAAAGGTCTTTGACTTAGAGGTCAGGGAATTGGTTCAACTGGATAATAAGAAATTGGAGGGGTTCATCGAACATTTTAAAAATGAGGATTGTAATAAGGCATCTTGCTCACAGTGCAACTATTGTGAGACCTTCTTTGAAAGAGTGGCCGTGGTCAAGAAGAAGGAAGTGGAGCAGGCAGCCCAAAAGGTTAGAGATTTTTCTGAAAAACTTGTGTCCGGAGAAATTTTTGAAATCCCCCGTTCCCATTTCATCTTTCGTTTTCCCCTTTTCAAATCCCTGCTTAAACACCTTGTCAAATCACGTCTCAGAAGAGAGTAGTACATCTCTTCGCCAGGAGGTTTCGTATTCGATTCTTAATGGTTGATCCGCCCCATAAAATCTGGACCATTCTTCGGGCCTGGACCCCTTCACCTGGATGTCTTCAATTATTAGGCTATTTGGAAAGGGAGCAATTCGACATCGAGTATATGGATTGCACCCTGAACGAAGATCCCTGGAGGGATCTTGAAGAAAAGATTAGGAAAGAGAAACCCGATGTTGTGGGGATCTCTGTCATCTGCACAGCCTTCGTCTACGACGGGATGAATGCGGCCAGTCTGATTAAAGCGGCCAATCCTCAAACGATCATCATCATGGGAGGGGAACACCCCTCCTTCGTGGCCGAAGAGACCCTGCGGGATTGTCCTGCCATTGACTATATCTGTGTGGGAGAGGGAGAAGTCACGCTGGCTGAATTTCTCCGTGCTTTAGAGAGGAAGGAAGATCTGTCCAAAGTCTTGGGCCTTGCCTATCTCGATGAAAAAGGGAGATTCGTCTATACCGGTGATCGTTCCTTCATCGAAGACCTCGATACGCTTCCCCTGCCTGCATACCACCTTGCCAAGATGGACCACCCGTTTGTCGAGCTTCCTTCCGAAGGGAAGGCGGGGCTCGTGGTCAATTTCTCAAGGGGATGTCTGTGGGATTGCACCTTCTGCTCAGAATCGGCGTTTTATAAAAAGACCTGGAGGAGACGGAACCCAAAATTGATTGCGGATGAGCTTGAACTCCTCAAAGAGAAATATAACAAGACCATCTTTTATGTCGGCGACAATACCTTCAATGTCACACGGGAGCAGGGGATCGGCTTTATCGAGGAGATGCTCAAGCGAAAGACGCATCAGCATTTCTGGCTTCAATCGAGGGCAGACCTCGTCATCCGGGACGAAGATCTGCTGGATGGTTTTCGTGAGGCCGGGGTTTATCAGTTTATGATGGGACTCGAATATCATTCCAATTCCGTGCTCAAGGATATCAAAAAGCACCAAACCACCGAGCAGGCAGTCAAGGCCATGGAGCTTCTGAAAAAACATAGACTGATGGTCATGGCCACGCTTTTGATCGGCCACTGGGACGAAACCGAAAAGGACCGGAACGAGTTTTTCAAATTCTTTGGAAGGTATGTGGATCATTTCGGCCTGAACCTCATCACCCCTCTTCCGGGGACTCCACTCTTTTACGAAATGAAGGCATTGGGAAGGATCAAGGATTGGGATTATCGAAATTATGACTATCTCCATGCGGTCATGTCGGCCAAAGAGGTGGATGACCTGGAACAGTTAAACCTCATCTACCGGGATATCATGAGGCGCTACTATTGGCGGCCCGGAGAAATGCTCAAGATATTTTCACCCAACCCCATCTTGAGACACCATCACCGGTACTACATCACGAAAGTCGCATTTAACATTATGATGCATGAGATTTTCGGAACACCCATCTGGGTGCAGCTGAACTACGAGGAGTATAAAGATTATTTAGTGGGGAGAGGAGAAGGACTTCCTAAAGAGTTGATGGCATTGGCCAAATAGTCGAACCACTCCTTCTGGAGCGCAATCCTTCTTCTGGGAATCAGGGTAATGGGTGCAAACCTCAAGGTGAAAGAATGGTCCCCTTGATCGCGAAAGGTGAGATTGAAAAGGACGGTATCTACTCCGTAATAATTGTCCCGGGTGAGAAAGACCTTCGACATTTCGGAAAAGGGAATTTTCAGCTGGATCCTTTCGCCTCCTTTCCCTTCTGGAATTTCAAAGTAAAACTGGTTTGCTTCAACCCACATCCGGCCCTTCCGTCTTGACCCTTTCGCTGGGAGGCCTCCATAGTAGTAAGCACTGCAACGTTTAGGTGTCATCACAACGCAATATAGCACGGTGGTTCTTCTTCAGCAATAGAGAAGGAATGATAGAGAAAAACTTTTTATTCCCTGGAAGCTGTCACCTGGACATCCTATTGGATAGAAAAGGGGTTGAAGAATGAAAAAAGAGGGTCCGTCTCATCTTTCCCGGAAATTGATAAAAAGGAGAAAGGAATTGGATCTCATCAATCAAAAATTGTTAACCCTTCTCAATCGACGGCTTCGCATCACATTAGAAATAGGAAAGGTTAAAAAAGAGATGGGGAAGAACATTTATGATACGGAGAGAGAAAAAGAGATTTTGAATAGATTAAAACGAAAGAATAAGGGACCTTTGAAGGAGGAAGATTTAAGAAAAATATTTACGACGATCATGAAGGTATGCAGGCAGTCCCAAATTCACACCTATGGACCATCGAAACCACAGGGGTTGCGATAAAGAATGTCATCCTATCATCTCTCAATCGGAATCATGATTTTTTCCACCGGTCCGGCACCTTGCAATACGGCCTCGGATGCCCGCTTTCCGCTTTCCATGGCAGTGGGGACTCCGCCCATGAAAATCGTCGAGAAAGCCTGATAGCCTGCCATATAGAGCCCCTGGATCGGCGTCCTCACCAACGCCCGAGGACGGTAATCCGGACAATCTTCATAATTCCATGACCAACCTGCCACGGCTCCCCCACTCCTGCCACCCTGCTCCTCAAACGTAAGAGGCGTAGCGACATCCATAACTAAAATCGCCTTCTCCAACCCCGGAATGACATTCTCAGCTTCCTGCACCAAAGCTCTCCCCAGTCGGATTTTGACATGCTGGTATTCAGGAAGCCTGTTTCTCCAAGTAGGTCTGTATTTTATAAAATGGGAATATTCAGATTCGGTTCGAATCACGATCACTCCTGCCCCCTCCGGGCCAAGGGCTCTGTCGTTCTTGCTCCAAAAACTGATTTCCAGTTCTTGCCCTGCAAGGGCTTCAGGATGAATTACCTCTGAGCTCCCATCGAGGGCCTCTGAGGATTTTTTCCGGCTTCCCTTGTAGATCAGTCTATCGGCTTCTTTAAAGGAAGAAAGATCAACTTTGCTCGTATCCACACCCAAACATACCTGCAAGATGGACTTCGTTTGCTTGGCGTTGAGCACAGCCCGATGCCACTCCTCAGAAACCGATCTGGGGTCCATGAGTTTGATAAAGGTGGTTTTATAGTCGGCATTCGAAATAATGGCAGGGGACTCCATTGCTGTCCCATCCTTGAAAGTGACCCCCAGAACCTTTCCCCTCTCCACTCGAATCTGTGAAACCTCTGTTCCTAATTTCATTTCTCCGATACCCTGATGCTTTCCTCGATACCCAACCACTGCCTGGACCAACCTTTCGCAGAATGCACGCATCCCTCCCACAGGGTACCATATCTTTTCATTCGACATAAGGTTCCACATGGCAGCCATCAGGGGAAGGTTGCTGTAAGGCTCCTGGGTGCCTATACTTCCCAAGACCCGCCGAAGCCTCCGATCCTTTACCATACCCGAGAGATATTCAAGAGCTGACTTCTTAGAAGCCTCCTCAAGAAGGGAGCGGTTGAGAATGTTATCCGGGAGTTGCATTGCAGACACTATCTCTTCCATATCGTTGAAAAATTGTTTGACAGACTTACCCTCTTCGGGAAAGAGTTTTATCAGTTCTTCAACCATCCTTGGGAATGTGAGCGAGCAGGGGATTTCCAGGTCAAACGCTTTGATTCGATATTGGACCGGCAAAAGCTTGAGATCATCTCCATCCAATATTTTGAGAGTATCTCTGATAAGCCCTGGAGTGCTGAATCCGAGAGGCCCCATCGGAAAAGTAAATCCTTTGCGATGATACGCAAAGGCGGTGCCGCCGGGATGGGGATTTCTCTCCAGGATCAAAACACGCAACCCTGCTTTTACCAGGAGTGATGCGGCGGTGAGTCCCCCCACTCCTGTCCCTACAATAATGGCATCCCACTGACCAGACATGATGAAAAACATAGCATGGGTTAAAAGATTGAACAAGAACTCCTGAAAACTTTGTTGGAAGATTTTCGATTAATATTTGAGAGGTTCGAGAAGGAGTCCCGGATCTATCTCCTCTCGCGCGTTTTCCGTCTGGCCAACCCATACATGAGGAGGGGGAGGTTAAGAAATGCATTGGTCAAGTCGCGGCCGCCGATGAGCCCAATTCGTCGGGCTTTTCTGATGATGCGAGAGACCTGCGGCAGATCGTAGAACTCGGACCGGATCCGGTTTCGGATTTGCTTCAACTCTTTTCGCCCGTATTGGTCCGAATAGACGGAGCCGCCGATACGGTTGTAGTAGTAACCCGGCGTCTTTTCAACCACTTCTTTCAGGGGTGAAAACCTTTCGACGCGGAGTTTCTGAAAGCTGATGGAATCCAGCTTGATCTCCTTGGCGAATTTCGGGATGTAGAGCATCTCTTCTATCGTCTCGCCGATGTTGCCGTAGATGAAGTACCCGTGCAGATAGAAGTCGTACTGCGTCAGGACCGAAAACGCATCCCGGACTTCCTGTTGGGTGATGCCTTTCTGAAGTTGATCCAAGATCCTGTCGTGCGGCGACTCGACCCCGATCAGAAAGACCTTGAACCCCGCTTTTTGGGCCTTGTCGAGGACACGGCGATGTTTCGCGACGTCAATCCGGGCCTGGACAACAAAGATCTTCTTGATTTTGTTCTCGATAATCAGATCGCAAAGCTGCTCGCTCCTCTTCGCGTTCGTGAAGAAGTTGTCATCGCTGAAGAGCACGACATCAGCCGTCACCGTCTTCAATTCTTCAACGACAGATTCGATCGTTCGTTCGGTGTAGTTCCTCTTCTGCCCAAGCGGATTGAGACTGAATGTGCAGAATTTGCATTTGAACGGACATCCCCTCGTTGTCAGTACCGTGTCGAAGGTGTGACTGCTGATTTGAACACCGTACTTAACCATGCGGTAATTGTGCTTTCTCAGGGACCGGTCAGGAAAAGGAATTTTCGTGATATCGGGCAGGGGATGGTTTTCGTTGTGGACGATTCCTCCATTCTCCCGATAGGAAAGCCCACGGATCTCCTTGGACGGGACCCCCGTAACGATCTGTTTGATAATCTCTTCGCCTTCACCGCGTACGATCATGCCGATATTCGGACAACGGTTAAACAGATACTCGACTTCCTCCGTCGCTTTGTACCCTCCGACGACGGTGTGGACCTCAGGAGGCAGCTGGGAGATGAAATCACAGATTTCCTCGAACCGAGATTCCCATCGGATGCTCACACAGAGTAGATCGATCTCGTCCCTTATAAACTTGCTGAGTGCCTTCGGGTCCTGGTAAGCCTTCTCATACCGAAGGTCGAGAAGCGTCACCTTACCGACCAGGTCTTTCATGCTCGCGGCAATGTATTCCAGTCCGGTCGGGGGGAAAACCCCTATGAGTGCGGTAGAATCCCCGAAATAGGGGTTGAGTGCAAGAACGTGCTTGTATTTCATCATGCGCGAATTATAGCGGCAAAGAATCGAAGATGCAAGCGAATGAAAAAAATCAACTGACTGCTTCGGAGTAGACCTCGGAGTCGATTATTGAATTTCTTTCTCTTCGATTATCTTCTCGTTTTTTCTTATCCTTCACGATGATCATGAACCAGTGTATAATCGATGATCCGTAATTTCTCTTGAGTCCAGCATGGGAATGGCCTATATTGGATAGCATGACACACAAGGAGAACACCGTAAGAATGGAATTCCACATCTCCCGGAAGGCACGGGACCTCTACCAATTTGATGAATCTCTTTTTTCCTTAAACGGGAATGTCATTTTCATCAACTTTCATGGGGCAAGATTATTTGCTCAAAGGATGAATGAAAAAAGGGATCTGATCAACTTTCCCGATCACGCGGTCAAAGCCGGCCAGATCAATGCTATGGGGTTGATAGACGAAATTCTCCATTATGTCGTTGGCTTATATCGGGTTGGAAAAAATCCGCAAGTGATGCAACAGGCCCTGGATTGGCTTTATGAAAAGTCTGGTAAGCAAAAAGTAGATGAGGTCCTGCGGAAGTTTGCGGACGAATTTCCAGCGGTAACAGTCTATCGAGGTGAAGTGGACCTCGATGCCTACATCGAGGGGGAAACGGCGGGTGTTTCGCATCGCCTGGTTGTACTGGAAGAGATGGTTATGCTCTGGCTGGCCAACATGAACCCCGCTTTCTCGCCCTTCCTCGAACTCTTCGATGACTCCGCACTGGAAAAG
>Ga0153916_10003236_pt1 | contig 12090 bp, 13 predicted proteins | sample Opewatmetagenome_FD_109642 | JGI IMG/M metagenome (GOLD analysis project Ga0153916, IMG submission 109642) | Freshwater wetland microbial communities from Ohio, USA - Open water 3 Core 3 Depth 4 metaG | ecosystem: Environmental > Aquatic > Freshwater > Wetlands | place: USA: Ohio, Lake Erie...
AGTTCCAGGTAGTGGCCGCCCTCCAGGTCGCGCGGGCGGATCTCGTTCATCACCAGCGAGAGCGCGATGGCGTGGCGAGGGTGGGCGTGCACCAGCGCTCGCGCCTGGGGAACGGCGGCGTAGACGGCACGATGGAGCGCCAGGTCCATGGAGGGCTCGGCCGAGGGCGCGGCATCCGGCGTCACCTCCACCAGGTCGGCCCGCGCCAGGTGGCCCAGGCGGCTGCCGTGGGTGGTGATGATCAGGGCCTCGCCGCGGCGAACGCTCATGTTCCCCCCGTGGGAGGAGACGAGACCGGCCGCATAGAGGTCGCTGCCCACCCGCCGGAACTGGTCCAGCAGCGAGGTCACGGGGCCCGCCCTTCGCCCGGACGGGCGTAGCCCAGGCGGCGCCCCAGGGCCAGCAGCCGGCCCACCTGCTCGGCGACGGCGGACAGCAGCTCGCCGCCGCGGGCCATCGCCTCTTGGGGCGGCGCACCGGGGGGTAGGATAGTCGCCACAGCGTCGAAGACGTCCAGCAGCTCCGGCCCGCAGTCCTCTCGCGCCGCACCAGCGATCGCGACAACAGGGATGCCGGCCCGGCGCGCCAGGCTGGCCACCTCCCGGGGGGCCTTCCCGAAACCCGTCTGAGCGTCCAGCCGCCCTTCACCGGCGACGACGAGGTCGGCACCCGCCATCTGCTGCTCCAGGCCTACCGCCTCGGCTACCAGCTTGGCGCCGGGCAGGACCTCCGCCCCCAGGAAGGCGATGAGGCCGGCGCCCAGCCCTCCCGCCGCGCCGGCCCCCGCCACGTCGAGCACCCGCACGCCCAGATCCCGCTCGATGACGGCGGCGTAGTGGGCCAGGGCGGCGTCCAGCTCGCGGACCATCTCCGGCGTCGCCCCCTTCTGCGGTCCGTATACCGCGGATGCGCCCTGCGGTCCGCAGAGCAGGTTTAACACGTCGGTGGCGGCGAAGAGGCGGGCGCCGCCCAGCCGGGGGTCGAGGCCCGATACTTCGATGCGGGCCAGACGGGCCAGGGCGGCGCCGCCGGGCGGCAGGTCTTGGCCCGCCTCGTCCAGCAGGCGGGCGCCCAGGGCCTGGGCCACGCCGGCGCCGCCGTCGTTGGTGGCGCTGCCGCCCATGCCCACGATGATGCGGCAGCAGCCGGCAGCTAGGGCGGCGGCAATGAGCTGGCCGGTGCCGTAGGTGGAGGCGATGCGAGGGTCGCGCTGGTCCTCTGGCGCGAGTACCAGGCCGGAGGCGGCGGCCATCTCGATAACGGCGGTGTCGCCATCGACGATGCCCCAGGCTGCGTCGATAGGCGCCCTCAGCGGGCCGCGGACAGTGGTCTTCTGCCAGCGGCCGCCTTTGGCCGTGACCACCGCCTCCACTGTGCCGGGGCCGCCGTCGGCCATGGGCACCAGGGCGAGCTCGGCCTCGGGCAGGGCGCGCTGCAGACCGCTGGCTATGGCGTTCGCGGCCTGGACGGCAGTGAGGCTGCCCTTGAACTCCTGCGGGGCGACGACGATGCGCATGATCTCTTGCCGTGGTCATTGTAACCGGCCGCACAACAGCGCTGAAGAGAGGCCGAAAATTCTCGGCCGAGCCGCTTGACAACGAACAGGCGTTCTGCTACTGTGCTACTTAACGAACGGACGTTCTAACAAAGGAGGCGCCGCTATGCGCAAGTCCGCTCAGGTGAAGGGCCCTCGCTGTCCTGATTGTGCGGGGCCGTTGGTGCACGGCGAAGGATGCGTCTGCTGTCCGCTGTGTGGCTTCACACGCTGCTGCTAGATGAGGGGGAAGGATGGATCCGCTGACTGTCGGCATCCAGCTGGGGCTGGTCGTGAGCGCTGTTCTGATGTGGGGTCTATGGGGCCCCTGGCGCGACGCGTGATAACCTGGGACAGACGATCGCGAGGACCTGTCTCGGCGCTTCTGCCTCGCATATCCTCAAGGTTATGGTTTGATTGACCCCGCCGAAATGCCTGCCGTATAATGGGGCGCGACCCTGCCCGCCTTGAGCGGAGCGGGTCGAGGCAGCGGAGAGGGTTGTGCCCAAGCGGACCTATCAGCCCAAGAGGATCCCTCGCAAGCGGAAGCATGGCTTCCGCGCTCGCATGAGCACGCGCGGCGGCCGCGACATCCTGCGCCGCCGGCGGCTCAGGGGGCGCTGGCGCCTGGCTATCTAGCTCCCATGTTGGCCCCGGGTGGGCCGCCAGGAATGAACAAGAGGGAACGGCTGAGGGCTCGCCGAGACTTTCTCGCTGTCTATCGGAGGGGGCGTGCCTGGACGCATCGGTTCCTCGTACTGCGGACCCTGCCCAACGACCTGACCCACAACCGCTACGGTTTCGTTGTTAGCAAGCGGTTGGGCAAGGCGGTAGCGCGGAACCGGCTGAAGCGGCGCCTGCGCGAGGGAGTGCGCCTGTTGACCGTCCGGCCTGGCTGGGACGTAGTGCTCCTGGCACGACCGGCCGCCGCCACAGCGACGTACAAACAGTTGAGAGAGGCGTTAGTCGACCTGCTTGCTCGGGCTCGCCTTCTCGAGAAGGGTGAGCCCGTCAGCCAGCGGGGGATGCCCGCCGGCAGGCAGGCGGGAGAGGAACAGTGAAGAGGGTAGTCCTGGCCGCCATTCGCATCTATCAGACCCGCATCTCTGCAGGAACGCCGCCTTCTTGTCGCTACCTCCCTACCTGCTCCCAGTACGGCTACGAGGCCGTCGACCGCCACGGTCTAGCGAAGGGCAGTTGGCTCGCTCTGCGCCGTCTGCTGCGCTGTCATCCCTTCGCAGGCGGCGGATACGATCCCGTGCCCTAGCGGCACAGTTATCGAGACGGCATCGGCGGGCTTGCGGCGAATGCCTCTCCCGGGGAGGGACTGAAATTCGCGTCACCGCGTCTTGGCGGTTACCCCTACTCCTGGCGGCCCTAGTAGCTTTTCCCCTTTTGACCACGGCCTGCACCAGGATAGCCCAGCCCAGCGGTTGGGCCGGCCCCTCGGCAGCCGATGGACAGCTGGTGATCCACAGCGGGCGCGACAAGCTGGCCGCGGTGGACATCGGGTCGCTGCAGGTGGTGTGGCAGTTCCCTGCAGGCCAGAAGCACGACGACGGCACCAAGATCGAGCTCCAGGCCATCTACGCCAACCCCGCCATTGCCGACGGCACCGTCTACTTCGGCGCCTACGACGGCTGGCTCTACGCCCTGGACCTGGCCAGCGGAGCACCCAAGTGGGAAGTTGACGTTGGTGGCCACATCATCGGTGGCCCCGTTGTGGCGGAGGGGGTCCTTTACGTTGGCTCCTCCAACGGCCGGCTCTACTCCCTGAACGCCGCCGACCACAGCGAGCGCTGGCGCTTCGAGGCAGGGGACGATATCTGGGCGCCGCCCCTTGTCGAAGACGGCGTGGTCTACTTGGCTGCTATGGACAAGAAGCTCTACGCCCTGGACGCTGCCAACGGCAGCAAGCGCTGGGCCTTCTCGGCTGGCGGAGGCCTCGCCAGCACGCCTGTCCTCGTGGACGGGACGCTGCTGGTGGGCGGCTTCGACCGGCGCCTGTACGCCGTCGACGCCGCCAGCGGTCAAGAGAAGTGGAGCTTCAAGGCCGGTAACTGGTTCTGGACGCGACCGCTGGTAGAAGGTGACACCGTCTACGCCGGCTCGCTCGACGGAAACGTTTACGCCTTGGGCCTTCCGGACGGCAAGCGCCGCTGGTCCTTCGACCTGCAATCGCCGGTACGGGCGGCGCCGGTCATGGTGGGCGACACCCTCGTAGTCGCTGGTCGAGGCGGCCGGGTGGCCGGACTCAACCCCCAAAGTGGAGAGCCGGTCTGGGCGCCCATTGAGGTGGCGAAGACGCTCCTGGCCGATCCCCTGCCCCAGGGGGACGTGGTCTACTACAGCGCTCAGGGCGGCGATCTCTTGAAGGTCATGCCCAAGGATGGCACCTTCGTCCAGGTTCTCTTGGCGGCGCCGCCAACGCCCACTGCGAGCCCCACGCCCTCGCTCGGCGCTCCGACGGCTGCTCCAGCGACTAGCCCGACGCCCGGCGGCGCTGCTGGGCCCAGCCCGACTCAGGTGGGGACGCCGTGAGCGTCTGGGACGTAGTATTCCTCAACCCCCTCATCAACTCCCTCATCATCCTGAACAACGTGCTGTTCAGCAACTTCGGCCTGGCGATCATCGTCTTCACCCTGCTCATGCGGCTGGCCACCATGCCACTCACCCTGCGCCAGATCCACTCCACCCGCGCCATGACCACCCTTCAGCCCAAGATGCAGGAGATCCAGAAGAAGTACAAGGACCCCAAGCGCCGCCAGGAAGAGACGATGAAGCTCTACCGCCAGGCGGGGGTCAACCCCTTGGGCTGCCTCTTGCCCATGCTGGTGCAGATGCCCATCTGGTTTGCCCTCTACGGAGCCCTCCGGATCACGGTGGGCGGCACCCCCGAAAGCGTGGTCAGCCTCTCCGGGCGTCTCTACCCGTGGAGCTACGTCGAATCGGCGGTGCCCCTTGAGAACCGCTTCCTCTGGATGGACCTGGGCCAGCCTGACCTTACCTACATCCTGGCGCTCATCGTGTTTGTCTCCACCTACGTTCAACAGAAACTGAGCACCGTGCCCAGCACGGACCCCCAGAAGCAGGCCCAGACCCAGATGATGAACTGGATGATGCCGCTCATGTTCGCTTTCTTTACTCTAAGCGTACCCAGCGGCCTGGCCGTCTACTGGGCGGTCAGCAACATTACCGCCGTGGCCATGTACTACTTTGTCTACGGGCCCAAGAACGTCGGCTGGCGCACGTTCTTCCCCGCTCCAGCGTCGGCCCCCGCCCCGGCCGCTCGCCGACGCGGGGGTCGCGAGACCGCGCCGCCTGAGACAGACGAGGAGCCGGAGGCGCCGGCTCCCGCCCAGATCAGCAAGAGGTACAAAGATGGCAGACGTAGAGGCAAGCGGAAGAACCGTCGATGAGGCCGTCGAGAAGGCCCTGCAGCAGCTAGGCCTAGACCGATCGCAGGTGGACGTGGAGGTCATCAGCGAAGGCCGCGCCGGCCTGTTCGGCCTGGGCGGCGAGAACGCCCGCGTTCTGGTCAAGCCCCTGGCTACGGAGCAGGTCGCCGTGGAGAGCTCCACCATCGAGATGGCGGTGGACTTCCTGCGCCGCGTCTTGGAGCTGATGGACATCGATGCCGACGTGACGGCCCGCGCCCCGGAGACGCCCGGCGACGGTCTCGGCCGCGCGAGCGCCGTCCTGGACGTGACCGGCGACGACCTGGGCATCCTCATCGGGCGGCGCGGCTCCACGCTGGCCGCGCTCCAGTACATGGTGAACCACATGGTCAGCCGTGGCCTCAAGACCAAGGCGCTGGTGAGCGTGGACGTCGAGCGCTACAAGCGCCGGCGCGAGGAGGCCCTCATCGGTCTGGCCCAACGCCTGGCCGAAAAGGTCAAGGCCAGCGGTCGCACCATCACCCTGGAGCCGATGCCCGCCAACGAGCGACGCATCGTTCACCTGGCCCTGGCCGGCGACCCGCAGGTGGTCACCGCCAGCCTGGGTGAGGGCGAGACGCGCAAGGTGGCCATCTCTGTGAAGCGCCGCCCGGGCTAGGACGACGGGAGAGCATGGCGCCTCCCGACTTCCTGGTTGTCGGCCACCTGGTACAGGACAAGGTGGCGCGTGGCTATCGCCTGGGCGGCACCGCCGCATACGCCTCTCTCACCGCCCACCGCCTCGGGCTGCGGACCGCCATCCTCACTCGCGTCGCCGCTGACCTGGACTTGTCGAGCCTGCCGCCCGATATCGAGATCCACCGCCTGCCCTCGCCCCGGACCACCGTGTTCGAGAACATCTATAGCGGTGGGCACCGGACCCAGTACGTCTGGGCGAGGGCGGAACCCATCGCTGCCGCCGACGTGTCGCCGGAGCTGGCCGCCGCCCGCATCGTCCTCCTGGGGCCTGTGGTCGCTGAGGTGGCAGAGGAAGTAGCCCGCTGCTTCCCGAAGTCACTTGTGGCCGTCTCGGCCCAGGGCTGGTTGCGCACTTTTGGACCCGACGGCCGCGTCGGTCAGCTATCGCCCCAACGGTGGCAGCCGACCCTGCTGTTACGCCATACCAGAGCCCTCTTCGTCTCCGAAGAGGACCTCCCGCCGGCTGAGACGGAGGAGACGCTGGCCCGATGGGCGGCCCAGGTGCCCCTGCTCTTCTTTACCCTCGGCTATCGTGGCTCCCGCCTCTGGGAGGCAGGTCGCTGGCAGCAGGTGCCGGCCTTCCCCGCCCGCGAGGTGGACCCCACCGGCGCCGGCGACGTCTTCGCGGCCGCGTTCCTGGCTCGCTACCGCGAGACTGACGACGTGACCCAGGCGTCGCTGTTCGCTGCTGTTGCTGCCGCCGCGTCCGTCGAGGCGGTGGGCACGGCCGGCATCCCCAGCCGCACGGAAGTTGAGGAACGCCTCCGCCGTCAGCGCGAGGCCGCGGCTAGCTAGGGGTGCCTAGAAAGGACCAGCCATGAGCCGCCAGGAGATCGTGGACACCCTGCGAGCCTTGCCCGGCCAGATCGAGGCCCTTGTGCGCGATCTGGACGAGGAGACCCTGCGGCGGCGTCCGGCGCCCGACCAGTGGTCCATCGTGGAGGTGTGCGCCCACCTGCGCGACTCGCTGGAGATCGATGGCGAGCGCATCCGGCGGATGCTGGAGGAAGACGAGCCCTCGATTCCCTCCTACGACCAGGAGGCGCTGGCCCGTGAGCGCGACTACCAGAACGAGAGCATGCCCCTGGTCCTGACGGCCCTGAGGGCTTTTTCGGGCGGCAATGCCTATGTGTTGGAGAGGCTGAGCGAGGAGCAGTGGGAGCGCGGCGGCCGCCACGAGGAGCGGGGCCCGATAAACGTCGGCGGGTACGCAGAGCAGCAGGCTGCGCACGTCCGCGCCCACCTGGAGCAGATCAGGGGCCTGCTCCCAGCGCCAGGCCCATGAGGCGATAGGTCAGCTTGGCAACCAGCTGGGCGTTGGCGAAGGGGCCCAGCCGCGGCGCGAGCTCCGTCACGTCGAAGCCCACGATCCGCCGCTCCCGCGCGACGCGGGCGAGGAGGGCCGTCACCTCTTCCCAGTGCAGACCGCCCGGCTCAGGGGTCCCCACCGCCGCCATCTCGGCTGGGTCAAAGGCGTCCAGGTCGATAGTCACGTACACGTCCGCCGTCAGCCGGCCGGCCACTTCCCCCGGCCCATCGGCCAGCGCCCGATAAGCCCCGACGGTGAAGAAGGGGAGACCCTGCTGGCGCATGAACTCGTGCTCCTCGCGCGCAGCGCTGCGCAACCCCACCTGCACCACCGGACAGAGCTCGAGGATGCGGCGCAGGGTGCAGGCGTGGTTGTAGGGCGTGCCCAAGTACTCGGGGCGCAGGTCGGCGTGGGCGTCCAGCGCCAGCACCGACAGGTTCGGGAAGCGGCGGCGATAGGCCCGCGCCGAGCCCACGGCCACGGTGTGCTCGCCCCCCAGCGTGACCACGAACTTGCCGGCATCCAGCAGTTCGCCCACCAGTTCCTCGATGCGCTGCATCATCGCCGCCGGGTCGCCGGCCAGGGGCGCCGCCTCCGGCAGCGTGTGGATGCCGAGGCGGTAGGGCTCGCTCTCCAGTTCCAGGTCGTACAGCTCCATCTCCTCCGAGGCGTCGATGATGGCCCGCGGGCCCTCGCGGGAGCCGGGAAGACCGCTGGCCGTATGGTCGTAGGGCATAGGCAGGATGACCACGCGAGCCGCATCGAAGCGGGCGTATTCTTCGGGGATGGCGGCGAAGGTGCGGGGGAAGAAGCGGTCGTCAGTCATGGGTCATGGGTCACGGGTCAGGGGTCAGGGGCGAGCCCCCGCTCTACTCCGCCAGGCCCTCGAACGAGATAGCGGGCAGCCGACGTTCCCGGATGGCCCCGGCGCTGCCCTCGGCCAGAGCGCTGACGATGAGGGGCAGCGCGATGGTGGCCTCGGAGCGCACGGTCACGAAGCTGGCCTCCGGCGCGATCTTGCGCCAGGACTGGGCTTCCTCGAAGGTGCAGCCGGAGAGGCCTCCCCAATCGGGCTCGTCCATGGTGATCTGCACCCCGTAGCTGTGGCCGGGCCGCTCCCGCCCGAAGATGTAGCAGGCCACCGCCGACTGCTGGACGAAGTTCTTGGGGGTGCCCCCGCCGATGTAGACGACGCCGGTTTCCCGTGCCTGGGTAGCTATCCAGGCCATCTCCAGCACGTCCTGGATGACATCGAAGGTGATGGCCTGGCCGCTGCGGTGGCGTGCCTCGGCCAGGCAGAGCCCGAAGACGCTATCGCCGACGGCCGGGCAGTAGATGGGCACGCCGCCGCGGGCAGCCGCTGTCAGGATGCCCTCCTGCTTGGCCACCGGGATCAGCGCGCGCCCCACCAGGTCGAAGTACTCGCGCGTGGTGTACCGGCGTTCGGGGTCTAGGGTCAGGCAGAAGTCAGTGACGAAGCGCTCGCCCAGGGTGAAGTCGTGCTCCACGGCCAGCACGTCGTAGAAGCGATAGACGCGGCGGCGCGCCAGCTGGACGTCGTCGCCGCCGGGATGGCCCTGCCAGTGGCGATGGCCCAGGCTTTCGTAGAGGTCGTGGAAGAGGTTGGCGCCCGTGCTCACCAGACAGTCGATGAGCCGGTTCTCGATGAGGTATGTCAGGACCGGCCGCATGCCGCCGGGGACCATGGCGCCGGCCAGGCCCAAGAAGATGGTGACTTCTTCCCGGAGCATCGCATCCCAGATGCGGGCCGCCTGCGCCAGGTTGCGCGCCTGAAAGGCAGTGCCTGCCATGCGCTCCACCAGCTCGGCGGCGCTGGCCCGCTCGCTCACGGGAAAAGGTATCACCGATGCGGGAAAGGGGTCATCCATGGGGGTTCTTTCTGGTCCGCCTCAGGCGGACGGGATGGCTAAGGGGGCTACTTGCTCAGCGTACTCGAGGCCTCGTTCCAACAGATGGAGGTGCGTATCGCTCAGGGCGAAGGTGCTCCTGACGCGCTCCACCACGCGTTCGGCATCGAAGCCCTTGCAGGAGAAGATGTCCGCCCACACCAGGCCCCGGGCGGGGAAGGTGTGGATGCTGAGGTGGCTTTCGGCGATGAGCACGAAGCCGGAGATGCCCCAGTCGGCGGGCTGCGAGGCGTAGTAAGGGCAGACGTAAGGCGGCGCGATCTTGGTCATCCCGATCTCCGCGGGACATTCGTCCAAGAGCGCGCGCACCAGATTCTCGTCGGCCAGCCTCCCCGGGTCTCCCCCGTAACCATCGATGGTTAGGTGCATTCAACCCCCCCTTTGCTGCCGCTGATTTTTCGCGCGGCCAAGCGCGCATGATATCATAGCCACTTCAGGGATGCAATATATGGAAGGGGAGGGCGAGATCGTCGCCCTCCCCTTTGGTCTGTCAGCCTGCTCTGCCCTACGGCGCGACCGGCATCGCGCAGGTCACACTGGCGGCGGTGATGAGCACCAGCAGCGGGTCGTATTTGTTGACCACTGTGAGGTTCGACAGTTCGGGGCGTGCAGGGACATACCGCAGCCAGGGTCCCTGTGCGGCTGTCGGGTCGTAGGCGTAGGCGATGCTGAACTTGCCCTCAATGCAGGCCAGGGCTGTGGCCGGGGTGGCGCCGTCAGCGCCGGACCAGGCGAGGTCTTGCCAGCCCTGCGGGCTGAGATTGATGTTTCGCGTCCCCGGCGTGGCTGTGGGCGTGGGCGTGCCGGTGCTTGTGGGTGTAGCCGTCGGCGTGGGCGTCGATAGAGTAGTTACAAAGGGGTGGACGGCCACGGCCCCCTTGTCGTCGCCGGGGCAGTCGTCGGTTTCATCGAACTCGTCGTTGAAGATGACATCGGAGATGCCGGCGTTGGAGTTGATGCCGTTCCAGTAGTTGAAGGTGGCATCCACCGTGTTCTCGGAGCCGCACTCCAGGATCACGTAGTAACCGATGCCCGGCACCACTGTGCCCGTGAAATTGTTCGTGTGCTCGACGGAGCCGCCGATCTGAACCAGGGTCTCGGCGGTGTCTGAGGCGATGTGAACACCCGACGCGGTGGTGGCCTCGATGTTGTTGTTCCAGATGAAGGCATTGGATTCGCCGGCGACGGACACCTGGACGCCATCGTTACCGGCCAGGGTGTTCTCCTGGATGTACGCCTCGTCAACATCTCCCAAGATGATGCCTGTGGCGTTATTGGGCCCGATGACGTTGTTGAGCACCATGTCCCGGTGGCCGCCGAGGACGGTGCTGGCGACCAGAAGGCCATTCGCATTGCCATGGACATCGTCGTTCGGGCCCACCTGGGTGTCATCAGACGAGACGATGTAAACACCGTAGTTCCAGGTGGTGATCTCCAGGTCGCTGAGCTCGGCGTTGTTGTAGGTGACCGGTCCCACCGCCTGCAGCTCGATGCCGTGGTCGGTTCCAGCCACCCCGCCGCCAACGAGCTTCAGGTGCATTATCTTCACATTGTCGGCCAAGACGACGAACCCATCGCTACCGGCGGTTCCCTGCACGACGACGTCGTCCCTGTCGGCCGTGTCCAGACCCTCGATGGTCAGCTCCTTGTCCACCTCGACGGCGCCGCCGGCACCGGCCGCGTAGGTACCCGGGCAGAGGACCAGCGTGTCCCCGTTGTGGACGCTGGCGTCACCGATGACCTGGGCCTCGATGTCGGTGACATTGGGGAAGTCAGGGTCGTTGCAGGGGGCCGCGTCGCCGGCGCCGCTATCCTGGTTCACGATGTGGGTGGTCTGGGCGCTGGCCGTCAAGCTACTCCACAAGCCCACTGACAGTGCGAGGACGAGGCTCAGGGCCACTATCGATGCCGCTATTCCGCTTGTGCGCTTCAATCTCATGATCGATTCCCCTCCATTGCTATACGTATGCCCGAAGTCTCCCCGTTTCTAACATAGGTGGCTGAAGGTGTCAAGAGGGAAGCAGCGTGGGGTGGCTTGCGCCACCGTAGAGGAAGCGATAGACGGCGTAGTTGGCCAAAACCAGCTCCAGGTAGCTGCGCGTCTCCTCCAGGTCGATGGTCTCCGCCAGGAAGTCGGGATCGATGGTAGCGGGGTCGTCCCGCCAGCCCAGGGCGTTGCCCGGCCCGCCGTTGTAGGCCGCCAGCGCCAGGTACAAGTCTCCGTCGAAAAGCCGCAGTTGATCCCCCAGGTAGGAGGCGCCGAACTCGATGTTCAGGGACGGCTCCAGGAGATCGCGGGGGGTGAAATCGCGGCGGTCGAGCTTCTCGGCGATGTCCATGGCCGTGGCCGGGATGACCTGGGTGAGCCCCAGGGCACCCGCCACGGATGTCGCCTGCGGGTCATAGAAACTCTCTTGTCGGATGAGGGCCAGCAGGACGAGGGGCGACACTTCATTCTCGCGGCCGGCCGCCTCTACAAGCGGTGCGTAGGCCAGGGGATAGGCCAGCTCCAGCAGTGGACGCGGGGCCTCGGCCAGCGTCGTGTCGCTCCGAGCGAGAAGGCGGTTGGCAGCGCGCGCGGCCAGGCGGGTCAGGCCCAAGTCCTGGAAAGAGCGCGCCAGGCGATAGAGCGCCCACTGGTCGGAGGCACTTTCGTCAAGGGCGGCCAGGAACTCCTTCTCGGCTTCCTGACGCAGGCCCAGCAGGTAGAGTTCTCGCCCCCGTAGCCACGCCGGCTGCGTGGGGACGCGCGAGGCGGACGCCGGGGTCTCGGGCCTCCAGCCGGCGGCCAGCCAGGATTCCACTGCCGCCCAGTCGGGTGCGGCAGTGGCCTCGGTCACCGGGTCCTGCACCGGCAGGAGGGTCGTTCCCTGGTCCGCCAGCCAGGCCTCGGCGCGTAGGGCCGAGAAGCTATCGGGGGCGGCCTCCCGCGCCTGCTCGAACTCGGCCGTCGCCGTCTCCGCGTCGCCCAGCGTCAGGGCGGCCTTTCCCAGCCAAAGGTGGATGCGGGCCAGACTCTTGGCATCGAGGGGCGCCGTCAGCGTTCCAGCCCAGGCGGCCTGGGCGGCCGAGGCATCGCCGTCGCGGAAGGGCAGGAACCCGCTGCGGAAGGCGGCCTCCGCGGCCTGCTCCGAGGCGGGATAGGCGCGCGTTAGCTCGCCGTAAGCGGTGGCGGCGTCGGCG
>Ga0153916_10003237_pt1 | contig 12088 bp, 8 predicted proteins | sample Opewatmetagenome_FD_109642 | JGI IMG/M metagenome (GOLD analysis project Ga0153916, IMG submission 109642) | Freshwater wetland microbial communities from Ohio, USA - Open water 3 Core 3 Depth 4 metaG | ecosystem: Environmental > Aquatic > Freshwater > Wetlands | place: USA: Ohio, Lake Erie, Old...
CCATTCTCTTCTGGTCGGCCACGAATTTCTCCCGGTCGAATGCACCGAGGTCGTCGACGGCGAAGGTATGGGGAATCCCCTGGACTTCGAAGGTCAGAGTCTCCTGATTGCCGAGGAGGATCGGTGAGTCGTAAAGAATATCAAAGTCAGGCGCGAAGAAGGTGTTTGGCTTTCCTTCGACCGGGTCCAGTCCGGTCGAAATTTGGGTCCAGTCCTGGCAGGGTTTGACGAGGACGGTAACCGGGTGCTGGATCCGGCCGGCCAAGTGCATGAAAACACCGGCCGGCGAGATGAATCCCATCTTATCGTCCAGGTAGCTCTCGGCGACAAAACGGGTGAAGGCATAGACGTCATAGCTCACTTTAATGGAGGCCGACCTACCGGAACTAACCCGCCAGGTATTCTTCGCGGTTTTCGTCCACTCCAGGGGATTTCCCCTGCCGTCCTCGGCGCGGAAGTTCAGGACATTCCTGGAATAGTCCATGATCTGATAAAAGCCCGGCGTCCAAACCGGCATCTTGAAATCTTGCGTCTCACCTTTCAACCCCTCGCATCTGAAAACGACGTGATAATAATGGGCGTTCGGCTGCTCCGTGGACACTGTGAGGGCCATGGTTCCCTGCGGTGTTCCCGCGAAAAGGAAAGAGGCAGCGGCGAGGAAAGCCAGGCCTAAAAAAATCGCCCTGAATTCCTTCTTCATCCGGATTCCTCCCGAGCTATCTCCAGGCTTGAGAGCAATTAAAACTACCGCTCCCGCCGGAAAATCTCCTCCGCGGCGAGTGCCAGGAATCATACTCCCCGGCAAGAAATGGTGTCAAATCGGCGGCCGAGTGCTAGAAACCCGGCCCGGCGAGCTTCTCAAACTCGGCCACGATCTGAGGAAAGTATTCTTTGATGGTTGGATACTTGTCTCGCTGCTTCTCGTACTGTTCCAGACATGCGCAGATCGCCCCCAAGTGAGGGAATCCCGCATTCTTCTCAAGCTCCAGCGCCTGGTCCGCCTTTTCCTGGTCGAGCCTGATAGCTGTCAGCCGCGTCGTCACTGCTCGAACAACGTACTCACTCGTTTGGTCGGCGAGGTGGACATCCCACAGGCCCGACCTCCTGATCTGCCCGAGCACTTGAGCAGGTAACTTCCGACTCTCCAGCGTCCCGACCGGTCCTCGCAATTGGCCCAGATGCATGTCCGTGAGATGGTTGACGAAGGAATGGCTGAATTCGTGCCAGCAGAGCCGGCGCATGGAGTCTCCGGAACCGAAATTCGGCTGGTCCTCCGCGACTCCTTTCGGACCGATAACCGCGTAAGCCTGGTAGGACCCTTCCGGAGATTTTATCCTCGGGCCGAAACCGCCGGGATGAAACAGGGGAGCAAGGACGAGATGATAGGCATCCTGTCCATAGCCGTAATAGTCCTCCAGATCCTTCACATAATCCCACTCCATGTTCTTCCTGTAACCCGAAGCCAGCTGAGCATATACGGGTTCATGGGACCTGAAGAAATCCATGAAGTCCGCTTCCCTGGCGAATAGCCGCATTCCCTGCAGGAACTCGTCGAGCTTCGCTCTGCTCCCGGCCATCCTGATCAAGAAGTCATCGATCGGGATCCTTTCCTCCAAAAGAGGGGGGTATGAGAGATGAAGCATGACGCTGGGCGGATGGCTGAACCGGAAGAGCCCGTTCGTGGCCATCTCACTATAAGCCTTTACTATCTGCTGCCCTTTGAACTCCGAAAACCTCCGGTCGACCTCCCTTCGGTAGAGGAAATCCAACTCGGTGATGACGCGGGCTTCAACGACCCCCTGTTCGTTTCTAAGCCCTTTAAAATCACTAAAGTAGAGGACCACCGCGTAGAGTTCGACCCGCGGGTCAACAGAAATACTGAGTCTGCCCTTCTGCTGAAGTCCTCTCCGCCGATCCCATGGGGCCTTGAGGCCGGACAAGAGCGCCGCCGCTCCGATCGAGAGAAACTCCCGCCTTCGCATCACTGATCCTTTGGCAGGTCGAGCATGACGCCGCCTAGCGGACTTCAGCCGAGGAGCCCTCGACTTTCTTCCAGGGCTCAAACCGGACGCCCAGGTTATTCCCCAGGAACTCTTCGATCCGGCCGAAGAGGTCAAGCTGGTTCTCCGGCCGGCCGACGCCGTGGCCCTCGTCGGGGTAGACGACGAAGGTCACCGGGATACCTTTGGCGCGCATGGCTTTGACGATCTGCTCCGGCTCGGAGATCTTGACCCGGGGGTCGTTCTGACCGTGGGCGATGAGAAGGGGTGCCCCGATCTTGTCGATATGGAAGAGAGGCGATATCCGGCGGTTCAGCTCCTCGTCACGTTCGACATCCCCAACCCGCCGGATCCACCTCTTTTTAAGGGGAAGCCAGAAACTGGGGAAAGTCTCGAAGCTCGTCTTGAGGTTGGCGAAGCCGCTCATGGCCACTGCGCATGCATAGAGTTCGGGAGTGAAGGTGACGCCGGCAAGGGTGGCGTAACCGCCGTAGGAGCCACCCATGATGGCGACGCGCTTGGGGTCGGCGACACCGCGCTTGATCATCTCCTTCACGGCGTCCGTCAGGTCATGCTGCATGGATCCCACACCCCACTGGCCGTTCCCTGCATTCAGGTACCTCTTTCCATAGCCCGTCGAGCCGCGGTAGTTGACCTGGAGAACGGCGCAGCCGCGGTTGGCCAGCCACTGAACGCCCTGGTTAAAGCCCCAGTCGTCGCGCGCCCAGGGGCCGCCGTGGACGAACAGGACCAGGGCCAGGCTCTTTGGAGGAACGCCCTGAGGCAGAGTCAGGTAGCAGGGCACTTCCACACCGTCCCGAGCCATGATAACCACCGGCTCCTGAAGAGAGAACCGGTACCTGCCCAGATCGGACTCGTCTTCAAATAGAGGCCGGGCCGCGGCCGCATCACGGTCGTAGAGGTAGTAGACCGGCGGACACACGTCCGAGACGAACTGAATGATCCACTTCCGGTCGTCCGGGGTTCGGCCTGAGACCAGAGGGACGCCTAGCTTCATCTTCGCCAAGTCCTCAAAATCCTTCCGGATGCCCGGGTCGAGGACCTTCCACTCCGGGATCAGATAGTTGAAGGCGACCGCTTGGACCCGTCCGGACTTGGGGTCGAAAAGGACCTGGGCAAAATCATAGAGTGTCATGCTCATGACATTCCACAGGTTGGCCTTGGGATTGTGGGCTATGACCTCCAGCTCCTTCCCCATTTCGGCATCGACCCTGAGGAGCTGGGTCGTATCGGAATGAAGGGCCGACTGGACGTAGAGCGACTTTCCGTCGGGAGCGAAGGCGATGGCGAGTTCGCTGCCATAGCCCTCGACGACGCCGCTCTCGCCAAAGGGCCAGGTGAGGATAGCTTTCCAGGGCTTGTCGGCAGCCGGGCGGGTTCTGAGCTCCATGCTGCTGTCCTCGGGGCTGATCGAGACCGCCGCCCGGATCACAAGGTCCCAGTCCGGCAGCCACCAGCGGACATCCCCCGGATTCTGGGTGTCCGGGGTGACAGCTCCAGTCAGGAGGTCGACCCGGTACATGTCAAAAATGGTCCGGTCCCGGAGGTTGAGCCCAATCAGGACTTCCCTTGGACGCCTCCCGCAGGTCAGGAGATTCTGGGCCTTCAGACCTTTAAAGGGGGTGAGGTCGCGGACGACCCGGCTCTCCAGGTCCACTGAATAGAGATGGAAATTCTCGTCGCCGTCGCTGTCCTGGAGATAAAGCAGATGCTGATTGTCAAAGGCCCAGGAGTACTCGAAGATCCCCTGGCGGGTATCAAAGGTGACCTGAGTATCATCCGTTTTTTCGAGCGTCCGGACAAAGATATTGGGGACTCCCTTCTCCGTGATCCCGACATACGCCAACCGCCGTCCGGCCGGGTCGAGCTGCGGGTTGAGCTTGAGATTCTGCGGCTTGATAAAAACCTCGCGGGGGATAAGCTCCGGGAGCTCCGCCGCGGCCAGGTTAGCCAAAAGACACAGCAGGACCAGCAGATAAGCAGCCTTGTTTTTCATGGGCGCTCCTCACAGACGATTAAAGGGACTCATCAGCCAGGCTTAGTATCCATTATACGGTAACCGGCCTCAAGGAGTTTAGCGGACGCCGCAGTCCGCCAATCGACGCGTTCCGGTCGGGACGATTTCTGGCACCTTTTGCGGGGCTCGCCGTATATAATAATAGAAATGGCAATTTCCGAAGCTTCGGAAATGAGCCAAGGAAAAGTAAGATGCTGAAAAGCAGACTGGCGATCCATGCTTTCCTGGTTCTTCTCTGCCTCTTTCGTCCGGCGTCCTGGGCCTTGGCCGACACGGGCCAAAAGGACCTGGCTGCTCTCGTTGATCAGTACGTCGAGCCGTATGTCAGGACCCATAACTTCAGCGGGTCCGTCCTGCTGGCGCGCAACGGTCAGGTCCTGGTGAGCAAGGGCTATGGAATGGCCAACTATGAGCTCGATGTGCCCAACTCGCCCCAGACAAAATTCCACATCGCCTCGGTCTCCAAGACCTTTACGGCAGCCGCCATCATGATCCTCGCCGAGCGCGGGCTGCTTTCGCCCGCGGATCCAGTGGAGAAGCTTATCCCCGGCTTCCCCAACGGCGACAGACTCACCGTCCACCATCTCCTCGTCCACACGTCCGGCATTCCGAATGTCAATGATTTTCCGGATTATGATCAGAAATCCCGGTTCCCTCAGACGCCGAAATCGCTCGTCGACATGTTCAAGGACAGACCGCTGATCATGGCGCCCGGCGAGCGCTACAGCTACAGCAACTCCAACTACAATCTTCTGGCCTTCATCATCGAAACGCTGTCCGGACAGAGTTACGGCGAATTCCTGGCGCGGAACATCTTCGAACCCTTGGGGATGACCTCCTCCGGGCATGATGGAAACGCCGCCGCCTTGCTTAAGAACAGGGCCTCAGGCTACGTCCCGGCAGGCATCTCGAACCTCGAGAATGCGCCTTACCTCGATTGGTCGGCCAAGACAGGAAATGGTTCGCTTTATTCGACGGTCGAAGATCTCTACAAATGGGACCGGGCGCTCACCACCGAAAAGATCCTGAAGAAGCCCGCCCTCGATAGCATTTTCACCGATCATGTGGAAGGAACAGGCTACGGCTGGTTTATCGGCCGGAGGCTTAACCGCCGCGTCGTCAGGATCAATGGCCGGAGCCCCGGGTTCCAATGTGAGCTCCAGCGCTATATCGACGATGATGCCTGCGTCATAGTCCTGGGGAATAACTATGCGGGCACAGCAAGCCTATTGATCGACGACCTGGCGGCAATCCTTTTCGGGGAGCCTTACGAACCTTTTTCTCCACTCGATTCAGCCCTGGTGGATGAGAGCTGGGCTTCACCCTATCTCGGCCGGTACAAGGGCGGAGAGGATTTTATCCGGCCAGGTGCAACTCTGGCCGTGGAATGGAAAGACGGGCACCTCTGGCTGAATTGGGGGCCGGGGTATATTTCCGCCCTGATCCCGCTCTCCGGAGGCCAGTTCCTTGACCGCTTGTTTGGCGGACGCGTCAGCTTTATCAGGAACAAAGCCGGAGATGTTGCCCGACTTGTCTGGCACCTGGGGCGGGACTACCAGGCCGAAAAAGTCTGAGGCTGAACGCTATCCGGGCAGGAAGGTTGTCAGCCGGCGCAGGACCTGGTATAATGGCGGGCACAAAACCGGAACACCCATGAAGATCCAAGCCGCGCCCCCTCAAGGAATCGATTGACCACCCGAAGAGCCTTTATCAAGCTGGCGGCCGCGGTTGTTGCCGTGCCGACCCTGGCCCGGTCCGTTCTTTTCGGCTCCCCGGACCCCCTATCCGAATCGAAATGGCTCACCTTTTACAATACTCACACCGGGGAAGCCCTGTCCGAAACATACTGCTGTTCGGGGCAGCTGCTCCCCTCGGCTCTCCAGAAGATCAATCATATTCTTCGAGATCACCGGACGGGCGACGTCCGGGAGATCGATGTCCGGCTGCTTGACCTGCTTGAGCGTCTTGCCCGGGAAATCAGGTGCAACCGGCCGTTCCATATCATTTCGGGATACCGGTCGAAACAGACCAACGACTATCTGCGTCGCACGAGCGGAGGGGTGGCTGCGGCCAGCCTGCACATGACCGGCCAGGCCGTCGACATCCGGGTCCCGGGCTGCTCTCTCTCCGACCTCCGGCAGGCGGCCCTCGCGCTTAAGGCGGGCGGCGTGGGTTACTATCCGAAGCCGGATTTCGTCCATGTGGACGTCGGGCGCGTCCGCTGCTGGTAAGCCTTCTGTCAATTCCTATATTCCTGCCTCGTCAGGCTTCTGTCTCAGGGCCGCGTAGAGGGTGGCGTCCCGCCCATATATATCCTTGCGGAAATGGATGCGGCCCTCGCCGTCCATCCAGGCGGTCCAGTACAGCACGTGAACATTGAGGGGGTGTTTCAGCGGAATGATCCGCGTGACTCCGCTTTGGATCGTTTGCCGAAGCTTCGACTCGTCCCATTCCGGGTCATCTTTGAGCAGGTAATCAGCCAGTGCTAATGGCCCTTCGATGCGGATGCACCCTGAGCTGAAGTCGCGGACGGCCTTCTTGAAGAGCTCCTTGGCCGGGGTGTCATGGAGGTAAACATCGAACTTGTTCGGAAACACGAACTTGATCTGGCCGAGTGCATTCTGCGGTCCGGGCATTTGCTGGAACTTATAGACGAGGCTTGCGGCTTCCACCTGCGACCAGTCGACGGAAGCCAGGTCTATCTCGAGGGCGCCGGCGCTCCAGTCCCGGAAAACCCGGATGTTCTGGGCCTTAAGGTAGCCCGGATCTTTCTTGATTTTAGGGAGTATGTCCTCGCGGGCAAGCCGGGGCGGGATGTTCCAGTACGGATTGACCTCGAGATGGGTCATCCGCCCGCTGAAGTCGGGAGTCCGGCGATAGGGCCGCCCGACCACTGCCGCCATGGACATGACCTCGTTCTCCCCCTCGAGGATATGGACGCTGAAATCCGCAATATTGACCAAGATATACCTGTCGCCCAGGTCTGGGGGGATCCAGCGCCAGCGTTCCAAGTTCGCCTGGACTTGTCTCATCCTGTACTCGGGCGAAACGGCCAGAGCCGCCATGGTCTCCCCATCGACGACACCATCAACTTCCAACCCATGCCGCCGCTGGAATTCTTTCACCGCCTGTTCAAGCGCCGCGTCGAACAGGTCACCTCCGTTATCTCCTGTGGCCGAAAGGTCACCTGAGGCCTTCAGCCAGTCCCGGAGAGCGATAACGTGTGGGCCCTTGTCGCCCGCCTTGAGTTTAGGGCCCGGGCGGAAGTCGGGCCGCGCCCCGGCATAGACCTCAGCCCGGATCTGCGCGAGCGCCGCTTTCAAGTTCCGGTAGACGGAGTGGGTAGGCTTCAAAGAATCCAAGGCGGCGCCGACATCCCCTGTTTTGAGGCCCTTCTCCAGGACGGCGGCCAAGTCCTCATAGCGCCCCTTGATAAACCACTCCGATTGAATGGTTTCCGGATTGACCTGGCCATGAACGAGATGAGACGCGCAGAGGAGGAAAGCGTCGGTAAGGAGCATTTCCAGGTCGGCCAAGGTTTCCGCCGAGACGGCCGAATCCCTCTTCTTTTTTTCCCGGGAAACCTCGGAAATCAGGGCCCTAAGCGCAGAGAGATGATAGTTCTCGGGGTTGAGTCCGTCTTCTTCGACCCGGCGGAGGGCGAGAAGCAGCGAGGCGGAGTCCGAGAGGTCCAGGTCATCCTTGATCCAGGCGGGACGAAGACCGCGGCCCCTATAGAAAAGGGGAAGGACTTCAGAGCCGCAAATCCGGTCTCTTTGACAGAAGATCGGGCCGGCCGCGGCATCGGCACCCACCCTCTCCTCAAGTATGGATTGCGTTTGACGCGCCGGATGATACTGAATTTTATCCGGATCGGCACCGCACCAGGCTGCAAAGGACAAACAGGCGATCAGCATGCCTGTGGATGGTAAAGCCGCCTTCATGAGCCGTTACTTCTCACTGGGGTCTGGCCCTCTCCTTACCTTTTTTCAAAAAGGCGGCGAGAAGGAAGCCCGCGCCGATGAGCAACATCAGAACCCCCCAGACCAGGTTGAGATTCAGACCGAGGGACTTCTGGTACATCTCTTTTTTCGTTACCAAACCATAAACCCCAAGCAGGAGCCCGTAAGCACTGAGGAGCCAGCCGATCGGAAGCTTGAGGTCCAAGAGATGCTCTCTGCCCTGCCCTGTATGCTCTCCCTTTGTTTCGGTCTTCTCGTTCATCTTTCACTCCTTGACGGCCAACGATGCGGTCACCAGAAGATGATGTTCAGGATGATGGCGATGATGATGGCCAGTGACCCCCAGACTTCCGGCCGGGCGAGCCAGCGCGCCGCGGCCTTGGTCCTGGGCGTCAGCCCGAACACAAGTCCTTTGAGCTCTGCCGTGTCCCGTTTCTTGGTGAAAAGGCTGACCCCAATCGTCACCACGAAGTCGACCAGCCAGGCCCACCAGGCCTGGTAGAAATTGGCCGCCATATCGCTCGCGTAGTGAAGGACGCCGGCCTTGTACAGGATGTAATGACCGGCGGCCGTCAGGATTCCGACAAGAAGGCCGAAGAACCCTCCCCAAGCCGTTGCGCCCGCCCAGAACATCCCGAGGAGGAAGGTAGCGAACAGCGGCGCGTTGAAGAAAGAGAAGATGAGCTGCATATAGTCCATCAGATTGGGAAACGATTTGACGATATAGGCCGTTCCCACGCTGATCAGGACACCGAAGACAGTGGCGTATTTTCCCATTCTCAAATAATGGGAGTCGGGCTTCCCTTTTTTAATGTAGCTTCCGTAGATATCGTAGGTCCAGATCGTGTTGAAGGCCGTGACGTTCCCGGCCATCCCCGACATGAAGCTCGCCAGCAAGGCCGTGATGGCCAGCCCCAGGATCCCGTTGGGCAGGTAGTGCTTCATGAGGAGGATGAGCGCAGAGTTGTACTCGGTCGAAGGAAGACTGGCCTGGCTGAACTCCGGCAGGATGAGCAGCGCGACTAGGCCGGGGATGACGACGATGATCGGGACGAGCATCTTGGGGAAGGAGGCGATGATGGGCGTCATCCGGGCGGCGTTGATGTTCTTTGAGGCCAGGGCGCGCTGGACGACAAGGAAATCGGTCGTCCAATAGCCGAAGGACAGGACGAAGCCGAGGCCCATGACCACTCCAAACCAATCGACCCCGAGGGGGTTGTTGCTCGTGCCCAGGTATTTCACGGAATGCAGGAGGGGCTCCTTAAGTTTGGCCGCAAAACCGGCAAAGCCGCCCACATCCTTCAACCCGAGGAAGACGATAGGGAGGAGGCCAAGCCAGATGAGGAAGAACTGGATGACCTCGTTGTAGATCGACGAGGAGAGTCCTCCCCAGAAAACATAGAGGAGTACCACGATGGCGGCGAAGAAGACGCTCCCGGTGAGCGACCAACCGAGCATGAGCTTGAAGAGAAGCGCCATGGCGTAGAGGCTGATGCCGCTCATCAGGACGGTCATGATGGCAAACGAGATGGCATTGAGGCCGCGGGTCGCCTCGTTGTAGCGGAGCTTGAGGTACTCGGGCACGGTCTTGACCCGGCTGCCGTAGTAGAAGGGCATCATGAAGATCCCCAGGAAGACCATAGCCGGGATGGCCCCCACCCAGTAGAAGTGGACGGTGGCAATGCCGTACTTGGCCGAGTTGGCCACCATGCCGATCACCTCGAGGGCTCCCAGGTTGGCCGAAAGGAAGGCCAGGCCCGTGATCCAGCTTGGCAGAGAGCGGCCTGAGAGGAAGAAGTCCTCTCCGGTCTTTATGTACTTCTTGAGCGAGTAGCCGACCAGGATCATGACCAGGATGTAGCCGGCAATAACCATATAATCGACGGCATTCAGGGTGATGACGGAAGCCATCTGCTTCTCCTTTGCCTATTTCCTGACGATCTTTCCCGGAAGCCGGCCGGTGTGTTCACCATGCTCGACGACAACCTGGCCGTTGACGATCACGTATTCCACTCCAACGGGATACTGGTGGGGATCGACCCATGTCGCCCGGTCGGCGATCTTATCCGGGTCGAAAATAACCAGGTCGGCGGAATTCCCGGGTTGGATGCTTCCCTTTTTTAGGAACCCGTATCGCGCGGCCGGGACAGCCGTGATCTTCTTGACCATCTCTTCGAGCGGAACGACCTTCTCTTCCCGGACATACTTTCCTAACGCCCGCGGGAACGTGCCATAGTTCCGGGGATGAGGCTTGCCGCCGCCCAGGATACCGTAGGGAGCGAGGGCGGAGCCGTCGGTGCCGACACCGACCAGGGGGTGGGCCAGGATCTTCTTCAAAACATCCTCGCTGCCGAAGAAGGCGATCCGGCCGACCAGGCCCTTTTCTTCGATCAGGATCTCCCTGATGAAATCATACGGCTGTCTCCCGGTTTCGCGCGCCGCTTCCAGGATGCTCCTTCCCTGGAGAGGCTTGTTTTTGTCCAGGAAGACCTCCGATATGAGCACCTTATCCCAAGAACCCAGACGCTCCTCGGCGGCGGCAAGATGGGCGCGCAGCTTCGCGTCGAGAGCGGGGTCCTTAAGCCGGCTAAGAAAGTCCTCGGTCGACCCTTCCCTTGCCCACTGGGGAAAATAGCTGCTTAAGCCGGTCGAACTGGCGATATAAGGATAGCGGTCGCAGAAAATGTCCACGCCTTGCCGTCGGGCCTCTTCGATCTTGGCCAAAGCGGCATCGATCTTGGGCCAGTTGCGCTGCCCGTTGATCTTGAAATGAGCGACCTGCAGGCGCACGCCGGAGTCCCTGGCGGTGCCGATCGTTTCATCCAGGGATTCGAGGATCCCCTCCTCCTCATCCCGCATGTGCGTGGCGTAGGTCCCGCCGTACTTGGCAACGACACCGCAGAGGGCGGTGAGCTCATCGGCGCGGGCAAAGCTGCCGGGGGTGTATATCAACCCGGAGGAAAGCCCGAAGGCGCCGGCCTGCATGTGTTCCTCGACCAGGCCCTTCATCCTCTCGAGTTCTTCAGGAGAAGGCGGCCGGTCGCTGAAGCCCACCACCGCGCCGCGGATCGACCCATGCCCGACCAGCGTCGCATAGTTCAGCGCGATCCCCTTCTCCTCGAGCCGGCCGAAAAACCCGGCCATGTCTTTCCAATCTAGGTCGATTCCGTATTGGGTTTTGGCGTTTTCCTTGTCTTCCTCGAAGCTGGAGGCAGCCGCCGGGAACGGGGACCCGCCGCAGTTCCCGCTCACCAAGGTCGTGATCCCCTGATGGATGAGGCTCTCCGCCTTGGGGTTGGCGATGAGGCCAAGGTCGGTGTGGTTGTGGACGTCGATAAACCCGGGAGATACAGCCAGCCCCTTACCTTCAATGACCTGCTTGCCCCGGCCGCCTAGTTTTTCTTCGAGGGTCTGGATCGTCCCGGCTGAGATGCCCAGGTCCGCCTGGAAAGGACGTCCGCCGCTTCCGTCAAAGACGAGGGCGCCGGCAATGACGAGGTCGTAGGTTTTATTGGCAGAACAACCCTGGAGGAGCGGCCCGCATCCGCCGAGGCCGGCCAGGGCAGCTGTTTTGGCGGTCTGCTTCAGGAAATCCCGCCGGTTCATCGGTCTTTTCATGCGCGGTCCTTTCGGCAAAAACTATAACGCCCCCTATTCTTTAGAAAGCGGCCTCCGGAGTCAAGCGAGGCCAGGTCCCTCACCCTTGACTTCTTTGGGGGGCGGAGATACTTATTCTATCGGAACAGGTCGTCCATAACCGGAGTGAGGTGAATGCCAAAGGAGCCCTTCAAGCATATTTTCGGCCCCGTCCCTTCGCGGCGTTTGGGGAAATCGTTGGGCATCGACCTCATTCCCTTCAAAACCTGCTGCCTGAATTGTCTCTATTGCGAATGCGGGAAAACGACCACCCATACCCTCGAGAGAAAGGAATATGTTCCCGCTCGGGCGATCATCCGGGAAATCGACACCTTCCTGAGCGGCGCGCCCTCCCTGGATGTCATCACCTTCGCCGGCAGCGGCGAACCGACCCTCAATACGGCTCTGCCCGAGTTGTTTCGCCACATCCAGAGCCGCTATCCTCAGTACAA
>Ga0153916_10003238_pt1 | contig 12088 bp, 4 predicted proteins | sample Opewatmetagenome_FD_109642 | JGI IMG/M metagenome (GOLD analysis project Ga0153916, IMG submission 109642) | Freshwater wetland microbial communities from Ohio, USA - Open water 3 Core 3 Depth 4 metaG | ecosystem: Environmental > Aquatic > Freshwater > Wetlands | place: USA: Ohio, Lake Erie, Old...
GCTCCATCAAAATCTTGCCCAAGGTAAATTTGGGATGATTTTGCATCAGGTAAATTGCCATTAAAACTACCGTTTAGCTCATTGGATGTAGAATCCTCTGCTACTCCAGAAGATTCTTCAAAATGCCAAACCCCAATAAAATTGCTATCCCAAACTCCATGAATATTCTCCTGACTGGTACAACCGCTATTGTTATAATACATCCACATCTTTGTATCTACAGAACTACTTAAGTTAGTAATATTTACCCATGCGTAAAGCTGACCAGTTGAACCATTAAACATTTCGATTTCATGATTAAGTTTTGTAGAATCATCTGAATATAAAATAAAAGCTATATCATCTCCATCATCTTGTGCATCATCACGTAAATCAGTATCTGTAATATTAATAAGAATAGGGAAGTTGATAAGATCAGTTTCAACCTGAGAAGAATTTATTGTAATAAGCTTGCGGTTATACCAATTGGAATTCCACCATGTGCTGCTCTCAAAATCAAAATCATCACCAGCAAATGTTAAATAACTAATACGACCAGAACCAGGAACACGACCAGAAATAATATCATCCCAACCTGGAGCACGAAACCAAACACGAACTGTTACAGGCTCATGCAAAACAAAACCACCAGAATAACCAATACGACTCATACTCTTAATATCAGAAGGCAAATGCTCACGAATATTATCAATACGACGCTCAACACCAGAAACACTATCATCAGAAACAAACACACCAGAAGGAAGATCACTAACAATCTCACGACTTCTACCACGAGTTACATTACCACCAACAATCTCAAATCTCTCCAGAGTAAGACCATCCGAAAATAAGGGAGCAAACACAGCCTGCAAACCATCACGACCCACAACAGTTCTTTCAACATAGAAACTAGAACCAGGCAACACAAATAACTCCTCTCTCACCTGTGGATCAACAATAGATATCTCAGATATATTTTCAGAAATATTTTCAATAGAACTCTCAACAACAACTAGAGATAATTCTTTACTCACAGATAAATTTTCATAAACAACACTAGCATTAACAATAAAATCACCAACACTAGCCACAACAAAATCAATAACAAATAAACCATCAGAAACATTCAAAACATCAACCCAACTAATATTAGGACCGAATACTGAAATATTAACTGAAGTATTAACTAATGAATCATTAAATGAAACTATACCACTAATCAAAACAATTTCATTAACAACATAAACAAACCTATCATTATCTAAAGTTAGATTTAAACCAACAGGAGGTATGGTTTCATTAACATCTGGTTGTAGAGTATCATTCACAGAATCATTAAAAACAGGAGATATTAACTCAGGAAGAACACTCAAACCTACACCTGCGCTATAAGAAACATTTGCATTGTCAATAGCATTAATATTAATTAAATACTCACCTGGGACTAAATCATGCACAAACCATACACCCTGCCAAAACTGTACTAACGAATCATTAATAACAAATAACAAATCAATTGTTTCAACACCGGCCATATCAGCACTAACAATCGTAATATTATAACTAGAAGGAATAGTCAAATTAACATACAAAGTATCATTCAAATGCACACCATCACTGGGATACAACTCAACCCTAAGATCACTACCAAAATCACCAAACAAAGGAGGCAACAAATAAGGTAAACTCAAAACCAATAACAAACTAATCAAAGCAACAGGAATAATCTTTTTTAATGGAAGTTTTTTCTTTGGTTTACTAATAATTTTATGTTCTTTCTTATGCTTTGTAAGAACACGATCAACAACATCATTGATATTAGAAGAAGAATCCTTTCCAAGACTACCATTAACACTAGAATGATAGCATACGCTATCAATCCTGCCATGAATCATGGCAATCCTCCGAAGTCTTTCTTCCTCTAACATTTTAACTCTCTATCCTGTTGACAAAGAACGATAGCTTACGCTATCACCTCCAAAGCTTGTTTTCAAAAACTCCCAACCAAACACTTCATGTTGGCTAACAATGTCCACTAATTCCTGGAAAAAAACAGGGTCAGAGCGGACCAAATCAACACAATATGTCTTACCAAATTTCTTTTCTAAAACCTTTAAGGCACTTCCATAAGACATGGGTTTACGAACGGGAGGAAGCACCTTTGAAATACGCTGTCTAACAAAATCACGAGATTCAGAAAAAGTAATAATACTATCAAGATAAGAATCATAATTATTAATCCAATAATGAATTGTTTGACGAGAGACGCCTTTGCTACTAATTTTAAGATGATCTAACCAGAAAATTACAAATTTTCTGAACTTTCTCATATTAGAAAATTCAGGAATTTTTCTTCTGAAATACAAAAAATAAGCAATAATAGGAAAAGGAATGGTTGTAGGTGGATATCCTTTTACAGAATCTAAATAAAAATACTTTTTACAGGATGGACAGTAAAATTGAATTTTGTTTTGATGATGACGACCGTTTTTTACAATTTTTTTACTACTACAATTAGGACAAATATGTAATAATAAATCATCCGTCCCTCGTCGTGAGTTAGTCATCCCGTTCAATTTATAAATAAAAAGTTAGTATATAAATATTTATATTTTCTATCATAAAAATCAGCTATATTTTTGACGATTATTACATTTAAAACAAAAATGTAATAATATATCATCTCCCATCCTAGTGAGATCCTCATCCCTTTCAATTTATAAATAAAAAGTTAGTATATAAACATTTATATGTTTCATCATAATAATCAGCTATAATTTTGACGATTATTACATTTAAAACAAAAATGTAAAAATTTATCATCCGCCCCTCGTGGTGAGTTAGCCATCCCGTTCAATTTGTAAATAAAAAGTTAGTATATAAACATTTATATGTTTCATCATATTAATCAGCTATATTTTTGACGATTGATATAATAAGAACAAAAATGTAAAAATTTATCATCCGCCCCTCGTGGTGAGTTAGCCATCCCGTTCAATTTGTAAATAAAAAGTTAGTATATAAACATTTATATGTTTCATCATATTAATCAGCTGTATTTTTGACGTTTAATTTTTAAAAAAGTAATTAATTTAAATTTTTAAAAAAGGATTAAACAATTAAAATCTAATTTTTTTATAGTAAATATAATAAAACAAAAAACGTTTACAATTTTAACTTAAAATATTTGGGATGGGATGATTCATTAGATTCAGAAAAAAATTAATTATATTTATAATAGTAATTATTTTTATAGCTCAAATTTCATTTATAGTAACTAGTACATCATTACAATTGTCACTAATTGCTTCTAATTCAATGGAACCGACCCTTGGCAAAGGTGACATATTATTATGGATACCAACAAAAATTGAAGAAATTAAGGCGGGTGATATTTTAATTTTTAAGAGTTATGTTAAATGGCCCGATGAAAAATTGATAGTTCACCGTGTAACTAATATAAAAGTGGATAAATCAACTGATAAAGTATTATTAGAAACAAAAGGAGATGCAAATCAGTGGAAAGATCAAGACAATCCATATATAAATATACCATATATTCAAGGAGATGATATCCAAGGAAGGGTTGTATGTTTTAGGAGTTATCCTTTAAAAATAAATATTAATCTTTTAATAATATTTGTTGTTATTTCGATTATCTTGTCATCATTTATACAGCTATACAAATTAAATGATTCAAAGGATAAAAAATTTTTATTTAAAACATATCTTTAAAAATAATAGAATACAATTTTTTTAGATATTGTTTTTGTTTATACCTTAATAGATCTAAAAGTTAAATCCATAGACAATGGATTACCTGTTGATGATAATGTTGCCATTATTAATTTTATATCAAATGTCTGCCAAGATCCTATGTCTAAGTAAGATGTAAATAAATCATATGTAAGATTAATTGCAGTCCATGTCCCTCCTCCACTTTTGTTATATTGTAGTGTAAAATTATCATAGCTTGGTGTTGCATTTAATGCCCATTTTGCTCCAGTTGTTGCATTTGTAGCATTACTCGCCTTAATTTGAATATATAGTGGCACATCTCCATTGTTTGTTAGATTGAAATAGAAACCTGTTGTTTCATTTGAACTACCAACAATTAAAACTCCTTGATCCCATGCAGAAGGTGTGATTTCTATTGAAGTATTAGCAGTTGTAAAATGGTATATTTCTTCTGCATAGCATCCCTTTCCATCACTTACATTAACCATCCACCAGTATGTTGTATAATCCTGTGTAGCATTATTATAACTACTCCATATAACATTTGCAGGATTTGTAACATCGATGCTAATATTGGTTTGTTGAAGTATCCAACTGCCTGTGGTGTTTTCATAAAATCTTACAGTAACAGTTCCACCATCAACATCAGAAACAGTAATATTACAAATTGGTGTTGTGTATTGAGCAACACTATTATTACTTGGTCCTGGGTTGCTTATAGTTGGTTGATAACTTGTTGTAAAGTGGAAAATTCCACTGTTATTAATATCTACTCCATCATATACAGATACATTCCACCAATAAGTATTACCAGGACTAGTAAAGTTAGAATTAGTTTGGTAGTATGTTCCGTTTCCAACGGAATTATTTATTCCAAATATTTGCCAGGTACCGCTACTATTACTATACCATGTAATCATCATAGTAGCTCCTTCAATATCATTAACAGTTATGCTTATATCTGGTGTTAGACTTATATCTGTGCTTTCATTTACCGGTACTTCATTTGTGATGGTCGGCGGTATATTTGTAGAGTTAAAAGCACTTGCATTCTCATCTGACCATTGATATAGTGTGGTTGAGTCATAAGTCCAGTTAGTATAACTCCAGGCTTGGTAGTAATATTTTGCTCCAGCAGTAACAGTATGTTCATAATTTGTACCTGAATCATTGTAGATAATGGTACCTTCACCTAGATCCCAGTTAGGAGTGGATTTTGTTTCTATATATGTTTTATTTGCCCCGGTTCCTATTGTCCAAGTTAGGTAAATAATTGATGAGCTGTTTTTTTGTGCTGTTAGGTTTGTTGGTGCTTGTGGTTTCGTGAGGAACGTTTCTTCTGAACCGTTTGCAAATCCTTTGATATTTGTTGCCCAGGCTTGATAGAAATAAATCTGTCCTGGTGAAAGACTACCGTTATTATTGCTGAATTCTGTATTACTTAGGTAGATGTTTTTTGTAAAGTTTTCAGTATAACTTCCTGAACTTGTACCGTATCTGAATCCACAAGTAGTTTCATTCCCTCCATTGTTTTGTAGGTATCCATTTAGTGTTGCGTTAGTTTCTTCTATTCCTGTAGTTGTGTTGGTGTAAATAGTAGGAAGTACAATGGTTGTGGTGAAATGGAAGGTACCGCTTGTATTTGTATTTATTCCATCACTTACTGTAACATTCCACCAATAAATAGTGAAATAGTTACTGAAATTATTATTGATCTGATGATAAGTTCCATTGCTTACTGAGATGTTAGTTCCAAAGACTTGCCAGGAACCTGAAGAGTTGCTATACCAAGTAATTGCCATCGGATCACCATCAGGATCATTTATTGTTATGTTCATCTGTGGTAAAACTTGTATGTCGATGCTTTCATTGGTTGGACCTTCGTTTGTAATTGTTGGAGGTCTGTTATATACACATATTGTATCAGCACTAACTGGAGCAGATTCATCTGTTGAACCAGATTTTTTACCAATACTATAAAACTCATAATAACCCGTACCATTGGGAAAATCAAATCCCCAACTCCATGGGCTACTGATATCAGGATTACTAGAATTACTCCATTCAGCCCAATTAGTTCCATTACCCCATGTCACACTAGATGGTGTCCACGCAGCAACTACTTGACTCATACGATTAGATGCCCCACTTAAATTTGTATACATAGTTGAACTACCTGCTATAGTAGATAATTTACGACTACCTGCTCCTTCATGTGAACTTCCTGCAATATCGTATATTTGTGTTTGACCACTTCCATAACTATATACAAAAGTGCCTTGTCCATCTGTTGCAACAGCTATCATTAGTGAATTAGCTACTTGTGTATTTACACTTGTTGCTAGATCGGTTGGAGAACCAGTATCTATAGTTGTATTCGTGTGATATGGTGCTGACTGCTTTACATTCGAGAAACTAGCTGACCCACCTAATGCCCCATTAACTATTATTGAAAAATTAACTCTTACAGTGTAACTACCTGCATCTGGACTAAGTAAATACCATATTTCACTAATGTCTGCGGTTCCTTCATCTGCTGCTACTCTTACTGCACGGCTAAGTGCATCACCATTAAAATCAGCACTTGTAACATAAAAATTATCCCCTGCATCTTCATCTTCAACATTTACACCAACAATTAATATACTATTACTAAGCCCACTACTAACTGTATGTGTCCAACTTATTGAATTAGTATTAGCAATTTCTGTTCTAGAAGCAGTATTATCAATAGTTGGTGTATCATATGTTGTTTCACCGCTATGACCCCAACTAGAATTGTCATCACTCCAACGATAGTATAAAGTTACATTATCAACAGGGGTAGAATTTGTAGCAGTAATAGTAAAAGGTGATGTAGAAATTACATAGGGAGTTATTGAATCAACTGAGGTACTCAAACTTTCAGTTGTGAAATAATACAAGAATGTAACATTATCTATACTATCATTAACTGATACTTTCCACCAATATGTTGTACCGTATGCATTAGCTTGAGTAAAAGTCCAATTTAATGTTGAGTTGGCAGAAACACTTGTATTGGTCTGCCTAAGTATCCATGACCCAGTTGTGTTTTCGTACCAGTCAATCGTTAGTGTGTTTCCATCGGTGTCATTTGCCCATATTTGACAAATTGGTTGTAGGTTTTCGTTTGTTGATCCATTTTTAGGTGTGATTGGTTCAATTGTTGGTTTGCTGTTAGTAAATTGTTGTTTTTCAATAGTATAAGTGGTTTCTATACCCTCTGCATTACGATATTTCACTCTAAAACCATATGTTGTGCTTGAGTTCAATCCCGTTGCATTGTAATAGTATCTTCCACTTGCTGAGTTTGTTACCCAACCACTACTGCTAGCTCCACCTGTTACACATTCAAAATACGCTGCTGTGCTACCAGTTGTTGGATTAGTTGGTTGAGCAACACTCATATTTATCCAACTGTTGCTATGATCATCGATTGTAAATTCTCCATCCGTAGGAGGTTCACAGTATGTGTAATTTGTTTTTTCAGTTGGATTATAGGCGCTTGCATCAGCATCTCCATTTCTGTAACGAACCTGCGAACCATACTGTGTATTTTCAGACAAACCCGTTCTATTATGATAATATACACCCGTTTGCCAACCACTATTAGCCGCACCACCTGTTACCCAATTGAAATAACTACCTGTCGAACCACTACTTGGATTTGGTGGCTGAGCAACACTTGCATTAATCCATGTTGTACCAATTAGAAAAGTTAATTCATTATCAGTTGGAGGATCAACATCAGTATAATCATAAGATATAGGTGTACTATAACTACCCTCATTTGGAGTAGAGTTACTATCTATTGCTTTTACTTCATAACCATACTGTGTATTTTCAGAAAGCCCACTATCTGTATATGTAGTACTTGCCTGCCATGCACTATCAGTCCCACCAGAGTTTCCTGTTGTTTCATTAAAATAATATGAAATAGGAGGTGTATTATCACTTGCTGTTGTTGCAACCATTGTTATACTACTAGAGCTTGTTTCATATGGTTCAGTAGCCCACGTCATAGGATTAGGAGTTGGTGGAGTAGTTTCATAATAAGTACAATAAATACTTGCTAGACCATCAGCATCAACTGTAGATCCTTCAAAAGGACTTGGAAAACCACTATAGGAGCCTGCAACATATGTTTCATTATCAGAAAATACACCACTGCCACCACTTGTTGCATAATATAAATCACCTTGTCCAGATCCATCGTAGCACCAAATAACAATATAATACCAAGCATTTGCAGTAAGAACTGGTTTAGTTGTATTAAAATTAAATGTATTCCAACCTGTAGAAATAGTTTTTTCCTCTGTCATACTATCCGCAACTAAAATTTTACTACTATTATACAACGCACATTTAGCATTCTTTGAGCCACCGGTATTATATAAATAAGCAGTTATACTAGTTCCATAACCAGTATTAGATCCCATCTGGAAATAACCTCCTTTTATATAATTTCTAATAACTGTAGTTGAAGTTGATGTTGCAGTGTTACCAAAGGTTGGATCAAGCACAATATTTGTTCCTGCAGCAATATTGTTTTTTTGTACACTAAACCAAAAAAATTCATATCCATTAATATTTTTTATACCATGATCAATAATAACTCTTGGAAGTTTTGCAATATCACTAAAATCAAAATATGTTGAATACTCATCATTATCCCCAATAGGATATACTAATTCATAAACAAATTGATTACTTTTATCGACATAAAATTTTAGAGGTTTATTAATATTAAAAGTAAGTCGATAATCACCATTTATTGGAGCAGAAAAAGTTAACGAAATTTTTTCAAATTGACTATTTTCACTTCTATTTTTATCAACTTTTAAAGAATCTTTTATGTTTATCCAAATACCTTTTTCAGAATCAAATACTTCTAAAAACCAATTACTATTTTTATCAAAGTAATCCCAGAAATAATCCGTGTTTATAATTTTCAATGACAAAGGGCCGAAACTATTTTTAGGTAGCTCAAACTTATTAAAAGCCTTACTAAAATCATCTGGTTTAACAACAGCTGATAGTTCTTCTTCATCAGAAATATTTGGTTCTGTAACATTATCATATATATCATCAATAATATCAAAGTTTGTTTCATTAATTGAATCATTTACACTATAGGTATTATTTTCATTATCAATATTCTCTGGAATTTCAGTTTCATTTATAGTCACATTAGTAGGATTGTTTTTATTTGAACTATAATTAAAATCGTCTTCTTCAACTGTTAAAACTTTCCATTCAACATTAAGAGAATAAGAAATATTTTCAATATCTTTTCCAAAAATTCTAGCAATATGATATCCAGGACTCATATTTTGAACAACCCAATTTCCTATCCAAATATGATAATCGCTACTATTATCAAGTAAAAATAAATCAACATTATCTTTTCCACCCATATCTGCTGTTAAAGAAGATATATTATAATAATTTGGGACACTTACATTGATTTGTATTGTATCTCCATTATAAACTGCTCTCGGCTCCAGAGAAACAATAATATCCGAATTAATGTCACCATATAACGAAGTTATACTAGAAGCCCACAAAGCAAATATTAATAAAATTAAAATAAAACCAGTAAGAACTCTTTTTGTTGTTTTTTTCTTAAAAAAATCTTTAATAATTTTTACATTGTTAGATTTTTTGGGAGAAAAAAATTCATTATTTTTAGTTTTTTTAATTAGGAGATTATCAACTAATATATCAATATTGATTTCTTCTTTATCAGTTTTGAATTCTTTGAATCCTTCTAAAGATTTATTTGGAAACAACTAAGCAATCCCCATCCGCACTCTCTAATGATATTTTATTATGGTATATATACTAAAATATATATAGATTATGTTTCTGTATAATATTATTTTAAAAACGATAAGTTAATCAACATAATTTCTTATTTTCCGCTCGGGTTTTTAATGTTTGAAGCAAAAGTAACAATTGGTCTAAAAAAAGGAGTATCTGATCCTGAGGGGGCAAACACTTTAAAGGCTTTACATCTACTTGGTTTTAATACTGTAAAAGAGGCAAAAACAATCAGAACGGTTGATCTTTTAATAGATGGAAAAAATAAAGAAGAAGTAAAAAAGAAGGTTGAGCAGATGTGTCAACGATTACTTACTAACCCTGTTATTCACACTTATAAAATTGATGTAATTGAAAAATAATAATTTGATGGGGAGTACAATTGAATTTAAACAAATTATTTAGAAAAAAAAGTAGAACTTTTAATTTATACGAAGTCGATCTTTTTTCTGCATCAGATAAAGAATTACAAGATATCAGCGATACGATGGGTCTTGCTCTTAATCTTGATGAAATGAAAAGAATTAAAGATTATTTCGAGAGTAAAAATCGTCTGCCAACAGATGTTGAATTACAGGCTCTTGGTCAGGCTTGGTCTGAGCACTGCTGTTATAAATCATCTAAAGTCCCGCTTAAAAAATATGTGTTTGGAGTTGCTAAAAATAGAATAGCGGCACGAGAAGATGCTGGAGTAATTGATTTTGATAAAGATTATTACTACTGTGTAAAACTTGAGTCACATAATCATCCTTCTGCTATTGAGCCATATGGTGGTGCTGCAACAGGTATTGGTGGTGTTGTTAGAGATGTAGTATGCATGGGATCTCAACCTATTGCTTTTGTTGATCCTTTATTTTTCGGCCCGTTAGATTATCCCATTGAAAAGTTACCAAAAGGTGTGAAACATCCAAGGTATTTGTTTAAAGGTGTTGTCGACGGAATACGAGATTATGGTAACAGAATTGGTATTCCTACTATCTGCGGACAGGTATATTTCCATGAGGGATATACCTGGAATTGTTTAGTAAATGTTGGTTGTATTGGTATACTTAAAAAAAATGAGCTAATTCATAGTGCTGCAAAAGCACCAGGCAATATCTATATTTACGCAGGTGGAAAAACAGGGCGAGATGGAATTCATGGTGTAACATTTGCATCAGCTGAACTAAATGACAAAAGTGAGGAAAGCAGCAGATCAGCTGTACAGGTAGGAGATCCAATAACCAAAGAACCGCTTATTCATGCAACATTGGAAGCAAATAGAAAAGGACTTTTAGAAGGACTCAAGGATTTCGGCGGTGGAGGACTATCTTGCGTTTGTGGAGAACTAGCCTATGCTGCTGGTTTTGGTGCTGAGATACATTTAGATGATGTTCCATTAAAAGAAAAAGGGCTTGCACCATGGGAAATATGGGTTTCTGAAAGCCAAGAGCGTATGATGTTTCTTGTAGATCCAAAAAATGTTGAAAAGGTTCTTCATATCTGTAAACAATGGGATATAGATGCTGTTGCAATTGGTAAAGTTATTAAAGAAAAAGTAGCACGAGTTTTCTACAAAGGTGAAAAGATACTTGAAATGGATTTAGAGTTTTTAACAGGTGGACCTGTTTATGACAGTTGTATAAGACCTTTTACTTTATTTAAAGTTGATAAGAAAGAAAAAGATTTTAAAATGCCTGATTTAAATAATGTTTTAAAAAAGGTACTAGCTTCTCATAATATTGCATCTAAAGCCTGGGTTATAAGACAGTATGACCATGAGGTGCGAGGTAACACGATTATTAAACCATTACAGGGTAAATTAAATACTGAATCCCATGGTGATGCAGCAGTAATTAAACCACTTGAGGATTCTTATAAGGGTCTTGCTGTTACTGCAGATATTAATCCACGATTAATGGAAAGAGATCCTTATTGGGGTGCAAGTTCTGTTATAGATGAGGTATGTCGTAATTTGGCTTCTGTTGGAGCAAAACCTGATTCACTACTAGACTGCCTTAACTTTGGTAACCCTGAAAAACCAGAACGTATGGGTGAATTCTATGAAACCTGCAGAGGGCTAGGAGATATGGCGAAAAAAATGAATCTACCTTTTGCATCTGGTAATGTTAGTTTCTATAATGAATCAGTAAAATCAGCTGTTCCACCAACTCCTGAAATAATGGGCATAGGCATAGTTGAAGATATCAGAAAATGTGTAACAGTTGATTTCAAAAAAGAGGGAAATCCGGTTTATTTAATTGGCAAAGAAACTAAAAAAGAAATGGGTGGCTCTGAATACTACAGAATCCTAGAAGTTGAAGGAGGAAAAGTTCCAAGAACAGATGCCAAGATCCTTAAAAAAAGTATAAATGGCATTTTATCTAATATCTCTAAAGAATATATTGCTTCTTGTCATGACATTAGCGAAGGTGGCCTGGCTGTTTGTTTAGCTGAGATGTCAATCGGTGGAGATTCAGGTGCTGTTATTGACGTCTCAAAAGTTGGTAAAAATTTACGAACCGATTACAAAATATTTTCTGAA
>Ga0153916_10003239_pt1 | contig 12087 bp, 7 predicted proteins | sample Opewatmetagenome_FD_109642 | JGI IMG/M metagenome (GOLD analysis project Ga0153916, IMG submission 109642) | Freshwater wetland microbial communities from Ohio, USA - Open water 3 Core 3 Depth 4 metaG | ecosystem: Environmental > Aquatic > Freshwater > Wetlands | place: USA: Ohio, Lake Erie, Old...
TGGTTCCAACCCAGTGCAGCAGCTACTGGAGCTGGAATAGGAATATCCAGTTTAAGCTCCAGGAGGTTGGGCCACAGTGCACGGAAGGGATGAGTTTCCCCCCATAGACGGGTTGCCACCTGTCCAATCAGGTCCCGCGCAGCGACTTGATGCAGGAGCACTACGGCTTCATCCGCCAGCCCGCTCTCCATGAGTGCCTCGGCAAGTAGCAATTGGAACTGTAAGCAGTCCGGCCAGTGCTGGTGATAGTAGTCTGCCAGGTCGCGCAGGCTTTGGTAGGGGGTGCCCGAGGCCCTTAATATCTCCAGGTGAGTTACGCCCACCAAGGGGTTAGAAAGCCCATAGGCCAGGGCAGGATGCAATGCGGTCTCAGCCTTCTCCAGGTCGGATGTCGCCTGTGACCCTTTTTGGCTTTCCTCCAGGTACTTGCGCGCCAGATACACCGACTGGCTCCAGGTAGTTACGGTCGCTTCCTGCAAAACTGATTTTTCTTTTACCTGGCTCTTGCTCGCAACCTCGGCCCCCAGAGCCTGTGTCCAGGTAAGAGCTTCGTTTCTTTCAGCTCGCCTGCCTCGTACGGACTGTCTCTTTCCTTTGCTGTGGATAGGCTGCTGGGCTTGGAGAGATGTCTCAGCCTTTAGGCGGGCGCGGGTAGCCTCCACGTATTCCGGGTCGATCTGGCAAAGCTGCACCAGGACCGGCAAAGCCTGTTCCGGGTGACCTTCAAGATCCAGGATTTGCGCATAGAACAGGCTGATCGGCAAATCTCCCGGGTAAGCTGCCAACCAGCTCAAGCTGGCCTGGCGGGCAAAACGAGTGTGTCCCATTTGGACGGCAGCTTGTAGCAGCCTGAAAAATATCGAGCGCGGCAGTGGGCGCAGCATAGGAGGGGAGTTGTACGGCAGTGTCATCGCCTGTTACCAGCCATTCGTTTGATATAGAGTACGTAATGAAGTGCTACAGGGGCCGCTCGGCTTCCCGATTGATCTCGCGGCGGTTGTGCACTAGGTTGAGCGCCACCACAGCCCCCAGCAGGCGATGGATGCTGACATCATTAGGCGCCAGGTCAGCTGCGCGGCGCAACATTTTCTCTGCGCCCAAATAGTCTTTGGTTTCTTTGAGCGCCAGGCCGATCATGTAGTAAGCACGGTGGTCATGCGGGGCTACGGTAATTGCCTGCCGGTAGGCGTTTAATGCCTGGTTATGCTGCCGACGCTCATGGTGAACATGACCGATCTCGAGATAGGCATCTACCATGTCAGGAGCCAACCGGATGGTCTCGCTCAGATGATGGACAGCCTGGTCGAGCTGCCCGGAACGGCGCATCATACGCCCCAGTAGGTGATGTAGCCGGGCTTGCTCAATATTGGGGAGTGCCGTAGAAAATCCCAAACCACGCAGGGCTCGCTGTGCAGCGCGGATGGCAGCTTCTATCTGTCCTGAACTCTCCAATAGCTCGGCCTGTAGCGCCAAAACCCGGGGCTCTTCTGGATTGTGGTCTGCCAGGGTCTGAGCGGCTTGTAGAGCGGCATCGGCCCCATGAGCGCGGCGCAGCAGGCGTACTTTTTCTAGCGAAAGGGCTAATGGCTCCGCAGCCAGAGGCAACGCTTTTTCAAGGGTAGCCAGGGCTTCCTCGGGCCGGTCCAGCTCGTTCAGGGCGCGTGCCAGGATGAGCAGCGCATCTGGGTCATCTGGCTGGATGCGTAAAGCAGCCTGGGCGCGGCTTTGGGCGCCGCGAGGGTTATTAGCCTGCAGGGCGATCTCACCTCGCAGCAGCAGCGGTTTTACCTGGCTGGGCGCCAGGGTCACCGCGCGTTCGGCATGCGCCGCAGCCAGTTCAAGATCGCCCAGGCTGCGATAAGCCTTCGCCAGCCAGATCCACGTTTCGGGATCATCGGGTGCGGCTTCAGCGGCTTGCTCAAAGGTCTGAGCTGCCTTTTGGGCTGAGCCTCCGCGCAGGTGGATCTGACCCAAAATGAGTAGAGAAGCCGTATTGGCCGGATCGAATTTAATCGCTTGCTCCAGGTGTGAGATAGCTGCCTCCAGATCGCTTTCCTCATCGCCCGGTTCACCTGCCAGATAAATCTCGGCTGCCAGAGCATGCCACCGGGGTTCATCGCGCCAGACAGAGAGAGCGTTCAGGATCGCATGCAGCGCGCTCTCCCGGTCGGAGGCACGGTTCCCGTTGCGATGAAACAGGGTCGCCATCAGAGCATAGACGAGCGGAGATATCTCCCGCGAGCAGAATGCCGAGCCTTGCCTTCGGTTTGCCGAGGGCATGCTCAGCACATCAGCAGCCGCGTGGATAGCCGCCATCGCTTGGCGAGGTTTTTCGTCCATGAGGGTGAGTGCCAGTTGCAGCAAAACAAACGGGTGCTGGGGGTAATCTCGTGCGGCAAATCCGGCCGCAGCCAGGTCACCCATCTCGCGCAGGCAGGCAACTCGCGCAGCAGTATCATCGGGGTGAGGCTGTAATGAGGCCAACGACTGGGCAGCTTCGCGGCTGGGTTGGAAAATCGCCTGTCCACGCATACGCCAGCGTTGGATTTGAGCTAACGGGTCACTCCACTTGTTCAACAGGCGCGCTCCCGCTTCCTCGCCCTGATTTACTTCTAACTTGTTCGACACAGTTTCCCAATTCCTGAACAGTTCCTCTGCCTTCAATAAGGCCAAGTCAAAGGAGTGCTGGCTCTCTTCAGATAGAGCCTGCGGTTCGGCGGCCCGGCGGATGGCATCTAACGCTTTGCAAAGGCCATTAAACTCTGCCCGCAGTACCAACGTGCGTGCCAGATCCAGGTGTGATCGCGGCTCAGTTGGCGCTGCTTTCACAGTTTGTCCATAGAGCTTTAAAGCCACTTCCCACTGGCTCATCTCCAGGGCAGCTTGCGCCGTAGAGCGGATCAGGTTGATGTCTGCATTGGTGGGATCTCCAATGGCTCCTAACACGTTTTCTAAAATGTCGGTGGCGGCTTGCGGGTCTTCGCGATGATGGATAATGCGGGCATGGATGGCAAGCAGACGCGGGTCGTCGGGGGAGATCTCAAGCACACGCACCAACTCCTCAATCGCGCCACGCTCATCGCCAGCTTCCAGAGCAGTCTCAGCTCGTAGGGCGTAGTAATTGAATAGTATGGCGTCTTCGATCGGCTCGGCTGGTTCGGAGGGCGGTAGCGGCCCGTCTAAATAGGCGCGTGCCTGGGTTGGCTGCAGCATACTCAGCGCCAGGTCGGCAGCCAGGGCGCGGGCGCTCATCGCTTCAGAGACAGTGATACTTAATTCCACCATCCGGTCGGCGTATGCCATTGCTGTTGGCAGGTCTCCAGCGGCACGATGGATGAGTGCGGCGCGCCGATGGAGATCTGGATCATTCGGGTTCAAGCGCATGGCGGTTACCAGGCTGGCCAATGCTTCGCGGGCATTGGTGTGTGCGCTTCTCGTGTCCGGTTCTTCATGCCCCAATTCCAGCAACATGTTCGCTTTTTCAAGGTGTAACGTGGCCTCATCAGGGTTGAGAGCGATAGCCTGATCCATCGCCTCCAGCGCTGCCTGCAAGCTGCCGGCTTGGTAACGAGCTGTGCTCAATGCAGTGAGCAATTCGAGCAAACTTGGCCCGTTGGCAGCACCTCCGTTAGGCCCATTTTGGAGGGCGCGCTCAAGGCAACGAACGGCTGCATCGGCCTCACCAAGCTGCATCAGACCCTGTGCGGCCTGGTAGAGTGCTGTTGTATTGCTACTCGTCACTGGACCGTCCGGTTCGGCCAGATTCATCAGAGCCTCCAGCGCCGCGGCCTGATTGCCGGCGTCCAATTGAACTTGAGCTAAGCTGACCCATAGGTCGCCGCGCTGGGGCGCAAGTCGGGTTGCCCTTTCGAGGGCGTCGATGGCTTCAGCCCTTGTTTCGGGCAAGCTAATCCCGGGCCGATTTTTTAGATTCAGGGACTGGATGGCAAACCAATTGAGATTATCCACATCACCCGGAGCTAGCAGCAGCGCTGAGCGAGCGGCTTGAAAGGCATCTTCACAAAGGCCAGCAGCGTCATAAGCTTCTGATAGGCTGCGTTGGATATGTGCGTCCGTTGGATCGGCCTGGCTGGCGTCTTGCAGTGCTGCGATTGCGGTCTCAATCTGGCCGAGTTTGTGGGCTACCTGGCCCAATCCCAAGGAGAGGCGCGCCTGCCATTCTGGTTCCTGGGCAAGGTCGCTTTCCAATGCCTGGCGATAGGCCTCCATGGCAGGGAGAAGGTCTTCGTTGGCTGCGAGAGCTTCTGCCAGGAGTGCCGTAGCTTGAGAGGTCTCTGGTGCCATCTCGAGCACACGCTGGAGGGCTTTAATCGCATCTTCTATCGAGATATCCAGCTCCTGTTGTGCATGCAACTTCAAAACACTGCGGGCATAATCCAGGTAAGGAGCCGGGTCGCGAGGCCTAGATTGTAGGACGGCCTTTAGCGGATCGACCGCCAGGCGCAGTTCGCCCATATCGAGTAGTATTTGCGCATAGCATCGAGCTATATCTACATCTGCGGGAGCACGCTGGAAAGCCTGTTCAAGGGATTGTCTCGCTTCTGTCAGATGGCCGAGTTGGTGCAGAGTCTGGCCCAGGCGGAGAGCGATCTGATCCGGCAAACTGCGCGGGTAGGCGCTTGCCTTTGATAGGGCTTTGCTCTCGGGCTGCTCTGCTGCCAGGGAGGCCGCCACGCGCAGCACAGATAGCGCCTGGGTGGGCGCTCCCTGTGCTAGATATGCCTCACCCAAGGCCAGATGGATTTCAGGCAGGTCAAGAGCGGCCAGGGCCGCAGCTTGCAGGGTCTCCAGGGCTTTTTCCCTTTGGCCAAGATCATCATAAAGATGAGATAGCGCCAACCATGGGGCAGAATGTTCTGGAGAAAGTTGGGTGCCTTGTTGCAGGTTCTCCAGCGCAGTGGCAGCATCGCCCATCTCGGCGGTGGCTTGCCCCAATAGGGTCCAGGTTTGACCATCGTTTTCGTCTTGCTGGATAAGCTGTTGGCATATCTGGGCTGCTTGGACGGCCTGCCCGGCGTAAAGGGAGCAGGCAGCAAGGTCGCGCAGGTCTTCAGGGGATGACGTTTCGCTGCGCTCCAACAAGGCGGTACGTTCCTGCAAGGCTGCATGCCACTCTCCAGCCAGTTCCAGGCACTCGGCTAGAAGACGGCGTAGTTCCAGGTTTTGAGGCTGCAAGGCAGCCGCCAGATGAGCAGCCTGAACTGCCTGTGATGGTTGACCGGCTGACAGCCGCGCACGCGCCAGCAAAGCCAGCAGCGCGGGACTGTTCGGCCTCTGGCGTAATGCCAGCTCGGCAGCGGCGGCAGCTTCAATAGGACAATCGAGCTGGAGCAGCATGCATGCTAGTTCTGGGGCGGCATAGGTTTGGGTGAGCGAATTTGTACCGATTTCCAGCGCCTGTAGTGCGAATTGTCGAGCGCTCTCCTTGCTATCATGGAGAAACGCCAGGCGAGCCTTCACCAGTTGGATGCCAGCGTGGGGCGTCTCAAAAGAAGGATTAGCCAGGCGGGACTCGGCCTCTGCAATGCGCCCGGTGTCGAGCAGCGTCGAGGTTAACCCTGCCAGGTGGTCGGGCGAATCGGGATCAAGCTGCAATGCCTGTTCCCAGGCTGGAAGAGAGGCCTCTGAACCATCCTTTTGTGCGGTGAGCTGTGCGATTTGTGCAGACAATTCGCCCTGTAGACGGCGGGAGGCCACAGATGCGTCATTCAAGCTGGAGAGCGCCTGGGCGAGGTCCTCTGCCAGACGGTGCAGGCGGGCAGCGCGCAGCATTTTTTCGATCTGCCCGATGACGCTAAAGCGGTCTATGCTTCCGGCGGGGAGGTTGCCCACGATCGGCGGCTCCCGATGAAGTGTTGCCAGGGCCAAGGGGGGGGCTAGGTCTGGGCGTGAGCGTTGTACCTGGCTCAGGAGAGTCAGTCGCTCGCTGCGAGGCAAGTCGGAGAGCAGTTCGCCGAGCGCTTCGATATGTGCCTGGGGGGTCAGCGGGTTTGAAAGAAGTGCGCGCAGCGCTGGGTTCACCCCTGGACGGGCGGCATCTTCTGCATCCAGTCCAAAAGCCGCCCGCAAGAAATCGGCGGGATCGGGGATCATCGCGTACAGACAAGCCAGAATGGTGGGTGAAACCTTCGTCTTTTGATGCAGGATGACTTCCCAGGATGTGTTTTTCCGCCGGGCGTCACGCAGTTGTAGCGCAACCCACCCTGCCTGGGCCAGTGTGGAGATGGATTTCTCTTCTGGAGAGTTTTCCAGCGGGATCTCTTGCAGTGGGGTGGCACGCAGGTTCTCTAGGCTGGTCTCCATATCCAGCGCCAGCAAGGCCAGGGCAGCCGGCGAAAAGTCTTCAGAACGGCTCGGATTTCGATCCAGGGCGCGCTGCCCTAGCTCATCCCCCAGGTTTTCCCACACCAGTGGATCGAAGCTCAATGCCGAAAAGACCCAGGGCCAATCGGCTTCGGGCAGGATATTCTTGATCGAGGAGATAAATGAGATGATGGTCATGTTTGTTTTTTTACCAACTAATAAACCTGCAGCGCTAACCAAGCAGCTGCCACCATGACCACCACCCCGAAGATGGTCAAGAACACACCCACCCCGGCTGCTGTGCGGATCAATTGATTCATGGCATCAAGCAACGTGGTGGCATTCCCCACCAAACCAGCAACCTCCTCGGCCAATCCCTTTTGGGCTAGGCGCGCGGTCTGTGTGGCCAAGGTATGAAGATCACGGCCCGTAGCGCGGGTGGTCAATATGACGATTCCGGTGATGGTGGACGCCAATCCTATGAAGAACAGGATGGAGAACATGACGATCAGGATTTCGAAAGTGAGGTTCGTGGACATATCTACCTCGCAGAGTGAAATAAAAATTTTGAAGGATTATTTACACCAAAGGTTGCAATAAGCGTGCCTATGGTGACAGGTTGCTCATATCCATCGAGGGGAACTCGCAGGTGACCTCCCCCTCTTGAAACAATAATCCGACCAGTTCGGCGGCCGCTTTCTCTCGGTTTATATCGCTGAGGATATGATGGGAAAAGAGTAGGAACAGATCGTCCAATTCACTGATGTGATCTGCGTTCAACCGGAAAGCTTCGTTGCATAATGATTGGACCAGGCGGGCTTGCTCTCTTTTAGCGCGCTGCGGATCCCTCCAGGTGAGCGGCACTGCTTTAACCTGCTCGCTGCCGGATTTTATGTCCCCCTCCTCGCCGGCGATGCTGGTGACCGCATCGACAATCTCGATCAGCGCGTAGCGGTCGACAACGAAATAGCCAGACCACCACAATCCCTTGGCTTTTAATTCAGAGAAAAAGGCCGGGCCAGGAGCGCCAGATGGGTCGGATTGAAATTTTTTCACCAGGGCCGCATCCCGAGAGGTGACCTTCCCATCTTCCGCAGGAACACCAGGATAGACCGGCATGAAGGTGAAGTGAGGTGATTGGGACAGGTAGAGAACCAACCAGGCGCCCTCCAGACGGGGTTTGTCTGCCTTCAAATCATCCACGCCGATCAGCAGGATATTGGACTGGCGTATGGGGTATCCGGCTCGTTGAGCGGGCGGTTCTTCCGTAATTTCAGGTATCTCTTGAGTGGGTTGGGCGGATGGTAGGGCTGTTTGGGTCGGGGATGCCGGCGTTGGCGTAGCCGGCATAGGCAGACTAGCCTGGGTTGTCGGTTTGCTGGCAACCAGTTCGTTCCTCTGTGATTTGACCTCAAACAAAGGCTGTTGGGATTGACCCGGCTGCTGTTTGGCATGAACACGAAACAGCCGCCCTGCTTTCAGCCCGGTAAGCATACAGGCAGCAATTAAAACGAATATCGAGAGGACTCGAAATGCTTTCATGGCTGTCGATGTTTCATCTTGTTTTTCTCCGGTCCCGTGGTGAGCTTTTTATAGAGAAAAAGTTGTAGGGAGGTATGACCGGTGCGGTTTATGGAAATGATCTGTCCAAGGGCCGCCAACGCCGGGTGGAGGTGTGTGCCTTGGAAATCTTTCGAGATCAAGGTCTGTCCAGCCGGACTGTTCTGTCCAGCCGGACTCGCTGGGTTGAGCCGGTCGAAAAAAGCCACCCCGATGTATAGCTGGCTTTTCATCAATTGATAAGCACGGTTCAGCCAGCGGATTTGCTGTTCAGATGTAACCAGCCCATCCTGCTCGGGCCAGGTAAAGCCGGTGATCCAGATGAGCCCAGATTGGTGTTGGTATCGCAGCATCACCTGGCGGATAGCTTCGTAGTGGCGCAGCACATTGCTGGTGGATTGGTCTGGAGGTGCTATGGCCTCGCCTTTTAATTGGTCCAGACGCAGGCTGAGGATGGGCATATAAGCTGCAGCTCCAGCTTTGTAGAGGTCGCTCAAGTAAGCCAAATCCTCTAAATCACCTGCAGGCGCTTGCGTTGGTAACGGACTCAACCCTCCGGCTACCAAAACAGCAGAGCTACCGGAAGCTTTTAAGGATGCCTGGCAAGATTGCAGGAGGGCGGCATAAGCGACTGGGTCAGGGGAGGCGCCCCAACCTTTGAACGTGTTCGCACCGGGGAAAAGCTCAATGGTGAGAAGCGTGACCGGGTAACGGTTTGCCAGCATCACCACCAGGCCGGCGGTTTGGCTCTGATCCGGACCGTCAGGAACCATCGCCCAAGCAGGGGCATTGGTGATCGATAGCAGCACGTTGAGCTTGCTTGACTGGGCCAATTCCATAGCCTGGTCTAACTGCTCCAGGTTAATGGGCGTGGTAGCATCAGGCCAGTGTCTGGCCCAGTCAAAATCAATGCCGATCCATTCCACTCCTACCCCACCAGCTGCATGGATCGCCAGAGCGACTTCTTCGCCCCAGATATCCAGCCGCGCTCCAAAGCCGAAATCAGACGAGTCGGGCATACCGCTTGCAGCTTGTACTGTCTCGCTAGACCCAATAGGTGAGGGTGCCATAAGGCCGATCAGAAGCATAACCAGGATGGCCTTTTGGAGAGCAGTTTGAATGGCGCTGGACATGATGGAGTCTCTAAGTTGGTCCCTTACCCTCACACTCCGGCTATTCCCAGGATGACGCCCAGCAGGAAAGCTGCACCCGCGATGAACAGCGTCCATCGCAAGGCATGCCTAAACTCTCCGGAGGCGACCCAGGCGTGTACTTTTTGGACGATTCGCTGCACCAGCTCAGAATCGCTGAGTAAGGAGATCACCAACGACCAAAAATAAATCTCAATACTGGAAGGTATTAATTGGAGTTTCATGGGTTGTTACCGGTTTATCCAGTCTTCCTACGTTTACTTGGAAGTCGTTACTTTGAGAATGCGGCCTTTCTCGGTTACGACCACTCGCACCCATCGCGGGATGGCCTTGTTGCCTGTAGCTGATTGGGCGCGGGCAGTGCTGTGAAAGGTCAGTAAATAGGTTTGGGGCGCCAGCAATGCTTTGGGCTGCGGTGTATCCTGCGGGCGAACCTTAGGCTGGCTGCCGGCAAACTCTGGGAAGCGCCGGTGGATTTGAGCGACGACCGATTTGAGTATATGAGGGTCCATATGCTTATCCGTTTTCCATTCCGGCTAACCGGGCGCGGCGACGTAAGAAAGCTGGCAGATCTAGATTACCAGCCGCGCTCAGGGATACCCCTTGCTGGAGAGGCTCAATGCGGGGGGTAGGGAATTCCAATGGCGGCGGGGGCGCAGGCTGTAAAACCTGCGGTGGATCGGCTGGGGGCTCAGGCTTACTGGGGACTACCACTTTAGATAAGGTCTCTTCCAGGGTAGGGGCTCCCAGACCGGTAACAATTAATGTTAGCTGGACGCGCTCCACCATGCGCTCATCCTGGATCACACCCATAACGATCTCCGTCTGGCTGGAGGTCTGCTCTTGCAGGGAACTGAGCGCCTCCTGGACTTCAAAGAGCGTAAGGTCATCACCGCCGGTGAAATTAGCGATAATACCTGCCGCATGGTCCAGGGAAACGGTTTCCAGTAAGGGGTGGTGTAAGGCATGGTCCAGAGCTTGGCGTGTCTTGTGCTCGCCTTCCCCCAGTCCGATAGACATCATAGCTCCACCGCCAAGCTGGATTAGGCGGCGTACATGGGCGAAGTCCACGTTGATCATCCCAGGCTCTGTGATCAGTTCGGTGATGCCCTGCACTGCCTGATGCAGGACATCGTCGGCCAGGCAGAAGGCTGTCTCGATGGGCAGGTTGCGCGGGGCGACAAACAGCAATCGGTCATTAGGGATGGCGATCAGGGTGTTTGTGTGTTGGCGCAACAGTTCCAGCCCTTCGCGAGCATTGCGCTGACGACGACCCATCTCGAACGAGAAGGGTGTGGTCACGATGGCAATCGTGACCGCACCCACCGAGCGGGCGATTTCAGCCGCAACCGGGATTGCGCCCGTGCCGGTGCCCCCGCCCATGCCTGCTGTGAGGAAGACCATGTCCGCGCCGCGCAAGGCATCCCCCAGCTCGCGGCAGCTCTCTTCGGCAGCCGCTCGGCCGATGCTAGGGTTTCCTCCGGCCCCTAACCCGCGCGTAACCCGCGGTCCAAGGTGAATCTTTACCGGGGCTGGGTTGTTCTTCAATACCTGCAAGTCTGTATTGGCTGCGATGAATTCGACGTCGTCCATACCGAGCTCGATCATACGGGTAATGGCATTGCCCCCGCCGCCGCCCAGGCCCAAAACTTTGAGCACCGGTTTGCGGACGGACAGGGGGTCGCTTTGTTCTTGGGTCAGATTTGGCAGGGTATTCATAGGATATACCTTTCAAGACAGGTTAGCTGGATGCAAGTTGTGTTGCAATTTCTGTGCCATCCCCCTCGATGCGCGTCACCTGGCAGCCGCCTCGTCGCAGGTCATCCAGCAGAGCCTCGGGATAGATTTGTGCTCCGCCGACGACTGTGACCTGTTGGGCAAGGGCTGCCTCGACAGGCGAGTAGCCCACCGTTGGGAGGTGTTTCAAGATGAAGGGCTTCGCCGCTTCAAGGTGCCACTCTGCCGCTCCACTCTCGTGCAAGGGTAATAAGAGGTAATGGGCGATTGGGTGAGCGGTAGATGGCTTCGGGTCGCTATGGGCTGGCTCCTGGATGACCGCAGGCGCATCAGGCTCTTCGACCGGTTTGTTCTCACCGGGGGCTTTGTCCTCATCCAAAAGCCAGGACGGGACGGGTAGAGGTTGACTTTGAGTGCTCTGGCTGCCGAGCTCCTCGCCGGATGCGAGCTGGCGTAGCGCGTCCACCACGGGTAAGTGATAACCCCCTGGCTGGAACCATGCCTGGGGTGCCATCGGGTCATTTGGGTCAGTCGCCAGAAGCCAGAAATTGCATGCCAGCACGTGTGGTGAAATTGGCTCTTCATTTTCCCTGGAGGGATTACTAACACCTAGACGCCTGGCAATGGCAATATTGCTGGCGGCATGTTCCAGTTCTTCCGCTTCGCTTGAGAGCGAATTGGCGCTGAGATCGAAGCGGCGTCCAGCAGCCAGGAGTATGACAGGCCTCGGCGCTCCCAAGGCAGCCTGGCTATGGGCGATGTACCAGTCGAAGATATAGAAACCACGCTGATCTTGCTGCCCGGTTGGAGTGGAGTACGGGCGCACGCCAGGCCAGCGCTCAGGACCTCCTGCACCCCAATCCAGTGAGGTGCCATCGGTCCAGGCATAGGCGCCCAAATGCAGCGCCTCCAACAGCGCTGACTGACCGCGACGCTGCATTCCTTGTAAGGAAGCCTGCAAGAATGAGGTATCCCAATAATCGCCGCCAGGTTCCAGTGGAGGGAAGATTGGGATTATGCCAGCCTGCAGCGCCTGGTTCGCAAGCGGCAGAAAAATATCCAGGAAGCGCTCGACCAGGTCTGACTGCGCCCAGGCCGACGCAGGCCAGGAGTCTCGCTGGTTAGGGCGGTCAAACAAGACTACGTAGTGCAGGCCCCAGGCAGCGTAGACTTTGAAGAGCAGCCCTAGGGTGTCTTCGTGGTACTGATGGGAGCAGGGCATACGAAAGTGGAGGATAGGCTCGATGCCAGCTTGCAGCAGCCCTTGCAAGAATGGCTCTGGGATAGCACGGTCTGGTGGAGCAAGCAGGGTTAA
>Ga0153916_10003240_pt1 | contig 12087 bp, 13 predicted proteins | sample Opewatmetagenome_FD_109642 | JGI IMG/M metagenome (GOLD analysis project Ga0153916, IMG submission 109642) | Freshwater wetland microbial communities from Ohio, USA - Open water 3 Core 3 Depth 4 metaG | ecosystem: Environmental > Aquatic > Freshwater > Wetlands | place: USA: Ohio, Lake Erie...
GGAATCTTAAAATCGCCGCCACCGCGCCGGACATTCTCGATCCGTTTATCCAACGCTTGATTTTGCCAGCCGCGATGCTTATCTGGTCATCGCCCGGGGAGGGCGCCTTTTTTGGATCATCGACGGCTATACCCGGTCGGACCGCTTCCCCTATTCCGAGCCGATCGATCGGCAGGGCACCAATTATATTCGTAATTCCAGGGCAACTGGAGCGGCTACGGCGAGGAGCTGAAAAAAGTCGAAACGCTCCTGCGGCAGATGCAAAAGAACCGTTGAGCGCGCTCCCTCGTCTTTGCATCCTTTTGCTGCTATAGAATCGCAATGAGCCAGCGCCGCCGACTCGCTATCCGGGGAATTATTTTCTTGGCTCTGATGGTTTTACTTTTCTTTTTCAGCCGCTACATTCCGCAGCCGCTGAGCGCCCTGGCGCCCGTGGGTGAAGAGCTGGACGACTTCGAGGGCATCTACTCGAACAGCGATAAATTCAGCAAGTTCCTGCAATCCCTCGGCCCCTACTCGCCGGCCGTCTTCGTCTTATTTCAAATACTTCAGGTGGTCGCCGCCCCCATTCCCGGCGAACTGACCGGGGTGGCGGGCGGATACGTTTACGGTGAGACGCTGGGCTTCATGCTATCGACTTTGGGGCTTACCATCGGCTCCTGGATCGCCTTCGAGCTGGCGAGCATCCTGGGCCGGCCATTCGTGGAAAGGTTTGTCCGGCAAGAGGTGCTGCATAAATTTGATTTTCTCACCACCGACACCGGCGCGATGATCTGCTTCCTGTTATTTTTGATTCCCGGTTTTCCCAAGGACTATCTCTGCTACCTTTTGGGCCTCAGCCGAATGAAACTAAGCACCTTTTTGATCGTCACGATCGTCGGACGCATCCCCGGCACCTACCTCTTGTCCATGCAAGGCGCCAAGTTTCGCAGCGAAGAATACTACGAGTTCGTGATCATCGCCGTCGCTTCCGCCCTGTTGCTGCTGCTCGCTTATCTTTACCGCGACAAGATTTACCGCTGGATCAAACATCGCCACGAAAATTAACTCGCCGACGAGGGAAAGCCGCTGCGAAGGGCGGTGCTGCCGGGCGGGTTAGAAACTCAAGCCGCGAGTTAAAAAATAAAAAACCGGCGCGGCGAAAATCCGATACCATCCAAACGGCGCCAAGCTGCCGCGGCCGAGAAAGCTGACAAAGCCTTTCACGGCCAAGAGCGCGACCGCAAAGGAGATCGCGAAGCCAACGCCGAATAGCAGCGAATCGTCCAAAGCGAACGACTGGCGCATTTGGATCAGTTCATAGCCGGTCGCCGCGAACATGATCGGCACGGCGATCAGAAAAGAAAATTCCGCCGCGCTTTTTCGGTCCAACCCCAGCAGCATCCCGCCCAAAATGGTCGCCGCGGCGCGCGAGGTCCCGGGCCAGAGCGCCAGAATCTGGAAGAGGCCGATGCCGAACGCCTGTGTTAACGTGATCGTCTCCAGCGATCTGGAACGCCGCCCCGACATGAGACGCTCCGCCAGCAGAATCGCCGCGCCACCGACCACCAGCGCCAGTGTCACGGCCTCCGGCGTGAACAATTTCTGCTTGATCGCATGGCGCGCCAAGAATCCCACCAGAAGAGCGGGTAGGGTCGCCAGACCGATGCGCCACAAACCGGACCAACCGGCCAGCGCGGATCGGGAAGCCGACGGCAAAACCGCTCCATCGGGAATCAAGCCGAGAAACCTGCGCCAGTAGAGAAAAACCACGGACAGGACCGCGCCCAATTGAATCGCGACTTCGAAACTGGACGCTTTGTCGCCGACAAAACCCAATAGATGCCCGGCGATGATCAGATGTCCCGTGGAAGATACCGGAATAAACTCGGTCAAGCCTTCGATGATTCCCAACGCGATGGCGATAGCCAGTATTTCCAAACGGCCTCCTGCGGTCAAAAGTGCGGCTGCTCCGCCGATTCCTACTCCCCCGCCTTCAATCGTTCCTTGGAGAATTTAATGGCGGCCGGCAGCAATGACAGAACGATCACAATGGCGATCACGACGTGAATCCGTTCCTGAATATTAGGAATCATCGTGCCGAGAAAATAACCCATCAAGGTCATTGATAAAACCCAGAGAATCCCACCGCAGACATTGTAGGCGACAAATTTCCGGTAGCGCATCGCGCCGACGCCGGCGACCACCGGCGCGAAGGTTCTGATAATCGGCATGAATCGAGCGATGAGAATTGTAAAACCGCCGTGCCGGTCATAAAATTCCTGCGCCGAGATCAAATGCTTGCGGTTAAAGAAAATTGAATCTTCCCTGGTGAAAATTTTCGGCCCCGTGTGCGCGCCGATGCCATAACCGACCGTGTCTCCCACGATGGCGGCGGCACTCAGGGCCACGTTGAGGGTCACGAGATCAAGATCACCGCGGGCGGCAAAAATGCCGGCCGTGACAAGCAGGGAATCGCCGGGCAGAAAAAATCCCACTAGTAGACCGGTCTCAATGAACACAATGACAATGAGAACCGCTAGTCCGCCGGTGCGCACCAGAGACTCGACATCGTAGATACGGTGAAATAAATCCCAAAGAAATTCCACGAATCCAACCTCAGCTTTCCAATGGAGCGCTCAGCTCAAGGCGACCGGCGGCGGTCTCCCCCTAGAGAGCGGTCGTCATTTACCCCTCGATCAAACGTTATCTCCTGGTCACTAGAACGTGCTCGTCGACTTTCACCAGTTCGCTCGTGGCCGTGGCGACCTGGTCATTGAGTTGCGAAATGTTTTTCGCCTTGAGAAATACCCGAAACGGCCGTTCTTTTTGCGCCCAGGAGGCGGCGAATTCCTCAAAGTTGAAAAGAACCTTGCCGTAGCCGGGCGCCGGCGCCGGCAGCATTCGGGAAACGTAGGGACTGCCCATCAACGTGGATTTCCCCTTCGCGTTCACGACCCAGATCGGGCGATCCAGCCGAAGATAAAAGGGCAGACCCGTCACGTAGGTATTATAAAGAACGATCTGGCTCTCAGGCGAGATAAAAGGCGCGGCGGCATCCGCGAGCGTTTTAGCCGTGCGCTGATTCGCAGCATTCTCTTTTATTTGACCCATAAGCAGGAAGAAAACCGTCATCCCGACAATCGAGCAGAGATAGATCGCCCGCTGCTTGAAATGGCTGTATCGGTCGGCGCAAAGCGCGTAGGCGCCGTAGAGCACGAAAAGCGACAGCGTGCTTAGCGTCACGATCACGCCATTCTCGGCGACGGCTGATCGGATCTCCCGGGCCAAGAGCTGCGGCCAAAACAAACCGATGGAGAGATACAAGGCAAAGCCGGCGCTGATCGCCCAGGAAAGGTAGACTGTCCCGCTGATTTTCGCGCCGACCTCGTCAAGGCTCCCCACGATGGTATGACCCGTCAGAATCGCCAGCGCCGGGAAAATCGGCAGGATGTAATGGGGTAGTTGCGAATTGGAAGCCGAGAAAAAAGCCAACGGCAAAACGATCCAAAGAAGTAAAAAAAGCGTGCGGTCGTCAAGATTCTTCCACAGCTTCTTTGCGGCAAAAGGCAAGACGCCGCTCCAGGGCAAGAACCCAACCGCCAACACGAGAGATAAATAATACCAGCTCTTGGTGCGCTTGAACTCGTCGGTGAGGTAGCGGGTGAAATGTTCATCCCAAAAATAGTAGCGCAGGTAGCCCGGATTCCTGGCTTCCGCCCAGAGGTACCAGGACGCAACGATGACGAGAAAAAGAACCGCGCCCTGAAGCAGGTTGAGCTCGCGCAACGCCCGCCACCTCTTGGTGAACAGCAGATAGAAAAAAAAGATCATGCCGGGCACGACGAACCCCACAAGGCCCTTCAAAAGCGTGCCCGCTCCCAAGGCCAGATACATCAGCAAGCAATGGCTTCTTCTCGCTTGTCCATCTCGCGCGTGAAGCGCCGAGTAAAACGAGTAGAGCGCCAGAGTCGTCAAAAAGGTCAAAGTCATGTCGAAGATGACGATGCGCGCGAGCAGGAAAAATTCAACGCTGGTGACAAGGATCAAGACGCTCCAGCGCGCCTGTCGCTTGCCCCAATGTTCGGCGGCGAAACGGTAGACCAGACACAAACAGCCCAGGGCGGCCAGCGCCGAGGGCAACCGCGCCGACCACTCCGACACGCCAAAGAGTTTGTAAGCGATCGCGATCAGCCAATAGAAAAACATCGGCTTGTCCAACACCGGCAGAAAGTTTTCGTGCGGCGTAACCCAATCATTCAACAGGAGAATCTCTCTAGCCTTTTCCGCGTTTCGGCCTTCGTCCGGTTCGAACAAAGCCGCTCCGCCCAGATTGGCGAAAAGCAACAAGAGGCAACTTAAGCAAAGAACCCAAGAAAGACGGCGCTCGACGCGTGCGGAAGAGACAGAATCCAGCTGCAGCTCTGTTGGATGCTCGATAGCGTAACTCACAAAAAGTATTTCGAAAACATTTGCTTCAACCAATAACAGATTGACCTAACGCCTTTTTATTTTCAAGACCGAGTCGGCGCTTCATAGACGATTCATCAGGAAATCTCGAAGAAATAAATCGCCGGTTTTGCTGGCCAGCCGGCCGATCCCCGCGCGTCTTCCATGCGTTGACATCCCCCTGGGTGGGGCGTAGCCTTGAGGCTCGCCAGAGGGGGTGTTTCATGTTTGGAAGCATCGGCATGCCTGAGCTAATCGTCATTTTTGTCGTCGCACTCATCGTTTTCGGCCCCAGCAAGCTTCCCGAATTGGGAAAATCGCTCGGCGAAGCGATTAGAGGATTCAAGAAAGAGATCAACGATGCGGAGAAAATGCCGCTACAGAAACCGGATACCGAAGTAAAATCCGAAGAAACAAAGTCCTAGGTATTTTCCCAAAATCGCACGCTCGTCGAGGCGAGGGATGGCATATCGTCTATCAAAGATCGCTCCGTTGGCGTTGGCCTTCGTACCGTTCTTAGCCCCGCATCTCGTCCGAAGCCAACAGCCTACAGCAAGTTTTTATTACGATGAACGGGGCAACGTCGTGCGCCAGGAGCGGGACACCAACGGCGACGGCAAGATGGACCGTTGGACCTATTATAACCCGCAGGGCCAAATCGAGCGCGTCGAGCAAGACGTCAATTTTGACGGCAAGCCGGATTTATTTGTCTACTACGAGGCCGGCAGACTCGTTCGGCAAGAGAGCGCCGGCAAAAACGACGGCCGGATCGATACCTGGCTTTTCTTCGACGCGCGCGGAGAGCTCGAGCGCAGGGGTCAAGACCCCGGCCATTCCGGGCAACCGACGCTTTGGGTTTATTATCAAAACGGCCAGGCCGTGCGCAGTGAAGAAGATACAAAGCTCACGGGCAAAACCAACCGCACCGTCCACTTTCGCGAGGGGAAAATCAGCCGCGTTGAAGAAGACACCAATGGCGACGGCAAATCGGACAGTTACGCCTATTACGAAAATGGCCAGCTTGTCAGGAAAGAACTCGACCGCAAATTTTTGGGGCGGATCGATCTCTGGGGATATTACCAGGACGGAAAACTGGTCAAGCAGGAAGAAGATATTCACGGCAACGGAACTAAAGGCAGGATCGTCTACTTCAAGGGTGACGAGGTGGTCCGCCGCGAGGAAGATAGTGTCGGGCGCGGCCGAATCGATATGATCGAGATCTTTTCCCAAGGGCGCATCAGTAAGCGTATACGAGACAGCAAAGGCAACGGCAAATGGGACATGGTCTACTACTTCAAAGACAATGAACTGGCGCGCGAAGAGCGCGACACCGACGGGGACGGCATCTTCGACTTGCGAATCGTATATGAAAAAGGCCGGATCGTCCGCCAGGAGGCGGATACCAACGGCGACCGAAGGGTCGATGTCTGGGTCAACTTCCAGAACGGCGAACGGTTTGAACAGTTGGAAGACCAAAACTTTCGCGGCAAGGTGACGGCGCGCTATGTTTTCAAAGACGACCAAGTCGCCGCCCAGGAGCAGCTCGCCGATCTGGAGCCGCCGACTGCCGCCCCCTTTGTCGCGGTGGATGAAGAGCTGCGAAGTTTTGCGCTCCCTGCGCCCTCGACAACGGGCGAAACCAGATTGTTCGCGGGGCCGGCGGGGTTGTCGCCGGGCAGTGAAATAAAGTAGAATTTGGCCTGGTGTCGGCGATGAATAGTCGTTGGGGTTTAACGCTTTTAGCTTTGCTTGCGGCGCTCGCCGGCTGTGACCCCGTGCCCGTGCAGTATCCGCCGGGCTCGCTTCAATATCCCAACATTAATAACCCTAATTCAGCACCGCCTCCACCTCAACCGCAGGTGACCGGTTCCCAGCGCTTGCAGCATGTCTGGAACAAGGCCATGGAGGGGGGAATGATGGGACTTAATATCGGGGGCCCCTTCGGCGGTGCCGGCGGATTTACCCTGGGACTGCTCGCGGGAATTCTTACCGCCGACTCTTATTACGGCGAGATCAATGCTCAGATACAGTCCGAGCAGCAAAAGGACCGCCAACTCGAGGACGCCATCGAGCAGGAGTTGGAAAGACAGCGCGCGTTGGAAACGCAGATCGCGGGTGCATCGACAACCGGCGCACAGCCGCCGGCGTCCGCGCCTCAAGCGCAGCCCCAAATGCCGAAGCAAGGCCCGCCAGCAAACCCATCACCGGACAGAACCGTACTCGCTTCTCTAGGGAAACCAACCGCCCCAGCCCCGCCCCCCTCGCCCTTTAAAAACGTCGAGGTAAAGGATATCAACGGCGACGGCGTGCCGGATCTTTGGATCTACTATAACCCGCAGAAGCCGGGGGAAATCATCCGCCAGGAAGAAGCAACCAAGGGGGACGGCAGGGTCGATGCCTGGAGCTATTTCAAAGACGGCAAACTGATTCGCCGGGATGTGGACAGCAAGGATCAGGGACGACCGGATACGGTTTATTTTTATGACGGCGATAAGATCGCTCGCGAAGAGCGCGACGAAACCGGCCAGGGGAAAATCACCTATCGCGCCATTTACCAAAACGGTCGCCTGGCGAAGGTCGAAAAGGACATCAACGGCCAGGGACGCACAGACCTCTGGGTCTATTACGACACGGCGAAAGAGAATGAAACCGTAATCAAAGAGGAACGAGATATCAACGGCGACGGCATACCCGATCTATGGTCCTATTACGATAACGGCCGGCTGGTCCGCCGCGATGTCAGCGCGGCCGGTCTCGAATTCCTATCTAGACAAGAGCAGATGCCGATTCCGATCGCCGAGCTAAAATAAACCCGGCAGCCGGCAGTTGCTATGAATAATGATGGCTTAGGCGACTTGGGAGATATCGGGCTGCTATCCCTATTTCGCAGTCCCTTTCTTTTTCCTTCTTTGCTTTTCCACGCCTTGCTATTTTTGCTGGCCTTGCGAGCGGTGAGCTTTTCAGTCGCCAAGCCGGACTCCAATACGCCGATTTCCGTTCAATTGATGGAAGTGCGGGACGGCGGTTCCGACAACAAGAGCATTGGTCCGGGCAATGGCCCCGGCGGACCGCGCTCCCAACCAAAATTAGGCCTGCCCATCCCTCCAGTGCAACAAACCGGCAAGCTGGAGAGCGGCGCCGTGGAAAGCGCGACGCCAAGCCAAAATAACATTGAAACCGTCCCGCCGCCGAAGCCCGTAGCCTTGCCGGCCCCGCGGGTTCTGGCCACGGACACTCGTCATACCGCCGTCAACGCCAAGGAGACCTCGCCGGACTCTTTGGTTCGGTTGCCCACCAGAGAAGCGGCTACCCAGCTCCCAGGCAGCACGGTGACCGATAGTGAAATAAACCAGAGAAGCTTGGCCGCACTCAAGGGCGTAGGCGATGGACCGGGAATCAAGGCGTTAAAAGAAGGCGCGCAAATCCCGGGCGCGCTCAAAGGCGCGGGCAGCGGCACCGGGCCCTATGGTGTGCCGGGCGGAAACAAGAGTGGAACGGGTTTGGTTGGCGGGGGGACCGGCACAGGCGGCGGCGGTGGAAGCGCTACTGGCCTCAAGGGGATCCCGAATGCGGACTACAACCAGTATTTGAATCAGCTGAAAAAACGAGTCGAGTCGGTATGGAAATATCCGGAAAACGTCAGCGGCGTTCAGAAGGTCGTGATCCGCTTCGCCCTCGATCGCGCCGGCAAGCTGACGCTGGCCGAGGTGTTGGACTCCTCGGACGCGCGAATCAACGCGAGCGCCCTCGAAGCGATCAGACGCGCTTCTCCCTTCCCGCCCATCCCGGAAAGCTTAAAAGATCTCGCCAACGAGCCGATGATCATCCGTTTTGAAGTCGCGATTCGTGTGCGCGGCTGAAAGTCGTTGGTTTTGACGCGCCTAGCGGGTCGTTTCATTGAATAATTTCTAAAATTACGTCATCTTCATCGGAGTCTCTGGAAGGACGCAAGCATGGAGCAATCGGGCCTGAATTTAATCGACATCATTCACAGGGGCGCCATCGCCACCTATCCGCTGATTCTGTTGTCCATCGTCAGCGTCGCCGTGGTCTTTGAGCGGTTTTGGTCCCTGAAAAATATCAGCTCGATCACGTTGAGGATTACGGAATCGCTGCTGGAACCGCTCAAGAAAGGCCAGCGCGATCTCGCTGTCGCCATCTGCAAGCAAAATTCTCACTCTCCCGCGGGCCGAATTTTTTTAAAGCTTCTCGACCGGGAAGCCGGCCAGCGACTCGAAGCAACCGGCCATCTCGCCACCGAAGCGCTGTTTGAAGAAACCCAGGAATTGAAAAAACACTTGTGGATCCTCGGCACCGTCGCCAGCAGCGCGCCGTTCATCGGCTTGCTCGGCACCGTGGTCGGCATCATCAAATCTTTCGAAAGCATGGCGATCGCCGGCACCGGTGGCTTCGCGGTCGTCGCGGCGGGCATCTCCGAGGCGCTGGTCGCCACGGCGCTGGGATTGGCCGTGGCGATCATCGCCGTGATTTTCTACAACTATTTTCAGACGCGGATATCGACTCTGAACGCTCTGTTTCGTATTCAGATCGGTAAAATCCTGCAAAACCTGAGCGCGTGAGGTTTCTGCCATGGCAATGACTCCGCTCGGCGGCGGTGACGAGAACTCAGAAATTGTCGCGGAGATCAACATCACGCCGCTCACCGACATATTCCTGGTCCTGCTGATCATTTTCATGATCACCAGCTCGGCGATGATCGAATCGGGCGGCAAGATCAATCTGCCCAAGGCCGTCGCCACGCAATCCGAGAGCAGAGGAACAACGGTAACCCTCACGCCGAAACACGAGATCTACGTCAATCAGAAAAAGGTCAGCGAGCAGAGCTTGGAGTCGGTTCTGAAAGAAGCTCTCAACGCGAGCCCGAACAAAATCGTGATCTTGCGCGGCGACAAGGAAGTGCTGCTGGGCGACACCGTAAAGGTGATGTCGATCATCAAGCGCGCCGGCGCTGTGGAAATCGCCATCGCCGCCGAGACCGAAGGAAAAACCCGTTAGAGATTGGATGATCGAGCCGAAGTTGGCGAAGCAAAAAAGTCAGCGCGGCGGCCCTTCGGTTGACGGTGGCAATTGCGAAGGCCGCCTGAGGCTATCTTCCCGGCTCCGTTCCACATCCCGTTGAATTTCAGCCTGGCTCCTACCCAATCGCTCGACCTCCAACTTGAGCTTTCTTTCCTTCTCTAGGAAAACCTCCAGATCCAAAGACCTTTGCGTCCCCGTCTGGTAGTAAAGCGTAACCGAAGCGCGGCCGGTGGCGCCATCGCTGGCACGCGCGAAGACATCGATCTGATTGCGTCCTTCAGCAACCGGAACTGCGGACGAAAAAAAACCATCCGCCGCCAGCCGCATGTGCGTCGCCTTCTGGCCGATGGTTTGGTTGACGATCTGAACGTATTCGACGCCGACCACCGAGATATTCTCGACCACCGCCAAGACATCCGCCGGTCGCATAACCGGGGTATAGCTGCCGCCGCTTTCCTTGGCGATGCCGACGGCCGCGCGCGGATAAGAAAGTGCTTCTTCGCCGAGCGCGAAAACATGGACCTTGATGCCGGCCTTGCCCGCCAACCGCGCGGCATTGATCGCCAGGTTGGTGTCTTCGGGCGTCACCTTTTTCCCGCCGCCGATCGGCAGCGTCGGAAAGCCGTCGGTCAAAAGAAACTCGACCTTGACGGCATCGGTTCTTTTCTCGCTCGTCCCTAAGCCCATCAATTCCGTGATTCCGGTGCGAATCCCTTCGACCATATTGGTCCCGCCATAGGGACCGGCGCGCAGGATATCGTCCAATACCCGCCGCACCTGATCAAAATCCTGCGTCAACGGTTGCAGTAATTTCGCCCCTTCGCTGAAGGTAACGACACCGATCCGTGTCGTTTGCGCGTTGAGTTGGAGCAGCAGTCGCCGCGCCGCCGCGACCTCGGCGGCGAGAATCGAGTTGCGCAGATTTCTCATGGGCGGCTGACCGAGACCGAATCCGCCGATGCTGATCTGCGGCAGCGGAAATCCGGCGGAGCCGCCGCCGTCGGGGAGTTGCCCCAACTCGCCGAGATCGACTCCCGCGTACTGCACCGTGCTGCCCGATATGTCAACGACCAGCATGATGTCGGCGTTGGAGGAACGGGCCGTCTGGCTGGCGACTTTGCCGCTGACCAAGATGATGTTCTGATCCTGGGTAATGCGCTCGCCCTCTTTGGGGGAGAGAATCTGGAGCTTCGGCTCGGCGGCCCCGGCCGGCGCCCATAGGGCCAGGAGAAAAAGCCAAGGCCACAGGTTGAAGAACCGCGTTCCTGATTGGTTCATGGCGGCTATCCTAGAGAGGCGTCAACGCTAACATGATTCGGAGGGGGTGTAAACGAAGCCGATGCGCGCGCCGCGGTAGTTTCTAAGCGCGCCCTTTGCGTGATATACTTTGTCATCATGAACAAACGGCCCCTAGCCCTTTTAGCCGTTGCCGTTGTTTTGTCCTGGGCCGCTCCGGCGTTCGCCGATTATACTTTGGTGCTGAAGAACGGCCGGCGCATCACGGTTCAAAGTTACCGTGAAGAGGGTTCGACGATTAAGATTCAAGGCTTGGGCGGCGAGATCGGCATACCCAGGGATCAGATCCAGACCATTTTAAAGGGAGACCAAACTGAACCGGGAGTAAGCACTTTCGATCTGGAGTCTGCCTCGCGCCAAAGTCAGGGAACCCCAAAACCATCTCCAGCGGCGCCGGGAGAGGGGGCCGAAGCGCGTGCTACCGGGCAAGCGAAGCCTAGCGCGATCAGCGATGAGGAAAAGGAATACCGAAAAAGACTTGCGGAAGTGTCCGAAAAACTGGATACCGCCAGACAAAAATATTTCAACGCGACTCAGGGCGGCGGAACTTCTAAGGCTGCCACGAAAGAAGGATATAAAGCCTTGACGGCCGATCTAATGGCGCGGCTCAAAGAACGGCGAGGGGCGGCTGAATCCGAATTTGAACCTCAGGAAAAGGAACTCAGGGATCTCAGACTTGAGATCGACAAGCTGCAACAAGAACGGGAAGCTCTGATCCAGGAGATGAAGAGCAAAAACTACCCTACGGGCAACAATTGATGGCTGAAACCGGCCCTTAAATTTGCTCCGCCGCCGCTCTCAATCCAAGCAAATAACTCTGGACGCCGAACCCCGCGATCTGCCCCACCGCCGCTCCTGCGATATAGGAATGTTTGCGGAACTCCTCGCGCTTGTAGATGTTCGAGATATGGACCTCGACGGTGGGAAGCCCGGCTGCGGTTATGGCATCCCTGAGCGCTACGCTGGAGTGGGTATAGGCCGCCGGATTGATCACGATGGCGCTAAATTTTTTCGGCGCCTCTTGAATCCAGGTGACCAACTCGCCTTCGCTGTTGGATTGACGGCAGTCGACCTCCACGCCCAGTTCTTTGGCTAAAGCCTGAAGCTTTTTGTTGATCTGTTCCAAGGTCAACCGTCCATAGATATCCGGCTGCCGTTTGCCCAGAAGGTTTAAGTTGGGTCCGTTGAGCACCAAGACTTTCTTTTTCGCCATGAATGATCCTCGACTGCGCCTCACCTGCGCATTGATTGCTAAGCTCCCAGCGCGCCCAAGATTTCTTTCGGTGTGAGCCAATGAAAACAGGTTTTGCCGATCCCGGCGCA
>Ga0153916_10003241_pt1 | contig 12086 bp, 8 predicted proteins | sample Opewatmetagenome_FD_109642 | JGI IMG/M metagenome (GOLD analysis project Ga0153916, IMG submission 109642) | Freshwater wetland microbial communities from Ohio, USA - Open water 3 Core 3 Depth 4 metaG | ecosystem: Environmental > Aquatic > Freshwater > Wetlands | place: USA: Ohio, Lake Erie, Old...
CAGGTCCTGCACGTATTCGGCGCCCTTGTCGAGCGAACTCGCCTGGCTGCGCGGCACCCCGGACAGAAACCCCGTGGGGTAGTCGTGATATTTGTGCATATCCACCCAGGCGAGGTGGGCGCGCGCGGCGTGCGCCTGCAGCGACACCTGGTTATCGAGCGAGGTCGTCAGGCCCGGATACCCCAGGCCGCGCAGGTACTGCGTCATCCAGTCGACCGTGGCGGCTTCGAGATCGGTGTAGAAGCGCTGCAGGTCGGCCTCGCTGACGGCGCTCTCGCCCGGCGACGCCTTATCGCCATGGCGCGCCTTGTGCCAGTCGTTCAGGCGCGCCTGCAGTCCGGCGGGTGTTTCGGATTTATGGCGCAACACAAAGTTAAGCCCGCCCTCGTTCACCAGGATCATCCCGGCCAGGGCCGGGTCTTCGAGGGTGGACAACTTGGTGTAGGGGTTCTTGGTACCCCACAGGTGCGCGATAAACTGTTTCCAGTGCTCCTGCTCAGACGGGTCGTAATACACACCGAGTTTCAGCTTGTGCGCTTTGGCCGCCCGCGTTGCCCCATGGCGCGCATAGGCCCCACCGTCCTCGGACAAGCCATCGATCAGCCAGTAGATGCCCTCGCGTTTCAGCGCCGCCATCAGGTAGTACAGCCGATCCAGCTGCACGGGATCGAAGCCGAAGTCCTTCGTCGCACCCCGCATGAGCAGGCTTTCGAGGCGATGGAACCGCGCCAGGTTGTAGCCGTGCAGGCGCAGCTGATGCGCGTAGGTGTCGATCTCTTCGTGCGAGGGGAGTCCGCTCGCCGGTGGCCCAAGCGGCTGCGACGCGCACAGGAAGCGCTGCGGTTTATCCGGCTGGGTGGCAAACGCCAGCTGCCCGGTGGGTCCGGCGACGATGCGCCCAAGGCGTCCGGCCGGCCCCGCGGTCACCAGCGCGGAGAGGTCCAGCACACTTCCGGGTCGCACCGCTAAATCCGTATCGCGCACCGCCAACCATGACGCGTCGGCCTGCGCTGTAATGGTTACCAGACCGGCGAGGGTAGCAACCATTGCGCAACGTGCCCATTGTTTAATGTTGTCGAGAGTTCTCATGATGCTTCCTTGAACCCGACCGCCCCGTCGGCGGATTTCCAGCGTCCGCTGCGCGCGCCTTCGGTTGTATAACCATAGTGCAGCAGCTTCTCTGAGAGACTGGACTGGAGTTCCGCGAGCTGGTCCGGCGACAGGTCGCGCTCGAAGGCGCGGCTTCGGGAGGCATCGATCTTCTGTTGTGTCACGTACCGCTCAAAGGCGGCGGTCCAGGGCAGGCCGATGAACGCCACGATCTGCTGCAGAACGTCATGCGGTGCCGCCAGGAAATCCTCGTAGCGAAACTGCAAGAAGCGATCGCCTGGAAGACCCTGACCGGCCTGCTCATACGAATCCATCAGCATCTTCCAGGCGATCGCCGCGAGACAGGTGTAGGACCGATCGCTGGCGTTCCACTCATCGAGATAGGGCCGGGTCAGATTTCCCCAGAACCAGTTTTCCGGCCCGCGGTAACCGTTCCACCAGGGCATCTGCAACCATGAATTGGCGACCGCCCGCCCGTCGCGCACCACATGGATGAACCTCGCCTCCGAAAAAATCCGGGCGAAAAATCCGATTCGCGACCAGCCGGTATACTTGTGCAGAAAGACGTCGGCCCCCTGACAGCGGCAGCGCTCTTCGAAGAATTCGCGAAATCGCTGCGCCAACCACGGCGTCACGTCGCGCGCCTCGAGGTCGCGGCTGGAGTTGGCATACACCGGAGACACTTGCGAGGAGATCAGCTTGTAGGCCTCCGACGGTGCGAAGCGCGCCCAGGCGCCCTTGCGCGTCAGCTGACCGAGGGGCGTACGATACAGCGCCCCGTTCCACCGGCCCTTGAGATTCAGCCGGGGAAGATTGTCATCGATGTTCGATATAAATCCGACGCCCTCGTGCCTGGCAAGGATTTCGTGAATCAGCGAAGAGCCGCAGCGGCCCGTGCCAACGATAAAGGCGAGCTTCATATCGCGCTCTCCTCCGCCAGGGCCGACGCCCCGCGCTGACCGAGCAGCTCGCGGTACTTCTGTTCCAGGCATCCGGTCAGATATTCGTAGCTGCGATATCTGGCCACGTAATCCTGGCCCCGCCGGCCCATCGCCTGGGCGCGCTTCTCGTCGTGCAACAGTTCAATAATCGCGTGAGCAAAGGCCTCCGGCTCGTAGGGTACCGCGAGACCGGCACCGCTTTCGGCCAACACCTTGGCCTGGTCCGGATGATCGTTGGCAACCACGGGTTGGCCCAAGGCGAGATATTCGACCACCTTGGTCGGCGACGTGGAGTCGAGAATCGGGCTCGGGCGGAACGGGGAGACACACACGCGCGCCGCGCGGATATACGCCCAGGCTTCATCCCGGGGAAGCAGACCGGTAAATACCACATGTTCCGCGAGATCGCGCTTCTGCACCTCGGCATGGAGAAATTGCATCTCCTCCGGCGCGGCATCGCCCACCATGATCAGAATGGCGCGGGGCTCCCGCTCGTGTACCAAGCGAAAGGCCTCGATGAGGAAATCCAGCCGCCGCATTCGTTTCAGCGTACCGACGTACACTACTGGCCAGCGCCCGCGCAGGCGCGGATCCTGTGCCGCGTCGATCCGCGCGTCCCGGACCCCCGCCAACGAAATCCCCATCGGGACCGGCGTCATTTTGGCCGGCGCGATTCCGTGCGCCGCAACGTCCCGCTGCATGCGTTCGCTCTGCACGAAGATGTGATCGGCGCGCGGCAGGATCACCCGATACAGCAACCAGCCGGTCAGGTGGCCGCGGATCTTGCAGAATATCCGGTAACTCAGCGGGTAGTCGTCCTTGAATTCCGATACGCGATACAGATCGGCATCCGCGAATGGAAAGGACATCCAGAAAAAGAACGGAATCTTGCGCGTTCGCGCGGCCCACAAGCCGATCAGTCCCGCCACGTGCTTGTCGCGCACCTGAATGAAATCATACCGGCCGGCGCGCGCCAGGCGCCACACGCTCATGTCCTGCATCAGCCCGCGCACCAGGTTCAGCGCCTTGGCCAGAACACCCGTACCGGCGCCGGCCGCCCCGACGAACACACGCTCCCCGGGACCCAGCCGCTCGATTCGCGCCGGGCCAGCCTCGCTTGACTGCATCACCCAGTCGATACGATGACCACGGCCCGCCAGCCCGGCGGAATAAAGTTCCGTCAGATCGACCCGGTAACCTGGGAATTTCTCCCGGGTCACGTAGAGCATGGAAAACCTTTCCAGCGGCATCGTCTCTCCAATAGCCCGGACGCTCACGGCGTCTGCTGTCAGGCTTTCAGTTCGCATCGCCGCCTCCGCTACCGCGCCTCCGGGACTTGTCCCGGAGGCGCACCGGCGCTCGCCGCCGATTCGGAACGGCGCGTCGCGTTATAGGCAATGCCAAAGAAAATGGCTCCCCAAAAAAACAACTCGACATTCTGATACGCCGCCGAGGTCGGTGAGATCAGAAACGGGAATGCCTGCCCGGCAAGCGCCATCAGCCAATACAACCGCAGCGGCGGCTGCCTCGGTTTCAGGCTTTCGCTAAGTGCGTACAGACCCAGCGCCACCATGATCAGCAGCATCAGCGCCGCGCCGATCCAGCCCGTCTCGGCAATCATGTTCGGCCAGAAGGTATCGACCAAAAAGTTGGTCACGCCAAACCACGGGTAGTTCTTGAACCCAAGGTCGATATAGAAAGAGAGGTTGAACTTTTGTGCCCCCGCGCTGCCAAAAGTGCCGAGCCCGCTACCCAGCGGTGCGTACTTTTGCGCGACGTCCACCGAGTAAATGTACATGGCCGGTCGCGGCTCCGTGATCTCGGCGTTGCCTTCGATACCCCAGTTTTCCGCAATGTGATGGACATACGGGTGCCCCGCCAGCCAGATGGCCGCCAATGCCACGACAACGGCGCCCAGCACGAATATGGGAAGCGCATACCGTCGACCCTTGGCGACACTTATAATAAGTAGAGCGGCCAGCGGCGCGGCGGCGAGTTCTTGCCTCTGACCCGAGGCGACCAGCAGTAGAAAATACAAAACCGCGATCACAAAGTAACCGCGCCGTTCCTCCATCAGCCCTTTCGCGAGCGCGAATAACATGAACAGGGCGGTGACGTACGCAAAAATGCTCGACTGATGAAATGGGCCCTGGGCCCTTCCCGGCAGACCGAGAAAATGGTCATGCAGCGCCGGTTCCGAATAATGAGAGATCAGCGCCGTATAACTGCCCGGGGACAGCCACTGCCACATGACGAACAGCGCCAGCGGAAACCACAGCCAGCGCACGAGTCCCCAGAATGCCCGTTCCGTCCGGCCGGTCCAGGCGACGTAGAAACCGACCATCAGCATGCAGAAGAATTTCGCATTGAACAGAAACTGGTAGGTCCCCGCCAGCCACGGCGACTCGCCGAAAATACTGCTCACCAGGGACCAGGCCAGAAAGACCAGCAGCATAAACAGCACCGCCAGTGCGTACGCCGACTCCCGAAACCAGCGGGCGGCGGAAGGAACCGCGAGGATGAGCGCGCCAATGAGGAACAGTTCCATCAGCCCGTCGACCCGCACCCCATATCCTCCCCCGCCGAGCACCTTGTGAGCGAACGGCACCGCAAACAGGAGCGTAATCATGATCCAGAAAACCGCGTCCCGCCTGCCGGAGTCCGGCGCCACCGCCATCCCCCCAAAGCACGCGACGAGATAGACAGCGGCCACCGCCGCCACGGCCGGAATGACGTAGCCAATACTGAGCGTGAACGCCACGAACGCCGCGGACAGCGTCGCCAGCAGGAACTGCCGGTCGAGGCGTCGGGGATCGGGCAGCAACAACCGGATCGCGTATCTCATGCGCACTCCGATACGCCGCCGACGCGCCGCGCCTTGTCTGAACGGTGGCACGGCTGGCGATCCCTTCCTTGCCAACGGTCGCGGGCCGCCCGCGTCAGCGCCGCTCCTGTGTCGGATCCCCTACACATAACCCAGCTCCTGCAACAACGCATGCTGTTCGCGTGTCACCGTGTTCACTTGCTTCTCGCTCCATGCGGTCTTCCAATCCACACGGCCTCCGCGCAGGTTCAGGCCGCGCACGACCGCTTCATATCTGGGCGACCAAGGAAGTCCGAGGAAAGCCAGTATGGAACGCAATTCGTCCACCGGGCGTGCCATCAACGACTCGAAGCGCAGTTCGTGTACCTGTTCCGCGGGAACCATGGCCAAACCCGCCTGCACGGCGCGGACATCCTCGACCCAGTTGCGGGCACAGATGGCGAGTGGCTCCTCACCGGTACTCGCCAGCTCGCGCGGTGTGCGCCCCGCCCACCAGACCTCATGGTCCGGCCACCACGTCACTCGCGGCAGGGAATAGGCCACGGCGCGGCCGTCGCGGATCATATTAATAAAGCGCGCGTCCGGAAAAATCTCCCGGAGCAAAGGCACGCGTTGATTGTTCGCGGTGCGCTTGCTAAGGAGGATCTTTCCGCCGGCCTGCGTGGCGATCCTGGAGAACCGGCGGCGCAGGCATTGCACGGTGGCGGGCGCGAGGCGGTAGTCCGACTGCGGCGCCGTCGGCAGACCGCAGCGGAGATAGATGTCTTCGCCCTCCACCGGACTGGGGATGAAGCGCTTGACCCAGCTGCGCTCGCCCCAGCGAAGATTGGCGTTGCCGCCGGACTGAAACCACGCCCACCGCTTCAAGTCGGGAAACGGGGCGGCCCAGCGAGTCAGCAGACTGACGGGGAGCCACGCGGGCGACACCCTGTCGAAGTTGCTGAGATAGGTCACCTCGGGATGCAGGCTCAGCATCTTGTAGAGCAACGTCGTGCCCGAGCGGCCGGCCCCGAGAAGAAAAGCGATATGGTGTGTCATTCCCTGATCTCGTCCTGTTGTTCCCTTCCAGGCTCCGCCTCGGCGTCATCACTCAGAAGCGGTTGAGCACGGCCCCCACGAGCGCCGTACCGGTAATGGCCACACGTTCACAGAGCGCCTGCATTTCTTCCGTGCGCGTGTGGTGCCGGCGCGCCATGACGACGGCCCCTTCGCTCTGCGCCGCCATAATCTGGGCGTCCGCATAGGCGCCACCCGCGGGCGTGTCGATAAGAATTACGTCGTAGTGTTCACAAAAGTCATCCAGTAATTGCCGGAACCCGCTTTGACTCACGAGTTCGAGCGGATTGGGCGGCACACCGCCGGCGGGGACCACGGCCAGATTGGCCAGACCGGCGACGTTCTCGAAGGCGCCGCAATCCGTCCGGCCCCGGAGCATGGCCGTCAACCCGGTATGTACGGGAAGGCCGAACAGCAGGTGCTGACGCGGAGCCCTCAGATTGGCATCGACCAGCAGCGTGCGTTTGCCGAGCTGCGCGAAGGTCACCGCCAGGTTGGCCGCGAGATAGCTCCGTCCGTCCTGCGCGCCGGGGCTAAGGATGGCCAGCTTCTTGTGTCCCGCATTAAACCAGCGGAGCACAAGCTGGCTGCGCAATGTGCGCACGGCCTCGGCCTCGGGACTGAACGGCTCATGCACGGCGATGAGTTCGGGACTGAGCCGAGCACACTCACCCGTCGCCCGCCCACGCGGGTAAGAAAACTGGGTGGAGAGCGCCTGCTCCAGATCCTGCTGGGTGATGAGCGCCAACTTGACGGCGGTCTCGCCGAACAGCAGCTGCGGCCGTCGTTTCTGAAGACGCAGCACATGATTGACAATATGATTGTCCAGCTTGTGCGCCTTGTGGAGAATCGCGCCCAACCGACGCGGCTGACGCCGCGGGTGCGGCGGGGTCTTCGATTTCTCGAAGAAGACTGGCAAAGCGGCGATGACATTGATGTCGTCCATGAGTTCTCCTCCTGCGGCAATACGATTCTCAGTTGATTCAACCGCCATGTGGCCGTGCGCCCTTCACCGCTCAGGCACCTGCCTGACGGTGAAGGCTTACCCGACCGTCCCCAACAGTGGCAACCTCATGCGCCCCGCCACGTCTTCGGCGCAGCGCACACGGTGATCCGTGACTTCAAACAGGAACGCCAGACCGAGCCCCAGCGCCAGCCCCAAAACGCCAGCGATGGCCACGTTCCGTCGGAGGATGGGGCTGGAGGGCATGGCCGGCTCAACAGCTGCGCTCAGCAGGGCCACGTTGGTCTGGCTGACGAGCCCTGCCAAGTCGGCCTTCTTGGAGCGCTGCAGCGCGTCGTCATAGGCGCGCTGCGCGTCCGCCACCTCGCGGTACAAGATCGCAACCTCGTCCCGCTGTTGTTTCAGCATCAGCTCCTTTGCCTTCTGCGCCGCCAACGCGCCTTCCGCCGCTTGCTGCCGCTGCCGGGACAACTGCGCGCTGTGACTGACACCCGTAGCCACCGACGTGATTTCCTGCCGCAGTTGGTCGCGGAGTTTCGCCAACTCCGCCTGCGCCCGCTGGTAGTCCGGATGGTTTTCGCCCAGCTGTTGCGATAACTGCGCCAGGACCGCCTCCTGTCGCACAATCTGCCCCTTGATCGTCTGGATGAAGGGGTTGGTCAGAATCTCCGGCGCGGTTTCCAGTGAATTGCCGTTGGCCAGCAGCGCCTTCAGCTGTGCTTCGCGCTTCAGCGCGTCGGCGGTCTCCGCCTGCGACGTCACCAGCTTGCTCGACAGTTCCTGCAGGCGTGTGGATTCGATGTCCATGCGCTCATCGAGCGCCACCACGATGCCATTTTTCCTTTGATAAGCGGTCAGCCTCGTCTTCGCCTCTTCCAGTCTGGTACGCAACGGGCCCAGTTGCCTGGTGAACCAGTCGGCACTGTTGCGGGCTGGTTGTACGGTCAGGTCGAGCACCGCATCCATGTAGGCGCGGGTGAAGGCATTGGCCGCGTCCTTGGCAAATTTCGGATCGGAAGCCAGGTAGCTGATGTTGATCAGCCGCCCCTCACGCGCCGGTTCGACAATCAGGTTGTTCTGAATGATCCAGTCTGCGATCCACTCTCTCGCCGAACCCTGACCACCGGTAATCTTGAGGTAAAGCTGCCGATATCCCGGGTCATTGACCATATTCAGTGCGTCGACCACCGCCGCCCCGACACGGTGACTCGACAGAATGCTGACGTGTGTCGCCAGATAGCTCTTGTCGAGTTCGGCCTTCGAGCTGAGATCGGCGTACGGCACGCGATTCTCCACATCGACCACCACCGTCGCCGTCCCCGTGTAGGTCTTGGTCCACAGCAGCGTAACCGCCACGCCCACCACCAGTGTCGTAATCACGGTGTAAGCGATGAGCCGTGACCGTCCACGCAGTACCAGCAGAATCCGTTCGAAGTTCATGACACCGCCTCCCAAGGCCGCTTCGCCGCGGCGCGTTGCCGATTGACCCGTTTGATCATCATGACTAAAACATACTCTCCTTCACGTACACGACGTCCGCGGGCTGCAGCAGATCGCTGAGCTGAATATTCAGCGTCGTGATCGCTCCGTCCTCGGAACGGCGTTTTATCGCCACGCCCCGTTCCGTGCCACGCGTGGTCAGCCCGCCACCGACGGAGATCGCCTGCATCACGGTCATGTTTTTTTCCAGACGATACGTGCCCGGGGTGCGCACCTCGCCGTATATGTAGAACATCGGCATGCGTGGCACAAAGATGATATCGCCGTTGGCGACGGTGATGTTCTGCGTCATGTCTCCATGCTGAAACAGCGCGACGAGATCGATGTCGTGCTTATCGCGTTTGCCGCTCTCTTGTTTGATGACGCTGATCGTGTCCGCGGCGTTGGTGTTCAGGCCGCCCGCCATGGCCAGCAGATCCACCACCGTGCTCGCCGGACTGTCGACAGAGAATTTCCCCGGGCGGTTGACCTGGCCCAGCACGGAGATGCGCTGACTTCCGTATTGCTCAATGTTGAGGCTGACCTGTGGGCGTTTGATGAAACCCCGGACCTCCAGGAGTTCCGCCAATCTGGCTTCCGCCGCCTTGGCATTCAGCCCACCGATGGCCACTTCGCCCAGCAATGGAAACGTGATGCCGCCGGCTTCGGATGTGCGTGTGGTGGTGGTCAGGTCGGGATGTTCATAGACCATGATCTTGACCACGTCTCCCGGACCCAGAAGATATTCGGCGGCGCCGGGCGCCGGCGCGGCGGACGCGGCGTCTCCCGGACTCAGAAGCGGATCGGCGGCGGAGGGCGCCGGCGCCACCAGCGCCACGACTCCCGGACTCCGGAGTTGCTCGGCGGCCACGAGAGGCGCCTGCGCAAAAAAAGTGGTAACGAATAAAAATAAAACAGCATGTGTGAGTAACAGTCGCAACGTCTTCATTGTGGTTCTCCTCCTTCCAAGAGTTCCGCCGGTAATGCTCCGATCGTTCCTTCTTGCTTGCCGTCAGTCCCGTTGTGTAACACACAGCTTCGTTCTTTGACGCCAGCGCTTCATGACTTCGAACAGTTTGTTATTTTTTTTCTGCTGACCGCTCATGCCGCTTCGGCGTCGATGAACAACTCAAGACCTCGATGTGCATGCAACGTCTTGAGGCTACTCCGGCGCGCGCGTCAAATCAACATCGTCTTGCACCGTTTGTAGTTGGTGATCATGACGACGATGCATCACACGCATTGAGTTCTCAAGGTTGAGAATTTTTATTTTTCGGGATTTCATTTTTGAGAGTTCTTGAGCGCAACGAAATATTCCGCGTCGCGTCGTTTTGCATCACGGCATTTGTTTTATATCTACTTATTGTGGCTCTGCGGCATACCGGTACAGTTCTTGCTCAGCACACAGCGATGCGCCCGTTGTGTCAACAGACATGCGCGCAGACAGGACTACGCCACCGGCTCAGGGACTAGCTAAGGAGATGAAGAAATGGAAGACCTATTAAGGAAACGGACCATCGTCACAGGCGGCGCTGGTTTCTTGGGCTCACACCTATGCGAACGCCTCCTGGAACTGGGTCACGAGGTGATATGTGTCGACAACTTCTACACCGGCACCAAGCGAAATATCGCGCCCATGCTCGGCCATCCGTACTTTGAACTGTTCCGTCATGACATCACCTTCCCGATGTATCTCGAAACGGACGCGATCTATAACCTGGCATGCCCGGCATCGCCCATTCATTACCAGCACGATCCGGTGCAAACCACCAAGGTGAATGTGCATGGATCAATCAACATGCTTGGCCTGGCCAAGCGTCTCGGGGCCAAAATCCTGCAAGCGTCCACCTCGGAGGTCTATGGCAACCCCACGGTTCACCCCCAGCCGGAGCGATACGCCGGAAGCGTAAACCCGATCGGAATTCGTGCCTGCTACGATGAAGGGAAACGCTGCGCCGAAACCCTCTTCTTCGACTATCACCGGCAGCACGCATTGCGGATCAAGGTGGCGCGCATCTTCAATACCTATGGCCCGCGCATGCACCCGAACGACGGGCGCGTGGTGTCCAATTTCATCGTGCAGAGTCTGCGGGACGAGCCCATCACGATCTACGGCGAAGGCTCCCAGACCCGTTCGTTCTGTTATGTGGATGATCTGGTCGATGGCCTCATCCGGTTGATGAACTCGGCGGACGATCTGACCGGCCCGATAAATCTTGGCAACCCGGGCGAGGTGAGCATGCAGGAGTTGGCGGAAACCATCCGCGACCTCACCGGCTCCCATTCCAAGCTCGTCTTTAAGACACTTCCGGCCGATGACCCGCAACGGCGCGAGCCGGACATCACGCTGGCCAGGCAACGGCTGGGATGGTCCCCGCAAGTGCCTTTGCGCGAAGGACTGGAAAAGACCATCGCCTACTTCGATGCCCTGCTGCGCGAGGGATCTCGCGCCTCGCGCCTGACGGTGAGCCTGGAAGCCGCGAACTAGCTACTCCATTTACGCATGGTGCGTTCCGATGAGCCCGCTTCTGCGCCGCAAAATCCTGGTCCCCGGGTTAAAGCTCTTTGACCTCGCCGTGGCGACGCTGGCGCTGGCGTTCGCCGCCTGGACCGAGTACAGCAACGTCTCTGATGCGGCTTCCTTTGCCGGCTTCCTGGCGATCCGGATCAGCCTGACCAACTTGCTGCTGCTCCTTGGCTTCCTGTTGATCTGCCACCTGACGCTCTCCCATTTCGGCCTCTACCGGTCGCATCGTCTGTCAGGCCAATGGAGCGAGGCCATCGATGTGTTCAAGGCGATGTCGATAACCACGGCATGGCTTGGACTGGGCGCTGTCATTGGCATCCGGATAATCAGCCCCGTTTTTCTTGCCACCTTTTGGGCCGCCAGTATTGTCATGCTCGGCCTCAGTCGGCAGGTCCTGCGGCAGGTCCTGCGGCGGGTGAGACGCCTCGGACACAACTTGCGTCACGTGCTGATCATCGGCACGAACCCGCGGGCCCTCGTGTTTGCCCGCAAGATCGCCTCCAATCCGGAATTGGGCTACCACGTCATCGGCTTTGCCGACAACCAATGGGAAGCGCCTCGCGACTCCGCAGCGCCTTGGCCGCGCCTGGTGACCACCCTGGATAACCTGCCCGCCTTCCTGCGCGATCACGTGGTCGATGAGGTAGAAGTCTGCATCCCCGTCCGATCCTTTTACGACTGGGTTGCCCGCATCATTTCCCAGTGTGAGGAACAGGGAATCATCGTGCGTTTCCTGACCGATGTATTCACGCCTCACGTCGGCCGACTCGAACTGGAACAGTTCGAAGACGAACCGGTGATTTCGTTTTACACCGGCCCCATAGAGGGCTGGCAAACCGCGTTCAAGCGCGTGCTGGACATCTGTCTCTCCCTGATTTTGATCCTCCTGGCTTCACTCGTCATGGTGCTGACGGCTGTCCTGGTCAAGCTCGGCTCGCCGGGCCCCGTGTTCTTCGTCCAGGAACGGGTGGGAGCCCGAAAGCACCGCTTCCGGCTTTACAAGTTTCGGACCATGGTGGTCGACGCCGAACAGAGGTTGCAGGAACTCGAACAATATAATGAAGTGAGCGGACCGGTCTTCAAGATCAAGGATGATCCGCGCATCACGTCCATCGGCAAATTCCTGCGGCGGACCAGTCTCGATGAACTGCCGCAGCTGTTTAACGTGCTGAGGGGTGACATGAG
>Ga0153916_10003242_pt1 | contig 12086 bp, 11 predicted proteins | sample Opewatmetagenome_FD_109642 | JGI IMG/M metagenome (GOLD analysis project Ga0153916, IMG submission 109642) | Freshwater wetland microbial communities from Ohio, USA - Open water 3 Core 3 Depth 4 metaG | ecosystem: Environmental > Aquatic > Freshwater > Wetlands | place: USA: Ohio, Lake Erie...
CGGCGAGGCGGTCCAGCGCGCTGTACGCGGTCGACGGCTTTAGCGCGGAGAACAGTGTGAGGCGCCGCTCGATCACCTCGTTCAACTGGTAACCGTGCATCGCCGAACCGGAAAGCAACCCGAGAAGAAGAAGCTCGTCGTCCATCTTCGTTCCCTGACTGGTCGATATCGACTATTCTACCGTCGAGTGATTCAGGCGCGCACGGGCGCCTCCCGAGGGTAGCACCATGATGTCTCACGGCGTGGGCGCCGCAGACTGGGGCGATGGGAAGCGGGCCCGGGTCTCGTGGAAATCGCTTGGACGCATCCTGGGCTACGCGCGGCCGTATCGGCGCTACGTTGTCATGACCTCGCTGCTCGTGCTCGTAACGGCGGTCCTGGGGCTCGTGCCGCCACTGCTCGTTCGGCGGGCCATTGACACGTCGATCCCGAGCCGCGATACCTCCGAGCTCTACCTCCTGGTTGCTGCGATGGTCGCATTCCCGCTCGCGGGCGCGTTGCTGGCAGTCGCGGAGAACTGGGGCAACACGGTCCTCGGTAACCGGATGATGTTCGATATCCGCAACGAGCTCTTCCGGCACCTCCTCCGGATGCCGCTTCGCTTCTACACCGCCACCCGCTCCGGGGAAATCACGTCGCGGCTGACGAACGACGTCAACGGCGTACAGCAGGTAGTGACCACCAGCTTCACGAACGTGATGACGAATGTGGTCACAGTCGCATCAACCCTGGCCGTGATGTTCTGGCTCAACTGGCAGCTCACCCTGCTCTCGATCGTGGTCCTGCCGGTCTTCATCCTCGCCACAGTGAAAGTGGGAGACATGCGCTTTCGGGCTGCGCGCCGCGTCCAGATCGCGATGAGCAACCTGACCGTACTCGTCCAGGAGAAGCTCAACATCTCCGGACTGGTGCTGGTGAAGACGTTCGGCCGGGAGCCAGAGGAGGTGCGGCGCTTCGACGGTGTCTCGGACGAGCTGGCGAAAGGGCAGATCGCCCAGAGCATGGTGGGACGCTGGTTCTTCATGTTCGCGTCGCTCTTCGCCTCAGTTTCTCCGGCGCTCATCTACGGCTACGGCGGCTATCTCGCCATTAACGGCGAGATGTCTATCGGCGCGATCATCGCCTTCGTTGCGCTCGTGAACCGGCTCTTCATGCCTGTCTCGCAGCTGCTCACCGTGCACGTCGATGTCGCCGGGTCGATCGCCCTGTTCGACCGCATCTTTGACTACCTCGACCGACCGGTGGAGATCGAGGAGAAGCCGAACGCAATCGACCTGAAGGAGGTCGACGGTCGCGTCACGTACGACAACGTCGGCTTCGCTTACGAGGCAGGGCGCCCCGTCCTCCACGAGGTCACCTTCGAGGCAAAACCCGGACAGATGATCGCTCTTGTCGGCCCTTCGGGTGCCGGCAAGACAACGATCACCTACCTGCTTCCGCGGCTCTACGACCCGTCCAGCGGTTCGATTGCTATCGATGGGCACGACGTGAAGGACCTTACCCTTGCCAGTCTGAGCCGCCACATCGGGATGGTGACGCAGGAGACCTACCTCTTCTACGCGACCGTCCGCGAGAACCTTCGGTATGGGAGGCCCGACGCCACCGAGGCAGAGCTCGAAGCAGCCGCCAGGGCAGCTCACATCCACGACGTCATTACGGGGATGCCGAAGGGCTACGACACACAGGTCGGTGAGCGGGGTTACCGGCTCTCGGGGGGCGAAAAACAGCGGATCGCCATTGCCCGCATCATCCTCAAGAACCCGAGCATCCTCGTGCTCGACGAAGCCACAAGCTCGCTCGATAGCCGAAGCGAGCGGCTCATCAAACAAGCGCTCGAACCGCTCCTGAAGACGCGAACTTCACTCGTCATAGCACATCGGCTTTCGACCATCCTGTCCGCGGACCAGATCCTCGTGATCGACGGCGGCCGGATTGTCGAGCGCGGGACACACGCCGAACTGCTCGCAGCGGACGGCCTCTATACGAGGATCTACAACGAGCAGTTCAAAGGCGGCACAGTCGAGATCGACACGCCGCTCGCTGACCAGGCACCCGAACCGGAGGTGGCGGTCGCCACCGGCCATCCAAACGCGGCCATGCCTGTGGGTGGCCACCCGCACGGCACACCAATGGGCGGCGGCCACCCGGGCGGGGGGATGCGCCCGCACTAGACCAGACGCCTCTACAATCGAGGCAAGTCTCGTCCCGGAGAACGCCGTGGTACGCCGTCTGTGCGACGAAACCGATGCACGCCGCCTGCTCAATCCGGGTCCCGTCGCGATCGTCACCACCGCATGGCGAGGGATGACGAACGCCGCGCCGATCGCCTGGACCGCGCCGCTGTCGATGGAGCCTCCACTTATTGGCACGGTGATTCATCCGCACCGGCACACGGCCGACATGATTCGCTTCAGCGAAGAGTTCGCGATCAACATCCCGGGGCCCTCGCTGCTCAAGCAAACCGCGTTCCTGGGGAGCCAGACGGGGCTCAACACGAACAAACTGGAAGCCGCGGGCCTCAATGTATTCCACGGAGAGCGGATTGACGCTCCGCTGATTGAAGGCTGTCTCGCATGGATCGAGTGCGGCCTGCAGGACGTCATCCAGATTGGCGACCACACCCTCTTCGTCGGCAAAGTCGTCCGCGTACAGGCCCTCGATGAAGCCTACGCGCAGGTGTGGAAGCTCGATGAGCGCCGTTACAGCCCGCTAACCTACATCGGCGGAACGAAGTACGCCGTCATCGGCGATCCGCTCGAGGCGGCCGTCGAGGTGGACGTCAGCGGCGGTCTCGTTGTCGAGACCGCCGAAGAACGTGAACAACGCGAAGAAGAAGAGGCCCGCGAGCGGGAACTCCGCAAGGCGGAAGGCGACGAGGGCCTTGCGGAGATGAAGACCTCCTAGCCCCGCGATTCGATGGGTATGTAGGCGCGGTTGTCGGCGCCTTCGTAGAGCGCATTCGGGCGCACGAGGCGATTGTCGGCGTACTGTTCGAGCAGGTGCGCGGTCCAGCCGGTGATCCGGGAGATTGCGAAAATCGGTGTGTAGAGATCGACCGGGATTCCCAGCATCTTGTAGACGGACGCACTGAAGAAGTCGACGTTGGGGTAGAGCGGCCTGCCCTCAAGCTTGCGAGCCAGGTAGTCACGTAGCTTGAGCGAAAGGTCGAAATAGCGCCGGTCTGGTGACTCCTCCGCAATCTCGTGCCCCAGGCGTTCGAGAATGATCGCGCGCGGATCGGTGGTCTTGTAGACACGGTGGCCGATACCCATGACGCGCTCGCCCCGGCTGAGCATCGCCTCGACGTGGGAGGGGATGTTCTGTTCGGTGCCAATTGCCTCCAGGACGTGAAACACCGCTTCATTGGCACCGCCATGCAGCGGCCCCTTGAGTGTCCCAATGGCCGAAGCGATAGCAGAGTACATGTCGCTCAGGGTCGAGGCCGTGACGATCGCCGAGAACGTCGAAGCGTTCATCTCATGCTCGGCATGGAGGACGAGGGCCACGTCGAAAACGCGGGCTTCGAGGGCACTGGGCTCCCTTCCGTTGAGCATGTAGAGGAAGTTGGCGGCATGGCCGAGATCGTCGCGGGGAGCCACGACCGGCTGTCCGGTGCGGATCCGGTGGTAAGCCGCCAGGACGGTCGCCATCTTGGCCGTGAGGCGAGCCGCGGTCTGTTTGAGGCCAGAGGTCGTCAGGTCGCTTGACCGGGGGTCGACCGCTCCCAGCACCTCGACAGCGATCTCGAGCGTCCGCATCGGCCGGACGTGGGTATAGAGCTCGCGAAGGAGGCGCTCGATGATCTCGTCGAGATTCCGCTCGGCGAGGAGCGTGGCATTCAGGTCGGCCAATTCGGACTTGCTGGGCAGGCGCTGATTCCAGAGGAGGAACGCGACTTCCTCGAAGGTGGAGTGATCGGCCAGATCGAAGATGTTGTAGCCGGAGTAGACGAGCTCACCCTTGATGCCGTCGATCCTGCAGAGCCGGGTTGCCGTTACATTGACGCCCTCGAGACCGCGGGCAACTGTTTCGGTGGTCTTAACTGTTTCGGGGGTCATGGGATAGTGCTCCTCGCGTTTCAGTGCCCGGCCCTTCGGACGAGCGATTGTATACAAAAGCAGATTACATCCCGCGAAGGCGAGTAGACATACGAAAAGTTGGTGGCTCGCAGGCCAGCCATCGGCCGGGTGAATCGCGCTGGACGGTCGCCGACGGATGTGCGGGATGAGCTGAAAGAAGAACATGAGCAGCTCATCGACAGGTTCGGATGGCGGTGAGTTGAGTCATGCCTGCTCATTGAGCGGCTCGTCGGGAACTCATCGTGAGCGGTCGCCTGAAGGGGAAGGGACGTCCTGAGCGGTTTGGCGAGGCTGGGAGTGGCTGGCGCGGGCATGCGGGCAGCTTTGCCCGCGATGTTTCGAGCTGGAAGCCAGGGTTGGCAGCCGGGCAAGGCCAGTTGGAGTTCGAGAACGACTTGCCAGGGGCGATCGCTCAAGCCGATCGTCGGAATTTGCTCAGCCGGCCTTATGGCCGGCTGCTACCGTCCGGCCATCGTGGATAGCCTGGGGAGGAGGCGCGCGCTAGATCCGTTCCGCGACGAGGTCACCCATCTTCACGGTGTCCACGACGCTCGATCCGGTGCCTGCGATGTCGGGCGTCCGGTAGCCTTCGCGGATAACTGCATCCACGGCACTCTCGATCGTCGTTGCTTCGTTTTCGAGGCCGAGCGAGAGGCGCAGCATCATCGCAGTGCTGAGAATCATCGCCAGCGGATTGGCCTTGTGCTGACCGGTGATGTCGGGCGCGCTGCCATGGATCGGCTCATAGAGACCGATGCCGGTGCCGTCCTTGCGCCGCTTCCCGAGGCTGGCTGAGGGCATCATGCCCATCGAACCGGCGAGCATCGCAGCCTCATCGGTGAGGATGTCGCCGAACATGTTCTCGGTGACGATGACGTCGAAGCTGGCGGGCCGGCGCAGGAGGTACATCGCGCAGGCATCGACCAGGATGTGCTCGCACTGCACGTCGGGGTACAGCGTCGAGACCTCAGTCGCGATCTCGCGCCACATCTGGCCGGTGCGGAGGACATTCGCCTTGTCGACGCTCGTGACCTTCTTGCGGCGCTGGCGCGCGAGCTGGAAGGCAACGTGGCAAACGCGCGCGACTTCCTTCTCGCTGTACCGAAGCGTATCGACGGCCTGGCGGCCACTCGCATTTTCCCAGCGTTTCTTCGGCTGACCGAAGTAGAGGCCACCTGTCAGCTCACGGATGACCACCATGTCGGTGCCTTCCAGGACCTCCGGCTTCAGCGAGCTGTCGGCAATCATGAGGGGGTGGATCCGAACCGGCCGCAGGTTTGCGAAAAGTCCAAGTTGTTTGCGCATCCCCAGAATCGCGTCCTCGGGCCGGACGAGAGCCTTTGGATCGTCCCACTTTGGGCCACCAACAGCACCGAAGAGCACGGCTCGGGATGCCTTGGCCTTCGTGATGGTCTCCGGACGAAGGGCGATGCCGTACTTGTCGATTGCGGCGCCGCCGATGGTCTCTGTTTCGTACTCGAACTCATGCTTGAAGCGGCGTTCGATGCGGGCCAGGACCTTTATCGCTTCGGCCATGACCTCGGGACCGATACCGTCGCCGGGAGTGAGGAGGATCTTGTAGGAAGGCATATCAACAGGTCACAGGGGGCTTCCCCTGTCTCTCCATTTCGTGCGGGTGCCTGCGAAAGTACGCCACGAAGTGGCCATGCGTCCAAGCCCCGCCGGTCATGAGTGCCATCGCAGGGAGAAATCAGACGTGATGGGCGAACGGGACGGGTTGCGCGATCGCTTCGCGCAGGCGGCTTACGTACTCCGCCCGCGGGATTTCGACGGCCCCCATGCTGGTGGTGTGCGGATTGGCAACCTGGACGTCGATGAGCTGGATGCCGGTCTGTTCGGCCTGTTCCATCATCGCCACCATCGCAACCTTGGAGGCGTCGGTCACAATGTGGAACATCGACTCTGCGCCAAAGAGCGCACCGACCTGGACGCCATAAAGGCCACCCCCGAGGGCGCCATCACCGGTCCAGACCTCGAAGCTGTGAGCCCAGCCCAGTTCATGCAGCCGGCCGTACGACTCGACGATCGCAGGGGTGATCCATGTCCCCTCCTCCCGGTCCGCGCAGGCACGGATGACTCGATCGAAGGCGGCGTTCATGGTTACGCGGAAACGCGCGGACTGGAGCGTGCGGGCGAGCCTCCGCGAGACGTGGAGTCCACCGACCGGGATAATGGCGCGCGGGTCGGGCGAGAACCAGAGGCGCTCGCCGTCGGGGTGTGGCCACGGGAAGATGGCGTGCCGGTAGGCCTCGATGATCGTCTCGGGCTCGAAGTCACCGCCGGTCGCCACGAGCCCCACCTCATCGCACTGCAGCGGGTCAGGGAACCGGTAGCGGCAGGGCGGCAGTGGCCGGGGCTCGCTCGTCCCAACCACTTGAACCTGGATAAGCCGCGCCATGGGGGCGCAGCCTAGACGGTTGCCAGCGTCTTCGGGTAGATATCCGAACGACTCGCCTCAAACGCAGCGACCTTTGCCCCCTCGAGGAGAGTCAGGCCGATGTCGTCGAGCCCCTCCAGCAGGCAACGCTTCACAAACTGATCCACCTCGAACTTGCGGACGAAGGTCCCGTCGGCGGTCGAAACCGTCTGGGAGGCCAGGTCGACGACGATCTCCGATGCGGGGAGTTCCTCGGCACGGGCCACGAGGTGGTCGATGTCCTTCTGGGGGAGAGTGACTGTCAGCAGACCTATCTTGGCGCAGTTGTTGCGAAAGATGTCGGCGAAGCTGGGAGCGATCAGGACTTTGAGGCCAAGTCCTTCCAGTGCCCATGGGGCATGTTCACGCGACGAGCCACAGCCGAAGTTCGGCCCCGCCAGCAAGATCTGGGCACCACTGTAAGCCGGGTTGTTGAGAACGAACGTGGGGTCCTTCCGCCACGATTCGAAGGCGAACTGGCCGAAGCCTGTGCGCTCGATCCGCTTCAGGTACTGGGCCGGGATGATCTGGTCCGTATCGACGTCGGCGCGATTGAGCGGGATCGCATTCCCCTTGACGGTCTTGAACTTCTGCATCAGTCCACCTTCCATTCGCGGATATCGACGAAGTGCCCGGCGATCGCGGCAGCGGCTGCCATCTGGGGGCTGACGAGGTGCGTCCGTCCGCCGGGGCCCTGGCGCCCCTCGAAGTTGCGGTTCGAAGTCGAAGCGCAGCGCTCGCCGGGAAGGAGGAAGTCGGGATTCATGCCGAGGCACATTGAGCAGCCGGCATCGCGCCATTCGAAGCCGGCTTCAGTGAAGATGCGGTTGAGCCCCTCTTGCTCGGCCTGCATTTTCACCAGGCCAGAACCCGGCACGACCATCGCGCGGACGGTCTTCGCGACCTTCTTGCCGCGCACGACAGCTGCCGCGGCGCGGAGGTCTTCGATGCGCGAGTTGGTGCAGGAACCAATGAACACGCGGTCCAGGGGGATGTCCTGGACGGCGGTGCCGGCAGCCAGGCCCATATACGTGAGCGAACGTTCGGCCAGTTCGGCCGCCTGCGAAGTCGCAGCGGAGGCGGGGTCGGGGATCCGGCCGGTGATCGGCACGCTCTGAGCAGGCGTCGTGCCCCAGGTCACGCACGGTTCGATAGCCGCGCCGTCCAGCACAACATTGGTGTCGAACTTCGCGCCCGAATCGGTTGCGAGCGCCCGCCAGGAATCCAGCGCTCGCTCCCAATCCTTGCCTTTCGGTGCGTACGGCCGTCCTTCGACGTACTGAAATGTCGTGTCGTCGGGAGCGACGAGCCCGGCCCGGGCGCCTCCCTCGATCGACATGTTACAGACGGTCATTCGGCCTTCCATGGAAAGGGCGCGGAAGACATCGCCGCGGTATTCGATGACGTGACCGACACCGCCCGAGACCCCGATCTCGCGGATGACTGCGAGGATCGTATCCTTCGCAGTGACGCCGGGGTGGAGCTCGCCATTGACCTCCACAGACATGGTCTTCGGGCGTGCCTGCTGCAACGTCTGAGTCGCAAGAACGTGTTCGACCTCGGAGGTGCCGATGCCAAAGGCGAGGCAGCCGAAGGCGCCGTGGGTCGCAGTGTGGCTGTCGCCACAGACGATCGTCATGCCAGGCTGAGTCAGGCCCTGCTCGGGGGAGATGACGTGGACGATGCCCTGGCGGATGTCGTTGACGCCGTAGAGAGGGACGCCGAACTCCTCGCAGTTGCTGCGGAGGACCTCAACCTGCTGCACCGAAAGCGGATCGGTCCAGGGCTTGTCGCGGTCGGCGGTGGGCACGTTATGGTCGGCGGTGGCGAGCGTGAGGTCGGGACGTCGGACCTTGCGGCCGGCGAGGCGCAGGCCTTCAAACGCCTGGGGCGAGGTCACCTCATGAACAAGGTGGAGGTCGATGTACAGCAAATCCGGCTTCCCGGGTTCGGTACGGACGACGTGGTTGTCCCAGATCTTCTGGGAGGTAGTTCGCGGTTCAGCCATCAGGTTCTCCGTTGGGTCGGCACGCCGTGGACGGTCGGCCGGGGAACCATCATCGTAGCGCAGCCACCGCCATCGGGCATGGGCGCGCCCTCTGCAATCCGGGCCAATGTAGGGCCTGCTATCCGACGAAGATCATCGCGTAGATGTGGCGGCCGTCCGTTGTGGTGAGTTCGCCGATCCCAACCCTGGAGTAGTCAGCGGCAAGGATGTTCTGGCGGTGGTCCGGGCTCTGCATCAGCGCGGCGAAAGCACGGCTAGGCGACTCGGAGCCCGGGAAGTCATTCAGCGCCAGGTTTTCGCCAGCCCAGTTGTAGCGGCTCCCGGTGAGCGCGAGGAGTTCGGTGTACATGGTGTACCCGGCCGGGTCAACATGACCGAAGTACCCCTGGTCGGCCATCTGGCGGGCGCGGATGCGAGCGAGCTGGTTCAGGCCGTCGTCGGCGACAAGCGGCGCCAGGCCCAGGCCAACTCTTGCCGCGTTTGCGGCATCGAGAAGGCTGCGCTCAGCAGGAGAAGCCTGAGCGGCCGGGACGAAGGGTAGGTAGAAGGTCGCGGGGAGTGACGACACCCCGGAGGCGTCATCGGACGCGCTGTGGGTTGCCTCAACCACGGAAGCATGAGACTGAGGCGCGTCCAGGGGCGCGGTGCTCCTTAGCGCGGGCAGCTTGTCGTCCATAATCTGAGCCACCGCTGGGCTCCGCTGGAGCGAAAAAGCCAGCCCCGCGCCACAAAGGGAGATCGCCGCACAAAGCAACATCGCATCGTGGGCCACGTGCCAGGGACGGGCGTTTGTGGCTGGGAAGCTTGCCATGTCCCCTCTCCCGGGGGACCGCCAGCCGAGCGATGCTGGCTCCCGTTGGTGGTCCCACCGTTCCACACGACGGCCACCCTCGACAGAACCGGGTGCAGGGAGAGAAGGTCAGGTTACGGGGCAGTAGCGGCGCGGAATCAGGGCGTCGCGGAGGTTCGAGGCGTGCTGGGAACTGACGGAGTGGCGGTGGCTCCAGCTGGCGGAGCGGGCGCGCCTGGAGCAGCGACTGATGCATCGGCCGGCGGCGTCGCGGAGGGCGGCACGGTCGCTGTCGGCGAACCGACAGTGATAACCGTGCCCGGTTGGAACGTGCGGTTGGCCACTGGAGATGGACCGGCCGGGTTACCGGTCACGCCGGCGCCTCGGAGGATCGCGGCACCCAGAAGCAGCACAGTGACGAAGATGACTCCGACGCCGCCAAGCACGATCCAGCGACGGTCCGGAAGGCGGACAGGCTCCGCGGGTTCGCGCTCGCTGAGCACGCCTTCGAGATGGCCGGGCTTCTGATGCGCAGACCGGCGGCTGCCTCGTGTCCGAACGACCGGCTCAAGCTCCGGCTCCCAGTCATCTTCGATGTCGGAGATGACCCGTCGATGGGGGAGGGGTGACGGAGGCCTGGTGAAGTCCGGCACTTGCCAGACCTCCGGCTCCGCGGCCGGCGACAGGGAAGGCGCAGTGAGCGGCGCCGAAGACGTGGCAGCGGCAGGCCAGATAGCGACGAGTTCATCGAGCAGAGGCGCGGGATCGATCTCGAGGAGACGGCTATAGACGCGGAGAAAACCCCTCACATACACGGGAGCCGGGATATCGTCGAAGGCCTCGGTTTCCAGGGCGTCGATGTAGTGGACAGGGATCCGGCTGGCGGACGCCACCGCCACGACAGTGAGACCACGCCTCTCTCGCGCCTGCCTCAGCACTGCGCCAATCGCCACGAACCTGCTCCAGAACCCGCCACACGACGTTTTGCCGCCGCGAGACTCAACGTACCATGCCAGAGGCACATGGTCGGCCCGGGCGCTGATACGGGGACGTAATGATCGGGAAACTCGCAATGTTGCTGGCGGCGCTCTCGGCCCTGGGATGGCTCACTCCCACCTGGGCGGAGGCACAACCTTCTCCCCCAGCAACCTTCAGCGGCACCGCGAGCATTGACGGCAAGCCGGCACCGGATGGGACGGCGATCCACGCTTTCATCGGTGATCGCGACTGCACGCAGCCGGGCGCACCCGGGACCGTGCACCAGGGCACCGTGGCGCTTTACCGCATCGAAGTACTGGCGGAGTCACAGATGCCCGGTTGCGGAAGTGACGGACGCGTCGTGACCTTCACCGTGGGGGGCCATCCCGCTAACCAGACTGCTAACTGGAAAGCCGCCCTGCAGACCATCGACCTTACTGCGGCAGCAGGAACCCCGGGGGCGGGAGCGTCGCCCACGCAGAGCGCCTCGGCGACGACCTCGAACGCAACTGCCGTAGCACCGGGAAGGCAGACGCCCGCGAGCCCGGTGCCGCTGATTACGGTTGGCTCGGGAACGCCCGAAACGGCCGTGCTCAACAGCGATTCGCCCGCGGCCGAGAAGCCTGCCAGCGACTCGCGGTCAATTGTTGCCGTCGTGGGAATCGTCGTCGCTGGCTTCGTCGCAGTGACGGGTGCCATCTGGTGGTGGCGGTACCGGAGGGGGCGTCGCCGCACGGGAGAAAGATTTGATTAACCGGTCACGACGTTGCGTTTCCGGCCGTCTGTATACCCTAGAAGAGGAACCGCAGCGGGGTTAAGGCAGGGGCAATGCGCCGGAACATCTTGCGTTCGCTGGCAGCAGTGGCCTTCATCCTGGGGGCCTTGCTGATCGTCGCGGGCTTCTCGTGCAGCGATCACGGAAAAACGCCGGCGAGCATCGTCCCGTTCGACGTCCGAACGCCTGTGCCCACCGAGACGACGCCAACCGAGGTTGAGAGTACCCCGACCGTTACGGCGACACCCTACGACGGGGCGGTCGAACGAATGACGATACCGAGCCTTGGCGTCGATTACCCGATCGAGCAGATTGGTCTATTGCCGAACAACGCCCTCGACACGCCACACGACGCACTCGGCAAAATCGGGTGGTACTACATCTACACCAAGCCGGGGTTCGGCGGGAACGCCGTGTTCTCGGCGCACGTGAACTACGACTTCAAGCAGGGCCCTTTCGCCAATCTGGCAAAGGTGCAGGCCGGAGATGAGATCGTTGTCCGGATGGATGACGGCACCGACTACACGTACCGGGTCTTCCGCAAGCAACGGTACGACGTGAACAACATGCCAATGGCGGAATTGATCTGGCCCTCGGACAGGCCCGCCGACAAGGAATGGATCACGCTGATCACCTGTGGTGGGAACTTCGTGCCGACGCAATCCAACGGTCTGGGCGAATACACGCAACGAGACGTTGTCGTGGCCGAGCGCGTGTCCTGACGCGTCGGAGCGATGTCGAGGGACCCACGCCAGCGGATTTACCGCACGTCGCCTCTATCGGTCCTCCGGCTTAGGCTGAAATACAGTTTCAGCAACGAGGGCAAGGGTTGCGCTGGGTAGAGGAACTGGGAAGCCGCAAACTCGCGCTTCTGTCGGCAACGATCGTCGCATTCATTGGCGGGATTGTCCTCGTCTTCGTCGCGTTTTCCGCCTCCGGGACGGACGCCAGGTCGCGGCTGACTTCGGTGATTACGCCCTTCGCGATTTCACCGACCGCAACGGCGACAGGAGTACCCA
>Ga0153916_10003243_pt1 | contig 12086 bp, 11 predicted proteins | sample Opewatmetagenome_FD_109642 | JGI IMG/M metagenome (GOLD analysis project Ga0153916, IMG submission 109642) | Freshwater wetland microbial communities from Ohio, USA - Open water 3 Core 3 Depth 4 metaG | ecosystem: Environmental > Aquatic > Freshwater > Wetlands | place: USA: Ohio, Lake Erie...
CAACGCCATCTCTCGCCTCGCGGCCGGCCTTTCACGGCTGGCCGCGTACGACTTCCCGGTCCGGCTCAACGAGGTGACGCGCGCATTCTTCGAACGGACCTCGCGCCTCCAGTCGGGCCGGCTCGCCGCCGACATGAAGGCCGTGACGTCACCGACGCCGGGCGCGGCGGTGGTCGCCCGGCTCTCGCAGTCCGCGTTTTTCAACGCGCTGATGCGCACCACGTGCATCCCCACGCGTCTCGACGCCGGCCACGCGGACAATGCACTGCCGCAGACCGCTCGCGCGCTCGTCAACTGCCGGCTGCTCCCCGACGAGTCGCCCGACGCCGTGCGACGGACACTCGTGCGCGTCGTCGCGGACGAGCAGATCTCGGTGACGCCGATCAACCAGCCGAACGTCAGCCCCGCCTCGCCGCTGCGGCCGGACGTGGTGCAGGCGCTCGAACGGGTGACCGACGCGATGTGGCCGGGCGTGCCGGTGATTCCCGTGATGGGAACGGGTGCCACCGACAGCCGCGAGCTGCGCAAGGCGGGAATCCCCAGCTACGGTGTGTCGGGCCTGTTCGAAGACGTGAACGACAACCGTGCGCACGGCAGGGACGAGCGGATCGGCATCAGGCAGTTCTCGGAGGAACGCGAGTTCCTGTACCGGCTCGTGAAGGCGCTGTCGGATGAATCGCGTTGAATGTCGTATGTCGGTTCTCCCTCTATTCCAGAGATGAGAGCAGCCACGGAACCTGCCGCATGACCTGCAGAATCGCCACTCGCGCGCCGCGCGGGCGCGTCGAAGTTCCACGCGTCGACAGGGACCCGGATGCGCTCGCATCGTTCCTCGAAGACGCAGCGCACTATCACGGCGGACACGCTGCCGGCGTTGCGTTCCCGCGCTCGGAAGGCGAAGTGGCGGCGCTCGTTCTCACGTGCGGCCGCGTGCTTCCGATTGGCGCGCAATCGTCGGTCACCGGCGGCGCGACGCCGATGGGGGACGTGCTCCTCAACACCACCCGGTTCGCGGACATCGCGCAGGTCGGCACCGACTCGGTCCGCGTCCAGCCGGGCGTCGTTCTCTCCACGCTTCAGGAAGCGCTCGCGCGCGCCGGCTCCTACTACCCGCCCGCCCCGACCTACAACGGCGCATGCGTTGGCGGCACGATCGCGACCAACGCCTCCGGAGCGGCGACTTTCAAGTACGGCAGCACGCGCCAATGGGTGAAAGCGCTGACCATCGTTCTCGCGTCCGGAGAAGTGCTCGATATCGAGCGCGGACAGGTAACAGCCGATCCGCGCGGGTTCTTCGAGATCGAAACTGCGAGCGGTGTGCAGCGCGTGCCGGTGCCGACCTACCGGATGCCCGACGTGCCGAAGCGATCGGCGGGTTACTTCGCGGCGCCGGGAATGGATCTCATCGACCTCTTCATCGGCTCCGAGGGTACGCTCGGCGTCGTCGTCGAGGCCACGCTCGGCCTCGTGTCGGATGCGCCGAACACCTGCCTCGCCCTCGTCTCGTGCCCCAGCGAGGCCGGCGCACTGGCGCTGGTCGATGCGATGCGGCGGGACTCGATCGAAACGCGCCACACACGCGATGCCCGGGGCCTCGACGTGTCGGCCATCGAACAGATGGATCGGCGCTGTCTCGAGATGCTCCGCGAAGACGGCGAGGACAGGAAACACGGGGTGCGTTTCCCTGACGGCACCGCGATGGCGCTGCTCGTCGAGGTGGAGCTGCCCCGCGACGTCACCGCGGAACGGGCGTTCGAGCAGATCGCATCCGCGCGTGATGCCCACGCGCCGGACACGCCTCTTGTGCGCTTCTGCCGCCTGCTCGATCGCGCGGGCGTGCTCGACGACACCGAGATGGCACTGCCCGGCGATCGCCGGCGCGCGCAGCAGTTCTTCGACGTCCGCGAGGCGGTCCCTTCCGCGGTGAAACACCGAATCGGCCTCGCCAAGCAGATTGTCGGCGCGTCGATCCAGAAAACCGCGGCGGACATGATCGTGCCGTTCGCGCACTTCGGCGAGATGCTGGCCATCTACCACGACGGCTTCCGGCGCCGCGGACTCGACTACGCGATCTGGGGGCACATCTCGGACGGCAACGTGCACCCGAACGTCCTGCCGCGGACCATCGACGAGATGCTCGCCGGGCGGGAGGCGATCCTCGAATTCGGTCGCGAGGTGGTGCGTCGCGGCGGCTGCCCGCTCGCCGAACACGGCGTCGGCCGCAGTCCGATGAAGCAGCAGCTGCTGCGCGAACTGTACGGCGACACGGGCATCGACGAGATGCGCGCGGTCAAGCGCGCGCTCGATCCGGAGTGGAAACTCTCTCCCGGCGTCCTCTTTCTGCCCCAGGGCTGAACGGCACCCCCAACGCCGCCGCACCCCAACGCGGTTGCCGCGTTGGGGACCCCGAGACTGGTGGCTCAGACAGGAAGTCTGGGACCTGAAGCCCTGCCTACCTTTCCATGTCGATCTCCTTCAGCGGCACGTCCCAGTGCGCGTCGAGGAGCTCGAAGCGCCGCTGCTCTTCCTTCTTGAACCTCTCCTGATCCGGGAACAACGCGCGCGCGATGTCCGCGTCCTTCGACGGCGACATCACCGCGGCCTCGCCCAGGTACGTGATCGAGACCGCGAACGTCCAGTCGGCGCGCCCGTCTCCGTGATACCTGGGCTCGTAGGTCTTCACTGACGAGAACCGCCCGCCGAGCTGCGCCTTGAGCACCGGGTAGTGATTCTTCCGGAACAGCTCCAGGAATTCCTCCTGGTACCCCCAGCGCACCTTGTAGAAGTACCAAACGGTACGTTCTTCTGAAGGCATCGCACACCTCTCGACGACTCACGCGGGCTCCGACCTGCAGCCGGGGCCCAGCACAGCAGCCACGCCGGGCCCTGGATTCGGCCCGCCGCCGCGGGCTGGAACCCGGGCCCACGTGCAATCATTCGGTCACCGCCCCGCGCCGCCTGGCAATCACGCACAACATTTCGAACAGGAGGTTCGCCGCCAGCAGCGAGGTGATCTGCCCCGGCCCGTCGAATGGCGGCGACACTTCCACGAGATCGCAACCGACGAGATCGAGACCGGCAAGGCCGCGCACCACTTGCAGCGCTTCTTCGCTCGTGAATCCGCCGACGTCCGGCGTGCCGGTGCCCGGCGCAAACGCCGGATCGACGACGTCGATGTCGAAGGTGACGTAGGCCGACCCGGTCGCCACGCGCCTAAGGAAGCATACCGAATAACGAAGGCAAACATGCGGCGTTAACGGCGCGGGCCGTCCACGATGTACGATCTGCGGCACACCAGTTCGAGGAACATGTCAACCCCCCACGCGACCAACACCGATGCCCCTGGCATCCGCCTCCATCGCTCGCTGACCATCGTCGAGTACTTCGCGTTCGGGTTCGGCTCGATGGTTGGCGTCGGCTGGCTGGTGCTCATCGACGACTGGCTGGCGCGCGGCGGCCCGCTCGGCGCGATGCTCGGGTTTCTCGCCGCCGGCCTGCTCCTCCTGCCCGTCGCGTACACGTACGGCCGCCTGGTCCGCACCATCCAGGACGCAGGCGCGGAAATCGCCTACACGGAAGGCGTCTTCGCGCCCGGGATCGGTTTCGCAGCCGGATGGACGATGGTGCTGGCCTACGCCATCGTCTGCCCATGGGAAGCGGTCGCCATCGGGAACCTCCTTGCGCGCGTGTTTCCTGCGCTCAACACCCATCCGCTCTACATCGTCGCCGGCAAGACGATCTTCGCACCTCGCGTCGCGCTCGGACTGCTGCTCACCGGCCTCATCACCGGCGTCAACCTGCGCGGCATCCGGCCGAGCGGCGTCTTCCAGGACGCGACGACGTTCGGGTTGCTCGCTGTGTTCGCCGTGTTCGCCGCACTGGGACTCGGCCGCGGCTCGGCTGCGAACCTGCAACCGCTCTTTGCGCGGCCAGGTGCCGCAGGCGCGTGGTTGTCGGTGCTGCTCATGCTGCAGATCGTCCCGTACTTCATGACCGGTTTCGAATCGATCGCCAAGGGCTCCGAAGAAGCGCGCGCGGATTTCGATCCGCGCGATTTCTCGCGCGCGATGTACGCCGCGGTCGGCGTCGGCGCCTTCTTCTACATTGCGATCATCGGCGTCGTCTCGTTCGTGTTTCCGTGGCGGGAACTCGTGTCGAATCATCTCGGCACCGAGGTGGCGTTCGAGCGCGCATTCGGATCGCGCACGATCGCGCAGGTCATCGTGTTCGCGGCGTTCCTGTCGCTGCTGAAGGTGTTCAACGGAAACTTCGTGGCGGCGACCCGCCTGCTCTTCGGTATCGGCAAGCGCGGCCTCGTTCACCCTTCGCTCGCACGCGTCCACCCGGCGCACGGCACGCCGGTCAACGCGATTCTTCTCGTCTCGGCCGTCACCGTCGCCGCGTCGCTGCTCGGCGACGCCGTGCTCGTGCCGATCGCCGAAGTCGGATCGCTCGCCGCGAGCGTCGGATGGCTGTCGGCGTCGCTGGCTTACCTCGCACGGGAACGTCGTCCGAAGGTCCGAAGGTCCGAAGTCCGGGAGTCCGAAGTCCGAAGGTCAGCCGGCGGTGCCGGGGCGACGCGGGACACCGGACGCCGGAGGTCCCTGTGGCCCGCCTGGCTGGCGGTCGCGGTCAGCCTGGCCATCATCCTGATGAAGCTGCTGCCGCCCGTGCCGGGCTCGTTCACGGGCAATGAGTGGGCGGCGCTGGTATTGTGGTCGGCGCTGGGGTTCGGTTTCTGGCTCGCTCGGAAGCGCTCCCGGGACCAGGACGTGGGCGGGCACAGGGGCTCGCCCTTGCAGTCTCGCTGAAAGGCACGCGCTACGGTTCCTGAGGCGTCGGCGCCGCCTCGCGCGCGCTCTCCACCACCTGCGCGACGAACGCGCTCTCGGGCTGCGCCCCCAGCATTTCGCTGCGGTCGTTGATGACGATCTTCGGAACCGCGTCGATCGCGTACCGCGCAATCAAATCCGGATACTCGTTGGCCTCGACGATCGCCGAGGAAATCCGCGCGTTCTCGAGAGCCATGCGGTTGGCCAGGCTGACCGCCCGGGCACAGTGCGGTCACGTGGGCGTGACGAAGACCTGGATGCGCACGGGCGAGGTCACCGACGCCAGTTGCGTGCGGCTCGCGTCCGACAGCCCCGACTGCCCGATCGACGCCGCGACGATGGCATCGATCAGGGCGCTGAACTCGTAGCCGGCCGGCGCGCCGTAGAAACGAATGCCGGTATCGTCCTCGCCGGCGACAACGGCGATCGCCGGCACGCGCTCGACGCCGAACCGGCCGACAGCTTCCTTGTCGAGGACGAAGTTGCGCTCGTCGATCGACAGCTTGTCGCTGAGCGGCGCGAGAGCCTCGAGGATCTGGCGCGTCGGCCGGCAGCTCTCGCAGCCGAGAGATTGCGTGAAGAACACCAGGCGGACGGGGTTGACCATACCGCCGAGCATCTGCTGAACGCGCTTTCGGTCGTGCTCCGACAGCATCATGATGCCATTATGGCATTTCTTCGTGACGCCGGATGTTATGATGCCGCCCGCCGATGAACTTCTCGCGCCGGTTTCTGTTCGTCGCCGCGCTGCTCCTGCTCGCCGCGGTGTCGGCTGCCTACCTGCCTTACGTCGGCAAGGGATTCAAGCAGGATGATTTCGGATGGATTGCGGCGAGCCGGGCGCGGCAGGGCGCCGACTGGGCGGCGCTTCTCACCCGCAACACCGGTTTCTATCGGCCGGTCGTCGCCGTCACGTTCGCGCTCGATGAGCTGGCCTTCGGGATGAGCCCGCTTGGCTACGGCCTGACGAACCTTGCGCTCCTGCTCGCCTGCCTCTTCGCGATTGCCGGTCTCGCACGCACGCTGGGGCTCCTCCCTGGTGCCGCTCTGGCCGCCGGCGCGATCTGGGCGCTGAATTTCCAGGGCATCAACATGGCGGTCGTGTGGACGAGCGGCCGAACGGCCCTCCTGCTGGTGCTGTTCGCCGTGCTGGCCGCCCACGCGTTCATTCGCTCGGCAGGTTCCGGCCTTCCCTTCGGCTTCGCTCGGGGCAGGCAGGCCGGGACAATGGCGGCCGCGGCGCTGTTCACGCTGCTCGCCCTGCTCTCGAAGGAAGAGGCCGTGATGCTTCCGATCCTGCTGTTCGTCTGGGCGGGATTGATCGCGGACGGGGTTCTTCGGGATCCGGGATCAGGGGTCGGCGGAGCAGGGATCGGCCGTGATGATCACCTGTTCCGATCCCCGATCCCCGATCCCGACACACCGACCAACGCCCCGTGGTTCTCGGTCCGCCGAGCCGTTCGCACCGCGTGGCCGCTCGCAGTGCCGCTCATCGTGTATGCGGCCCTGCGCCATTTCAGTGGAGCGTTCGGACCGCTCTCGGCGCCGTCGTACTACCGTATGACGTTTGCGCCGCTCACCGTCGCCGAAAATGCGCTGAAGTACCTCGACTTCGCCGCAACGACGCCGGCGGTTGCCCTTCTCCTGGGATCGATGCTTGCCTGGTCCACCCCACGACCGTCGCGATCGGAGAGTCGCATCGTTCTGCTGGGTCTCGTATGGCTGGTAGCCGGTTATGCGATCACCGTCTTCCTGCCGATTCGGTCGCCGCTCTACGCGTGCTTTCCGGCGGTCGGCGCCGCGCTTGCCGCCGCTGCGCTGCTCGGCGCCGCGTGGTCACGTTCGACGGCGGCGGCGCGATTGCGCCTCGCCGTGGCCGGACTGGTGCTCCCGTTCCTGCTGCTGCCCGTCTACTGGGCGCGCAACGTCCGGCACGCGAAAGGCGCCCAGCTTTCCGCGCAGTTGCTGCACGACCTGGAAGCCGCACGCCCGGAGATTCCCGTGGACCACGTGCTCATCCTCCTCGACGATCCACGCCTGGATCGCAGCGAGCGGCTTCCGGCCGCCTTCGGCACGCTCTACGACATCGCCGTTCGTGACACGCTCGGCCGGCCTGTCCGGACGTGGATCGAACCGCCGCCGGATGGGTGGCAGTTGGCCGGTCTGCGACCGCCGGATCCTGCGACGCCAAAGGTCGTGTTCGCGCTGAGGAACGGGCACCTGGTGCGACTCAAGAACGAACAATGACGAATGTGGGCTATCCACTTGACTCAGATAGCCCACATGACGAATCTACGACACCAGATCCGGATAGTCGCGCACGATTGGGCCGCGCACGTCACCGTCGAGGCGGCGACGCATGGCGGTTGTCGCCTGGTGCGCCAGCCGAATCGGCTCGGGAATGCGGTAGCGGATCGCCGTCGCGAGGACGATGGCGATCGCGGAGTCAAGATCCATCAGGTGACCGGGCGACACGTACAGCGGCTCGACGCCGGCGCGCGTGCGCACCACGGCGCCGATCGTTTCACCGCGGTCCAGGAGCGGAACCCGCGCGCCGCGGTCGCGGGCGACGGGTGCGTGCTCGCCGACCAGCCGCGATTTCGCGCACCCGACCGACGGCGTGTCGAGCAGCAGTCCCGCGTGACAGGCCAGCCCGAAGCGCCGGGGATGCGCCAGGCCGTGGCCGTCGAACAGGATGAGGTCCGGCGCCGTTTCGAGACGCGCGAACGCCTCCAGGAGCGGCGGAACTTCCCGGAAGGTGAACAGGCCGGGGATGTAGGGGAACGTCGCGCGGCAGACGGCTTCGGCGCGATCGACGACACGGAGATCGCCGCGAGCGCCATCCTCGCCCGGCTCGGCCAGCGCCATCACGACGACGGCCGCGTACATGCGATGCGTGGGCCGGGAGTACGCGACATCGGTGCCGGCCACGAGGCGAACCGGCTGCGCGGGGGGCGTCAACCGGGGGCGACCGCGCAGCGACTCCTGGATGGCGACCGCCTGTGCGTACGAAACGCGCCAGGGATGGAGAGAGAGCGCTTGCACAACAGGAATCGGGAATCAGGAATCAGGAGCCAGGAAACCACACGCAACACGTGAATCCTGACTCCTGACTCACAACTTGAACAAATCGTCGAACGCCTTGCGAGCGGTGGTGGGCGCCGTGGATCCCGTCTGCCGTTCGATCGTGGTTCGCGGCGTGAAGAGCGTACAGGTATTCCGCGCGTTCTTGGGAGCCACGCGGGCCGGGATTGCTTGCATGCACTCGAAGCGGCTGCCGGGATCGAACGAGCTGCACTCGGCGCACGAATGCAGCTCGGCGCCGCAACGGTTGCAGCGGCTGTCGAAGCCGATCTCGGGGGTCACGCGGTCGCCGCACTGGCTGCACTTGACGACCTCGTGCGCCGCCATCAGGTTCGGCGTGCGCGGCCCTTCCGGCCGGTCCCCGCGTTCTTTCGGGCCCTGCGGCGCGGGTTTCTTCTGCTGTTGCGGCTGCCGGTCGCGGTCGTCGTCCATGTAGCCGCGCTGACGATACTTGCGGTCGCTCATGATGACTCTCGAAAAGTGCTACGTGCTGAGTGCCACGTGCTGAGTGCTGGGTGCGACTTCCGGGTGCTGGCTCGTTGGACGTAGGGGCGCACGACCGTCCGCCCCTGCAGGCGCGCGCGGATGCCCATCGATTGTCCAGCCGTCAGGCACCCGGACGCAAGCTCTTCCTGACCTGAGCACCTCAGACGTGTATCACCAGAAGGCGAGGACGATCCGAGTAGCACCGAGGCCTATCAACGCCGCCAGGTATATGAGGCCGAAGAGCAACCCGCAGCCCCAGAACACCCGCCGACCGAGGTAGCCGCTGGCGAAGTAGACCGGCGCCGGCCCGGTGGCATAGGGCGTGATGACGCCCATCAGGCCGAGCGAGTAGCAGAGAAGCAGAGCGAGAGCCGGCACCGGCACACCCGGAATCGCCGACGCGGCTCCGAGGATGATCGGAAGCACGGCCGTCACGTGCGCCGTGATGCTCGCGAACAGGTAATGTACGAGGAAGAACACCACCACAAGAGCGATCACTGCCCAGACCGGCGAGAGACCGGCCAGTGAGGTCGTGAGCATCCTCGCGAGCCAGGCAATGAACCCGACGCGGTTCAGCCCGTCGGCCAGTGCCACGAGCGTCGCGAACCACGCGAGGACGTTCCACGCGACCCGGTGTCCGAGGATGTCCTCCCAGGTCACCAAACCGGTGAGGACCATCGCCGACACGACGAGCAGTGCCACGGTGGCGGGATCCGCGAGCTCGCGACCGAAGACCCACAGCCCGAGCGCCACTGCGGCCAGGGCCGCCATCAGCACCTCGCGCGCCGCCACCGGACCCATCGCGGTCAGTCCGGCGTCGGCCCAGCCGGTCACGTCCGGCCCTAGGTCGACGTTCGGGCGGAAGAGCACGTAGCTGCCGGCCGGCACGAGCACCAGCAACGGCACGCCGACCGGCCAGACGCCGCGGACCCACTGGACCCAGTCGATCGTGGTGCCCGTGGTTTTCGACACGATCTCGACGGCGAGCAGGTTCGGCGCAAGCGCGGTCAGGAACATCGAGCTGGTCACGCACGTCGTCGCGAACGCGGTCCACATCAGGTACGCGCCGAGGCGACGAGCGGCAGCCGGGGACCGTTGCTCGAGCAGTCCCGGGACGTGGCGCACGATCGGGTAGACGGTGCCGGCGCTCCTGGCTGTGTTCGAGACGGTGACCGGACTCAGCATCAAGTCGGTCAACGCCACCGCGTATCCGAGTCCGAGCGGACGCCGGCCGAGCGCTCGCACCAGCACCAGCGCGATGCGTCTGCCCAGCCCTGTCTTCTCGTAGCCGAGCGCGAACACGAAGGCGGCGAAGATGAGCCACACCGTCGCGTTCGAGAAGCCCGAAAGCGCCCACAGGATCGACTCGCCGGGCGTCGGCTCGACGACGCCGACAGCTGCGGCGAAGGACACCGCGACGAGGCCGGCGGCCGCCGGCGCAATCGGCTCGAACACGAGGCAGAGTACGGTCGCCGCGAAAATCGCGAAGTAGCGCCAGGCCTGGGGCGTCAGCCCTGACGGAACCGGCGCGATGGCGAGCACCACGCCAACGGCTATCGCCACGAAGAGGGTTCGACGTTCGCGCATCAGCCGACCGCCGCGCCTTGGGGGGCGAGCAGGTATGATACGTGGCTCCGCGCCCCTCTCCGCCAGCTTTTCTGGCGGCGGTTCTCGCCGACTCATCCAGAGGGGAGCGCTCGTGATCGATGCGTCCGTCGAAGTTCGGCCGGCGCCGCGTCCGCTGGTCTCGCGCACGTCCTCCTCCGTCTCGACGTGGCGACGACGAGGAGCCCGCCTCTTGGGTTGCGCGGCGACCGTGCGTTGGCTGAGTGGTTCGAAACCTTCTATACTAGTCCCGCCTGCCTGAATTGACGCCGCGGTCGGGACGGCGACGAGGACCGGCTATGGCCACTCGCGGCTGGCTCTCCTGCGCGGTCGTGGTCGTTGTCTTGCTCGCGCCCGGTGCGCGGGCCGCATCCCCTCAGCAGAACGCCGGCCGCGTCCAACAGGTGCCGTCGTTCCGCTCCGGCATCACCGCCGTGCCGATCGACGTGCGCGTGATCGACAAAGACGGAAGGCCGATCACCGACCTGAAGCTGGGGGACTTCACCATCCTCGAGGATGGCGTCCCGCAGACGATCGCCCACTTCGTCCCGCAGGTCCTGACGCCGGAAGCCCCGCGTCCCGGGTCGCGGGCGCGCCCGGACACGCAGCCATTCGACCCGTCACCGCAGAGCCACCGCGTCTTCCTGATCGTGCTGGGCAGCGGGGCGCTCGGCGATCCTCAAAAGCATCCGGAGACCCTTAATGCGGTGGTGCATTTCGTTCGCGACTGCCTGCTCCCGCAGGACCAGGTTGCGCTGCTCGCCTACGGCCGGGCGACGGACTTCACGTCCGACCACGAAAAGATCGCGCGGCTTCTCGAAACGTTCAGAGGATCGGAGGCGATCGCCAAAGCCGCCCTGACGCGGCAGAGCGGTTTGGCAGCCGCCGACGCCGCCTCGGTGTTCGCCCGGCCGGAAACGCTCGACCGGTCGCCCGCGGTCGAAACGGAGCTCGGGTTCGAGGAGTACGTCAGCGCCAGCCGAGGACGACCGCTCGCCGATCTGGACGCCCTGTTCTACGGCATCAAGTACCTGCGGTTCATGGCAGGCGAGAAGCACCTGATCTTCGTCACCGACATCGGGCCGGAACCCACGTGGGACCAGGTGCAGTACCTGACACGATCGGCGAGCAGCGCGCGCGTCGCGCTCGACACGGTTCAGCTCGGATATCGGATGATCGACCATATGGGGGCCGGTGTCGCCGGTGAGTTTCCCGCGCCCCCGAGGGAGGGCTGGCGGTGGCCAGATGCCGCGGAAGCCGCGGCGGCGGCTGGTCTCACTCCGGCCGCCGCAAAGGCCATTGCAGCGGGCCGTGAGCCGGAGGCGCCTACGCGGTCCGGCTCCGACACGACCCGCGCCGGAGGCGGGACGCCGGGCGGCACCCTTGTGGGCCTGCCTCGGCTCTACGATCTCCGCTACGCGGCTTCACAGACCGGCGGACAACCGTCGATGCTGAGGGATGCCGCGCCCTCGCTCGCCGGCATCGACATCGCGAGCCGAGCGCATTACCTGCTGGCGTACTACCCGGCCAACGCCGATTGGAACGGGCGATATCGCTCGGTGAAAGTGCAGGTCAATCGCCCGGGCGCCACGGTGCTCTTCCGGCACGGCTACTACGCCTCGCGGGGGGTCGACACCTTCGATCGCCGGCGCGTCGTCGCCGACAACCGCATCGCCTCGGCCGGCTACCAGTTGAGCGACATCCGCGAGATCGACGTGCAGATCACGCCGGCATTCACGAAGAGCGCAACCGGGCGCGGCGGGGAGCTGTCGGTTGCGATCTCCATCGACACGTCGCGGCTCTCTTGGAGCCTCGATGCCGACCAACTACACGTCGCGCACCTCGATGTCGCCATCTACTGTGTTGACCGGGGCGGCGAGAAGAGCGTGGGCGAGACGAAGCGAAGGCTGAACCTGAGGCTGACCGACGAGACGTATCAGCGCGTCGCCAGGGAGCGCTTTTCGCACACCATGCGCGTGCCGGTCACCGCGAAGCCGCGCTACGTGAAGGTCATCGTGTACGACTACGATGCGGACCGCGTCGGAAGCGTGATGCGGATGATGAAGTGAGCGTCATCCC
>Ga0153916_10003244_pt1 | contig 12086 bp, 12 predicted proteins | sample Opewatmetagenome_FD_109642 | JGI IMG/M metagenome (GOLD analysis project Ga0153916, IMG submission 109642) | Freshwater wetland microbial communities from Ohio, USA - Open water 3 Core 3 Depth 4 metaG | ecosystem: Environmental > Aquatic > Freshwater > Wetlands | place: USA: Ohio, Lake Erie...
AACGCGCGGAGCCGCTGGGTGAAGCGGCTGGCCGTGTGTATGCCGGTGGTGATGCTGGGCGGCATCGTGCTGACGGCGAACCACTACTTCCTCGATGCGGCGGCCGGCGCGCTGGTCTCGATGATGGGGCTGGGCATCGCGCTGCTGCTGCGGCGCGGGCTGAGCCGCGACGGCGCGTTCAGCTTCCTGCTCTAAGCCGCTCGACCGACCTGCGCAGAGCGCTGGATTGACGCGCCGGATCGGCGGCTGCTATCCTGCCGCTCAGGAAAGGAGGTGATGCGGATGGATCATCCTAGTTGTGAGGCCTGCGTGCCGAACGACGTCCGCAGCACCTCGGGGGCTACCTGCTAGCAGGCTCCCCGGGGGCGGCAAGCCGGGCAGCAGGCCTGGCAACGTACACGAGTGGCCCGGACGGCAACGTCCGGGCCACATCTTTGTCCGCTATGGCGCCGTGTTCACAAGAGGTTCCGCGGCGGCAGCGACGACAGGTACTCGTGGATCGCCGACGCGGCGCGCCGGCCGTCCGCCAGTGCCGTGACGACGAGGTCTGCCCCGTTGACGTTGTCGCCGCCGGCGAAGACCCCGGGGCGCGTCGTCATGTACGTCTCGGGATGCACTTCCACCAGGTTCCAGCGGTTGGTGGAGACGCCCGGCGCCGCGTCCTTGATGATCGGGTCCGCGTTGTAGCCGATGGCAATGGCGGCGCTGTCCACCGGGATGACGAACTCGGAGTGCGGCACCGGGATCGGCCGGCGCCGGCCCGACTCGTCGGGCTCGCCCAGTTCCATGCGCTGGCACTCGATGCCGGTGACCCGCCCGTCCTCATCGCCGAGGAAGCGCAGCGGGATCGTCAGGAACTGGAACGAGACGCCCTCCTGGCGTGCGTGCTCGCGCTCCTCCTGCCGGCCCAACATCTCCGCCTCCGTCCGGCGGTAGATGCAGGTCACGCGCTCCGCGCCGATTCGCACGGCCGTGCGCACGCAGTCCATCGACGTGTCGCCGCCGCCGATGACGACGAAGTCCTTCCCGACCTCGATCGGCCCACGCATGTGCTCCGGGAGCTGGTCGGGGCGCAGGTTGCCGCGCACCAGGAACTCCGTCGCCGCGTAGATGCCGGTGAACTCCTCGCCGGGGATTGCGAGCCGGCCGCCGAGCCCGGCGCCCGTGCCGACGAACACCGCGTCGAATCCCCGGGCGAACAGGTCGTCGATCGTCACGTCCCTGCCGACCCAGGTGTTGCCCACGAACGCCACGCCGAGTTGCTCGAGATAGGAGAGCTTGTCCCGCAACACGTCCTTGCTGAGCTTGAAATTGGGGATGCCGTAGAGAAGGACGCCGCCGGGCTCCGGCCATGCGTCGTACATGGTGCTGCCGTGGCCGAGCTTCGCCAGCTCCTCCGCGACCGCGAGGCCCGCGGGGCCGGCGCCGACGACGGCGACCTTGAACCCTGAGGCCGGCGGCAGGACGGGCAGCGGCACGCCGAGGTGCTTGCGCTGGTAATCGGCCACGAATGCTTCGAGCTTGCCGATCAAGACGGGCGGCTCCTGGTGGCTGTCGGGCCGGATGGCGAACGCGACCACGCACTCGCCCTCACACAGGCGTTCCTGCGGGCAGAGGCGGCCGCACAGCTCCGGCAGGTTGCTGGTCTCGCGGAACTTGTCGGCGGCGCCGCCGATGTCGTCCTTCTCGAGCAGCTCGAGAGCGGCCGGAATGTCGTTGTGTACGGGGCACGCCTGCTGACAGGGCGCCGACGGGCAGTGCAGGCAGCGCATCGCCTCCGTCTTCGCGCTCGCCACGTCGAAGCCGAGGAAGACCTCGTCCCAGTTCTTCTTGCGCTCCTCGGGGTCCTGCTTGCGGATCGGGACACGCGAGATGGCGAGCCGGCGCTGTACTTCGACGTCCTTTGCCATGTGCGAGATTCCTTCGTGCCCCTCAGTCCGCCAGGTGGCGCCGCAGCGGGTACAGACAAGTCTAGGGCGGCTTCAATAGGTTGTAAATGGTCGAACCGTTCGGTGGACCGTGCTCTTCACTGCGTGGCGCCCGCGGAGAACGACGCGCGCAGGAAGTTGACAAGGTTCCAGATGTCGTCGGGCTTGAAGGCGTCCTTGAACTTCGGCATGGCGCTCTGCGGATAGCCGTTCGCGATGAAGTTGTAGAACTGCGGGTCGTCGTGATACGGGATATGGAGGCGGAAGTCGGCGGGCGCCGGGTTGAGTTGCGCCGCGGCCGGGCCATTGCCGCTGCCGTCGTCGCCGTGGCACTGGGCGCAGTTCTGCTGGTACAGCAAGCGGCCGCGCGCGACCGATTCCTGCGTGGGCTTCACCGGGTTCCCGGCCCGCGGGTCGAGGGCCTGGGTGTGCGAGTGTACGCCGAAGACGAGGACGGCGCCGGACAGCAGCAGCAGAGTGGCCCCGGCCATCGCGATGCGATAGCCCGGCTGCTGCAGCCAGCGCAGCTGGCGACGGTAGACGATCACAGTGGCGCCGGCGAGCGCCAGCAGCGCCCCGCCGACCTCGTTCCAGTTGAAGGTATTGAACGGCAGGGCGAACGCGCCGCCCTTCGCGCCGGCGGTGGCGCTCGCCGGCCGGCCGACCGCCACGATGAACTGCTTCGACACGTCGTCCGCGTTGGAGCGACGGATGTCCGCTTCGATACGCCAGTTGCCGACCTGCGAGAGATCCGACACCTGGCCGCGATACTCTCCGTCACCCCGCTTGCCGAGGATGGTCGACGACTGCGGCACGAGGTTCTGCACCTGGTCGTACGTGAACCGCAGCCTGGCCTGCGTGACCGTCGTGCTGGGCGTGCCGTCGGCGTTCTGGATGGTCAGCGAGAAGTCGTTGATGCCGACCTGATTCGGCGTGATGTCGAGCGTGAGCTTCAGGTCAGCCGCGTCGGTGGTTTGGTGGTACTTCGACGACGCGGCGATCGCCGCCTGCTTCTGCGCGACCTCGCTCTTCGCCGTCGACGTCTGGCTGAGCACGCCCACCGCGGCGAATACCGCGACGATCAGCGCGACCTCGACGGTGATGGTCCAGGGCAGGGCGCGTTGCAGCCAGGCGATCTGGCGCTGCCAGGCAGCGCGCTGGCCCGGCGTGCCGCCGCCGCCCTGCTGATACGCGCCGTCGATGGCAGCGACGAGCCGCGGCTTGAGCAACACGGCGTTGAGTCCGGCGACGGCGAGCAACGGCAGGACCAGCGCGATCTTCGCGACCAGCACCTTCCCGTACGTCGTGTGCAGCATCGCGTGCGCGTTCGGGACCTGCGCGATGCCGTTGAACGTCCCCGTCGCGAGGATCACCATGACGCTGATGCCGGCGATGATCGAGAACCGATCGAACACGTTCGCCAGCACGAGGAACCGCTGCGGCTCGGGCATCTGGCGGGCGCGGCGCATCAGCGGAACGAGCATCGCGAGCGCGCCCAGCCACGTTGCCGATGCCAGCAGGTGTCCGTAATCCGACGTAATGCCCCAGAACTTGCCAGGGTTCGTCGCGCCGTGGCTGATCATCGAGTACGTGAACAGGGCGCCTGCGCTCCCCAACAGCAACACCGCCAGACCGGCAGCGCGCGCACGCCGGCCATTGGCCAACAGCAGCACGCCCGCACCGACGAGCGCCACCATCACGAGCAACAGGCCGGCGAGCCGATACTGTCCGATGCGGAACGTCGTAACGTACGAGACGAGGCTCGTGGATGTCCCAAACCGATCGACGGTACGCAGCACGAGGAACGCCGCCGCGATGAACGAGATCGGGAGCAGCACGTGCGCGACGTAGGCGACCCAGCGCTCGGCGGCGGATACCACGTATTCATAGTCCTGGTCGTCCAGGAACGACGCTCCGGGCCGGATGCCGGCGAACAGCATGAATGCCGCGCCGGCCGTCGTTGCGAGGGAGAGGAGCGCGATCCACTTCAGCGCCGAGTCGACGTTGCCGGGCAAGAGGTTGCCGCCGCTCGTTGTCGCGGCGCCGGCGGTGCTGAGTGAGACACCGGGCGGATAGCTGCCGTCGGGGTTGAGCACGATGAAGGGGAATGTGCCTTCGTAGTTGTGGCCGTCGACGGCTGACACGTTCGTCCACTTGACGAAGTAGAGGTTCGGCGTCAGGTTGTCCTTGACGCCGATCGACGCAAACGCCGGATCCTTGTCATCGAACTCGACGGTGTTGTCGTCAACACGGTCGCCGTCTTTGTTGCGGACTTCGATCGACGTGAGCTTGCGCTCGATAGCTTCGCTGAAATGGAGGATGACGCGCGAGGGAGGACGCCGGAGCGTCTCGTTGGCGGCGGGGCTGGAGCTGATCAGCGACGCGTGAGCCAGCGCGCGGGACGCCGGGAACAGCGCGAGCGCCGCCCCCAGGACCACGAGCGTAGTCACCAGCGCGGCGAGCCGCCTACCACCCAACCTCACCCCTCCTCACGCCGGCGTGCCCGGTGGTGCATACGACTACGGAAGCGGCACGGCCTCACGCCGGCCGCCGCGCGAACACCCACCACGCGCCTACGGCCCCCACCACGGCCACCGCGAGCGCACCGATGACGATGTATACCGCCCTGTTCGTCCCGCTGCCCGACGTTGCCGCCACGGCCGAAGTCGGCGTTGCGGCCGGTGCGGACGGCGCTGGCGCCACGGTCGCGGCGGCCGTCGCTGGAGTCGCCGCGGTTGCGGCCGCCGTGCCGGGCGTCTCGACCTCCGCGCCGATCTGCTCGAGCTGCCTGTCGTTCTCGAGGTCGACGGCGGTCGGCTGTGCGTTGAGGTAGAACGAGAAGGCGCCTTCGGCCGGATCGCCGTCCTCGTCGGACACGTTCTTCCAGTGGACGACGTAGCGCCCTGGCGTGAGGTCGGGCTTCAGCGGCACCGTCATGCGGGCACGGTTGCTCTCGTCGATCGAGGCGGGGCCGGCGGTGACGGACGACCCGCGGTCGCGCTCGACCTGGATGTCGTAGCTGCCGGCGACCTTCTGCATGTCTTGCGTGAAGATGATCTCGACCTGCGAGGGAGAGGCCGTCACGGCCTCTCCCTTCGCAGGCGCGGAGCTTTTGTAGTTGGCGTGCGCCGACGCCACGGAGGGCATCGCGAGCGCCGTCACGACGACGGCGAGCAGCACGAAGGACAGGCGGGATCGTTGCATCGCGTTCTCTCCACTCCGTGAGCGCAGCCTCGCTTACCTTAGCAAATCAACTTCTGCGCAGCTTTCGTGCGGCCAATGTTGTGCCAAGGCCGGCCGCGGCCACGATGCCGGCGATCGCCAGCCACGGTGTTGCGCCACGTTCGCCGCCGCTGCCCGTGCCGGTTCGCGGGAGGGCGGCGCCCATCGCCGCGCCACCGGCCATCGACGTGCTCTCCGCCATGGGCGTGGTCTCCGGCATCGCCGTCGCCATCTCTTCCTGGCCGATCATCTCCAGATCTTTGTCCTTCTGCAGGTCGGTGGCGGACGGTGCGGTGCCGACGTAGAACGAGAAGGCCCCCTCGGCGGCGTCGCCGTCGACAGACGAGACGTTGTTCCAGCGGACGACGTAGCGCCCCGCCGTCAGATTCGACTGTAGCGCGACGGACAGCTTCGCCGCGTTCTGCGGATCGATCGTCGGGGCGCCGTTCACCACCGAGCCGCCGCCGTCCTGCGTGACGTCCAAGCCGTACGAACCTGCGGTCTTCTGGATCGTCTCGACGAACGTGAGCACGACCTGCGTCGGGGGCGATTGCAGGACCTGCCCCTTGGACGGGCTCGAGGTATCGACGTGTGCGTGTCCCCAGGCTGTTGAGATGAGCGCGAGCGCGACGGCCGCCGAAGCGAGCGCCGTGCCCGTGCCCAGGATGATGCGCTTCATGATGCGCTTCAATGTAGTCGCTCCTTCCTCAAGGTGTGGTCGAGGCGCCGGGCGTCTGGCTCGCGGGCGATTGCGTGCCCTGCGAACTCTGCGTCGGCTGCGCTGATGGTCCTCCCGCATCAGGCGGCAGGTCCTTCACCAGCGTGTTCCACGCCGGCTCCTGGAATGCGTGATAGTCCTCGTGCATCGCCTGCGAGAGCGGCTTGATCGTGTCGACGTCCTTGCCGGCGTCGAGTGCCTGGAGCAGCTTCACCGCATCGTCGTGGAACTTCGTCGTCAGCGGCTGGACGTCGCTGGCCCAGTCCGTGAGGGCGAGTTCCCGCACGATCAGGCGCACGCTCGGGACATACTTGTTGTCGATCTTGCCGTTCTGCGCGGCCGTATCCATGTCGTGGATCGGCAAGGCGCTGATGGTGATGACGGCGTTCAGCATCTCGTCGCGCTGGACGCGAGCCGCGAGCTGATCGGCAGCCGTCGTGGCGGTGTCGCCGCCCGCGGGCGATGTGCTGCTGGTGTTCCTGGCACTGCTGCTGCCGCAGGCGGACGCGATTGCAGCGCCGGCGAGCACCGCGAGCACTGTGAACATGGCGAACCGCACGGCGTGCGTAGGCACGGCCATATACGACCTCCAATGGTGATAGGGTGTCGTCTCAGATCGTGACGGGGGCGCCGCGGCGCGGGGGCCGCGTATCGGGGCGGAGGGTGATGCCCCGCATAGCGGGCATGGTCAGGGCGATGAGCACGGTGAGCATAGCGGGCACGACGACCAGCGGCTCAGTGACCAGGAACTGGCCGGCGCCTGACGCGAGCGGCACGTCGCTGCAGCTTCCCGGCGCGATATGGCAATGGGCCGCGTGGATCGATTCGGCTCCCGGCCCGTCGTCGTGAGCGCCGGGGAGGAGGTGCTCATAGGGCAGCACCGCCGGCAGGACGGCGAAGAAGAACAGGACCGCCGCCACGGCCCGCATCGTCCGCGAGCGAGCGGCGCGCCTCAGGGAGAGCGGGCGCGGGGCCCAGAGCCAGGCCACGACGGCGACGAAGGCGAGGAGCGCCAGCGCGAGGACGGCCGGGTCGACCGTCGTCACGTGGGTCGCCGCCTGCACCACGTGGAGCAGGGGCACAGGGAGGCCTGCCGCCATCGCCAGACTCGACATGCTGACGGGAAGTATAGCGCCGGGCCCTGTCGTCACAGGTGCCGTTCGGCTTGTTATTGCAGCGGAGGCCGGGCGAACGTAAAATACGCGCGACCCTCGGACGGAAGAGGGTCGCCGCTAGAGGCAGGAGGACGGCAACCATGCCGCACGAAGACGCGCTTCGCAACGTCCAACTCTTCTCCCAGTTCGCGAGCAAGGACCTGGCGCGCCTGGGGCGCGCCGTGGTGGAGCGCAGCTACAAGAAGGGCGAGACGATCGTGAAGGAGGGCGAGCAGGCCGTCGCCTTCTTCATCGTCACGAAGGGCAAGGTAGAGGTCATCCAGGGCGCCGGCACGAAGAAGGCGACGGTGCTCGATACGCTCGGCCCGTCGGAGACGTTTGGGGAGATGGCGCTGCTTGACGGCGCGCCGCGCGCAGCGACGGTCAAGGCGCTGGAGGACACGATGTGCCTGGTGCTGTCGCGCTGGGATTTCGTCGCGGAGCTGCAGACCAACCCGCACATGGCGGTGGCCATGCTGCCGGTCCTCAGCCGCCGCCTGCGCGAGGTCGAAGCTCGGCTCGCCGCGACGTTCTAGCTGCGACCTCCTACGTGTGTGCAGACAGGCGGGTGCGATGTCGCCCGCCTGTTTCGTTCGGCGGGCCGTGGCGCTGAAAGCAGCGCTACGGAAGCGCGCCGTCGGTCAGGCGGGCGCGGATCATCTCGAGCACTGCGGCCCGCTCGGGCGGCTCCATCGTGTGCTCGAGGCCCCAGGTGACGACGGCCTCGACCACCGGCTGCAATGAGCGGCCGAGCTCCGTGAGGTGATACTCGGCCCGCAACGGGTGGTAGCTGTAGACCCGGCGCTCGATGAGCCCGTTGGCTTCGAGCCCCTTCAGGCGTTCCGAGAGCATGCGCGTCGGAATCCCGGGCGATTCCTGAAGGAACTCCTTGAACTTCGTTCGTCCAAGGAAGAGGTCGCGGACGACCAGCAGCGTCCAGCGATCGCCGACGAGATCGAGCGTTCGCGCGATCGGGCACTGCTGTTCGTAGCTGCGGCTCACGGCTCCCTCAAGACTGGCGTCCGTAAGATATCACACGGTTGACGGAGCATCGCAGTCACTTTACTATGTGCATCTACTTCCCGACGGCGGGTCGGTCCGATCGAGCCCCGGCGGGAGCGCAAATCACCGGGAAGGAGCCAGCAGATGGGACGGCCGGTCGTCCATTTTGAGATCCACGGCAAAGACGGCAAGCGCCTCCAGGAGTTCTACGCGAAGCTGTTCGACTGGAGCGTCGACGCGAACAACCCGATGAGCTACGGCATGGTCGACAAGTCATCGGCGGCCGTAGGCGGCGGGATCACGCAGTCTGACGCGGCGCCGATGGTGACGTTCTATGTTGCTGTGCCAGACCTCGCCGCGGCACTGAAGAAGGCCGAGGGGCTCGGCGGCCAGACGGTGATGCCGCCGATGGACGTGCCCGGCGGACGGACGATCGCCCAGTTTCGCGACCCGGACGGCAACACGATCGGCCTGATCAAGGCGGGCAGCATGGCCGGATAGCACGCCGCGGCGGCCGTGGCACCGGCATCCGGGACGCGTACCATACGCGTACCGTCGGTACGATCGGAACGAGGAGGTGCCATGGCTGAGGATTGGGCGCGGCCCGTCGTGCACTGGGAGATCCAGGCGCGCGACCCGGAGGCGCTGCGGGCGTTCTACGCGGAAATGTTCAACTGGCAGATCGGCGACGGGCCGATCATGCTGATCCCGGCCGGCATCGGCGCGCCGGAGATGATCTCCGGCCATATCATGCGCGGCGACGCACCGCGCGTCGTGCTCTACGTCCAGGTCCGCGACCTGGGGGAGTCGATCGATCGGGCGAAGGCGCTTGGCGGCGCGCAGACCGCGGAGCCGTTCGACGTGCCGGGCGGGCCGACCATCGCCGGCATCGCCGACCCGGAAGGGAACCGCATTGTGCTCGTGCAGCAGTAGCCGCGCCTAGAGCACGAGCAGCAGCGGGTGCTCGAGCAGGCGCTTGATCTCACCCAGGAACTGCGCGCCCAGCGCGCCGTCGGTGACGCGGTGGTCCGCTGACAGCGCCACCTTCATCAGCTCGCGGGCGACGACGGCGCCGTCGCGGATCGCGGGCTGCGGCGTCACGCTGCCGACGCCGAGGATGGCCGTCTGCGGCGGCTGGATGATGCCGATCAGCGTCTCGATGCCGTATGCGCCGAGGTTGGTGATCGAGAAGGTGCCGGCCGTGATCTCCTCCGGCCGAAGGGAGCCCCCCTTCGCCCGGGCCGAGAGGTCCTTCGTCTCGCGCGCGATCTGCGCCAGTGTCTTGCGTCCCGCATCGATTACGGCCGGCGCGATCAGCCCCTCGTCCAGCGCGATGGCGATGCAGACGTTCTGCTGTTCCTGCTGCGTGAACTGTTCGCCCTGGACCGTGACGTTGAACTGCGGATATCGCTGCAGCGCGATCGCGCACGTCTTCACGATCAGGTCGTTGATGCTGACGCGCGCATCTTCGGGCAGCGACTCGTTCGCCTGCGTGCGGAATGCGAGGGCGTCGGTCATGTCGATATCGACGAGCAGGTAGTAGTGCGGCGCCTCGCGTTTGCTCGCCGACATGCGGCGCGCGATCGCCTGGCGCATCTTGCTCATGGAGACGGGCTGCGGCGCGCCGGCAGCCGGCGCCGGCATCGGGACGGACGGTGCGGGCCGCGGCGCCACCACCACTGGTGCCTTGAACTGCTCGATGTCGCGCCTGATGATGCGGCCATCCGGGCCGGTGCCGCGGATCTGGCTGAGGTCGATGCCACGCTCGTCGGCGATGCGACGCGCGACGGGTGACACGCGCAGCCTGCCGGTCTCCGCAGCCGCGGGCGCGGCCGTAAGTGGAGCCGCAGCGGCAGGTGCCGGGGCCGCCGGAGCGGGCGGCGCTCCGGCCGGCACGGGGGCCGTGGCGCCGTTCAGGTACTTCGAGATGTCGTCCCCGGCTGCGGCGATGATCGCGATGAGACCGCCCACCGGCACCACGTCGCCCTCATGAGCCAGCACCTTGCGGAAGATGCCGCTCTCGAACGCCTCGATCTCGACGTTCGCCTTGTCGGTCTCGATCTCGGCGATGACCTCGCCGCGCTCGACCGGCGCACCCTCCTGCTTCAGCCAGCGGAGGACGGTGCCTTCGGTCATATCGGCGCCCATCTGCGGCATCACGACTTCGGAGATCATCTGCGCACCTATACCATGCTCTTGACCAGCCGTACGACGTCGGCCCCGTGCGGCAGCGCCGCCTGCTCCAGCGCGCCGGCGTACGGCATCGGCACGTCGGCGCCCGAGACGCGCATGACAGGCGCGTCGAGGTCGTCGAACGCCCGCTCCTGGATGATGGCGGCGATCTCGCCGCCGAACCCGCCGAAGCCCCAGTCGTCTTCGATCACCACCGCGCGATTGGTCTTGCGCACGGAGGCGAGGATTGTGTCCACGTCGAGCGGCCGCAACGTCCGCATGTTCAGCACCTCGCACTCGATGCCGTCGCCGGCGAGTTGCTCCGCTGCGCGCGCCGCGTGCCGGACGGCGCCGGAGTAGGCGATGAGCGTGACGTCCGTGCCCGCACGATACACCTCGGCCTGGCCGAATGGGATGGAGTAGGGCTCCTCGGGCACCTCGCCCTTCGTCGTGTAGAGCGTCGTGTGCTCGAGGAAGACGATCGGGTTCCCGTCATCGAACGCCGTCATCAGCAGCCCCTTGGCGTCGTACGGTGTCGATGGGACGACGACCTTCAGTCCCGGCACGTGCGCGTACCAGCTCTCGAAGTTCTGCGAGTGCTGCGCGCCGAGCTGGCTGCCGGCGCCGCCCGCCATGCGGATGACGATCGGCACGCTGATCTGGCCGTTGGACATGTAGTGCAGCTTCGCGGCGTTGTTGACGATCTGGTCGATCGCCAGCAGGCTGAAGTTGACGGTCATCAGCTCCACCATCGGCTTCAACCCGACCATCGCCGCACCGATGCCGGCGCCCACGACGACGGACTCGGCGATGGGCGTGTCCTTCACGCGCTTCTCTCCGAACTCATCGAGGAAGCCCTTCGTCACGGCGTAGGAGCCGCCGTACGCGCCGATGTCCTCGCCCATCAGGAAGACGCGCTCGTCGTGCTGGAGCTGATAGCGCAGTGTCTGGCGCAGCGCCTCGCGGTACGTGATCTCAGGCACCGGCCGGCTCCTTGTAGACGTGGCGGTGCAGCGTTTCGATAGGCGGCGGCGGGCTCTCCTCGGCGAAGCGCACGGCGTCGTCGGCCATCGTGTCGGCCTCGGCGTGCATGCGGTCGATGTCGGCCTGGCTCAGCGTGCCGTCGCCCAGCAGCCGCTCGGAGAGCCGGCGGATCGGGTCGAGCGTGCGCCAGCGTTCCACCTCTTCCTTCGAGCGGTAGAGCTCCGCGTCCGCCATCGAGTGGCCGCGGTAGCGGTAACAGATCGCCTCGATGAACGCCGGGCCTTCGCCCGCGCGGATCTTCGCTACCAGCCGACGCGTCGTCTCGTAGGTCGACAGCACGTCCATGCCGTCGACCTGCACGGCGGGCATGGCGTAGGCCTCGGCGCGCTTGTAGACCTCGACGATGGCGGAGACGCGGCGCAGGTCGGTGCCCATGCCGTAGAGGTTGTTCTCGTTGATGAACAGGACGGGCAACTTCCAGACCGAGGCGAGGTTCAGCGCCTCGTGGAACTCACCCTCGTTCACGGCGCCGTCGCCGATGAAGTTCACGGCGATGCGGTCGGTGCCCTTGTACTGCTCCGCGAGCGCGAGTCCGCATGCCAGCGGCATGTGGCCGGCGACGATGGCGTAGCCGCCCAGGAACGACTTCGACACGTCGAACAGGTGCATGGAGCCGCCGCGGCCGCCGCTCACCCCGGTCTCCTTGCCGAACAGCTCCGCCATGATCCGGCGCGGATCGAGGCCGCGCGCGAGCGCGTGGCCGTGCTCGCGGTAGTGGCTGACGATGTAGTCGTCCGGCCGCAACGCGGCGATGGCGCCGGCGCCGACGGCCTCCTCGCCGATGTAGAGGTGCAGGAAGCCCTTGATGCGCCCGCGAGCGTACATCTCCGCCGCCTTCTCCTCGAA
>Ga0153916_10003245_pt1 | contig 12084 bp, 13 predicted proteins | sample Opewatmetagenome_FD_109642 | JGI IMG/M metagenome (GOLD analysis project Ga0153916, IMG submission 109642) | Freshwater wetland microbial communities from Ohio, USA - Open water 3 Core 3 Depth 4 metaG | ecosystem: Environmental > Aquatic > Freshwater > Wetlands | place: USA: Ohio, Lake Erie...
CTGTGGCTGTGGCTTGCAGCCCGGAGGCCAGCTTGCGCACCCCCTGGTGGTGCATACTGTTCACGCGCACAGCAGGCTGACCCATCAGCTTTGCCAGCTGACTGCCTGGCGCCACAGCCACGCTGTGCGCAAGGGTATTGCGCGCCTTTTTGCCCCTGCGATGGTCCAGCCCGCCAGGGTACTGTTCGAGGATATCTTCATACAGGGTGCCGCCCAGGGCCACATTGATCACCTGAAAACCGCGGCAGATGCCCAGGAAGGGCGTCTGGCGCTGCGTGACAGCCTGGAAGGTGTATAACTCCACCCGGTCGCGGTCCAGGTCAACGCCATCCACCAGCGGGTGCATCTGGCTGGCGTAACGGTCAGGGTGCACGTCACCACCGCCAGAGAAGAGCACGCCGTCCAGGCGGGGCAGTATCTCCGCCAGCTGAGCTTCAGGTAGGCCCAGCGGGATGACCAGCGGCGCGCCGCCAGCAGCGGTTACCGCCTGCACGTAGGCTTCAGGCACGAAGATTTGATGCGCTCCCTGCGGGTCGATCTTGCGGGAGGGGGTGATACCAATTAATGGCATTTTCATAAGTTACACCGGAATGGCGGCGCCGTGCACGGCACGCGCAGCATCGGAGGCCAGGAACAGGATCACATCCGCCACGGCTTCAGGCGACGACCAGCGCGTAAAGTCCGCTTTGGGCATGGCTTCCCGGTTCTGGGGGGTGTCAATGGTGGTTGGCACCACGCAGTTGACGTTGACGCCAGACTCCCGCAGCTCAGCCGACAGGCTCTCCGTCAGGCGCAGGACGCCAGCTTTAGCCATACTGTAGGCAGACTGATTTTTTATACCTGCCAGACCTGAACGCGCGGCTATGTTGATGATGCGCCCGGAGCGCTGCGCCTGCATGAACGGCACCACAGCCCGGCAGGCATTGAACACGGTGTGCAGGTTGAGATCCAGCAAATAATCCAAATCGTCGGGAGGCGTTTCGGCGGTGGATTTCCCGCCGCGATAGCCGCCCACCGTGTTGACCAGGACATCAATATGCCCGAACTTTTCTTGTACACCCTGGATGGTGCGCTGCACGGCAGCGGCATCCAGGAGGTTAATCCCGCCCAGGAGAACATGCCGGGCAGAATTGACCAGCTCCGGGAATTTCAGGCTCAGCCGGTCGTGAACGTGATCTACCAGCGCCAGGCTGGACCCGGCCTGCAAAAAGAGGCGCACCACAGCAACACCCAGGTTGCCAGCTGCGCCTGTGATGACGACTGTCCGGTCAGTGAAACTAAACATAGACCTCCAAACAGGGAGTAATTACCACAAGGCCTTATTCTACCCGATTTGCAGCACAGCCGCGCCAGTAAGATGGCCGCGGCGCAGCTGCTCCAGCGCCTGCCCGGCCTGCTCCAGGGGGAATACCTGCACTTCGGTGCGCACCCTGGCCTGCGCCGCGGCTGCCAGGAACTGCTCGCCATCCTGGCGGGTGAGGTTGGCGACCGAGCGCAGGATACGCTCCTGCCACAGCAGGGAATAGGGGAAGGCGGGGATATCGCTCATATGGATGCCGCCGCACACCACCACCCCGCCCGGTAGGACGGCTTTGAGCGCCTGCACCACCAGCGCCCCCACGGGAGCAAAGATCAGGGCGGCGTCCAGGGGCTGCGGCGGAGACTCATCAGAGCCGCCCGCCCAGGCGGCCCCCAGGCGGCGGGCAAAGGCCTGCGCAGGCGCATCGCCAGGGCGGGTGAAGGCATACACCTGCTGGCCGCGCTGCACGGCGATCTGTGCGATGATGTGGGCAGCCGCGCCAAAGCCGTAAATGCCCAGGCGCTCAATCCCCTCACCCGCCATGCGGTAGGCGCGGTAGCCGATCAGCCCGGCGCACAGCAGCGGGGCGGCTTCCACGTCGCTGTAGCCTTCTGGCAGGGTAAAACAATAGCGCTCATCCGCCAGCGCATATTCGGCAAAGCCACCGTCTAACGTGTAACCGGTGAAGCGGGCATTCTCGCACAGGTTTTCCTGCCCTTTAAGGCAGTAGCGGCACACGCCATCGGTGTAACCCAGCCAGGGCACGCCCAGGCGCTGCTTCAGGCGGAAGCGAGTGACGCCCTGGCCCAGGGCAGCCACCTGCCCCACGATCTGGTGGCCCAGGATGAGCGGCAATTTAGGCTGCGCCAGCTCGCCAGCGAGGATGTGCAAATCGGTATGGCACACGCCGCAGGCCTGCACGCGCAACAGAACCTGACCTGCGGCGGGCTGCGGTATGGGGACCTGAGCCAGGCGCAGGGACTGGCCCACGCCTTCAAAGAGCATGGCGCGCATCTACGATTCTCCTATCGAACACAAAATCGTAAAACGATTATACCGCCGGGTCACGCATTAAGCACCTGAGTGCTGTACACGCCTGATGGATAGGGGTATGCTTCTCCGAAAGGAGAAAACCCTATGAATCTGACCCAAAAAGTAATCAAAGCCTGGCTGCCCCTGGCAGCGGCCATCACGCTGATTAGCGGGGTTTTTTATGTCGCCATCCAACAAACGCTGCGGCTGGGAGCCAACGAGCCACAGGTGCAGATGGCAAAGGACGCCGCCCAGGCGCTAGCCAACGGCGAGAGCGCTGAGTCTCTGCTGACCGAGCATACAATCGATGTGGCCTCCAGCTTGGCGCCTTACCTGGCAGTCTATGACGCCAACGGCAAGGCGCTGGCCTCCAACGCCAGGCTGCACGGCAATCCACCGGAGCTGCCGGCAGGCGTATTCGACTATACCCGCCAGCGAGGCGAAGACCGCATCTCCTGGCAACCAGAGCCGGGCGTGCGCAGCGCGGTGGTGATCGTGCCCGTATCCGGCGGGCAAGGCGGCTATGTGCTCGCCGGGCGCTCGCTGCGCGAGACTGAGGCGCGCATTGAGCTGCTTAACTTGCAGGTGGGGTTCGGTCTGGTGGCGACCCTGATAGGAACGCTGGTTGTGGTGGTGATAGTGGAATGGCTGCCCTGGCTGCGTTGAACTAATGTACAATGACGATGCGTGGACCACGCGAAACGATGGCATGTCATTGCGAGCCCTTCGGCAAGCTCAGGGTAAACGCCGTAGAACCGATCCCGTAGTCAGGTGGAGGGGATCGCCACGCCCGGCAACGGCCTGTCCTGACCGAAGGAACGGAAACGCCGGGTTCGCGATGACAACCCAATTATAAAAGGATGCACAAAAATGGCGCGCAAACATGCATCGCTGATCGGTGCGGTAGATATCGGCGGCACCAAAATCGCCGTGGGCATCGTTGCCCCAGATGGGCGCATCCTCAGGCGTTATGACTGCGCCACTGACGCACAGCGCGGCCCCCAGCACGCCGTCGAGCGCATCGCTGGCTTCCTGCGCCAGGGAGGCGCTGAAACCGGTGTGGTTCTGGATGGCATTGGCATTGGCGCCACCGGCCCGGTCTACTCCGCCAGCGGCGAATTCGGCAATGTGGAGTTCCTGCCTGGCTGGGAGGGTTTTAATATCATCCAGGCGCTCGATACAGCGCTGCGCCTGCCGGCAGCCATAGAAAACGACGCCGATGCCGCCGCCCTGGGTGAGGCTGCCTGGGGCGCGGGGAAGGGCGTGCGGCGCTTCGCTTACGTGACCATCAGCACAGGCATTGGCGTGGGCCTGGTGTTCGACGGCCGCCTGTACCGCGGCGCAGACGGCGCACATCCTGAGATCGGGCATATGATCATCGACCCTTCCGGTCCCGCCTGCTCCTGCGGCGCGCACGGCTGCTGGGAAAGCCTGGCCTCAGGCACGGGCGTCAGCCGCTACTGGCAGCAGTCCACCGGGCTGCAAGCCGAGGCCAGGCAGGTGTATGCCCTGGCAGAGGCTGGCGACCGCAATGCCCTGGCAGCCGTGGAACGCGCCGCGTATTACCTGGGGATTGGCCTGGCTAACCTGGTGACGCTGCTGGTGCCGGAAGTTATTGCTCTGGGGGGCGGCGTGATGCGCAGCCACGCTTTGTTCTGGAATCGCCTGCAAGCGGATATCCTGCAATACTGCGGGTATGTCCCCGCGGCCAAGGTGCGCCTGGCGCTGGCTGGCCTGGGCGATGATACCGGGCTGGCAGGCGCGGCCAGCGTCTGGCTGCACGCCCAGGGCCGCCTGTGAGCTAACATTCGTAGTACAATAGGCGGGTTGCAGTTATCTGTCCAAAAAACCATGATGATGTCATTTTCAGGTGTGGTGCGGCTTCGCCGCACCACACCTGAAAATGACACTTCTCCATTTTTTATGGAGGGAAGCAATGACGATTGGGATCGCCGATGTCGCCAGGCTCAGCCGCCAGGTGCTGGATGAAGTCAACCGCGCGGTGGTAGGCAAAGAAGCTGTACTGATCAAGATCATGGCTGCCGCGCTATCTGGCGGGCATGTGCTCCTGGAAGATTATCCCGGATTGGGCAAAACATTGATCGCACGCAGTTTTGCTTCCACGCTGAACATCGATTTCAAACGCATCCAATTTACACCTGACTTGCTGCCTGCCGACATCACTGGCGGCTACATCTTCAATCGCGCCAGCAACCAGTTCGAGCTGCGCCAGGGTCCTGTATTTACCAACATCCTGCTGGCCGATGAGATCAACCGCGCTTCGCCCAAGACCCAATCCGCTTTGCTGGAAGCCATGCAAGAATATCAGGTCTCGCTGGAAGGCGAGACTTTGAAGCTGCCCCAGCCCTTCCTGGTGATTGCCACACAGAACCCGATTGAATACGAGGGCACCTTCCCGCTGCCCGAAGCCCAACTCGACCGCTTTCTGATCAAGCTCAGCGTAGGTTACCCCAACCTGGATGAAGAGCGCGACATCCTGGAACGCCGGCGCTCCCGCCAAAAAGAAGAAGTGGAGCTGCAGCATATCATCAGCGGCAGCGATTTAATCGCCATGCGCCAGGCAGTGGAGACCGTCTTTGTGGAACCCGACCTGGAGCGCTATATCGTAAACCTGGTAGCAGAAACGCGCCACGACCGCCGTGTAGCTGTGGGCGCCAGCCCGCGCGCCTCCCTGGCGCTGCTAAAGCTGGCGCGTGCCCAGGCTGCCTGCGAAGGCCGGGATTATATCCTTCCCGATGATATCAAAGCGTATGTCCACCCCGTGCTGCTTCACCGGCTGATCTTACAGCCGGAATACTGGATGCGCCAACAAGTAACCGGCGACATCATCGAGAATATCCTCAAAACTGTACCGGTGCCCGTGCTGGGCGAAAGACGATAAGTATTTATTTTAACGTCAGTTCAGGATAAATGGTAAAGGGGCGAGTCGCGACTCGCCCCTTGATGTTTAACCAATCATTCCTAACGGAAGCGTTCGTAAATTGACAAAACCTTATCGGCATAGGTATACCCTACCCCCGCCGGACCGTAAGATTTAAGCCCATCGCGCAGGCTCTGATATCGTTTTATCAGGCCCGACAGCATGCGCGTGCCAAACTGCACGTTATATTCGGGGTCTTCCAGCTCTTCTCGGGTGGGGCGACTGGCGAAACAGGGCCCATTCACGCACATAAACTTCGCCGCCGGACCGTCGCGCGGCATCACCTGCATCAGGCCCACCGCACCACTGCGCGAGATTGCACCCGGGTTACCCCCGCTTTCATACCATACCAATCCAGCAACCAGGTCAGGGGAAAGATCGTGCGCCTCAGCATAATAAGTGATCCAGCCGCACCATTGGAGCACTTCCTGCGGATATTTGCTGCTCACCCGGCAAGGCAGATCGGTTGGAGGGGCAGAGATATGCGCATTGGCAGGAACTGCCGCACCATCGCCGGCTGTAGCTGGAGTGGAGCGCAGCAATGCTGCGCTGGCAAACAGAATAAAAACCACCACTCCGGCGATAGCCCGCATAAATACACCTGGATCTAGCCGCATCATTCGCTCCTGTGAAAATATGTGGCAAGCTACCAGCTTACTCTTTTAGGACTTACGCAGTTGGTGGAGGGTAATTTTCCCTTGAACTGCGTAACTTCTATCTTTATAACTTGATTCTAGCACATATGTTCTAAAAATCAACCCTTGACAAATTAGAAATTTTGTTCTATATTTAAGCAAGAAAATAGAACAAACGTTCAAATAAAGACCACCCCTTATTTCCCTTTCGCTAACCAATCAGGAGGCAGTAATGAATTCCACCTTCGTTTCGTCTTTACCGAAATTCCACTTCAAACGCGGGATGGTTTTCGGCGCACTGATCTTAATGGCGCTTTTGGCCTTTGAGATGTTCAATTACAGCACCACAGATTTTGCCCTGGGTGACCTGTTGGGTGATTTACGCTTCATGAGCGTGCGCTGGGCGACGATCCTGGCAATTGCATTCTGTGGCATCGATTTTGCCGGGATTGCCCGTTTGTTTACCCCAGAACAAGGCGCCGATGAGCCCGCAGAAGTATGGTATCTGTTTGGCGCCTGGCTGCTGGCATCTGTTATGAACGCCATGCTAACCTGGTGGGGGGTCTCCATCGCCATTGTCAATCACGACACCCTGGGCAACGCGGTGATTGGCCATGAAACGCTGCTCCACGTTGTGCCTATATTTGTGGCCATTATGGTGTTCCTGATCCGCGTTTTGATCATCGGCACCTTCTCCGTGGCTGGCGAACGCTTATTCAGCCAGTCCGACCGACGTAACAGCCGCGCCAACTTTATCCGCCCCAATCCAGCGCGCATTTCTTCTCCATCCCGGTCCTTGCCCCAAACCAGCAGCGCCGTATCCTTCCGCCCGGCGCCCAAAGCCTATCCCCAGGGCAACAACCTGGGAGGCCGCCCAGAACCCACCTACCATCCTGTGGCGATGAGCGGCGCGCGGCCCACTCCGCCGCCCAATAATCCCTTCGGCCAATAACTGGCATTCTTCTCTCCCCTTGCCCCTGCCCGGACGGTAAGCCCATACCGTCCGGGCAAAATTTAAATAAAATAGAAGTTACGCAGTTCAAGGGAAAATACCTCCACCAACTGCGTAAGTCCTATAAAAAAGATTACCGGGCGTGGGGGGGACACGCCCGGTAATCTAAGGAGGGCCACCGGTCAGACCAACCCGGGGGGGACGAGCTGGAAATTCATCCCGGTGGTAGACACCTGATATACCAATAAAAGGGGAGGGCAGGTGTCAATAAAAATAATATACACTAAAAAAGTTATATTATTATTAAAATCGGATTAGACTTATCCGAAATCAACGGTCATTTTCTTCACGCCCTTTGCGAAACATTTCCATCCACTGCTCAACTTCATCCAAGCTCAGCTTGCGATCCTCAGGTTTTTCCTCGCTGCGCTTTACCGGTTCATTGGTCTGCTTCAAAGCTGCCAGCAGCTCTCTGGCAAAGACGTCTGAGCCCATATCCTGGGCGCCTACCGCCCGCGCCGCCTGGCGCACGCGCTGGTCTGCGCTGACCACTATCCAGTTGCGCGCCTGCCTGCCAAGTTGAGCCAGGCGCGCTTCGATCTCCGCGTCTGCCGTTTTGCCAGGTCGAGCGAACAGCACTTTAATGGCGCCGACCATCTGTGACCGCGGCAAGCCAGCGGGGGCTTTATCGAAAAAACACTCTATCGGCCCCTTGCGCTGCGTGCGGCTGTAAGTTTGCAGCATCTCCAACAGGCGCAGCTCATCATCCGGGTCGCTGAGATGCAAACCCGGGATTTTGGGGATCAGGTTGTGACCGTCAACCAGTATAGGCATGCGGGCATTGTAGTGAAATACCTCCCACCTGTCAACCGTTTGTGCTATCATTTCAGCGGAGTGGATATGCTGCGCTTGAAGGGTTTCATATACATATTAATCTTCAATATCTTTGTGTCTGCCACGGTAACCCTGGCGGTTCTATATTTTTGGGAGCAAGCTCGCCAGGGAGCGGAAGGGAAATCCCCTACCCCGGTGGTGATTTATATTCCCATCACCGGAACGCCTCCCACCCTGGATGCCGCAGTGGCTGCGCTGCTTTCCGAGATGGAGGCTACGCCGATCCCGGCGAGTGAAACGCCCACCCCATTTATGCTGCGTACCGAACCCTATTTCGTACAGGCAGGCGACAGCCTGGGGCAAATTGCGCAGCGTTTTGGCGTCAGCGTCGCCGATATTCTATCGGTGAACAACCTGGACGACCCCGACCGACTGCTGGTGGGCCAGCAAATCCTCATCCCCACCGGCCCGCTGCCTTCCAACACCCCTTTCATCCCTACCGCCACCATCACGCTCTCGCCCACACCTACGCCGCGGCTGTCGCCCACGCCTACGCGCACCCCCACGCGCACTCCTGACCAGGCTGACCCGGTGGTAAGCATTGAGAGTGTGCTGGGCCCAGGGGATTATGCCGCCGAAAGGGTCAAAATCGCCCACTCTGGCGGCAGGGATGTGCTGCTACAAGGCTGGCGCCTGCTTGACGCCGAGGGCAACCAGTTCATTTTTCCGCAGCTCACACTGCGCGCTGGCAGCCTGGTATTTGTCCACACCGGCAGCGGCGTGAACACAGTCAGCGATTTATATTGGGGGCTGGCTGCGCCAGTATGGCAGACGGGCGAGGCTGTGGTGCTGCAGGACGCTTCCGGTGTGGAAATAGACCGTTTCATTATCCCGTAAGCCTTAAGGGTTGATAGGATTACCACATGCCAAATATAGAAGAGCTGATCCGCAAGGCTATTGAAGAAGGAAAATTCGATGATTTACCGGGCAAAGGGAAACCTTTGAACCTGGACGACAACCCCCACGCAGATCCAGAATGGAACATGGCATACCATATTCTGAAAAGCAGCGGTCACAGCTTGCCGTGGCTTGAAACACGGCAGGATATTCTCACCTCGCTGGAAGAGCAGCGCCAGGCGCTGCGGCGTACCTGGGAATGGCGGCAAGAAGCGCTGCGAAATAAACAGGCTTACAAGCCAGTGGAGAATGAATGGCAGCGCGCCGCAGGCGCCTTTAGAGAGCAGATGGGGAAGCTGGATAAACGCATCCGCGATTTTAACCTGGAGGCGCCCAGCGAGCGCTTTCAACTGCCCCGCCTGCAGATTGAGAAAGAAATCAGCGCGATTACCGGGAATTGATCGTAGGGGCTGGTCTTAGACTGCCCTTCCCAAAAGATTCAGTCAGAGATGAGATGAAAATGAAGCTGGGGAATTTCCTGGTATTTGCCGCCATTTACCACCAGGCGGTAGCCGCGTTCTTCCAGGCCTAACTCACTCACCAACTCCTGCACCACACGGAACAGGTCCGCCAGGAAATCCTGGTCTTGAAGGGTCAATGCCTGCAAGCCGGCCACGGCGCGCCGCGGCACAATGAGGACATGCACCGCATGTGCAGGGCGCGGGTGGTAAAAAGCAACCAGAGTCGCTGTTTCACGCAGGCGCTGCACGGGTAAAGCAAAGCTCATATGGGCAAATACCCAGCCCACCACACCCCCCAACATGCGCCAGCGGGAAGCTGCAAAACTGAGGCTGGAAATCCAGCGCGCCAACGCCATACTGCCATCCTTACCCCTGGCTTAGCACCGCCAGGAGCTGGCGCCCAAATTCATCCGGCTGGCTGCGCTCGATCAGCAGGTCAGTGGCATGGTGAAAAGTTAAAAAGCTGCGCATGGCTTGCGCCGCACCCGCCACCAGCTCATCGGTAAGCTCCACACCTGGTTCCAGATACAACGCGTTGAGGCGCAGCAGCCCATTGGACCGCTCCATCTTGGGATCAAAGCGTCCCACCAGGCGGTCTTGGTACAGGATGGGCAGGCAGAAGTAGCCCCAGGTATGCTGACGGGCGGGTTTATACGCCTCCAAGATATCTGTGAAAGCCCACAGATGCTCCACGCGCTGGCGGTCCCACAACAGGCTATCAAACGGGGAAAGAAATGTGGTCCTGCGAGCAGCCAATGCGCCTTCCGCGGCGCGCTCAAGCTGGGGCAGCAGGGTGTGGTGGATGAGCATATCTTGCTGTTGCCCGCCCAGCACCTGCGCCTTGATGGGCAGCAGAACACTTTCCTTGACCAGTTTTTCGATTGCCGGGCGAGCCGCCCCCTGCTTGCGGTAAGTATAAGCCGCCAGCTGCCTGGGTGTGGCCGCGCCCAAGGCCAGGCTGCCAACTTCGATCCAGTGCCGGGTCACATCATCCGGGCTGGGGATGGAGCGATCCACCCAGGCGGGTAAAACGCGCTCGGTGAGATCATAAACCCGGTGGAAGTTGATGCGGTTGGCAGCCATCACATCGCCCCACAGGAACAGGTATTCCAGGGCAATTTTAGCTGGTTTCCAATCCCACCAGGCACCACGTGAGGGCCGAGGGTCTTCAAAATCTTTGGTACGCAGCCCTCCTTCTGTCCGGATGCGCTCCAGCACCTGAGCAGTCAGCTCACGGTTGCCAGGCTGGTTGACCCAATGACCGGGATGATTCTCGGCGTGCTGCCGTGAGGTGCGCATGGCATCCAGCTGGTAGCGGTAACCGGTGAGGGGCAGATAGCAGGCCGCATGCAGCCAGCCTTCAAACAAACGCCGCTGCGGTTCGGTATACACCTGGCGGTCAAAATCCAACGGCTCATAATTCCCCAGGCGGCTCCACAGCACCAGGTACTGGCTGCGCGCCACCCTGTGCAGGGTATCAATCTGCACCATCCCCAGGCGCTCTACCAGGTCATAGATGTGCTGCGGGGTATTGGCGGGGTCCTGGTCAACGGGTGCAGCCAACCCCTGCTGCGCAATCGCCAGATTGCGCACAGCATGCAGCGGGTACAGCTTCATCACTGCAGCCCGCCTGCGTAAAAAACAACATCATGCTCAAACAGGCGATTGTTTTTATATACGAACCTGGCAGAGAAAAACCCCGGCTGCTCCAACCAGGGGAGGAAAATGAGGTCGCCTTCCCAAAGGTTTAACTCCGGCAGGCGTGCATCGTCAATCCACTCCAGGCGGCCCTCCGGCGAATCGATCAGCTCACCGGTGAATTCAGGCACCACAAAGACAAACGCGTACCAGTCCTCATCATTTGAGAAACCGGGAAAGGTCAAGAAACCCTTTAGAACCAGCTTCCTGGCCACCAGGCCAGATTCCTCAAAGATCTCGCGGGTTGCGCACTGTTCCGGCGTCTCTCCCAATTCAAACTTACCGCCCAGACCGTTCCATTTCCCCAGGTGCATATCATTAGCTTTTTTAATGCGGTGCACCATCAGGGTCTTACCATCCCGGCGCACGTAACACAGCGTGGCAAGCTTCATCATTGCCTCATTACTATATGGCAGCGCGCACAGACAATCCCTGCTCAACTAAACGGATCAGGTTATGCTCCTCTTCCCCAATACCCTCATCCAGGCGGGCGGCAGCCACCACCGGCAGCCAGGCCTGCACCTGGTCAGCAGAATATGGTGACAGGGAGAAATAATGCCGGGTATAAGCACGGTAAAAGCTGCTACGCAACCAGTTCAGCAGTGACGCCATCGGGTTGCCCGGCGGCAAAGCGCCATGCACCGTAAGCAGGGCAGTACGGGCAACATCTCCCAGGGGATGCCCGGAAGTAGCATCGATCCAATCAATGACCATCGGCCCTTGGGAAGTCATTAGAATATTATCAGGGTGAAAATCGCCGTGGCATACGGATTGGCCTTCGGGCAGCGCCGCCAGGGCAGCCAGGGCTGCCTGGCGCAGGTTCTCCGGCAGGGGGCTGGCGCCGCGAATTTTCTCTTCCAGGCGGCGGCGCATGGGAGGCAGGTTTGGAGCCGCGCAGGCATGCATGGCAGCCTGCAGCTCGGCAAACTGGTACGCCAGGCGCTTGGCTGCCCAGGGTCGGTGCGTAATCTCTCCGAGCATGGACCTGGCTTCGACGCGCTGGTACACCAGACCCAGGCGGCCCTCCAGCTCTACAATCTCGCCCACGGCGGGCGTATTGACCCCGGCAGCAACCACGGTTTGCGCCAGGCGCTGCTCGTACTCCACCGCTCCGCGGCCTACGCTCGGGTAGAACAGTTTAAGCACCTGATCCGACCCCCAGGCATAAACTTCAGCGGTACGTCCGCGGGCAATTAATTGTGTGATTTCCATAGTTTTTACTGTCACAGATAGGGGCGAGTCGCGACTCGCCCCTATCTGTGAGCGGTTTATGA
>Ga0153916_10003246_pt1 | contig 12084 bp, 10 predicted proteins | sample Opewatmetagenome_FD_109642 | JGI IMG/M metagenome (GOLD analysis project Ga0153916, IMG submission 109642) | Freshwater wetland microbial communities from Ohio, USA - Open water 3 Core 3 Depth 4 metaG | ecosystem: Environmental > Aquatic > Freshwater > Wetlands | place: USA: Ohio, Lake Erie...
CGATGATCGACGTCGGCTCCTATATCGTCGCCACCGACGGGATCATGGAGCAGGTGGCCGGGGGGCCTCGCACGGGCGAGGACTGGACCTGGAACAATCCAAAGGCCGCCGCCCACGCCTTCGTCGCCGAAGATCCGCGGTTCGTGATCGAGGAGCCCGCCTTCCCCTTCAATGAAGGGGTGGTGACCGAGCGCGTCACCTACTGGCCCGACGCCTTCATCAAGCGCATCGCCTGAGAGCGAAGGAATCGACGATGAAAGCGGTCATCCTGGCGGGGGGCCTCGGCACCCGGATCTCGGAGGAGAGCCACCTGCGGCCCAAGCCGATGATCGAGATCGGCGGGCGGCCGATCCTGTGGCACATCATGAAGCTGTTCTCGCATCACGGCTTCAACGACTTCGTCGTCTGCCTGGGCTACCGCGGCTACATGGTGAAGGAGTACTTCGCCAACTACGTCCTGCACAACGCCGACCTCACCGTCGATCTGGCCAAGGGCGGGATCGAGTATCACGCCACCAACAACGAGCCTTGGCGGGTGACCCTGGTGGACACCGGCGCCGACTCCATGACCGGCGGCCGCCTGAAGCGGGTGCGCCAGTACCTCGATCCGACTGAGCCGTTCTTCTTCACCTATGGCGACGGCGTGGCCGACGTGGACCTGAAGGCGCTCGCCGCCTTCCACAAGAGCCACGGAAAGGACGCCACGGTGACGGCGGTCTCACCGCCCGGACGCTACGGGGCGCTCGACATCGTCGACGGCCGGGTTGACCGCTTCATCGAGAAGCCGCCGGGCGATAACGGTCTGATCAACGGGGGCTTTTTCGTCCTCGAGCCCAAGGTGATCGATCGCATCGCCGACGATGCGACCACCTTCGAGCAGGAGCCGCTCATGGGCCTGGCCCATGATCATCAGCTGATGGCCTGGCGCCACGACGGCTTCTGGGCGGCCATGGACACGCTCCGCGACAAGAACAACCTCGAGGCGCTCTGGGCGTCGGGCAAGGCGCCGTGGCGCCTCTGGCCATGACCCGGCCAGATCCCGGCTTCTGGCATGGCAAGCGCGTCCTGCTGACGGGGCACACCGGGTTCAAGGGGTCTTGGGCTGCGCTCTGGCTGTCGCGTATGGGCGCGAGCGTCACCGGGCTGGCGCTGGCGCCCGATCAGACGCCGGCCCTGTTCGACCTGGCGCGTGTGAATGAGCATCTCGCCTCCCAGATCGTGGATCTGCGCGATCAGGCCTCGGTGGAGGCGGCGCTGAAGGGCGTCGAGGTCGATCTCGTCCTGCACATGGCCGCCCAGCCCATCGTTCGCGCCTCGATCGAGGATCCGGTCGCGACCTTCGCCGCCAACATCATGGGCACGGCCCACCTGCTGCAGGCTCTGCGCGCACAAGCCTCCCTGCGCGCCGCCCTGGTGGTCACCTCCGACAAGGTCTACGCCAACGCCGAGACCGGCCGCGCCTTTTCCGAAGACGACGCCCTGGGCGGCAAGGACCCTTACTCCGCCTCCAAGGCCGCGGCCGAGATCGTGACGCAGAGCTTCGCCCGCAGCTTCTACGACCGCATGAGCGTCCCGCTCGCCACCGCCCGCGGCGGCAACGTCATCGGCGGCGGCGACTTCTCCCGCGACCGGCTGGTGGCCGACATCGTGCGGGCCAGCCGCGTGCAGGCCGAAACGGTCCTGCGTCATCCCGAGGCCACCCGGCCCTGGCAGCACGTGCTCGACTGCGTGGCGGGGTATCTCGTCTATCTCGAACACCTGGCGAGCGATCCGGCGACGCCGCGGGCGATGAACTTCGGTCCTCGGCCAGGCGGACCCGCCGTCACCGTGGGCGAACTCGCCACCCGCGCCGTTGAGGCCCTGGGCGCGCGGCCGTGGCGCCACGAGCCCGATCCCGCCTCGCTGGAGGCCAAGTCGCTGGGCGTCGACGCAAGCCTGGCCAAGCGGATGCTCGGCTTCGAAAGCCGGCTCGACGCGCCCCAGGCGGTGGACTGGACCATGGACTGGTATCGCCGCCAGGCCGACGGCGAGGATGCGCTCGCCCTTTGCCGCGACCAGATCGATCGCTACGAAAGCCTGTGATGACCGTCCCCGCCTGCCGCTTCTGCCGCGCCCCTCTGACCCGCACCTTCCTGGACCTGGGCGATCAGCCGCTAGCCAACAGCAACCTGACGAAGGCTCAGCTGGAGGCCGGGACCGAGCGCGCCTATCCGCTGCACGCCCGGGTCTGCGGCAAGTGCTTCCTGGTGCAGGTGGACGATCCCGTCGCCGCCGACGAGATCTTCGACGAGGGTTACGCCTACTTCTCCTCTTATTCCGCCAGTTGGGTGGCGCACGCCAAACGCTATGCGGAGGCGATGATCGCCCGTTTCGGCTTGAACGCCGGATCCCTGGTGGTCGAGATCGCCAGCAACGACGGCTATCTGCTGCAGCATTTCGTGGCGGCCGGAATCCCGGTCCTGGGCATCGAGCCCACCGCCAACACCGCCCAGGCGGCGCGCGAGCGCGGCGTGCCGACGGAGGTGATGTTCTTCAACGCCGAGACGGGGCGGGCGCTTGCCGAGCGCGGCGTCCGCGCCGACCTCATGGCGGCCAACAACGTGCTGGCCCACGTGCCGGCCATCGGCGACTTCGTGGCCGGCTTCGGCCACGTGCTCAAGCCTGAAGGCGTGCTGACCTTCGAGTTTCCGCACCTGCTGAACCTGATCGAAAAGGTGCAGTTCGACACGATCTACCACGAACACTTCTCCTACCTGTCGCTGCTGGCGGTGGAGCAGGTGCTGCGGGCCAATGGTCTGCGCCCCTTCGACGTGGAGCTCCTGCCGACGCACGGCGGCTCGTTGCGGCTCTTCTGCGCCCATGAGGGCTCAGCTCACGCCGAAACCCAGGCTCTGCGCGACCTGCGCGCCAAGGAGGCCGCCGCGGGCCTCGACCGTCTGGAAACCTACGATGGCTTTGCCTCGCGCGTGGCCCAGGTACGCGACGGGTTCCTGGCCTTCCTCGCCAGGGCCAAGGCCGAAGGAAAGTCCGTCGCCGCCTATGGCGCAGCCGCCAAGGGCAACACCTTCCTCAACTACTGCGGCGTCACCGCCGCCGACATCGCCTGGGCCTTCGACGCCAGTCCGCACAAGCAGGGCCGCTATCTTCCGGGCAGTCACGTACCGATCCTGGCGCCCAACGACGTGGCGCGGGTGAAGCCCGACTACCTGATCATCCTGCCGTGGAACTTGAAGGACGAGCTGATGGCGCAGCTGGCTTTCATCCGCGACTGGGGCGGCCGCTTCGTCATCGCCGCGCCGACCGTCGAGATCATCGACTGATGCGGTTCGAACCCACCATCGTGGCCGGCGTGGTGGTGGTCGATCCGGAGCGGCATGCCGACGCCCGCGGCCACTTCGCGAGGCTGCATTGCCCGGACGAGTTCGCCGCCGCGGGGCATTCCTTCGTCCCGGCCCAGACGAGCCTGTCGCACAATATCGCCGCCGGCACCCTTCGCGGCATGCACTATCAGGCGGCGCCGCACGCAGAGACCAAGCTGGTGCGCGCGGTCCGCGGGCGGATCTTCGACGTGGCGGTGGACCTGCGCCCGGACAGCCCGACGCACCTGCGCTGGGTCAGCGTGGAGCTTTCGGCCGACAATGGCCGGGCTGTGCTGATCCCGGAGGGCGTGGCTCATGGCTTCGTCACCCTGGAGCCGGATACCGACGTGCTCTACCAGATCAGTCCTATGTTCCAGCCGGGCCATGATCGGGGCGTGCGCTGGAACGACCCGGCGTTCGGGATCGAATGGCCGATGGCGCCGGCGGTGATCTCCGAGCGGGATGCGGGCTATGCCGACTATGCGCCTGACGCCTAGACTGCGGCCATGCTGACGATCGATCCGACCGCCAAGATCTCGCCGCTGGCCGATATCGAACCCTCGGCGCGGGGCACCCCGATCCGGATCGGGGCTCGGACGATGATCGACGCCTTCGTGAAGATCAAACCGGCCGGGGGCTCCGGCGAGGTGGTGATCGGCGAGGACTGCGCCATCAACTCGGGCACGGTGATCTACACGGGCAACGGGGTCAGGATCGGCGACGCGGTGCTGATCGCAGCGAACTGCACGCTGGCCCCGACCAACCATGCCTTCGCCGACACCAGCCGGCGGATTCGCGACCAGGGCTTCCTGCCCAGCAAGGGCGGGATCGTCATCGGCGACGACGTCTGGCTCGGCGCCAATGTGGTTGTGCTGGACGGGGCCGACATCGGCGAGGGCTGCGTGGTGGCGGCAGGCTCGGTCGTTCGTGGAAAGCTCGAACCCTATTCGATCTACGCCGGCGTCCCTGCCCAGCGCGTGCGTGGCCGCGGCGAATGAGCCGCTACACTGTCATCGGCGCAACGGGCTTCATCGGGGCGCGGGTCTGCGAACGGTTGGCGGCGAAGGGGGCCCAGGTCTACGCCCCGCGACGCGGCGATCCTGGCCTGTTCGACCGGGACCTCGGCCGGGTCTTCTACTGCGCGGGGCTGACCGGCGACTATCGCGACAAGCCGTTCGAGGCTGTCGAGGCCCATGTAAGTTTCCTGGCGCGAGTACTCGAAACCGCCCGCTTCGAGCAGCTGGTCTACCTGTCCTCCACGCGGCTCTACGACAGCCTGGGCGGCGGGGTCGGACGGGAAGACAGGCCGCTGGCTCTGGACCCCAATGATCCGCGCCACGTCTATGAGCTGTCCAAGGCCCTGGGCGAAAACCTGGCGCTCACCCAGTCAGGCGGGCGCGGCGCCGTGGCGCGGTTGTCCTATGTGTTCGACTGGGCCGAGGCGGGGGCGGGCTTCCTGTCGGAATGGCTGCACGCCGCCCGCCGCGCGCGCGCCGTCACCCTCGACTCGAGCCCCAGCTACGCCCGCGACTACATCCACGTGGATGATGTGGCCGACGCGCTGACGACGATGCTGGACACGGGCGGCGCGGGTCTCGTCAATGTCGCCAGCGGTCGGGTCCTCTCCAATGCGGATTTGGCGGAAGTCTTCACGGCGCGGGGCTGGACCGTGACCTTCCAGCGGCCTCCGGCTCCCCAGACAACGCCGGCCTGCGACGTGTCGCGCCTTACCGCGCTGGGCGTCCGCGCCCGCGATCCGCGCGCCCTGATCGACGCCTATCTGGCCACCCTGGACGCAGCTGGAGCGTGACAGCCGAAGGGCTCTAGGCCGCCGGCTTTACGCCCAGGCGCTGCTCCACCTCGCGCGCGATCATGTCGTAGAAATCGCGGGCGAAGGTCTTCGTCTGGCCCAGGGGGCTCGCCTTCAGACGCTCGCGCAGGCCGCCGCGCAGTTCAACGATCCGATCAGTGTCGGCGGCCAGCTTCACGGCGATGTCGATGAAGCCCTCGACGTCGCGGGCGCAAAGGTCCGCCAGGCCCGCATTGGTCAGGATCGAATAGCTCAGCCGCTCGAACAGCGCCTCGCCGACGACCGTCACGGTCGGCACGCCCATCCAGAGCGACTCGCAGGTCGTGGTGCCGCCGGTCTGGGGGAAGGTGTCCAGGGAGATGTCGATCTCGTTGTAGAAGGGCATATGCGCGCCGCGGACCGGCTCGAACCGGATGCGATCGGCGGCGACGCCACGGGCGACGAAGGCTTTGGTCATGTTCTCGCGGAACATCCGGGCGCCGGCTTCGGGGCGGACGAACAGGAACTGGGCGTTGGGGACGGCCGCCACGACACGCGCCCACGCGTCCAGCATCTCGGGCCCGTACTTGTAGGGATTGTTCGCCGTGCCGAAGGTGATGAAGCCGTTCCGCACAACCGGCGGAACAGGATTGACCACGTGGGTTTCGGGAAAAGCGCGTTCGCCCATGGCGATCCATGACGAGGGCATCGCCAGCGGCCGCTCGAGCAGCAGCTTCTCGTCCGTCGGGCGCAAGTACGGATCGACGATGAGGTAGTCGATAGTCGACAGACCCGCCGAGTGCGGATAGCCCAGCCAGCTCGCCGACAGCCGGGCGGGCTTGTAGGCCATGACCTCGATCTTGTTCATGTGCGTCGACCCGCCGAGTTCGACCAACATGTCGAGGTCGTCGTCGGCGATCATCTGCGCCGCGTCGCGATCGGAGATGTCCTTGCGCCAGCGGAAGCCGTCGATGCGCGAGGCGACGTAGGTCTGCGTCTGATCCTCTTCCCCCTGATAGTAGGAGTAGGCGTAGATCTCGAAACGCTCCCGGTCGGCATGGTCGAACAGCGGCATGGTGAAGTAGGCGACCGGATGGTTGCGCAGATCAGACGACATGAAGCCCAGGCGGATCTTTTGCGAGGCGCGAGGGCCCTGTGATCGCCTGATCGGATTTCGCCGCGCGTTCTCCTCGGCGATGCGCCCCCAGATCCGGTGCTGGTGCAGCAGTTCGCGCCGGTCCTCTGGCGTTCTCACCCGAGCCAACAGCTTCAGCAGCGCCGTCTGGCGTTCGGACGAGGCCCAGGCCCGGCCAAGCTCCTGGAAGGTGCCCAGTTCGTCGATCTCGCTGAAGGCGCCCAGGCGGATCATGATCTCGCTGGCGACCTTGGTCCCTGCGGAATTGAGGGGGCCGAGCCGCATCGCCCGGCGCAGCAATTCGTAGCCGGCCTCGATGTTATCGCCCTCGGAGCCATGCCGCGATCGTTCCAGGCTCTCGGCGGCGGCGATCAGGTAGCCCTGGTCGTCAGGCTTCAGCTCCACGGCGCGCAGGAGATGCGTGTTGCCGCGCGGGCGGTCGTAGGAGCTGATGGCGAAGCCCAGGTGATAGTGCAGCCACGCGGCGTTCTCATGCTCTGGCAGAAGCGAAAGCAGGAACTGCTCTGCGCTCTGTGGTCGGCCGGCCCGGACCAGGTTCACGGCCTTCGCCTCGAGGAGCCTCGGCTGTCCCGGCGCAGCCGCCAGGGCGCGCTCCAGGACGGCGAGCGACTCGTCGTGCTCCTGGCGGCCGCTCAGGGTGCCCGAGAGGTCGAGCCAGGCGTCCACATAGTCCTTCCGGAGGGCCACCGCCTGCCGGAAGCGGGCGATGGCTTGGTCGGTCTTCTTCTGGTGCGACAGGGCGCGCCCCAAGGCGCGCTGATATTCGGGGTTCCGAGGGTCCTGACGGACCAGCTTGGTGAAGATCGCCTCCGCCTTCGCGCCGTCGCCGCGGTCGTTGTAGACGTTGCCCTTGTTCGACTGGCCCGAGGCGTCCTTGGGATCGAGCTTGATGGCCTGGTCCAGCGCCGCCAGGGCCTCGTCATAGCGCTCGAGCCGACGCAGGATCACGCCGCGCACGTTCCACAGCTGGAAATCCTTGGGGAAGCGCTCGGTCGCCTTGGCGGCCCATGGCGCGCTCTCCTGGAAGAGGCCCGCCTGATAGAACTGCATAACGAGGACGCGGTAGACCTGCAGGGGCTGGTCGGGGGCTTCGCTGAGCACGGAGACGATGAGGTCGATCGCCTCGCGTCGGTGTCCCGCCTTCAGCGCGGCGTCCGCCGCTACGAGCCTCTGATCCATTCAGGACGTCCTCGCCGCTTCAGCGCGCGCAAGACTCGCACGCGCCAGCAGCCATAAGTCGCCTGCCGCGCCCTGGCTAGGCTCTAGGCCGCGTGGGGCTCCAGGCGCTTTGTCGCTCGGCGGCCGGCGGCGGTGCGCAGGTCGTCGAGGGCCGCCGGCGCCAGGCTCCAGGGTTCGATCAGATAGCGGTGGGCCAGGCGTCGCGGCTGGGAGGCGAGCCGGAACAGCCACTCCAGGCCCAGGCGTCCCATCCAGCGCGGCGCGACGGCCTGAACGCCGGCCTCGTAGTCGAAGGCCCCGCCCACCGAGAACAGCACGCCCCGGCTCAGGGAGGGACGATTGGCGAGAATCCAGTCTTCCTGCAGCGGCATGCCCATGCCCACCAGGATGACGTCGGGATCGAAGGCGCGGATCTCGGCCAGCACGGTCTCGTTCTCCGCCGAGCCCGACGCGGTGTCGAAATAGCCATGTCGGCCGCGCAGATCGACGCCCGGCCAGCGCGCCCTCAGGCGGGCGCAGGCCATGTCGGCCACCCCCGGCGCGCCGCCAAGAAAGTACACCCTCCACCTGCGGCCCGCGGCCAGCCGCCAGAAATCGTCGCGCCAGTCGAGGTAGGTGCAGCGGTGCTCGGGACCGACCGGCATGCCCAGCAGCCGGCCCCAGGCGATCATCGGGACGGAGTCGATCTCAATCAGGTCCGCCTGGTCGAAGAACGCGCGCAGGTTCGGTTCGCGCCGGCAGAGCGACAGGCTGTGGGCGTTGTGATTAGCCACCACCGCGGTGTGGCCGGCCGCCACGAACCCTTCCACCCGCGCCAGCATTTCGGCGGGAGTGATCAGGTCGACGTCGGCGCCCAGCAGGCGCACGCGAGGCGGACGCGCGGCTTCCATGCCCGTGGATGTGCCACGTGGCCGCTTTCGCCGCGGTTAGGAAGCGTGGTTAAACGAGTCCTTCGCTGTCCCGCTCCGCGGCTTCAGAAGGCGAACTGCGATCGCAGGTTCATGGTCTGGTAGTCCTGGCCGAGCGGCAGGCCCGCGGCGTTGCGGCGCTTGATGCTGACGTCCTGCACGTCGACCATGAACTTGACCGCCGGGTTCGGGAACCAGTTGACGCCGAACGTCCAGATGGACTGTTCGCCGCCGCGGATCCGGTCGGCGACGACAACGCTGTTCTCGTGGGAGCCCAAGTCGAGCGTGGAGTACCGGGCGGCCAGCTCCCAGGCGCCCCACTGATCCTTGGACGGATCAAGCGGCTTGGCCACGGCCGGGGCGTCGAAGGCCGCGGTGGCGGTGTTGTACTTGCGCGCCTCCCCGGTCAGCACCCAGCCGCCCTCGAGGTACCAGCCGGAGAACTTGGGATCGGTCAGGCCGGCCGCCGGGTTGCGGCGATCGACGCGCAGATCGAAGTACTCGCCCTGGAACAGGAGGTTCTTCTTCTGGAACGCCAGCTCGAAGCCCAGCGCCCGGGCGCCGGCCGCGTCGATGGCGCCGGTGTCGACCAGCCGCGTCCCGTCGACGCGCAGTTCGGGCCGTTCGCGCAGCTGCACCGGATAGCGGGTGGCCGCCGCGGCGCCGGCGTCGGCCGGCTGGACGATGACGCTGGCGTTGGCGCCGGCGTGCACAAGCCAGTCGTCACCCTTCAGCGGCGTGCCCGCGAACCGCAGAGTGTATCCCAGCTGCTCGTCGAAGACGGGGCTGTTGAAGGCCGTCGCCCCGCTGTTGAAGCTGGAGACCAGGGCGCCGGTCACGGCCGCCGAGGCGAGCCACCGCTCGCCGCCGGCGCTGATCCCGGCGCCGATGCGGGTGTCGCCGCCGGCCAGGCCGCGGGAGATCTCGGTCACCGCCGGTCGCTCGGGGAACAGGGCGCCGTTGGTGGAGGCGGCGTCAGCCAGGCCAAGGGAGGGCGGAAAGGCGCCGACCTTGAGCTTCACCGCATCGAAGCCCGTGTACTGCAGCCAAAGCTCATGGACGCGGCCCGTATCCTCCGCGCCGCTGCCGCCGAAGTCCAAGAGCACGTTGTAGTCGAAGTCGCCGAACAGCTTGCCATCCACGCCCAGACGGGCGCGACGGAAATTGGCGCCGCCGCTCAGGTCGCGGGCGGTCACGCTGGCCGGCAGGTTGTCGTCCTGGAAGTACTTGGCCGTGTCGAGTTGCATGACACCGTGCACCGTGGCCGAGAACCGGCCGTCGGCGCTGGCGATCGTCGGCTTGCCGTTGGCGATCGTCACCTTTGCCGACTTGGCCGCGGTCGTCGCGGCGGCCTGCTTCTCGGCCGCAGCCTCGTCGCGGACCGTCTGGATCTGGCCGCTGGTCGCCGCCTTGAGGTCGGCGATCTGTTGCGACAGGGCCTGCACCTGGGCTTCGAGCGCCTGGATCCGGGCGGCGACGTCCTCCTGCGCCGAGGCCGTGGCGGGCCACGACAGGGCCGCCATCGCCACGCCTGCGAGCCAAAGGTGTCTGGATGTCATGATGAAGCTCCCTCGCTCAGCCCCGCAGGGCGGGCGGATCGTTCGTGCGTCGCGCCAAATTGGCCGGAAATAACTGTAGTTTTATTATAATGCACTGTAGCGCCTGCGGGCCTCACCGTCATTGCGCCGACACACAACTGGCCTCTGAATGAAACTGGCGTGACCGGAGATTCGCCGTGCCCCTCTTGCAGCCGCCCTCGACGCTCGCCCCGCGCGGTGGATCGGCGTCGCCGTGGCCGGTACTTCTGGCCGGCGGGATCGGCGGGGTCGCCCTTCTGGCCCTGGGCCTGACAGGTCAGGCCAATCTGGAAGTCGCTGTGCTGGCGGCGGCGATCACCTTCGGAATCACCCTGCTGCAGGCCGTCCGCACCGATCGCGGGCGAAAGGCGGCCGAGGCGAGCGAGGCTGGCGCTCCGGCTATCGCGGGCGCGGGTCCGCCCTTGCCCTTCGCCGCGATGCTGGACGCCCTGCCCGACCCCGTGATGGTGATAGCCGCTCATGAACCGGATGATCTGATCGGCCGACGCTTCGTGTTCGTCAACTCTGCCGCCCGCGAGCTCCTGAAAGTCCAGAGAGACGCCGGACTGCTCGTCACAGTCGTCCGTGATCCGAACGTTTTGGAGGTCGCCGACGAGGCCCTATTCGGCGGTCTCGCCGGCCAGACCGCCTACGACCTCGGCGGCGCCCAGGACCATGTCCTGCGGGCGCTGGCGCGTCCCCTCGGGCGAGGCGACGACGGCGCCCACCTGGCGCTGCTGATCTTCCGTGACGAGACGGAGATGCGGCGGGTGGAGCGCACCCGCGCCGACTTCCTGGCCAACGCCAGCCACGAGCTGCGCACCCCTCTGGCCTCGCTGTCAGGGTTCATCGAGACGCTCCGGGGCCATGCCCGCGAAGACGAAGGCGCCCGCGACCGTTTCCTCGGCATCATGCAGGTCCAGGCCGAGCGCATGTCGCGCCTCATCGACGACCTGATGAGCCTCAGCCGGATCGAGCTCAACGAGCACGTCCCGCCGGCCGGCGACGTCGACCTGACGGGAGCCGTGATGGATGTGGTGGACGCCGTCGGGCCCATCGCCCGCGAGCGCGGCGTCCGCATCGAGCAGACCCTGCCGCCGCGGGGCAAGGCCATGGTCGTCGGCGACCGCGACCAGATCCTGCAGGTGGTCCAGAACCTGGTGGACAACGCGCTGAAATACTCTCCGGACGGCGGCGCGGTGCGCATCGGCCTGGAGACGGGGCTGACCTCCGACGCGGCGGCCGCCGCCCAGCGTCCGCAATCGGCCCGTCTGGCGTTGCTGACGCCCGACCACGGACCCGAGCGCTACGCCGCCCTGCGGGTGGCCGACACGGGTCCCGGCATCGCGCGCGAGCACCTGCCGCGCCTGACCGAGCGGTTCTATCGCGTGGAAGGCCAGAAGAGCGGAGAGCGGATGGGCACCGGCCTGGGGCTGGCCATCGTCAAGCACATCATGAACCGTCACCGGGGCGGACTGGCGGTGGAAAGCATCCCCGGGGAGGGGGCGACCTTCACCGCCTATTTCCCCCAAGCCGCGACTCCACGCGAGTCGGCCTCGCCTGAAGCGGCCGCTGGCGGCGCAGACCCGGCGCTTGTAATGAAACTGTCATGAAACTGTCGCGCTCAGCCTGCAAACGGCGGGCAGTTTCCGCTCGCTCGAGCCACGCCGGCTCGCAAACCAATGGACGGTCGCAGTCCGATGCTTAACTGGGTCGCCCTGGCGGCGCTCATCTTCTTCTCCGTGGCGACCTATCTCGCCGGCCGGCGCAAGGCCGTGGCCCAGGCGGTCGCCGGACCGCTGCACTCCTTGCCCGGCTATCACGGCGCCTACACGGCCCTGTGGGCCTCGACGCCGGCGGCCCTGCTGATCCTGCTCGCCGTCATCTTCGGTGGCCGCGTGGAGCAGGCTCTTCTGCGAGTCGATCCTCCGGCCGCCGTCCAGGCCATCCCGATCAATCAGCAGAACACCTTCTTCGGCGACGCCCAGGCCATCGCCCGCGGGGGCGAGCCCAGTGCAGTGGCCTATGAGGGGGAGCTCTCCGAGGCGCTCGACGTCACTGTGGCCAAGGCCCGGACCGTCCAAAGCAGCATCCGCGTCGGGGTCATCGGCGCGGC
>Ga0153916_10003247_pt1 | contig 12082 bp, 8 predicted proteins | sample Opewatmetagenome_FD_109642 | JGI IMG/M metagenome (GOLD analysis project Ga0153916, IMG submission 109642) | Freshwater wetland microbial communities from Ohio, USA - Open water 3 Core 3 Depth 4 metaG | ecosystem: Environmental > Aquatic > Freshwater > Wetlands | place: USA: Ohio, Lake Erie, Old...
GAAGTATAGATAACCCTTCAGATCAGATACGTTAGTGTTCAATCTCATCCAACAGAATCCGAGCGCCCATGGTGAGAGTAACGCAGAGATTATATCTCACAGGCAGGGTTCAGACAAATCTAGAGGATCAACAGGTGAATAATAAATCTCACCAATCACCCTACGCTCCGACCAGAATCGGGTAGTTTAGCTAATCACGAAATAATAATCTTGCGTATAATTAGAAAACTCAATTTATCTTAATAAGGAGGAATATAACATGCTAAAAGAATTCAAGGAATTTGTGATGAAGGGCAATGTAATCGACCTGGCAGTGGCAGTGATCATTGGAGCTGCATTAGGCAGAATCATCACCTCACTGGTGAATGACATTATCATGCCCCCGCTCGGTCTTCTCCTGGGCAATGTGAATTTCACAGACCTGTTCATATCATTGAATGGAACGAAATATGCTACCTTGGCTGATGCGCAGGCAGCAGGTGCAGCAACCATCAACTACGGCTTATTCATAAACACGATTATCGACTTCATCCTGGTGGCATTGGTCATCTTCCTGATCATCCGCCAGATCAACCGGATGAAGCGGGCACCAGCACCTGCGGCTCCGACAACCAAAGAATGCCCCCATTGTTTCACCCAAATCCCAATCCCAGCCACACGCTGCCCTAATTGCACGTCTGATCTCAGATAAAAACGGAAATTGAATGGCTTCTAAAAAACCAACTGGCGCTGAAATTCGAAAGACTTTTTTAGATTTCTTCGAAGAACACGGACATACCTTCGTGGCTTCAGCTTCACTCGTCCCTGGAGGTGACCAGACATTGCTGTTCACCAATGCCGGGATGGTGCAATTCAAAGATGTGTTCCTGGGCACGGATAAGAGACCCTACAAACGCGCCACTGATTCTCAAAAATGCATGCGCGTGGCAGGCAAGCACAATGATCTCGAAGACGTAGGGCGGGATAGTATCCACCACACCTTCTTTGAAATGCTTGGCAATTGGTCATTTGGCGATTACTACAAAAAAGAGGCGATCACCTGGGCGTGGCAGCTGCTCACAGACGTTTGGGGGCTGCCCAAGGAAAATATCTGGTCAACTGTTTTTCGAGACGATAAAGGTAATATTCCCCAGGATGACGAAGCTGCTGAGGCCTGGCGAGGACAGCCAGGGATGAACCCGGCGCACGTATTATATTTCGGGCGCAAGGATAATTTCTGGGAGATGGCTGAAACTGGTCCTTGCGGACCATGTAGTGAGATACACCTGGACCGGGGATTGAAATATTGTGACAAGCAAGGCGTACCCGGGCATATCTGCCAGGTAAATGGTGATTGCCAGCGCTTTTTGGAGCTGTGGAATCTCGTCTTCATCCAGTATAACCGGCTAAGCCCGACCGAGCTCGAACCTCTGCCGGCTAAACACGTGGATACAGGGATGGGTTTTGAGCGTATTGTTTCGGTGCTCCAGGATGTTGATTCGAATTACCGCACCGACCTGCTATGGCCATTGATACTGACTACCCAAAAACTCGCCGGATATTCAGATGAGCAACGCGAAGCGAATTTCACACCTTTTCGCGTGATCGCCGACCATGCCAGGGCAGCGGCTTTCTTGATCGCAGACGGAGTAGTCCCTGGCAACCTGGGCAGGAATTACGTTACGCGCATGATCATCCGACGAGCTTACCGCTTCGGTGGCAAGATCGGTCTGTGCGAGCCATTCCTAGCCAAAGTGGCTGAAGTTGTGATCAATCATTATGGAGATTTTTATCCGGAGCTTAAACGAAACCGCAAGTCGATCAACATCTCCATTACGCGCGAAGAAGAGCAGTTCCAGCGCACGCTGGACCGGGCGACTACACAGCTTGAAGATCTGCTCAATAAGCTTGGAAAATCCAGACAGACGATATTACCTGGTGATCAGGCGGCAGACTTATATACCACCTATGGTATGCCTTTTGAGATTACACGCGACATCGCCCGAGAACGCGGCTTCGACGTCGATGAAACGGGATTCAACCAAGCCATGGAAGAGCATCGACTCGCTTCCGGTGCCGGCAAGGCTATGGGTGATCTGGGCGGTGAGGAGGTCGAGATCTATCGACAGGTGGTAATGGATTTGCAAAGCCAGGGGAGCTTATCGGAAATTGGCGTGGTGTATGACCCATATAGTAGATTGGATGTTTCAGGTAAGCTCCTGTCTATGGTTCGGGATGGGCATCCCATCCAAATGGCTAATCCAGGTGATGAGCTTGAAGTCATCCTGCCTGAGACCTGCTTTTACGTCGAATCCGGAGGGCAGGTCTCGGATACGGGCACGATCCGGGATGTCGGTGACACCTGGGAAATAGAAGTAAAAGACATGCGCAAGCCAGCAGCAGGTGTTATCGTCCATGTTGGAAATGTGATCAGTGGAAAACCACAAGTGGGTGATGAAGCAATCGCCTCAGTGGATACTCAAAGGCGCAGGGATATCATGCGCAACCATACCGCTACTCATCTGCTGCATGCTGTGCTTCGAAAAGTACTGGGTGATCACGCACGCCAGGCAGGGTCATTGGTGGCACCCGACCGGTTGCGGTTCGATTTCACCCATCCAGAAGCGGTTACCCCTCCCCAGCTTACCCAGATCGAAGCCGGGGTTAATCAGCATATCCTGGGAGATTATCAACTTAAGATCACTTACAAACCTCTGGAACAGGCCATCGCGGAAGGTGCCATGGCGCTATTCGGTGAGAAGTACACCGAGACTGTACGCACGATTACCATTGGCGGAGATAAACCCTTTTCGTATGAGTTATGCGGTGGCACGCACGTCAATGAAACTGGTGATATCGGAATCTGTCTACTCACCAGCGAAGGAAGCGTGGCCGCGGGCATTCGCCGGATCGAAGCAGTGACAGGCCGCAAAGCTTACGAGATTATCCGAAGCAGGTTTGCCAAATCCGCTCAAGCTGCCTCCCTGGTGGGTAGCACACCCGATAACTTGCCTGAAAAAATAGTGAGTGTTTTGGATGAGCTGAACAGCTTAAGGAAACAAGTGAGTGCGCTGCGGCAAAACCAGGTAGCGGCTGAATTCGTCCTAAAGCTGCAGGAGACCAGGATGGTCGATGGTGTCAGGGTGATTGCAACCCGGTTGAGCGATGCGGATATGGATACATTACGTCAGATGGCTGACCGCTTCCGCCAACAATATCCAACCCATAGTGTTGCCGTGCTTGGTAGTGTGAAGGATGGTAGACCTTCAATCATCGCCGCGGTCACCGAGGACCTGATCGCGCGTGGACTGAATGCGGTTGAGCTGGTGAAATTCGTCGCCGCACCCCTAGGAGGCGCAGGGGGCGGCAGACCAACCCTGGCACAGGCAGGCGGAAAGGATGCCTCTCAGCTTGAGATGGCTTTAGGTAAGGTAGAAGCCTGGGTCAAGGAAAACATACACCCATGATCCAGGCACATAATCTGTTGTAACTACAACTCGGGCCAAAAACCGTCTTTCTAATCCCCTGTCACTCATACCTTACGCCATGATATAGTATACCAAAACGATTTGAACCAGGCAGGCATTAGCTGTTTTGAAAACCCAAATCATTCAGCTTGACCAGAATGACGATTACGTCTCCATCAGTGATAAGATCACCTGGAGCCAGACCGGGCACATCCTGCTTGTTTGGCCAAAAGAGGGTCATCCTCTTGACCAACGGTTAGAGCTTACCCTGGTGAAGCGCCAGGCGGATAGGCTTGGGGCTCAAATGGCGCTCGTCACGCATGATCCTGAGGCCTGTTTTACTGCTCGGCAGATAGGTATCCCAGTTTTTGAGGACCTGTACCGGGCACAAGAAACACCCTGGCCGGTGGTCCAGGAGGAGAATAAGCGCCTCATTTCAAAGCCGACACGTCCATACTGGGGTAGCTTTTACCTGCGCCGTGCGAATCGCCGGTTTGGATTAGAGCATCCTGCTAAACGAATTCTATCGATCCTCATGAGCTTGTTAGCTCTGTCTGCATTGATGGTTGTCATCCTTCCGGGGGCCACGATAACGATAGTACCAAAAACGGATACACAATCCATAACCCTAACCATACTTGCTGATCCATCATTGAATGAAATCAATCGGTCAACTGGTAGCCTGCCAACATACACCCAGGAGTTATCGGTCGAAGGAAGTGATAGTCTGGAGACGACCGGTTCAGTGACCATCCCTTCTGCTACGAGCGGAGGGATGGATATGTCCGTTCCATCCCCAAGCCAGGAAGACTTGCGACTATTACGACAGCATCTTAGCGATCAGCTGGAACAAGCGAGCCTGGCTAAACAACAAACTTTGCTCCCAAGCGAGGATATCCTGATCAAACCCAGCTTGAAGGTTGTGGAAATTGTGCAGGAAACATCTGCACCTGCAGTGGGAGCGCCAGGTAATAAGCTGAATCTCACGATGCGGGTGCGTTTTCAATCCCGGGTGGTTTCAGGAGAGGTCTTGCACAACTTTGTGACGCCTATCCTGGATAATGGAGTCCCTGATGGCTATATGCCTATCCGCGGTACAATAGTCGTTGACCAATTGACCGCCCCTGTCCTTGATGAAAATGGAACGGCAAGTTTGACCATCCGGGTACAACGAACCATCGCTGTTAATATAAGCACAAACGACGCCATTGCCCTTGTGAAGGGTTTACCAATCTCAGCAGCGATCGAGCGCTTAAGTATCACTCAGCCGCTGAGCATGCCAGCTCAAATCAGTCTATTTCCCAGCTGGTGGCCGCGTTTACCATTTCTTGACATGCGCATCCAGGTCGTCCAATCAGAACCGAGATGAGGATTTTAGCTGTGGATCCTGGTGAAAAGCGTATCGGGATCGCCGTCAGCGACCCGACTGGCATGGTTGCAAGCCCGCTCTCTGTGCTCCAGCATGTCTCCAGGATCGTCGATGCAGCGACGATTGCTGAAATGGCACGCCAGCACGAGGTAAGTGTGATCATCATCGGTAAGTCGCTGGACGAGGATGGATTAGCCTCTCCCCAGAGCCGACGTGCAGACCGCATGGCGGAGTCCATCCGCCAGCAATGCGATTTGCCAGTCAGGTTTTGGGATGAAAGCTTCAGCACTCAAGAAGCCCGGCAAGCGCGTATTGCGATGAATACCTCACGCAAGAAACGAATGGGTCATCTGGATGATTTGGCGGCAACGGTCTTGTTACAATCCTATCTGGAGGCCAATCCAGGCGAGTAAGATGTCTCAAAATCGATCCTTCGTTCGAGTTGGAACTTGCCTGCTGATTGCTGTAATCCTTGTCTGTCTGGGCCTTCTGGTGGGGATCATTATCCCTAATATCATTCTCAGCCAGGCTGAACAGAAATTCGGTGCTGCCTCTCCAAAGCTAAGCTCCACCCAGCATCTGTACCTGGCCAGTGTAATCCTGTTCCAATCCACTGACCTCACTCAACCCACCAATCCGGCTGGGACCGAGATCAATGTTACGATCAACCAGGGTGAGACTGTGCCGTCGATCCTCGCAAAACTTGAGCAGGCTGGATTAATCGCCAACCAGGATGCCTTCCGCAGTTATCTCCAGTACACTGGCCTCGACACCAGTTTGAAAGCCGGCGAGTACAGACTTAACCCTGCGATGCCACCCGTCGAGATCGCCAAGGCCATCCAGTCCTCAGTCTCACCCGATGTGACTTTCAGCATCTTACCAGGCTGGCGGCTTGAGGAGATAGCATATTCTTTGCCTGGCACCGGTTTAAGCATCACTGCGGATGAATTCCTTACGGCTGTTAAGATCAAACCAGAAGGATACAGCTTCTCGACTTGCCTGTCTGGTGATTCACTCGAGGGTTTCCTGTTCCCAGGTAGCTATACATTCCCACGTGAAACGATCATTAGCCAATTACTGCCCCAAGTCTTGATGAATTTTGAGGGTCAGGTCACGAATGAGATCAGAAATGGTTTCACTAACCAAGGATTAGATCTATGCCAGGCAGCGACGATGGCGTCCATCGTTCAACGTGAAGCGATGCTTGAGGAAGAAATGCCTCTCATCGCTTCAGTTTTTTACAACCGGTTACACTCTGGAATTGCACTCGAATCTGACCCAACTGTCCAATATGCATTGGGATACAACCAAAGTCAGGCAACCTGGTGGACGAATCCTCTCAGCCAAAGCGATTTAGATGTAAATGACCTGTATAACACATATCTATATAACGGTCTGCCGCCAGGACCCATCTCCAATCCTGGAATTGAAGCGCTTCAAGCAGTGGCATTCCCTGCGCAGACAACTTATTATTATTTCCGCTCTGCCTGCGATGGATCTGGACGCCACACTTTTGCAGAGACATTCGAGGAACATGTCGCGAATGGCTGCCCCTGATGATTGGATATGCTTATCCCACATTCCAGAACGCGATTTTAGTGGTTTATCCCTTTTTTAAGATATAGTAGGTGGCTTTTTTATCCCCCACTTTGATCAGTAGACCCCTGGTTACCAGGTCTGCCAGATCACGCCGAAGAGTCTCAGTGTGCACCTCAGGACAAAGCGATTGGAACTCGTGACTGGTAATGCGTTTATGCATTGCCAGCTTTGTCAATGCTGCCTGTTGGCGAGGGTTGAGATCGAGATGCATATACGCTGATAGGTCGGGGATTTGGCCTGGAATTCCATCGCCAGCCAAACTGCTAAAGAGGGTCACCCGGAATGTGCCAGCGGTTTCTTCAAATTGAGGGGGCAACAGGCCTTCATTGCGAGTTACCTCCACCACACGATCCAAACCATAACCCAGGCGTTCAACATACCCGAGGTCTGATAATACCTGCGAAATGACTGCATTGCGCGCAAAACGCGCTTCCAACAGATTCTGCAGCGTGACGGGACCAGGCAAAGTTCCCGGTGATGTGACGACTAAACGATTGGAGAAGATATTCAGGTGGATATTATCTCCCTGTAAATTATAGTCGCGGTGGGCAACGGCGTTTACCATCAGTTCTCTGACCGCTTCAAAAGGATATTCCTGCTTTTCCTGATGGGTTAACCCCACCAAGCGAACAACTATTTTAAGGTTCGAGTGAATAAACTCCTCCACCTGTTTCAATTGTCGTGGCAAGTTGCCGCTAATGTCGCGTTTAATATAAGTATCCGACATCCCACTTCCTGGAAAACGCCCCGCCAGGATTGTAGCGTTTGGGAGCCATTGTTGTGGGTGACGACCGAAGAGCAGCAAAGCCGCGTAGGTCAGCTTTAGTTCATCGCCCACGCGTTTCAAACAACCACGTTTCACCAGGAAATCATATGACTTTTCCAAGTCATCTGAAGGTATGCCGCCAACCGTATGGGCATAATCCAAAATCGAGTCGGTATCCAGGTCGTCCAAACCGGCGTCAGGGACCAGGCGCGACTCAAATTGGACGAAACTGCGCTCGTTCACCAGTTTGTACAATCTACGGGCAGGCAAAGGGCTGGTATGCGCACCATCCCTGCCTAAATATCTGCCATCCAGGCTGTACACATGGGGTAAGCCAGTGGGTACGGTGATGATTAGCAGATTTACTGGCATCTGCATCCCTGCAGAGCGGGCTGTCACCTGGCGGGCGATGGGAAGTACCAGTGTGGGTTCTGAGAGGATAGCAGCTTGAAATATCTTTTCATACACCGATTGTGGATCACTTACCCCGATGAGCTCACCTGCGTGCGGGGAAACTCCAATTATGACGATCCCGCCCTCAGAATTCGCCATGCCGACCAGGGTGGATGCTAAAACGGCGACGGGCACATCCTCCGGGAACCAATGCAGGGTGGAGCTCATCCCGGAGGAAATCAGACTCAGGATATCAGATGCAGTATCAAGCAGGATTGAATGCAATTATCACCGCCAGGCTTCATTCCCAAGAACTAATCATTAGGCATTCGGATTTAAAGCCTTATAGGATAATTGTATAATGATTCCACCTGCCGTGTGATTGATAAGAGGTCAGGTTTTATCCAGGATTAGATACACCTACAACTTCACCCACAATCACTTCTGAATCAGGTTTCGATTTCTTTGAAACATGTCGCTCATGACTGGCACCCGGTTTGGGTGGTCTCAAAGCCACGTCGAGCACCTGATCGATGTGATCTACAAACACCAGCTGCAATTCACTGCGTGCCCGCTTAGGGACATCGATCAGGTCCTTGGCGTTACGTTTTGGCAGGATCACCGTTTTGAGCCCAGACCGATGAGCTGAAAGGACCTTCTCTCGGATTCCACCCACGGGCAGTACATGGCCACGCAAGGTGATCTCGCCGGTCATACCCACATCCTTCCTCACCTCGCGCCCGGTGTAGGCGGAGATCAAGGCGGTACATATGGTGATGCCAGCACTCGGACCGTCCTTCGGAATGCCACCTTCGGGTATATGGATGTGAATATCCAGGTCCTCATACACTTTGGGGTCAATATTAAATTGACGGGAGCGTGATTTAAGGTATGAAAGGGCAGCTTGAGCTGATTCCTGCATCACATTGCCAATCTGGCCGGTAATTTGCATATTCCCTTTGCCGTCCATCAGCAACACTTCCACGGGCATGATCTCACCGCCATTTTCGGTCCAAGCAATCGCTGTTGCCACACCCACTTCATCCTGGCGCTCAGCTTCAAGGTTGAAGAATTGAGGCGGGCCAAGATACTTTTCCATCGCAGCAGGAGTGACGCGTTTTGGATATGGTTTTCCTTCAGCTTTCGTACGGGCGATCTTCCGGCAGACCATTCCAATCTCTCGCTCGAAGTTTCGCACTCCGGCTTCAAAAGTGAATTCCCGGATGATGCGCTTAAGCGCCTGGTCCTGAAATTTTATTTTTTCATTATCCAGGCCGGCTTCCTCTAGTTGGCGAGGGAGCAGAAAGCGATGGGCTATCTCGAGCTTCTCTTCCTCGATATAACCTGGAAATTCAATCACTTCCATGCGATCCAGCAATGCGGAGGGGATCGGACCGGTGTAGTTGGCAGTGGTAATAAACAGGACCTTTGATAGATCATAAGCCAATTCCAGGTAATGGTCCGAGAAGGCGTGGTTTTGTTCGGGATCAAGCACTTCCAGCAGAGCAGATGAAGGGTCACCACGGAAATCTTGTCCGAGCTTATCCACCTCATCCAGCATGAAAAGCGGATTAATCGTGCCAGCCCGGCGCATGGTCTGCAAAATCCTGCCGGGTAAGGCACCAATATATGTGCGCCTGTGACCGCGGATTTCAGCCTCATCTCGCACTCCACCCAGTGATAGTCGCACAAATTTGCGCCCCAAGGCCTCGGCAATGGAACGACCGAGGGAGGTTTTTCCTGTGCCAGGTGGCCCAACAAAGCACAGGATGGGCTGCTTGGAGCGTTTGGGTCTCAGGTTCTTGACGGCAATGTACTCTAGGATGCGATCCTTGGCACGGGGTAACCCATAATGGTACTGCTCCAGGATCTCTGCAGCATGCGGAACATCCAGGTTATCATCAGTCATTGAAGTCCAGGGCAGGTCCAAGATCCAATCGATATAAGTGCGGATAATACCCACTTCCGGAGACATGGGTGGCATCTGATTCAATCGATCGATTTCCTTTAAAGCTCGCAGCATCACTTCTTCGGGCAGGCTGATGCTTTCGACCTGTTTGCGTAAATCAGATACCTCACGTATCCAGGGGTCTGTCTCGCCTAACTCCGTTTGGATGACCCGCAACTGCTCACGTAGATAGAACTCCCTCTGTGTGCGGTCGACTTCGCTCTGCGCACGGGTGTGAATCTGATCCTCAAGCTCTAGCACATCCACTTCCTGTGCCAACAATGCCACTACGTGTTTTAACCGCTCTGAAGGATCGAGCATCTGCAAGAGTTTCAACCGTTCCTCCATCGCAGGAGCAACGGTGGTGACGATCATGTCTGCAAGCCAGCCTGGTTGGTCAATGTTCATGGCATATAGATATGCCTCGTCTGGCAGGCTTCTATTCAGCTGGACACATTTCTGGAACAGCTCCAAAGCTGTGCGCATGGTCGCATCAATCTCGCGATCGAGATGGGAAACTTCATATAATGTACGTGCCCTTGCCATCATGAAGGGTTCCTTCTGGGTAAATTCAACGACTTCTATTCTGCGCCGACCTTGTGCGAGGGCAGAGCTCGAGCCATCAGGCATGCTGACCATCCTGCCCACAGCTACTTCCACACCAATGGATAAGAAGTCGGTGGCGCGGGGGTTATCGATGGATGAATCACGCTGTGAAAGGGCGATCATGGTGCGGTTATCCATCTGGGCTTCTTCGATGGCAAGCAAGGAGGCCTCACGCCCGACGAACACCGGAGCAACCATATGGGGATAGATCACCAGGTCGCGTAATGGCAATACCGGACATTCGATCAACCCGTCGGGGTCGATGGTCGCATCCGGCACCTTATACAATTCTTCCGTACGACGATGTACTGCTTCCCCAAAATCATCGTCATCATCGTGATAATACCAGTCACTTTCTTTCATCAATATCTCCTGATATGCGCTTTTTTCTCCCAATATTTACGCGCTTCAGCCACGACAAAAATACTCCCTGTCACCAAGACTACCTGAGCATGGCCAGCCACTTGAATAGCTTTTTCCATTGCATCAGGAATATGGTCGACGATATGGACCGGCCGTTCGTATGGCCTTACCATATCGGCTAATTTCTCTGGCTCAATCGCGCGGGGGTGGAAAGATTTGACTAAGAACAATTCATGCACCACAGGCATCAGCTCATCAAACATCCCCTGGATATCCTTATCTTCAGAGGCACCAAACACCAGACACACTCTCTTGCCCGGATAATATTCTTTCAGGGTTAAGCGAAGCATTTGGGCTGAATCACGGTTATGGGCACAATCCAGGATCACGGGAGGAGATTTTTGAATAATCTCGAACCGGCCCGGCCAAAAGGCATGTGCAATACCTTGCTTTATTTTTCCCGAGCTGACCGCGAATCCTTTCTGAGCAAAAATTTGCAGGGCGGCATATGCTGTAGCAGCGTTAATTACCTGGTGTGGACCGAGCAGCGGGATGGAAAGCTGGACAGGTGACTGATTCTGGCTGTTTGCCGACCACACGCTCAATGTTTGACCATTTAGTGAGTGTGAAACTTCTTTATACAAAATATCCCGCCCCACTTGGAATAGAGGCGCGCCCCGGTCTTGAGCAATGCGTTCAATTACAACGCGAGCTTCCTCTTCTTGAGGTGCCACAACAACGGTTATCCCGGGTTTTATGATGCCAGCCTTCTCACCAGCAATCTCGCTGAGAGTGTTACCCAATAAATGAGTATGATCATAGGAAATGGATGTGATTACGCTCACTTCTGGCACCACGACATTCGTGGCATCCAGGCGTCCGCCCAGACCGACTTCGATGACCGCGGCATTCACTTTTTGCCTGGCAAAATACATAAACGCCAGAGCAGTGGTAATCTCAAAGGTGGTCAGCTCAGGGATGGCAGCGACATGGGGTTTAATTTCCTCGACCAGGTCGACCAGCATAGAATGGGGGATAAATTCACCATTAATTTGTATGCGTTCTGCATAATCATCCAGATGGGGTGAAGTGTACAATCCCACGTTATATCCCGCCTCCTGCAAGGCAGTGGCACATAATATCGAGACTGAGCCTTTACCTTTCGTACCGGCAACATGAATGCTTGGATAAGCTTGCTGAGGATTGCCCAAAGAGGCGACCAATGCTTGCATCCGCTCGAGCTTAAACCTGGCAGGAGAATAAGTAATCACCTTTTGTAAGCTGAAATCGACATAGCTGTACAGGTATTCCAAAGCCTTTTGGTATTCAGCCTCAACGTTTTCCATATGTCAAAGATTGTAACCGCTTGATGGTCTATATGGAAGGGGATTTCTGGCTGACAGACGGCCTCGAGCTAGAAGGAAGTGCTTAAATTGTTCATGGTAGAATAGGCGCGTGCTCAAGAAAGCGATAAAAATGATGGTCAGGTTGATTGAAATCGTGATTGGATTAGGGCTGGCAATATTATTCGTGCCAAGGCTGATCACTTTCTTATTTGCCCTCCCACGACTGTACTCGGTGAGAAATACACC
>Ga0153916_10003248_pt1 | contig 12079 bp, 11 predicted proteins | sample Opewatmetagenome_FD_109642 | JGI IMG/M metagenome (GOLD analysis project Ga0153916, IMG submission 109642) | Freshwater wetland microbial communities from Ohio, USA - Open water 3 Core 3 Depth 4 metaG | ecosystem: Environmental > Aquatic > Freshwater > Wetlands | place: USA: Ohio, Lake Erie...
CGCTACGTCGACGACCTCGGGATCGATTTCCACCACGTCTATCGCAGCGTCTGGGTAGTGCTTGCGCACAAAGCTCGGCAGCGTGCCGCCCCCCAGCCCAACGACCAGGACGCGGCGGGGTCCTTCGCACAACGCCAGGCCAACCATCGCAACGCGCGCATATTGCAGCTCCAGGTGATCCGGGTCGCCCGGCTTCACGATGCTCTGCCGCGCCCCGCCGCGTTCGAACATCAGTGTGCGCAGGCCGTCATTGCTCTCCGTGACGATGATCGTGCCGTGACCCGAATCCCTCTCGTAGATGACGGTCTCGGCCGCACATGCCAGCAGGGACAGTGCGACGAGCGTCAGGACTTCCACAGCGGACAACAGGCGTCGATTCACAGGCGACATCCTACCCGGGGCTGGATCAAAGTCACATTGCCGGCCGATAACTCAGCGGAGGCAATTCATGGAGAACCGCATAAGTAGGGCCTCTTCGAGCGGATCGCGCGATCTTGCGGCAGGGTTGGACCCTCGCCGGCCACTTTCGAAATCAGGCCCGAACGATCATCACCGAACAATCGGCCAATTCGGCTACCTTCTCCGAGGTGCCGCCGAGCAGGAGCCGTTCTACACCGCCGATGCCGCGGCGCCCCAGCACGATGAGGTCGACACCTGCATCCCGCGCGACGGCCAATATCGCCTCGCTGGGATTGCCGGCGGCGACGCGGCCGGTGGCGCGCACGCCCGCAGCCCGGAATACCGCCAGCGCCCGATCGACGTTCGCTTTCGCTATGGACTCGTCCTCCTCGCGATGCGCCGGCACGGAAACCACCGTCGCCTCTAGGCCGCAACGCACGGCGACCCAGGCTGCGGCTTCCGCCGCTCGCTCGCTATGAGACGATCCGTCAGTGGCAAGCAAAACGCCGCGCGACCAACTCTGCGCCCCGCGCGGAACGATCAATACGTCGCCGGGAGCGTGATCAATAACCTTGTGCACCATCGCACCGATCAGAAGATTGGCAAGATAGCCGCGTTTGCCGCGCCGGCGCAGAACGAGCAGATCGGCTTTGCGCTCGCGCGCTTCATCCACGATTTCCCGAGCGGGCTCCTCGCCGCTTCGAATCGCGCTCAGCAGCTCCACGCCGCGCGCTTTCGCCACCTGGCGAAGCTGATCGAGATGCGCCACGGCTTCGGCTTCAGCCTTTTCCGCAAGCATCGGAGCAACGATCTCGAACTCCGCGTTGCTGACCAAGGGCATGACCGCCAGGAGCGGCAGACGGCATTTGGCCGCCAGATCGATCGCCACGCGCTCGGCATCGACGTCGAATTCCGTCCCCTCGGTGGCGAGGAGAATTCGCTCGAAGGACTTAGACACGAGCGGTCTCACCAACCCGCCAGGATGTTGGATGCGGCGAGAACCAACACCACGATTTGCAGCAAGGCAATGAACAACTGCGCCATCTCCCCGCGCCGAGCGAAGATCGGCAACACCGCGAAGGAACAAATGGCCGACACTCCCGCCAGAAACGCGATCGCTACGAGATTGAGAATATCACCTTTGCCGACCAGACTCACCCATCCCCAGCCCGTGGGCATATGCGTGGCCTTGACGAATTCCTTGGCGGAAAGTCCCCAATACGTTGGCAGAAGCTCGAAAGGAACAAGAGGCGGCAGGATTCCAGATACGTAGATCACGAAGCTCAGAATCAGCAAGACCAGGCCGGCCTGCACGCAAATGTCGAGAACTTTTGCGTACCTAAGCTCCTCCTGTGAGGCGTACTTGTTCGACGCGTCCACGTTTGCTTTATTCATATGCTAGCCCCATATGCCGAGACCCTTGAGCAAAGCGCGCGCGCCGGCAATCAGCAACATCGCAATCACTAAGCGACGGATCGCCGAAGCCCTGACCACGTGCAGCACCCGCGCACCGATCCTTGCACCAAGCATCATGCCGGCGACCGACGGTGCGACCACGATCGGCAGAATCGCTCCTTGGTTAAGATAGACCCACGCCGCAGACGATGTCATCGACAGGACGAGACTGCTGCTGCCTGCGGCGACCTTGAGGGGGACGCCCATCAACAAATTCAACGCCGGGACGTTGGCCCAGCCGGCGCCCAGACCGAACAAGCCTGCAAGCACGCCGATGAGCACGAAGACCGCTAGCCCGATAGGGGTCCGGTGCACTTTCCATTCGATATCGCTGCGCCGGGCCGTGTCGTGAAAGATGCCGTGTATGCCAAGCGCCGCCGAGAGTGCATCGGCGACTGGAACATCAGGCACGTCGGATTTATCCGACGCCCACATGAGGACGACTATACCCAGAATAAGTACGCCCAGTGTTGTCTGCACGATCGAAGACGGCAGCACCAGACCGATCATGGCGCCAGCGATCTGGGCAGCCGCAACTAAAAGCGAAAGCGGCAACGCGAGCCGTAGATTGGCCAGACCGATGCGCAGCAGTCCGGGGCTCGCGGCCAACGCGCTCGCCAATGCGACCAACAGCCCTCCGCCGCGAACAAAATCCAGATGAAAGGGAAAGAAGCCGCCGACGATGGGCACGAACAGCACGCCGCCACCCACACCCGCGGGCACGGCCACGATGCCGAGAAAAAAGCACACAACAAAGAGCGCAAGCGGCCAGCCCCACCACGGCATGACGCTGGCGGCGGCATCCGCCGCAAACGCGGGCGTATCGGCGCACAGGGCGATCAGGCCGATCGCGATAAGCGCACGCCCGAAATTCCGTCCGGACGACATGGCTTTTATTTCTCTTTGCGCGGTGCGCAATCCGATGCGGAGGTTGTCAGAAGTTACACCAGCGCATTGTACCCGCATCAATCGATGCTTCGGTCCGCCGCTGGAGAAACTCGAAGCTTTCAAGAAGCGAATGGGCTGGAACTTCAAATGGGTGTCGGCTTTCAATACCGACTTCAATTACGATTACCACGTCTCCGTCAGGCCGGAGGAACCAAAAGCGAACAAGGTCTATTACAACTACCGCGAAATCCCGCCGTTTGGCCCCGAATGCCACGGAATCAGCGTGTTCTACAAAGATGAAAACCGAGACGTTTTCCACACCTATTCCACCCATGCCCGCGGACTGGACATGTTGAACACCGCCTACCATTATCTCGATCTGGTTCCCAAGGGGCGCGACGAGGACGGACCTCCGGGATGGGTGCGCCATCATGACAAGTACGACGACTGATCGGACCTTGCACTAACCGATGCTGCAGGACCGAAGAAAGCGGGCGCGCAATTGCGGCCACCGCATGCCTGGTCATTTGTATTTTTCAAAGAACTCTGTTTGCTCTTTATAGAACGAAGGGAAGTCTTTTACCCCCAAAATATTCTCCAAGCCCAGTTTCTGATATCTTTCTGGTCGATTTGTCAGCAGCGATGTAACCAGAGTCTTGATGTCTTCTTTGAGCTTGGGATCGGCGTCTTTGTTGATCAATAATATGAACCAACCACCGAGACTGAACGGGTAGCCCTGTTCGATAGCCGTAGGAACCTCCGGCAGGTGCTTTGATCTGGTTCTGGACAATATTGCCAATGGCTTCACCAGTTCTTGTCGGTAATGTCCAGCAAGGCTAAAAATGAAGGTCGGAAATACGTCTATCCTTCCCCCAAGCAGGTCAGCAATGATGTTGCTGGCAGCCTTATAAGGTATGCTGATTGAATCTTTATCCAGACTCTTGAGCAACAGGTTCGTTCCAAAACCACTGACAGTCCCTTCCCCACCATTGGCAATTGCTAGTTTGCGCAAGCGAAACAATTCTTGCAGTGTTGAAGCCCGCAAATCTTTCCTGACCCAGACCACAACCGGGCTGTTACCTACGTATGCAATCGGTTCGGATTGATCGAATATCTTGCGGTTGAAATTATCATAGTAAAACTGATTGGATAATAGCGGCGGGCCCACTAGCAGCAAGCAGGGTTTCGCCACCCCGCACGAAGACAAAAAATATTCAAATGCAACGTTTCCGCTTGCACCACCTTTGTTTTCGGAGATGATTGGGAAGGTTTTGTTGATATCATCGACCAAGTTATGGGCGATGGGATCTGTAGGTCCACCGGGCCCAAAAGGTACGATTAGCCGCATTTGAGGCGCTGCCGCATAAGAGCCGCCTATCAGCAAACCAAGAACCAGAAAGCCAACAACTTTCCTCACTTTGCACCCCCGTTCAGTCATTGCTGAAAATTGCGTAATTGCGTCAGATATCTCGTCATCCCCGCGAAAGCGGGGATCCAAGGATTTTCGCTGAGCTACCCTGGATTCCGGCGTGCGCGGAAATAACAGCCCCAGTAGTCACCCATGTCATGCAGTTACGCAATCCTCAGTAAATCTGCTTCATGCCATCTAATAAGCTCGCGAGTCCCGATCACAATTGCTTGCGTTGTACCGCCGCATGCCTGTTCATCCCGTTCGTCTCACATCCTTACACTTTGTAAGAATCCTGAACCTGCGCGGGAAAGAGTTCCGCCACCGACAGCCTGCGGTGGCAGACGCCCTGCTCAAACGCAAAATCCAGGAACGCTTCCAGTGTGGGAAGATTCAACTCGATGCCGTAAGGCCAGAAATCCTCGCCGAACAGCGATCGCATGCCGTCCGCATAGTCGGAAAGCCAGGCCAATGGCGAGTGCGAGACTGCGCTGTTCAACATCCGTTCCACGGCGCGCGCCTTGGCTTCCGAAAACGCTTTGTATAGGTTCATCGCCACCCAAGGGTGCGCATCGAATACATCGCGGCGCAGCACCACAACGTGCATGATCGGGAACACGCCGGTCTTGCGGTAATAGGCTTCCTCGGCGGCACGGAAATTCGGATACAGCCGCAAGATATTCCCGCTTCCCTCCGAAAACCCACTCGGCGGCCTAGCACTCATGATGACGTCGATGTCGCCCGCCAGGAGCAGATCATTGAGGCTCCGGTCGGGCGCGCTGCGGTAGCGGATCCCCTGAGGCAGCTTGAGCGCCACTTTCTCCACCCGCCCGGGCTGGTCCACCCCTGCCTGCACCCATTCGATCGATTCGAGCGGGATGCCAAGCTCGTGCGCGATATAGCCACGCGTGTAGATCGACGCGGTCTGCGCCCACTCCGGAACACCGATGCGGCAGCCCTTCAGCTCGGCGGGCGACTTGACCCGCCCGCCGGACCGCACGTACAGCGAAGAGAGCCTGAATACACGCGACGGGAACACCGGAATGGCGACAAGGCTGGAATCATCCTGCGACAGCAGCGACGAATATTTACCGAAGGACATCTCCGAGACGTCCCACTCCCGGAACTTTGTGAAGCGGAAGAAGATCTCCTCAGGCGTCAAATTGAGGCAGTTGAGTTCGATGCCCGCCGCCCTGACGGCACCGGAGCTGAGATCGCGCACATGGTCGTAATCGCCCACGGCAAGCGTCAGGCGCAGCGGCGCGGACATGATTTTCTCCTCCAGCTGAAACGCTGATGCTCGCACCCCGATTGTGTTCGGATTCGGGAGTTCCGATGCAGCGTCGCCGCAATAAACGATTAGCGCAGAAAGTTCACGAGATCTGCCAGCGTCTTGCTCGTGTCGCCACGGGGTTTAATCCTTCTATTATTTAGTCTAGCACGGTCCGCACCCGCTCCGGCATGGACGGGACACTACGCAAAGGGACGAACAACTGTGTCATTTCGGCTCGATGTTCCCCAGCTTGATCAGTTCCCCCCACTTCGTGATTTCCTTGCGCAAAAACTCGGCCAGGAACTCGGCGTTGCCGGGGAACCTTTCCTCAGACAGTTTGGTAACGAATAATCCTGGCGTCCTCCATCGCAACGATCCGGTTGAACCAGCTCTCGGTTCGGGATCTAACAGTCCTTGCCAAGGCACCCCGGTGGGCCGATTGCAGGCGCCTTATCCTTAGCCCATAATCGGCTGCGCCAAGCTCGAGTAAATAAACTGAAGCTGCCCCCTTTTAAGTTCGCATCGCCAACCACGCTGGCGGAAGCCATAGCGTTGCTCGCGCCCGGCGCGGGAATCGCAAAAGCGATCACCGGCGGCCAGAGCTTGTTGCCGGTCTTGGCGTTCCGGCTAGCCGCGCCAACCCTGCTGGTCGCCGTCGAGCCCCCCGCGGACCTGCATGCGAGCGCTACGTACCGGGGCTCGCTGGTCGGGACACTGCTCGAGCGTGTCCTGCTGCACGCGTCGCAATAACGAACCGAGGGCCTTATCCCGGATGTCAGCAACACAGACCACTGTTCGTTTCGAACTCAACGGTACGCCCGTCGAGGCTACGGTGCCGGCGCGCACGACCCTGGTCGACTGCCTTCGCCATCACCTCATGCAGACCGGAACGCACTCGGGCTGCGAACACGGCGTATGCGGCGCGTGCACGGTCATCGTCAACGGCGACGCGGTGCGCTCCTGCCTAATGCTGGCGGTGCAGGCCGAGGGCGCAAAAGTGACAACGGTCGAGGGACTTTCGCGCGACGAGAGCCTTACGCCGCTGCAGACCGAGTTTCGCAGACATCACGCTCTCCAGTGCGGATTCTGCACGCCGGGGATGCTCACCACCGCGCACGCGCTGCTCACCGCGGAGCCCGATGCGGACAGGCAGCGAATCCGCGAAGTGCTCTCGGGCAACCTGTGCCGCTGCACCGGGTATATCCCCATCGTCGAGGCCGTCCATGCAGCGCGCACGGCGTATCGCAAGGGCGGGAGCGACGCGCCATGAGCGTGAAATGCGCCAGCGCATCCGCATTCGTCGGAACGCCGGTCGAGCGCGTGGAGGATCTGCGTCTCCTGCGCGGTCGCGGTCAGTACGTGGACGACCTGCATCACCAGGGCATGCTGCACGCGGCGATCCTGCGCAGTTCGGTGGCACATGGACGCATTCGCACCATCGACACCAAATCCGCGCTCGCGATGCCCGGCGTTCGCGGCGTGTTCACCGCGGAAGACGTGGCGCAGGACTCGGGCGGTTCCATACCACGCATTATGCCGCGGCACTTCCCGCTGCCCGAATTCGAGCCTTACGGCCAGCCGGTGATTGCCCGGACCAAGGTCCGCTACGTCGGCGAAGCGCTCGCGGTCATCGTCGCCGACACAACCGCGCTTGCCGAGGACGCGCTCGAGGCAATCGAAGTCGATATCGAGCCCCTGCCCGCGGTGCCGGACCGGCAGGTCTCTCTGCAAAACAAAATCCTGCTCTTCGAGGAGTCCGGCAAGAACGTCGCCATCACCTATACCGCCACCAAGGGCGACGCCGCGTCGGCCGTTAGCGCAGCGCCCTACGTGCGCAAGGAAAGTTTTCGCGTCCAGCGGCACAGCGCGGTGTCCATGGAGCCACGCGGGGTGCTCGCCGTATGGGACGGGGCAAGCGCGAAACTCACCATATCGGGCGCGTGCAAGGTGCCGTTTACCAACCGCAGGATACTCGCGCGGCACATGGACCTTCCGGAGGAATGCGTCGATCTGATCGTCAACGACGTCGGCGGCGGGTTCGGCGTGCGTGGAGAGATTCATCCGGAGGATTTCTTGATTCCGTTCGCTGCGCGCAAGCTCAACCGGCCGGTAAAGTGGATCGAGGACCGGCGCGAGAACCTGCTGTGTTCGAATCATGCGCGTGAAGTCGATATCGAGGTCGAGATCGCCTGCTCAATGGACGGCACGATTCTCGCGTTGCGCGGCCTCGCGTGGGTGGATGCCGGAGCCTACCTGCGGACCAGTGCCTCGATTCCGCCCCGAAATCTCGCGCAGTTCCTGTCCGGACCCTACCGGGTAGCCAACATCCACGTCGAATCGTCGCTGATGCTGACCAACAAAAACCCGATCGGCACCTACCGCGGACCGGGGAAGTTCGAGGGTGATTTCTTCCGCGAACGCCTGCTGGATATGGCCGCGAAGGACCTGGGCATCGACCGGGTGGAATTCCGCCGCCGCAACCTGCCCTCCGAAGCGGACATGCCCTATGAGATGGCCACGCTCTCGCTGCCGCAAACCGGAGAGAAGCTCGACAGCGGCGATCACCACGTCACGTTCGAGCGCTGCCTCGCGGAATTCAGGTGGCAGGAGAAATCGGGTCTGCAGGGCCGCCTGATCGACCGCCGCTACCACGGCTTGGGCATCGGCTGTTTCATCGAAGGGGGCGCCGGCGGCCCGAGGGAGAATGCCCGCATGGTCGTGGGCCCTGACGGATGCGTTTCGGTATTCGTCGGCTCGATCAACCTGGGCCAGGGCCTCGAGACCGTCTGCATCCAGATTGCCGCGGATGCGCTCGGCGTGCCGATGGAACAAATCCGCATCTACCACGGTTCCACCACCTACCTGAAAGAAGGCTTCGGTTCGTACCACTCGCGCTCCGTGGTGATGGGCGGCTCGGCGATCCTGGATGCGGCCAATAACCTGAAGGCGGAGTTCCGCAAGGCCGCTGCGGCGCGCCTGGGCTGCGCCGCGGAGGAGGTTGCGATCGGCGCCGGCCTCACGGCATCGCATGGCGGGAAGAAGATCTCTGCTTTCCAGCTGGCCACCGCAGGTCTGTCGGCTGAGGGAACCTTCGCCAACCACCACCATACCTATGCCTACGGCACTGCGGCAGCGCACGTGGCGGTGGACCCCCGGACCGGGCGTGTCGAACTGATCGACTATCTAACGGTGGTGGATGCGGGGCGCATCATTAATCCGCTGACTATAACGGGCCAGGTGATCGGCGCGGTCGTGCAGGGTCTCGGCGGCGCATTCATGGAGCACCACCAGTACGACGAAAACGGCCAGTACCTGACCGCGTCGCTCGTCGATTACCTGCTGCCCAGCGCGACCGATTTCCCCAGCATCAAGGCCATTGTGCTCGAGAATTCACCCTCGCCAAACAATCCGCTGGGCGCCAAGGGCGCCAGCGCAGCCGGTCTCGTCCCCGTAGGCGGGGTGATCGCAAATGCGGTGGCCAACGCGCTCGCATCACTGGGCGTCGAGCCGCACGATCTTCCGCTTTCCCCGCCGAGGATCTGGAAACAGATTCAGGCAGCCCAGTGATTTCGCCTGTCAGCAGAACGCATCCAGCGTCGTAGGTCAGGTCCGATCCTTTCGCGTCAGGAATCCGCGCCCTCTGGATGAGAAATCCACCGGAGATCGGCTCGTGCCGCGCTGATTGGGATCTATGCCGCGGGCGATCACCGGGCTATCCTGATCGCCTTATCCGATTCCAACTTTCCAAGGGACTGACATGGCTAATTTCCTGCACCGCGCGTCCTCGATTCTTCTCTACGCCGCGCGCGCTTCCGTGGCCCCGGCGTCACCCGCTGGCGGCGCTCCGGCATCGGCCGGACCTGTAGATCCGGATCTGATCGACGACCTTGTCGCCGCCAATCGCATCCTGGCGGATCAGGGTGTGCTCGACGGTTATGGGCACGTGAGCATGCGCCATCCCAATAATCCGGAGCGCTACCTGCTGTCACATTCACTCGCCCCGGAACTCGTGACCGCGGCCGACATCATGGAGCACGACCTTGACAGCAATCCCGTGGACCTTCGCGGGCGCACCGCATTCCTGGAGCGATTCATCCATGGCGAGATCTACAAGGCAAGGCCCGACGTCAACGCGGTCGTGCACAGCCACTCGCCCGCGGTCGTGCCTTTCGGCGTGTCCAACGTGCCGCTGCGGCCGTTTTACCACATGGGCGCGTTCCTGGGCGTGGGCGTGCCAATCTTCGAGATTCGCGATGTCGGCGGCATGACCGACCTCCTCGTGCGCAACCCGGAACTGGGCCGCGCGCTCGCACAGTGTCTCGCCGACAAACCGGTCGCCCTGATGCGCGGACACGGCAGCGCCATAGTCGGATCCTCGATACCGAGCGCGGTCTACCATGCCATCTACACCGATGTCACTGCGCGCATGCAGGTGCAGGCGCTGATGCTCGGCGGCAGCATCAACTACCTCGAACCCGAGGAATGCCGTCTGGTGGCGGCCAACATCGTCCGCACCATCGGCCGCCCATGGGAGCTGTGGAGGCGCAAGGCGCTTGGGCGATGATCCCTCGCACCTTGCGATCGCCTAAAGCATTTCAGGGGTCCCGCTATCTGGACCTAAGCCGGACGAGCCGGAGCCATCGATGCTGCTATTGGTGTCAATCAATCTCCCCTTTCCGTTCAGTTGCAAGCAACTGAACGGAAAGGGGAGACGAATTTAGAAACCAAATCTTCACCAAATTTGCCAACAGCAGACTTGTAAATGCCTAACCGGGATTGCAATTGGCCGAAGGCAGGTGCGATATACTCTCCGCGCAGTGCTCGGTAGCGGCGAATCAGCGCAAAACCATCAACATACGCCCGCCGCCAGGAAAGGGCAGGATCGATGTTTCAATCACTTATCGCTTTCGCCTATTTACGAGGGAGAAGAATTAAATGGGACTTACGGTGAAGGCATTGCATGTTGGCGACGTAATTCTCGATTGGAGTTTTCTTCTTTTCGGTTATAACCCGGGAAAGAAGACTTGTATTTCAATCAACTGCTTCCTGATTCTTGGAGCAGAAACGCCAATACTCGTAGACGCCGGTGTTCGTGACGTGAGTGCTTTTACCGCTGCAATGAAAGGGTACGAGCTGCCGGATCAGGACATAAGGACGATTTTGCGCGAGGAAGGGCTTGAGCCCGGGGACATCGGGTACATCATCGTGACCCACCTCGACGTAGACCACACGGGGAAGATTCCATTATTTCCCAACGCCAAAGTCATCCTTCAGAGGACAGAGATGGCATACCAGTCCTCCTACAAACTCCACCGTTGCCCGGATCTCCCCTGGTTCGTAAGCAATCCCAAGCGGGTGGAATTCATCGATGGCGAAATGGAACTCTTCGCGGGGATCAAATGCGTTTTGACCACCGCTCATACGGGCGGGCATCAACACGTGGAAGTTCAGACCGATGCGGGCAAGGCGATCATGGTTGGCGACACCGTTTACGATATACCGATGCAATTGGAGGAAAGAGGGGGCCCGGGGATATTCTGGCCTGCGGGCAATTGCCACAATCAGGCGCTCTTGCAGGATGAACTCGTTAGGCTGAAATGGGAGATGAAGCGAGGAAGCCTCATTCTTCCGACGCATACCTATGAGCCCTTCGACAAATACAAGCTGGGAAAAAGACGGAGCGACAAGAGGTCGGACTATGCAGGCTTTCCTACTCTTGACTGGCCGCCCAAGCAGTGACCGCTTGGCAATTCAAGGCGCGATTGCGCATAAAAATAATCGGCGAGAAAGAAGATGAAACTACCTGCCTTTGAATACGCATCACCGGCGACGCTCGCCGAAGCGGTCGCGCTGCTCGCGGCGTCCGGAGGCAGTGCAAAGGCGATCGCCGGCGGCCAGAGCCTGATCCCGACCATGGCGTTTCGCCTGGCCACACCGTCGTTGCTGGTGGATCTGCGCAAGCTGCCGGGCCTAGACCGGATCGCAATCGACAAAGACGGCGTGCGCCTAGGAGCGAAGGTGCGCTGGCGCGACATCGAGGACGACGCAAGGCTGAAGACTGCTCACCCGCTGCTCGCGGCGGCGATCGCGCACGTCGGCCATTATCAGATTCGCAATCGCGGCACCGTCGGGGGCGGCCTTGCGCACGCCGACCCGACGGCAGAAATGTCGGGCATTGCGGTGACCTGCGATGCCGAACTCACGCTCACCGGAGTTTCGGGCACGCGCAAAGTGCCGGCCGCAGAATTTTTTCTGGGGCCGCTTTCGACAGTGCTCGCCGATGACGAGCTCATCGTCGAGGTTCGCCTGCCCTCGTGGCCGGCGTCCCGCCGTTGGGCATTCGAGGAATTCGCCCAGCGGCGCGGTGATTTTGCCATGGCGGGTGTCGCGGTCTTCTACGACGTCGACAGCTCCGGCCTGGCTGCGAACGCGCACGTCGGCGTCATCGGCGCCTGCAATCGCCCGCATCGGTTGGCGCAGGCCGAAGCAGCGCTCAACGGCAAGGCGTTGGACGAAATGGCGATTCTCGCCGCGGCGAAGGCCGCCGCCGCCGCGGTCGATCCGCCCGGGGATCTGCATGCGAGCGCTGAATATCGTCGCGCACTGGTTGAAACCCTGCTCGAGCGCGCCCTGAAGCGCACATTAGCCCAGTAGCG